>Ga0066789_10000019_pt1 | contig 40301 bp, 39 predicted proteins | sample OrgsoiDNA2013049_FD_70960 | JGI IMG/M metagenome (GOLD analysis project Ga0066789, IMG submission 70960) | Permafrost soil microbial communities from the Arctic, to analyse light accelerated degradation of dissolved organic matter (DOM) -... | ecosystem: Environmental > Terrestrial > Soil >...
CGCGATGGGCGTGCTCGATACCCGCCAAGGCGACGGCACCTACGTCACCAGCCTCGAACCCAGCCTGCTGATGGCGCCTCTCAGTTTTGTTGTCGACATCCACAGCAAAGACGGCGCCCGCCAGTTCCTCGCCGTCCGCCGCGTTCTCGAATGCGAAGCCGCCGGCCTCGCCGCGCTGCACATCGACGCGAGCGCGGTGGCGCAAGCGCATCGCGCCCTCGCGGATGCCGAACGCGCCTTGGCCGAAGACCCCACCGATTACGAACGCTTCTTTGTGTACGACAGCACGTTCCATCGCGAAATCGCGGCCGCATCCGCGAACCCGATGCTCGCAGCCCTGATCGAATCGATCTCCGGCCGCACCGCGCGTGCCCGCCTTCGCCGCGGAGTTATCGAAGAAGGCGCCCAACAACGCACCATCGACGAACACCGCGCCGTACTCGACGCGATCGTGGCGCACGACCCCGACCGCGCCCGACTTCGCATGGCTGTACACCTCGTCGGCGTCGAAGACTTCCTGGAGACCGCAACATCTGACGATGTCGACGGCACCGCGCCCCCGCTCTAGGCTCGCCGCCGCATTAATCGCCGTGCCCTGAGGCCTCCTGCCGCGTGGGAGGCAAAGGACACGATCCGGTAACGCTCCCGGAGAGCCTAGACATCAGACGTATCGATCGGTAGTTTTTGCTTGCCTCGCGCAAGCCACGACTGATTTCGGGACCAAACGGGGTCCGGTGGTCAGGAGCAGGTCGGCGGCGCCTGACGTCGGTTCGCACCACCTTGGTGATCCGTTCGCCCCACCAACAAGGAGCCATTCCATGACAGAACTCGACGAGAAGCTCGCCAACGGCTTCGACCGCCGACGCTTCCTCGGCGCATCTGCCGCCATCGGCGCAGCCGCGCTGGCCAGTCCTCTGATCAGTGCATGTACGAGCAAGAGCAAGCCGGCCAAGGCTGCTGCAGCGAGCGGCGGAACGGCGAAGAGCCACTACAAGATGGTCTGGATCCAGATCCAGCCGCAGGCCACGTCAACGGCGTGGGGCGATGGCATGCAGGAGATCGCGGCCAACCAGAAGAACATCGACTTCCAGGTGCTCGACGGTCAGAACAAGGCCGACACGCAGATCACCCTCATGAACACCGCGATCACGCAGGGCGTCGACTGCATTTTCCTGCAGCCCGCTGACAGCGTCGGCCTCGCGCCGTCCATCAAGAAGGCCAAGGCCGCCGGTATCCCGGTCATCACACTCAACATCGACGCCACCGAAGCGCACGCAGCGCACGTCGAGATGAACCACTACTTCGGCGCGATGGACATCGCGGCGAAAATGGGCGCGCTCATCGGCGGCAGCGGTGACGTCGTCATCCTGAACGCTCCTCCCGGCATCACCATCCGCGACCTGCGCACCAACGGCTTCGTCGATGGCATGAAGGCCAAGTTCCCGAACGTGAAGATCGCGGCCGACGAGAACGCGAAGTGGGACCGCAAGACCGCCGGGGACACGTTTACCGCGATGTGGGCTGCCAACCCGAACATCAAGGGCGTCTACGGCGTCAACGACGACATGGCACTCGGTGTCGTCGACGTCGCCAAGGCGAAGGGCATCTTGAGCAAGCTCGTCATCTTCGGCAACGACGGCGAGAAAGCCGCGTTGACGTCCATCGAAGCGGGCGAACTCACCGGCACGCAGTACACCGACGTGTGGCAGCAGGGTCGCTTCGCCGCGTCCGCTGGCATCGTGCTCGCCACCAGTGGCACCAAGGCGTCGAACATGCCCGTCCAAGGTCACCTGCTCATGCCGTACTCCATCTTGACGAAGGACAACGTCGCGAGCATCCCGGCGTCCGCTCGCTGGTAGATCAGCGCTGATCGTCAGCACTGATCGTCAGCACTGCCGCTTGTCGCGGTGATCGTCTTGGAGACCGGCTTGCGCATATCTCGACAGTCCGTTCAGTCGCTCAAGGCCCGGCGGTCCTCGGCCGCCGGGCTGGCGCTGTTCTATGCCCTGGTACTCATCATCTTTTCGGTGCTATCGCCACGGTTCCGAACCGAGGACAATTACAAGAACCTGCTGATCGGGTACTCGCACATCGGCATCCTGGCGATCGGCATGAGCTTTCCGATTCTGTTGGCCGGCATCGATCTCAGCGTCGGCTCGATCATCGGCGTCGTTGGCATGACCGTGTTCGATCTTTCTTTGATCAGTCATGTCAGTGGCATCGTCGCGATCCTGGCCGCGCTCACACTCGGTGCGGCCCTCGGTGCGCTCAATGGATTTCTCGTCGTGAAACTCAATCTGAGCCCGTTCATCGTCACGCTCGCCGCTATGGCCACCTGGCGCGGTACGACGTACGCAATCTCAGGTCGGCAGCTGTACCGCGATCTGAGCGTGGCCCCGATCACCGACAAACTCCTGCTGTGGATCGACGGCTCCTTTGGTCCGATCCCTCGAGCGTTCGTCTACATGGTCGTGATCGGTCTGGCCGCGTACTGGGTGCTCGCCCATACGAAGCTGGGCCGCGACTTCTACTCTGTTGGCGGCAACGAGCGCGCGGCCTACCTCGCCGGCATCAATGTCACGCGCATCAAGATCCTGGCGTACGCCATCTCCGGTTTTTGCGCCGGAGTCGTGGCGCTGATCCTGAGTTCGCGGTTGTCCACGTCGCCTGAAGACCTCGGCACCGGCATTGAGTTGTCGGCTATTGCCGCTGCCGTCGTCGGCGGGGTGAGCTTGCTCGGCGGGGTCGGCGGCACGCTCGGTCCGATACTCGGCGCGTTCCTCATCGGCACCGCCTATATCGGCATGCAGCTTGAGAACGTCACGACCTACGCCCAACCCGTCGTCGGCGGCGTGATCCTGGTGGGAGCGGTCGGGTACGACCGGTATCGACAGATGCGCGAACAACGCGACCTCGTGCGCGAACGGGTGCGGCGACGCCCGGTCGGCGAAACAATACACACCGCACCCGGTGTGGCATCGTGACCGACGCCAGCGATCCGGCCGCCGTACCAGGAGGCGTCGACTCGACACCGAGCAATCGTGAATTCATGCTTGAGGCCACCGGCCTGTCCAAGCGATACGGCGCCGTACATGCACTCGCCGATGCGAGCCTGTCGATGCGGCCGGGCGAAGTGCACGCTCTGCTCGGCACCAACGGCGCCGGCAAGTCGACGTTCGTCAAGATCCTCACGGGGGCGGTCACACCTGACCACGGCACCGTATTGATCGACGGTGTTGCGCAGGCGCTCGGTGACCCGCGCAAGGCGCTCGCAGCCGGTATCGCCTGCATCTACCAAGAATCCAACTTGGTGCCAGCGCTGTCGGTACTCGACAACGTTTCGCTCGGCGCGCAGCCGGTGAAGTCGTTTGGCCAGCTCGACCGCAAGACCCAGCGGGCGCAAGTGTCAGCTCTGCTCGAGCACCACCGCATCTACCTTGACCTCGACGCGTCAGTTCAATCACTGCCGACCGTGCAACAAAAGCAGGTTGAGATAGCGAAGGCATTGGCCCGAGACGCCCGCGTCATCCTGATGGACGAGCCCACGGCGTGGCTGTCCCAAGTCGAGGTGCAAAGTCTGTTCGGTTCGATCAGAGAGCTGACCAAGAACGGCATTTGCGTCCTCTACATCTCACACGTGCTCGACGAGGTCTTTTCGATCGCAGACAACTTGACCGTCATTCGTGACGGCCGCGTCGTTTTGACATCGAAGGTGTCGACGATGACTGCCGCCTCGCTCGCGCAAGCAATGCTGGGGCGCGAACTCCTCGCCGAGAGTGCCACCCAGCGCGAGGTCGGCTACCTCGAGTCGGCACCAGCCGCGCTCGAGTGTCGCCACCTCTCTCAACCTGGCTCGTTTGACGACATCAACCTGGTCGTGCGCAAGGGCGAAATCGTGTGCATCACCGGACTCATCGGAGCCGGGCGTTCCGAGCTGTTGCAGGCGCTGTTTGGCGCCACGCCAGCGAGCACGGGCGAAATCTTGGTGCACGGCAAACCGATGCGGATGCGTCGACCAAACGACGCAATCATCGCCCGGCTCGGCTTCGTTCCCGAGGATCGGCGCGACGACGGCCTCATGATGAGCCATACGATTCGTGACAACCTGATCGCTGCCCACCTAGGTCAAGTGAGCCGCGGGGGCATCATCAGTCGGCGAAGTGCACGCGCCCTCGCTACCCGCGTGGTGTCGACGCTCGGGATCGTGCCGGCCCGCATTGACATGGTGGTGCGCAGACTCAGCGGCGGTAACCAGCAGAAGGTGTTGATGGGCCGCTGGCTGGCTGGAGGTACAGACATCCTGCTCCTTGACGAACCGACAGTAGGCATCGATGTCGGCGCGAAAGCCGAGATCTACCACCGCCTGCGCGCACTCGCCGAAGACGGTGCCGCAATATTGGTGATTTCGTCCGACATGGAAGAAGCACTCACCCTGCCCGACCGCATCGTGGTGATGTCGCTGGGCCGAATCGTCGCCGAGTTCGACAAGGCGACCGCCACTCAAGATGCCGTGCTCGAAGCAGCAAGCGCGGGGGTGTCGGGCAATGTCTGAACTCGCAACACGGCCGCCCCGCCGGCGGCTCTTTGACTCGCAGGTGTTGCAGGACTACGGACTTGTGCTCATCGTCTTCGTCGTGTTCGCTGGCTTCGCGATCGCCAAGCCGGCGATGCTCAAGCTCGACAACATCACCGGCATCCTGTCGGCCGTCGCCATCATCGGCATCATGGCCGTCCTGTCCACATTCGTCATTTTAACCGGCGGCATTGACTTGTCCGTCGGCGCGATCATGGGCCTCACCGGCCTCCTCGCCCAAGGTATCTTGACGAAGTCGAACGTCACCGCGCTGACTGCGCTTGCGCTCGGCTGCGCCATCGGTGCTCTCGTCGGTCTCGCCAACGGCATCATCATCGCGCGCTTCGACCTACCGGCGATCGTCGTCACGCTCGGCAGCCTGAGCATCGTGCGCGGGATCGCTTTGCTGATCGGCAACGCGGCCCAGCGCGCCGTATCACAGCCTGCGGCCTACCTCCGCATTGGCGGCGGGAAGTTCCTCGGAATTCCTGCGCCTGTGTACATTTTCCTCGCCATCGCCCTCATCGGTTGGCTCATCCAGGGGCGCACCCGGTTCGGCTTCAGTGTCTTCGCGATCGGCGAGAACGAGCGGGCCGCTCGTCTATGCGGCGTGCCCGTCGTCCGAACGAAGACGCTTGTCTACGTGCTGTCCGGCCTCGGCGCGGGGTTGGCTGGCATGGTGCTCTCATCTGAGACCCACACCGCCACCGCGGTTTACGGCACCGGGTATGAGCTCAACGTGATTGCGGCCGTCGTCGTCGGTGGCACCAGTTTGTTCGGCGGCCGCGGCTCGGTGCTTCGATCCGTACTCGGCGCGGTCTTGATTGGCATCATCAATGATGGCCTGAACGTTCTGAACGTGCCAATCGCCGAGCAGCTCATCGCCGAAGGCTTGGTCATCGTGCTCGCTATCGCATTCGACCAGTACGTGCGGCGCGAACGCTAGCTGCGTCTGCAGCGACCCGACAGAAACCTCGCCTAGGACGTACCAGGATCGCGATGCGCGTTCCCGGCGTCGAGGTCGAGGCCCGTCCCGTGCATCACACGGCCCCATCGCGGTCACGGCTGCTGCAGCGCCCTCGCCCGTGTGACATGGCGCAGGCCCGACACTCGATGAGTGCCGGGCCTGCGTTTTCAGGCTATCTGACTGCCCCTACCTTGGCGGACTTACTGCCAAGAGGAGGTGAACTGCGAGGCGTTGCTCTTGTCCCACAACGTAACACCAGTGTCGATGGACGTCTCGAACGGCTTGCCGAGGATCATGTTCACCGCGGCCTGGACGCCCAAGTTGGTCATCTTCATCGGCGACTGCGCCATGGTGGCGACAGCCTTACCGTCGGCGATCAGCTGTGCCATCGCCGGGTCACCGTCGTAGCCGAAGATCTTGAGCGGGTGGTTCTTCACGATGTCCGAGCTTGCGACACCTTCGGCCGGTGCGTCACAGGCCGAGTAGATGGCGGTGAGCTTCGGATTCTTGGTGATGAGGTCCTGCGCCACCGAAGCACCCGTCGCCGCGTCACACTTGGTTTCCGCGCCGCCGATGACGACGTTGATGCCAGTGCCGGCGAGCTCCTTCTTGACACCATTGATACGGGCGTCGAGGGCGGGCACTCCACGAACCGCCTCCATGAGGCCGATCGTGTCACCGGACTTGAGCTGGGTCTTGATGTAGTCGCCAGCGAGGACGCCGCCCTTGTCGTTGTCGGTCGCCGAGATGGCGTCCGGCGTGAAGCCCGGCAGGTTGTTGTCGACGAGGACGATCTTCACGCCGGCTGCCTTCGCCGCGTTGAGTGCCGGCATGACGCCAGGGCCCATGTTGGCGATGACGATGGCCTTGGTGCCCTTGGTGACGCTGTCCTGGATCTGAGCGATCTGGCAGGGCGTGTCGTCGTTGGTCTTGCAGGCGAGGTAGCTGATGTCAACTTGGGTGGGGTTGTCGGTCTGGTACTTCTTGGCGCCGGCAATCATGGCGTCCCAGAAACCACCCGTGGCCTTGGTGATGAGAGTGATCTTGATCGGGCCAGCGGGCGCTGCCGCGGACGAGGAGGACGCAGGGGCAGGCGCGGCGGCCGAAGTGGTGGCCGGCGCGGGAGCCGCTGCAGAGGTCGCGGCCGCGGGCGTGCTCGATGCAGCCACGGGCGTGGTCTTCTTGCTACTACAGCCGGAAATCAACACCGCCGCCGTCGCGAGGACGGCAAAAGCCTTGTATCGAGATGACACCTTTGTGCTCCTTCTCATGGGGTTTCCTACCTGCACATCGACGCGCGGCAGGGTGCTCGGCTAGATAGCCACGTCTCCCCGCGCCCCGACGATCCAGGACACGAGTTGTTCTTGGTTTTCGTGGTTCGCCAGTGCTTCACCGATCTTCCGCCCGCGGCGCATGACCATCGCGCGGTCGGCAACGCTGAGAACTTGGTCCATGCTGTGCGAGATCAGGATGACGGCGACGCCGTTCTCCTTCAGTCGCAGTACAAGTTCGAGCACCCGCGCAGACTCGCGCAGGCCGAGAGCCGCAGTCGGCTCATCGAGAATGACCACCTTGGACGAGAAGGCGACTGCCCGAGCCACCGCAACGGCCTGGCGCTGACCGCCCGACATCAGTGCGACATCGGCCTCGAAATCAGGCAGGCGAACTTGCAGCCGATCGAGCAATTCCCGGGTGCGTGTCGTCATGCCACGCTGGTTGAGCCATTGCAGACCTCGCGGTAACCACGCCGGCCCGGCAACTTCGCGGCCAGCAAAGAAGTTGGCGGTCGGGTTCAGGTTGTCGAACAGCGCAAGGTCTTGATAGACCGTCTCGATGCCGAATTCCCTGGCACTGATTGCCGAGGAGATGTGCACCGGCGCACCGTCGATCCTGATCTCACCTTTGTCAAGTTTGTGCACGCCGCTAATGCACTTGATCAGGGTGGACTTGCCCGCGCCGTTGTCGCCCAGCAACGCCAGCACCTCGCCGGCGTGAACCTCGAGATCGACACCGTCGAGAGCAACTACCGCGCCGAACAACTTCGTCGCGCCGGAGACTGCGAGCACAGGGGTGGCCACGATCGTCTCGGCGGTCATGTGATCCTCGCTTGGAGGTTACGGAATCGGTTCTCGACGTAAGCCCGGATGACATCGAGTTCGACGGCGAGCACGATGACGATGCCTGTCGCGATCTGTTGCCAGTTGGGGTTGACGCCGACCAGGTTGAGGCCGTTGTGCAAGACGCCGATGATGAGCGCACCTGTCAGCGCATTGATCACGCGACCACGACCGCCAAGGAAACTGCCGCCACCGATGATGACCGCAGCGATCGCATTCAGTTCCATACCCACGCCGGTGAACGGCGAGCCGGCGTTTGCGGTGCCGACGAACAACATGCCGCCGATCGCTCCCGATAGGCCACTCATGACGTACACCGAGATGAGCACCTTGTTGACGGGAAGACCCGTGCGCACTGCTGCCTCAGGGCTGCCACCGACGGCGTAGATCCAGCGACCCCAGACGAGTTTGCGCAGGATGACCCAACACACGATCGCGAAGACGATCACGACCACAGCGGCGAACGGGAACCAACCCACCGGTCCGTGGCCGGGAATCTGCGAGATGCGGCCACCGCCGAGCTTGTCGACGATCCACGGCGCGCCGAGTTGGGTGGAGCCGTGCGCGATGATCAACGCGGCGCCGGCGGCGATGCTCAGGGTTGCCAGCGTGGCAATGAACGGATGCGGCAGCCGGCCCTTGACCAGAAGCAACCCGTTGATCAGACCGAGCAGCAGGCCGATCAGCAGGGTGACCCCGATCGACAGAAGCGGCGAATGGCTGTGCTTGAACACGACGGTGCACACAACGCACGCGAGCGAGACGTTCGACCCGATTGACAGGTCGATACCCCTGGTCAGGATGACGAGGAGTTGGCCCATCGCAATGACACAGACGCCAGCGGATTGTTCGAGGACATTGCCGATGTTTCCGAACGACCAGAACAGATGGTGGTCGGTGCCGAACCACAAGAAGATGACCATGAACAGCAACATGAACAGCGGGCCACCCTTGAGCGCCAACAAGGCCAGCTTGATCGGGGTGGACTCATCCTTGTCGGATGACGCATTCACCGAGGAAGGGCCGGTCGCGGAGGCAACCGGCTCGACAGCGGGTGGCGTGGAAAGGCCTTCCGGCACTTCAGAGCTCCCCTTGGTGCAAGGCCTCACGAGGCGCAGATTCGGGCATTTACCGATCGATCACATGCGGTCTGCGGCTGCGCAGGTAACTGCGAAGCACGCCTAAGCTAGCGCCTCAGGATTCATCTGACGATAGCCACAAGGGACCGTTACCAAATCGCAGCAATCATTGCGGGCAGCGCAGAGGGCTAGGCCGCACCTTCCCGGATAACCGCCACACCTCGCGGAGCGATGACAAAGGGATCAGCATGCGTCAGACCTGTGAGGACGTCCACCCCAGCGGTCGCGACATTCGCGGGCGAATCGGTGTGATTGAGCACGAAGAGCCAGCTTGCGCCACCAGCGCCGTGTCGTCTGACGATCTCCACTCCCGCCGTCGTTTCAACTGCGGCCTTGATCTGCGCATCCCGAGCGACATGTGACAACAGACGCTCCAGCCCGTCATCGTCAAGGCGGGTGGCGACATACCAGGCAACACCGGCCATGTACATATTTCGGGTTATCGCTGGAACGCCAGGCAATGGGCCGTCGACGTAGTGGGCGATGGTCTCGGCCCCCTCAGGATGGACGTCTTCGGTCCAGAGTGTTCCGACCGAATGATCGGACAATGACACAGATTGCTCAGCAGCCAGCGGAAAGAACTGCGTCGTACGGACGCCGAGAATGTCGCGAAACGCTCCCGGGTAGCCGCCTGGGATGACGTGATCGTCGACGTCGGTGATACCGGAGAAGTAGGTAATGACCACGTGTCCCCCGCCACGTACATACGACTTTAGCGACTCGACGATGGCATCTGATGCGAGGTAGAGCGTCGGAACCACGACGAGCCGATAGCGCGAAAGGTCGGACGCCGGCCGAGCGAAGTCAACACCGATGCCCAGGCGCCAAAACCCTGTGTAGTACGCGAGCGTTTGGTCCATGTATCGCACGGCAGAACTCGGATGTACGTGCATATCGGTTGCCCACCGCGCGTGGTAGTCGAAGATGAAGGCGACGTCGTTGCGCACGATGCTGCCGACCAGTTCGGACATCGCCCGCACGTGGCCACCCAGCTGCACGACTTCGCGCCAGATGTCACTGTCGGTGCCGACGTGGGGCACCATCGCGGAATGAAACTTCTCGGCGCCAGCCAACGATGCCCGCCACTGGAAGAAGCACGCCGCATCTGCGCCTCGGGCAATGTGCTGAAGCGTGTTGCGCCGCATTTCCCCTGGCTGTTTTGCGATGTTGCGCGGCTGCCAGTTGACCGCACTTGTCGAATGCTCCATCAAGAACCACGGCGCGCCGCCCGCCAGGCCTCGCGTCATGTCGGCGCTCATCGCGAGTTCGATGTGCGGCGCAGGCGTGTCGAGTTCGAGGTAGTGGTCGTTGGAGACGATGTCCATCTCGGGCGCCCAGGCCCAGTAGTCGAGACCTCCGAAGGCAGCCACCATCACATTGGTGGTGACCGGGATATCAGGCGTAACCGCTTTGACGACGTCGCGCTCAGCCCTGAACTGCTCAAGCATGATGTCGGAACTGAACCGGGCGTAGTCGAGCTGCTGCGTTGGGTTGAGCCACGCGGAGGAAATGCGCGGCGGTTGGATGTGATCGAATTCTTCGTAGTGCTGGCTCCAAAACGTCGTGCCCCACGCCTTGTTGAGAGCCGAGATATCTCCGTACTTTCGCTGCAGCCACTTGCGGAATTCGATCGCCGAATTGTCGCAATAGCAGCGCGCGTTGTGGCACGCGTATTCGTTCGAGATGTGCCACATCGCCAGGGCCGGATGACCGGCGAAGTGTTCGGCGATCTGCTGAACAAGCCGCAGGCTCCTCTCGCGGTAGACGGGTGAACTCGCACACCAGTTCTGCCGGCTGCCCTGCCACATCGTCCGGCCCTCGATGTCAACGGGCTGCACCTCGGGATGCGCGATGCTCAGCCATGCCGGGATAGCCGCGGTCGCGGTGGCCAGGTCGACTCGGATCCCATTCGCGTGTAGCAAATCGACAACGCGATCGAGCCAGCCGAATTCAAAGACGCCGTCGCGGGGCTCGAGTAGTGACCACGCGAAAATCCCTACGCTCACGAGGTTGACGCCCGCCTCGCGCATGAGCACCATGTCGTCAGCCCATACGTCCTCGGGCCACTGTTCAGGGTTGTAGTCGCAGCCGAAAATCAGGTGACCGCCGGCGCCGGCGATCAGCCCTTCAAATGCGCCAGACAAGTTCACCCAACGACCTCCCGCGAATAGCCGGCTCACGTTGGTGCGAGACCAGGCGACAGTTAACAACGCGCGTGCGGCACGCCGCCATGCTCGCCGTCGCGCGCCGGTCGAGGGCGTATGCACCAAGCGGGCCGCGGGGCGCGGGGCTGGCGCGCCGCCCGCACACGGGCGCGTGGCTGGCGCGCCGCCCGCACACGGGCGCGTGGCTGGTGGCCGTGCGACAAGTCAACCCACTCGACGTCGGGGAGGTGACTCTCATCGCGATATGGGTGGTTCTGCGCGTAGGAATCCGGCCACCTCTATTTAGTTGACGCCAACGAGGTGCGTCTGGCGTTCTACTTAACTGCGCTACTCGCCCGTCGCTTAGCCCAGACGTCGAACGCCACGGCAGCCAACAGCACGATGCCCTTGACCAACATGACGCGCTCGCTCGGCGCACCGGCCAGGGACATACCGTTGTTGATGACACCGATGATGAGACCACCAGTGATGGCACCGATGATCTTGCCGACGCCGCCCTGCACTGCGGCACCGCCGATGAACGCCGCGGCGATGGCATCGAGCTCGAACGACTGACCCGCGGTAGGACCAGCCAAGTTCAGGCGACCCGCGAAGATGACTCCAGCGAGAGCGCCGAGCACACCCATGTTCACGAAGATCCAAAACGTGACCGCACGTGTGTTCACGCCCGACAGCTTGGCCGCCTGAAGGTTGCCGCCGATCGCGTAAACGTGCCGGCCAAAGACCGTGCGCGCCGCCACCAACGAATAGACGACGACGAGGATGGCCAGCACCACCAGCACCCACGGCAGGTTCTTGAACTTCGCAAGCTGGATCGCGATGGCCAGGACGACGGCCGACGCGGCCACGATCTTCAGCAAGAACAAGGGGATCGGGTCGACGGTCTGCTTGTACTTCAATCGACCTGCGCGAGCCCGCCACTGCGCCGCGATAATGCCCAGCACCGCGACAACACCGACCAGCACACTGAAGGTATCGACCCGGCCGAGAAATCCGAGCTTGGCGTGACCCATGTAGCTAGTCAGGAAGCCGGTCGCCATGGTGCGCACTGGGTTCGGGAACGGCCCAATGCCCTGGTTGCCAAGGACGGTCAGCGTCAGCGCTCGGAAGGTCAGCATGCCCGCGAGCGTGACAATGAAGGCTGGAATTCCGAAGTAAGCAACCCAGTAACCCTGCCAGGCGCCGATGATGCCGCCGACGATCAGCGTCAGGACGAACGCAAGCGGCCAGGAGACATGGTGATTGATCATTAACACACCGGCGAAGGCGCCAGTGACGGCCACGACCGAGCCGGCCGACAGGTCAATGTGGCCGGCGATGATGATCAGGATCATGCCGATGGCGAGCACGAGGATGTAGGAGTTCTGCACAATGATGTTGGAGATGTTCTGCGGCTGGAGCAGCGTGCCGTGCGTGAGAATCGCGAAGAACCCGACGATAAGGACGAAGGCTACGTAGATGCCGCTCTGGCGAATGTTGACCGTGAACTTGCGTGCACCCTGCGGTACGGGGAGATCGGCTTCAAGTCCCGGCTCCTCCGCCGACGTGTCGGGGCTGCTCGGCGCGATGCTGCTCATCGTCTAGTCCATTCCCTTGGTCATGTACTGCATCAAGCGTTCTTGGGTTGCTTGTGACCGCGTCATTTCTCCGGTGATGCGACCGGCCGAAAAGGCATAAATCCGGTCGCAGATGCCGAGGAGTTCGGGAAGCTCCGACGAAATCATAAGCACGGCTTTGCCCTGGTCCGCCAGTCTGTTGATGATCGTGTAGATCTCGTACTTGGCGCCGACGTCGATACCGCGTGTGGGCTCGTCAAGGATGAGGACGTCAGGGTCGGCGAAGATCCACTTCGAGAGCACGACCTTCTGCTGGTTTCCGCCACTGAGCTTGCCGGCGACCATGAGCACGCTCGGTGCCTTGATGTTCAACGAGGCACGGTAGTCGGAGGCGGTCTTGTACTCCTCGTTGTCGTCGATCCAGCCTCGTTTGGCCACCTTGCGTAACCCGGCGAGGGAGATGTTCTGCTTGATGTCAGCGATGAGGTTGAGGCCGTAGCGCTTGCGGTCTTCGGTGGCGTAGGCGATCCCATGCTTGATCGCGTCTTGCACCGACCCCACGTGGATGGGCTTGCCATCTTTGAAGAGGCGCCCCGAAATGTTCGTGCCGTACGAGCGACCGAACACGCTCATCGCCAGTTCGGTGCGGCCGGCACCCATGAGCCCGGCCAGCCCGACGATCTCGCCTCGTCGCAGCGTCAGGTTGGCCTTGTTGACGACCATGCGGCCGCGCTGAGTCGTGCTATAGACGGTCCAGTCCTCGATGCGAAGGGCCTCTTCGCCGACGTTCGGCGTGTGCGGTGGGAACCGGTTCTTGAGGTCGCGGCCCACCATGCCGGAGATGATGCGGTCTTCGGTGGTGTGGCCGTCTTTCATGTTGAGAGTTTCGACCACGCGGCCGTCACGCAGAATCGTGACGTTGTCGGCGATCGCCTCGATCTCATTCAGCTTGTGCGAGATCATGACCGACGTCACGCCCTCTCGCTTCAGGCCGCGCAGCAACTCAAGCAGGTGTGCGGAGTCGGCGTCGTTGAGCGCTGCTGTCGGCTCGTCGAGAATGAGCAGGCTCACCTGCTTCGACAGCGCCTTCGCGATTTCGACAAGCTGCTGCTTGCCTACGCCAATGTCGGAGATGCGGCTCACCGGGTTTTCGTCAAGACCGACCCGCAGGAGCAGCTCGCGCGCTTCGGCATTAGTCCGGTTCCAGTCAATGACTCCCCGCTGGGCGCGCTCGTTGCCGAGAAAGATGTTCTCCGCGATCGACAGGTGGGGGCTAAGTGCGAGCTCCTGATGAATGATCACGATGCCGCGCCGCTCGCTCTGGCGCAGATCATGGAACTGGCACAATTCGCCGTCGAAGTAGATGTCGCCCTCGTACGAGCCGTGCGGGTAGACCCCCGAGAGCACCTTCATGAGGGTGGACTTTCCTGCGCCGTTCTCGCCGCAGACGGCGTGAATTTCACCCCGCGCCACTGACAGGCTGACGTCTTGCAGTGCGTTGACGCCAGGGAATGTCTTGGTGATGTGCAGCATCTGCAGGATGTCGTCGTCCATGGTCCGTCCTCAGGCCGTACGCGTCGCGATGGTGGCCCGTGTCCTACCGCCCAGATTTCGGGCGGTAGGACACGGGTTCATTCTGTCCTCAACTACCGGCGATGACTAGCTGAGCTGGGCCGCCGTGTAGTAGCCACCGTCAACGAGGATCTTCTGGTAGTTGTCCTTGTAAACGGCCTGGGGCTGCAGCAACTCCGATGGAACCTTCTTGACTCCGTTGTCGTAGTCGGTGGTGTTGTTGACCTCGGGCTTGCCGCCCTTGAGCACGGTGTCAGTCATCTTGACGGTGACCTTGGCCAACTCACGGGTGTCCTTGTAGACCGTGGCGAACTGCTCGCCCGCGATGATCGACTTGACCGACGGGACTTCGGCGTCCTGGCCGGTAACGGTCGGGTACGGCTGACCTGCGGTGCCATAACCGTTGCTCTTCAGCGCGGAGAGGATACCGATCGACAGACCGTCGTAGGGCGAGAGAACACCCTGGACCTTGGCGCCGCTGCTGTACGTCTTGGTCAGCAGGTCCTCCATGCGCTTCTGGGCGGTAGCGGGGTCCCAACGAAGGATCGCGACCGTCTTGAAGTCCTTCTCGCCACTCTTGACGACGAGGGTGCCCTTGTCGATGTACGGCTGCAGGGTGGCCATCGCGCCGTTGAAGAAGAACGTGGCGTTGTTGTCGTCGGGCGAACCGGCGAACAGCTCGACGTTGAACGGCCCAGTTGCGGTGCCGTCCGAACCATCTTCCTTCTTCAGGCCCAGACCGACGAGCAGTTCCGTCGCCTGGATGGTGCCGACCTTGAAGTTGTCGAATGTGGCGTAGTAGTCGACGTTCGGGCTGTTGCGGATCAACCGGTCGTAGGCGATAACCGGAATGTGCTTGTCAGCCGCTTCCTGAAGCTGCGTCGTGATGGCGGTGCCGTCGATCGACGCAATGATCAGGAGCTTGGCGCCCTTGGTGATCTGGTTCTCGAGCTGGTTGACCTGAGTCGGGATGTCGTTCTCCGCGTACTCAAGGTCGACCGAGTAGCCCAGTGCCTCAAGCTGAGTCTTCAGGCTGTTGCCGTCACTAATCCAGCGGGACGACGACTTGGTCGGCATGGTGACACCGATAAGACCGCCAGCACCCGCGGCTGCCGGCGCCGAGGCGGCCGCACTGGTCGTTGCCGCGGCAGCTGGAGCAGTCGAGCTAGCTGCTGGCGCAGCCTTCTTGCTGGAACTGCACGCGGCCATGCTCGTGGCGACTGCCACGCTGACCACGGAGATTGCCAATCGGTTGAACTTCATCAGATCTCCTTGTATTGGACATGCTTACTGACGCGTACGTTCGATATCGCTGATCCGGTCATCCGCTACCAGGTAGGCCGGCGGCAAGTCGGTAGTAGGCCTGATTCCAGCGAAGGTGATCGCGGAAAGTTTCGGACGTCGTCGCGCGGTTGATGCCGGCGAGCTCGGTTCGCACCATGTCAGCGAAGAGACGAAGGGTCTCGAAACCGACGGCTTGCGTGAGAACCGTGTGATGGGGACCACCCGCAGTGATCCAGCACTCAGCCGACGTCGACAGCGACGGGGCGGGCTTCCAGACCGCGCGGGCGACCGGGAGGTTCGGCAACGGCTCGTCGGCCGGGACGACGTCGATCTCGTTAGCCACGAAGCGAAAGCGATCACCGAGATCGCACAGACCCATGACGACGCCGGGGCCGGGTGCGGCATCGAAGACCAGCCGCACCGGATCTTCGCGACCGCCGATGCCCAGCGGGTGAATCTCGCAGGATGGCTGAGCGACGGCGATGCTCGGACATACCTCGAGCATGTGCGCGCCAAGGATCTTGGGCTCGCCGGGGCCGAAGTGGTAGGTGTAGTCCTCCATGAACGAGGTGCCGCCCGGCGCGCCCGCGCTCATCGCCTTCACAGTGGCAACCAAGGTTGAGGTCTTCCAGTCACCTTCGCCACCGAAGCCGTAGCCATCGGCCATGAGTCGCTGGACCGCCAGACCCGGCAGCTGGCGCAGCCCACCGAGGTCTTCGAAGTTAGTCGTGAACGCGCCGAAGCCGCCCTCGGTCAAGAAGGAGCGCAGGCCGGCTTCGATGCGGGCGGCGTAGCGCAACGAGTCGTGCCGGTCGCCGCTGGCGGCGAGTTCGGGTGCGAGCTTGTACAAGTCGGCGTACTCAGCCACGAGATCGTCGATCGCATGGTCGGCAACCGCGTCAACCTTCGCGACGAGGTCGTTGACACCGTAGGTGTTGACCGAGACCCCGAAGCGCAATTCGGCTTCGACCTTGTCTCCCTCGGTGACCGCCACATCGCGCATGTTGTCGCCGAATCGGGCCAGTTTCAGATGGCGCAAGTGGCGGTAACCGAGCGCGGCACGTACCCATTCATTAATCCGGGTCACAACGGCGGGATCAGAAGCGTGGCCGGCAACTGTTGAACGGGCGATACCGAGGCGTGTCTGGATAAATCCGAATTCGCGATCGCCGTGCGCGGCCTGATTCAGATTCATAAAGTCCATATCGATCGTCGCCCACGGCAACGACCGGTTGGCTTGGGTATGCAGGTGCAGCAGTGGCTTGCGAAGGGCGTCGAGCCCCGAGATCCACATCTTCGCCGGTGAGAAGGTGTGCATCCATGCGATCACGCCGATGCACCCGTCGTCCGCATTGGCTTCGAGCATCTGGTGACGGATCGCGCTGGACTCGGTGAGTACCGGCTTCCAGACGAGGTTCGCCGCGAGCTGCCCATTCGCCGATAGCACGCGCGCAATCTCTTGCGACTGCTCCGCGACTTGGCGAAGCGTTTCTTCGCCGTACAAACCCTGACTGCCGGTCAGAAACCAGATGCTGGCCGGCGTGGAACCTGACGCAGCCGTCATGAACACCCTCGAGGCTTCGCCGAGACGCGGCATTGCGCCGGCTTGTTCGCCCGTTTGCGCAGCGGTGCGCTCAGGAGGGCGCACGACCGCACCGGTGCCGGCGCCAGCCGACGCACGCCCACGCCGCTTCGCCCCGGTGCGCTCACGCAGCAGCGCGATCGTGCGAGGCTCGTCGCGCAAGCCGACATCGGCCGTCCCCTCATCGATAAAGCGAAGGTTAATCGGGCCACGCTGTTCGTGGCGGAAGCAAGTGTCGTCGCTAACATTTGTTCGGTCAACGCTTAGCTGGTAACGGTTCCGTAACCGTAAAGACAAGCTGATCTCACGCTCGATGGGTTTGGGCGGAAAGGTCGATAGGGCATCTGGCAAGCGCTGTTATCGCTCACATCGACCTCTCAGCGAAAGCTGAACTGACCCGTCGCGGCGCCCAGGACGCCCGAGGCCATGATCGAAGTCGCCGCGTCGATTCGGGCCTGCTACTACGGCCGCACTAGTGCAGGTGCGATTCCCAATCGGCCGGCACTCTGTTCGCCGGGCCGGGCACAGATTGAGTCACGGGGTGATGGGTCGGAGGCGCAAGCACCACCTCGTCATCGTAGAACGACTCGGTCTCAAAGTTCCAGAACCAGTCTTCCGCCGGTTCGAAGCTCGTGATAACCGGATGCCCCGAGGTCTTCCAGTGGTGGGACGCGTGCTGCGATGGCGACGTATCGCAACAGCCCACCTGCCCGCACTGGGCGCATCGGCGCAAATGGAGCCACCAGCCGCCCTGCGCCTCACACTCCGCGCACCCCTCGCCGCTGGGCGTGGCGGACGGATCTATGGCGTCGGTCATCATCGCCTCCTTCTGGGCGCTGGTCAGCTCCCCACGCCCGGCGCTTCCAGCCGTCGATCGCGCCGCACGGGGGAGGTTGAACCGGCGTAGCCTCGGGTCCGTTGTACCACCGTCGACGCATTACACCACCGTCGACGTATTGCCCGGGTTGACGCAGGTTGCAGCGATTTGAAGGAGAAGCGAATGCGGCAGGTAGCAGGCATGCGGTGGGTTGCGGCGCTGGCGTTGGTGCTCGCGTTGGCGGGTTGCAAGAGCGGTAAGTCCTCGCCCGCGTCCACGACGCCGAGTGCGGGTACTCCAACAACTTCTACGTCGGCCACGTGCGTCCTTCCGCAGAACAACGGCGGCGACCACGACGCGGACAACAACGGCGCGCCAGACGACGGCGACGGATGCGACAAGTGAGTCCGCTGGCTGCGACCTCCAGTTTCCACGGCGCACCCCCTGCCGGTGGAGGCCGGGTCACCTGGGCGTTGGATCTGGCTCAACGCCGGGTCCCTGTCGATGCGTCGCGACCGGTGCGTTGGGTGGCCATCGGTGGTGTGGTGCTCGGCGCGATAGCGGTAGCGGCGTCAGCGATCATTCATCTGCATCTGTGGATGCAGGGCTACAAACACATTCATTGGATCGGGCCGCTGTTTCTCGCCCAAGCGATCGCCGGCATCGGCCTCGCTCTGGTCATGGTTGTCTACCCGAGGCTCGTCAGTGCAGTGGCAGGCGGGCTGTACATGGCGTCGACGATCGGTGGGTTGCTGATGAGCGCCACGGTCGGGATTTTCGGCTTCCATGACGGGTTGAGCGTTCCGTGGGCTACGAGCTCGTTAGTGATCGAGGCCGCTGGTTTGGTCGTTCTTGTGGCGGCTGGAGCGGCGTTTTTCGCGCGTCATTGACGGCGCGGCGCAGACGCGCGGCGACTCGGGCGATCGCCGCTGCGTTGATCGGTGCTTGGTTGGCTTCCGCCGGTTGCTCCTCGCCAGCGCGTGCGCGCTTGGATTCCCTCGGCCTCCCGACGACCAGACCCATCACCCAACTCGAGCTGTCAACCCATCCCGAGGCGCAGCTGCGCTATCCGGGATCAACACTCATCAAGGTCGTTGGTTCGGATGAGGTCGCGACCCGCGACCCCGAGCCCGATCCCGCGTACGCCGGGGCGATGCTCTCGACCACTGCGACGGCTGCGCAGCTCTACGCCTGGTACGCCGACTGGTTGACCGGGCGCGGGTATCGCCCTGTCACCTACTACCCCATGTCGGACCAAACATCTGGCATCGCGTGGCGCGCGCCTGGCGGTCGCGAACAGGTGCAAGTCGGCGTATTCGATCGCGCCAAACTCGCGGCCCAACAGCACATCAGCATTGCGTCGGGTGCCGGCACTCTGGTCTACGAAGAAGTGTTCGTCGGCTACCGCGTCAACACCCGCTGATCGACGTCCGCGCTACCGTGCCCCGCCCTCGACGTCCCGGTAATAATCTCGCCAGATCAGCCGGTGAATCGGGATGAGTTTCGGTATCGAGCGAACGCCGGGGATGAACGGCACCAGCACGAACACCAGCGTCAGCAAGGCCATCAACGACCACACGAGCGCGTCGGCGTTGCCCGATGTCGAGAACGGCTTGACCTGGTACCAGAAGGTATAGAGCCACAGCCACGCTTGACCCGGATAGTTGCCGGTCTCGTTCATCATGCCCCACTGGTCACCACCGAGGTGCTGAGCGCGGGCGAGGTCTTCCAGGTAGGTGCCATCAGCGAGGAACAGCAACGGCTTCGTATAGTCGGTCTGGTAGAAGCGCCCTTGCGCGAGCAGGGCACCGTCGAGACCGCCCGACTGCGCGAGTGCGAGCAACTGCGTCATCATCACGGGCACCGGGCCGTAGTCTCCGGCCGCGATTTGGGCCGGGTCGGTGTCGGGCGCGGCGGCCAGCGCGGTGTCATAGACCGATGCCCATTTCTGCTGCTGGTCGGCATTGGCCCCCGCCCACTGCTTGAGAGCGGCTTGCAGGTCGGTCGATACCGCCGCACCCTGCAACGGCCGGACGACGAAATCCTGCACGCTGTCGATCGGGGTCGTCACACCTAGCCAGTTCTGCGGTGCCAGCGGGCCGATTTTCTGCGCGGCGCTTTTGTCGTGGGTGTATGGCGCACCGTAGCTCGCCGAACCACTCGTACCGTCGAGCTCGGTTGCCGCTGTCGCGACGAAGTCGTTGGGCGCTGCTTTTGCCCACTGCGCAAGCGTGAGTTGCTTCTCGTCCGGAGACGAAAACAGTGCAGCGAGAACGACCGTGAGGATGCTGACGACCACCAGCGCAACAACGAACTCTTTCACGAGGTCGTAGGGCCGCTTCGGGCCCGACCACGGCTCGGCAGCCGGTCGGGTTGCCGCCGTTCTGTTTTCGTTGACGAGCCGATGGCCATCACGCCTCCACCGCATCCTCTGTAGGCGGAACGACTGGCGGGAACGGCGGTACGACGCCGTGCCGGCGCACCAACAAAACGTGCACTACAACCAGGATCCCGACGGCAAGCGGTAACAACACGATGTGCCACATCAGCATTTGCCCGAAGTCGAGAACGTTGAAGTAGGAGCCGATGCCGACCGAGTTCAAACCGTCCTTCGCTTGAGTCGAGACCCACTGCGAGGCCAAGTTCTGCTGGGTGAGGTACCCGGTGAACGCGGTGCCGATCGATGCGATGAAGGAGACCGCGCCAGTAATCCAGGTCATGGCACGCTTGCCGCGCCAGGCCGCCATGAAGAACTTGCCCCACAGGTGGATCACCATGAACGCCATGAAGAGTTCGACGCTCCACAGGTGGGTGCTGTTGACGTAATGACCTAAGCCCGACCCATGCCACCAGGCAGGCCCTCGCAACGCGAGAACGCTACCCGTCACAAGCGCCACGATAAAGGCGGCGATCGTCGCGACCCCGAACACGTAGATCCACGACGCAACATAGATCGGCTGCTTGTCGGGCAAGAGTTGGTCAGGCGGAAAGCTGCGTAGCGCGCGACGGCGCACCCACCCTGTCCAGCCGCCGGATTCTTCGTGCGCTGCGGTGGCGTCCTCGGGCAACGCCGGAACGGCGGTCACTTCCGCCGCCTCTTTCCAGGAAACGGCAGCAGGATCGCGGCCGCGAAGATGGCAACCATGAGCAAGATGAGCACGAGGTTGGCGACCGAGATCTGAATGACGCCCCAATGCACATAACGGCCTGGGTGATTCAGATTGATCGGCGACATCGCCCAGCCGGCTACCCGCATCGTTCCTCCCACAGACTGTGCGTCTAGCGGCACGATGGATCACGCCAATGAGCCCGATATAGAGCAAGAAGACACTACTCCTCGGGACCTTCGTCGGCGCCATGCCGATACCCGCTGCCTGCAGTCACCTGGCGGCGAGAGTCGTCTCGGGGAGACTTGATGCGGGTTGCCGGACCGTTTCTTGACTCTGCCCCTGGGGTCGACCTCCACAATGCTGCGCATGACGCTGATGCCAATCGGTCGCTTCGCTGCAGCTTCCCGCCTGTCGATCAAGGCGCTGCGAATCTACGACCAATCGGGACTGCTCCCAGCCGCCTATATCGACTCGGAATCGGGTTACCGCTACTACCGCCCCGAGCAACTCAGGCAGGCGAACACGATACGCACGTTGCGTGGGGTCGATCTGCCGTTGACGGAGATCGCGGACTACCTGAGCAGTGCGGACCCGACGGCGATTCTCCGATCTCATCTCGCGCGCCTCGAATACAAGCGATCCGAGCTTGACCAGCGCACCGCGAAGCTGGAAAGCCTTCTCACGTCACAGGAGTTCGTTATGACCGATGCAGTGACCATAAAGAATCTGCTCGTGCAGCGGGTGGCGGCGTATCGCACAATCGCCACCCAGCATGATGTGTTCACGGCGATTCCCGATGGGTTCGCCCGGGTCCTGCAGGCGCTCGCAGACGTACAACCCGTGGGTGCGCCGTTCACGCTGTTCCACGCATTCCCCGGCGCGGACCAAGACGCAGAGATCTCCATGTGTGTCCCGATCGCCGACCCGATCGTGGAGACCGATGGCATCGCCAACGTCGAAGTCCCGGCCGGTGCGGTGGCGTCGATCGTGCATCACGGCAGCTACGCCGACATGGGGCCGACTTACGCATCGGTGGGCGTATGGATCCAAGAACACGGCCACACCACCACCGGTCCTTCACGCGAGATCTACCTCAATAGCCCTCGCGACGTCGCCGAAGCCGACCTGCTGACTGAAATCCAATGGCCGATCGATGACGACCACGGCGCTGCAAACTGATCGGCCACAGGGGGTCACCGCGGCTGAAGGCTGCGCATCAAAACAGCGACCATCGGTCGGCTGTCCCGCTCAGCGGCGGTGCCGGTCAGCTGGCCGAAGTGTGCGCGAAGCAGCTGAGCTTGGCAGCCACCGAACATCATGATGGCCAACGTCGTCGAGTCGGCATTGTCGGCGGCCCGACCGGCCTGCTTTTCGGCATCGAGGTAGCCGGCGATCGCCGCGATGATGTGCTGCGGGCCTGAGTCGCCCGCGTGGCTGAGCTCAAGAAAGCGGTTGAACAGTTCGGCCCGGCCCAGCAGCGCGCCGGCCAGCGGCAAAGCGCCGGCTTGAAATCCGGTGCACGCGTGCGCGATCGCGACGAGGTTGGCTTCGACGGTGGCAGTCCCCGGCGCTGGCATTGCCTTGCGAAATTGGTCGCCGAGGCTGGCGAGTTCGAGACCAAGCGCCTCAAGGATGAGTTCGTCCTTGTCGGCGAAGTGGTTGTAAAGCACGCCGTCTGACACGTCGGCTGCGCGGGCGATCTCACGGGTGGTGAGCCCGCCAAGACCGTGCGCCGCGAGCAGTCGCCGGGTAACGGTAACGAGATGTCGCCGCAGAGCACCCGCCGGATCGGACTCGAGATGACCCTGGACGGCGCGTGCTCGGCGGGGCGACATGGGTGGATACAACCAGACCGACTTCGACGACGTCACGCCGCGACGTCACGCCGCAACGTGACAATGACCGCGCCGACGCCGAAGGCCGCCGTCCACAATGCAAGCACGACGCCCCCGCCTGCTTGCGGCAGCAGGCCGTTGCTCGAGTCGTAGCCGAGACCACGTGCGGCGGTCGCGGGTAGCCATCGGCCCAGCGAGACGGCCAGGCCGGCCACGGCGGTCTCGGCTATGAAGATCCAGACGACGGCGGCGACGATGGCAGCCGACTGAGCTCGGATGAGCGCGCCCAACGCGACGCCGATCACGGCGTACAACAGGTGCCAAGCAGTCACACCGACAAGCGCGCGCACAACCGTGCCATCGCTCGCTCCGTACGAGATGCCTTTGACTGAGTACCAGATCAAAGCCGTTGTCAGTGCAGCCACAGAACTGAGGACGCCGGCGACAAGCCCGGCGATTGCCGCGATCCAGAACTTCGCCAGCAACACTGGCGTGCGCCGTGGCGTCGACAAGAACGTGTCGGCGATCGTCCCGTGCCGGTATTCGCCGGCGCTGATCGTCACGCCGATGATCAGCGACATGACGGCGGCGAGACCGCCGTGCACGAGCAGGGCACGCATACCGGCGGCTGTCGCGAGCTTCGTCGAGCTGAGCGCGCCCGATTCGACCGCACCACTCTCAGCGAGAGCGATCAGCACGAGTTCGGCGGCGATCACCCAACGGATGGTGCGCGTCGACAGGAGTTTGGCCAGCTCGGAGTGCGCCAGGTCGCGGGCTTTTGTCATGCGGCGACTTCGGTGGTGAGCCGCAAGAACGCGGCTTCGAGAACGGCCGGGTCGGGGTTTGTTGACGAGCCGGCGAGTTCGCCGAGTGGTCCGTTGAACCGCAGCCGACCGTCGCTGATAACGACGACCTGGTCGGCCGTTCGCGCCACTTCACCGAGCAGGTGACTGGACATGACAACGGTGCGGCCCTCGGCCGCCAACGAGCGAAGAAAGCCGCGCAGCCAGACGATGCCCTCGGGGTCGAGCCCGTTCGCGGGTTCGTCAGCGATGAGGATCTGCGGATCGGCGAGCAGTGCCGTCGCCAGCCCGAGGCGTTGGCGCATTCCGAGGGAGTACTCCCCGACCCGGCGCCGACCGGCGCCGGTGAGTTCAACCAGGTCGAGAACTTCATCAACCCGGATGTCGGAGATGTGCGCGGCGCGCGCCACCACACGCAGGTGGTTGCGCCCGCTGCGGCTGGGGTGAAAGCAATCAGGGCCGAGGACGACGCCGACCGTGCGCCGCGGTGCGGCTAACTCGGCGTAGGGCCGGCCATTGATCAGCGCCCGGCCCGTCGTCGGGCGAATCAGCCCGAGCACCATGCGCAGCGTGGTCGTCTTGCCGGCGCCGTTGGGACCGAGAAGAGCCGTTACGCGCCCGGCTTGGATGCCAAGCGTCAGCCCTTCAACAGCAAGAACGGTGCCGAAGCATTTGCCGAGCCCTTCGAGCCGGACAGGCGTCGATTCCATATATCTCCTTATGAGCAGACGTTCATGAGCAGGTGCTCATATAATGGAGAGCGGTCGTCGGGCTGTCAAGTAGGCGTGCCTGAGACGGGAACGAGCACGGCACAATGGGCCGGTGCTGGCTCCTGCGCTCGACAGCGTGCGTCTGTTCCTTCACGTGCTGGCGGCCACCGTATGGGTTGGTGGCCAACTCACCCTGGCGGCGTTGGTCCCTGTACTTCGCATGCGCGACACCGAGTTGCCGAAGATCGCAGCCCGCGCGTTCAATCGAGTCGCGTGGCCGGCTTTCGGCGTCCTCTTAGCTACCGGAATCTGGAACGTCGCGGCGACGAACGCCGACGCGAAAGGCAGCTATCGAGCGGTGCTCACAGCGAAGGTCGTCGTTGTCGCCGCATCTGGAATCACTGCGTATGCGCACACGAAGGCGAAGACTGCCACAGGTCTTGCGGTCTTCGGTGCTTTGACTGGACTGACCGCGCTCGGAGCCTTGTACCTCGGCATCTTGCTCGCCGGCTGAGTCGCGCGATAGGCAGCAAACCCACGACCTTCTTCACCTCGTACACGGACCTTCGACCCTGCGCTCCACGCACACGAGTGCAAGGCTTCGGATGTGACTACTTCATTGGTCGGCGATCGTCTTCGGGTATACCTCACCGGACATGTCTCACCCCGCGAAGTCGACTATGTGCGGGCGAAGATCGCATCGGTAACTCGCTACGCGGACGAACCCGTCGTGCTGCTTCGCGTGAGGCTTACCAAGCTCAAGAAATCCGATGGCGAGAACGTCGCGATCGTGCAGGCGAGCCTCGATATGAACGGGCACCTCATCCGTGCGCAGGTCGCTCGTCCGACGATGCGCGAGGCCGCTGACGAGGCGCACGATCGCCTGCGCGACAAGGTGGAACGCGTCGGCGACGACCGGCAAGCCACCCGCCGTGGGCACCGTCCCTAGGATGAGGTCATGGCATCGCCGACCGATGTGGCCGCCGTCCACGTGCGTGGTTTGACGAAGTCCTACGGCGAGGTCGCTGCGGTCCAAGGCATCGACCTTGAGATTGCACGGGGCGAGGTATTCGCGCTGCTTGGTCCGAACGGCGCGGGGAAGACCACCATCGTCGAAATCCTCGAGGGCTACCGGCACCGTGATCAGGGCGAGATCAGCGTCCTCGGCCTCGACCCGAGCAGCCAGCGCCGAGAGCTGAAGAAGCGAATCGGGATCGTCTTGCAGTCGACCGGTGTCGATCGATATCTCACCGTCGCTGAGACCATCTCGATGTACTCGGGCTACTACCCGCACCCACGCCCGGTCGACGAGGTCATCGGCTTGGTCGGTCTGAACGAGAAGCGCGACGCGCGGGTTGTCACTCTCTCGGGAGGCCAGCAGCGCCGCCTCGATGTGGCAATCGCGTTGGCCGGCGACCCCGAGATGTTGTTTCTGGACGAGCCAACCACCGGTTTCGATCCGTCCGCGCGACACGAGGCGTGGGAGGTCGTCAAGAGCCTTGCCGAGCTCGGCAAGACGGTGCTGCTGACGACGCACTATATGGACGAGGCCCAATACCTGGCCGATCGGGTCGCGGTCATCGCCGGCGGGCTGATCGTTGCAGAAGGAGCCCCGGCGACCCTCGCCGGTCGCGAGTCGGCCCGGGCCACTGTCAGTTACCGACTGCCAGCGGGAACGACGCCACCCCAGGGCCTCGGCGACCACTCGCCCGGCGATGATCGACTCGTGTTCACACCGGACGACCTCACTCGCGCGATGTACGAGTTGACGCGGTGGGCGATCGACAACGAGGTCACTCTCGAGGCGCTGCAAATTCAGCGGCCCTCGCTCGAAGATGTCTACCTGCAATTGACCGGCGGCGAGCAGTCATGAGAGCGGCCACCCTCACGTTCTTCCAACTGCGCTTCGTGAACAAGGCGTTCTGGCGAAACCCGGCGTCCGCATTCTTCACCTTCGCGTTTCCGCTCATGTTCCTCGTCATCTTCACGTCGCTGCTCGGCCACGGCCAGCTTCGTATCGGCGGCCGCGAGGTGCACCAGTCGACGTACTACGTGGCCCAGATGGCCGCGTTCTCGGTCATCACCGCCTGCTACACGAACATCGCGATCAGCCTGACGTTTCAGCGCGACACGGGCGTACTGAAACGAACGAACGGGACGCCGATTCCGGCCGCCGTTTACTTCGCTGCCCGGGTGCTGCACGCGCTGCTCGTTGCCGTCGTCCTAGTCGCGATAACGGTGGGGTTCGGGCGGATCTTCTACAACGCCGAGATACCGTCAGGGCTTGCACTGCTTCGCTTTCTTGTCATGCTCGTGGTGGGCGCGGCGAGCTTCTCTGCGCTCGGTTTCGCGATCACGTCGGTGATCCCGAATTTTGACGCGGCCGCACCGATCGTCAACGCGACGATCCTGCCGCTGCTCTTCTTGTCGGGCGTTTTCATTCCGCTCGGCGACAACGCGCCGGCGTGGATCGTATGGACGGCGAAGATATTTCCGGTCAAGCATTTCGCCGGCGGCATGCAGGCCAGCTACGTCGGTACGCCGTTCCACTGGATCGATGTCGTGATCGTGGCGATCTGGGGAGTCGCCGGTCTGCTCGTCGCCGTCCGGTATTTCACCTGGGAACCGCGGGTCTGACGCGAGAGCGAAGGGAGGCTCGATGACGTCGGTGCTTCAGCATGAAGCCAAAGACCCGCAGCCTGTCGTCCCCGATCTCATCACGGTTCCGGTCGCTGCCGGCGCCACGGTGCTGATCGCCAGCGACCTTCATTTGCGCGCCGATTCGAGTTCGGTCACTGCGCACGTTGAGGAGGTGCTGGTCGCCAGGCTGGAGCAGCTCCGCGCGCCGGCCGTTGTGGTGCTCGCCGGCGACATCATCGAACTGCTGGGCGAACCGGGATTGCGGCCCAAAGATGCGTTCGCCGCACATGCGGAGTTGACCGCCGCGATCCGCGGAGTCGCCGCGACGCAGGGGTGCTCGGTGGTGGAGCTGGTCGGTAACCACGATGGCGATCTCGCATGGGACTACGACGCGGCCGCCGAAGTGCGGACGGCGATTGGCGCCACGCTCGCGCTGACGTGCGACCTCGAGGTCCAGACCGAGGCTGGTACCTGCAGGATTCGCGTTGAGCACGGCAACAGATTCGACCCTTACAACTGCTTCAAAGACATTCGCAACCCTCTCGACACTCCCCTCGGCCACCATGTCGTTCGCGAGTTGTTGCCGGTTGTCACCCAGGTCGGGCAGGGCTGGCTCGACGGAGCGACCGACCTCGCCGATCCACCAGATTTCCCTTCCTTCGTCGGCTCTCGCCTGGCCTACCGGCGGCTCGCTGGCCACTTGGGTTGGCTGCTCATCCCGCTGTTGGCGCTGCTCGTACTACTTCGCGTGCCACTCGTGCTGCTCCTGACGAATCGGCTGCCCGAGGACGTGCAGGACTGGATGCGCAGGACGGCGCTCATCGGGCTAGCGTTCGTCGTCGACGTCCTCGTCGTGGTCTTCATCATCGCGGTGCTGCTGCGGCGATCGTGGCAGGCGCTGCGCACGCTCGACCTCAGCAGCCGCGGCTGGGGACAGAACGAGGCGTCCCGCGCCGAATCCGCGCGTTTGCTGGAAGAGCGATACCTCGGGCTGGTGTGCGGCCACAGCCATCGCCCCGAACTGACCGCCATCGCATCGGATGCAGCGGAATCGATCGTGGGTAAGGGATTCTTTGCAAATGCGGGTTCTTGCACGCCGGTCGTCGAGGCGGTGCCTGGTCGATTCGGCATGCCTCCGATCTACCTGCGCTATTTGCAGATCAGTTGGATCGAGCTCCACTGCTATCCGCGCGTCGACGTGAGCCTGCACGTGGCCGAAATTCCATTGCCAGGCGCGACCACCCTCGAACGGATCCTCGCCAAGAGGCCGCGGCAAGTGCTGCGAGACCCGGTGCAGGTCGCGGCCTGGCCAGACGAAAGCGAACCCTCAAGCGTCACGGCGGTTAAGTAGCCACCCGCACGCGATTAGCAGCAGCGCAGTCCACAGACAGAACACGCCGAAGCCCTGCCACGGTGACAGCAGGTCATCCTTGCCCTGGTGGGCTGCTGCGATCAGGCGGCCCGCCTCGGACGGCATGTAGGCGTGCACGTGCTTGCCGATGCTGCCCGGCAGCAGTTGGGCGAGCGGAGCGAGTACGAGAACAAAGGCGATGACGCCGGTGATCCCTGCTGCGGTGTGTCGCAACAGCCCGCCGATCGCGAGAGCGAAGAGACCGAGGACGGCGAGGTAGAGCCCGGCACCGATGACCGCTCGAAGGACACCGGGATCACCGATCGCGACCGGCGCCCGCTTGTGCACGATCGCGGCGCCGATGAAGAAGCAAGGGAAGGCGACGAGTTCAGCCACGACGAACACGAACACCGCAAACACGATGGATTTCGCCGCCAGCATCGGCGTCCGCTTCGGGACGGCGAGCAGGCTCGCGCGGATCGCGCCGGTGGAGTATTCGCCGGCCATGATAAGCACGCCGAGCACGCAGATCGTGAGCTGGCTGAATTGGAACCCCGCGCCGAGGATCAAGCCCACCGGATCAGCAACGATACGCGCGCGCTCTGAGGCGTCGGCCTTGTCCCACTGGCTCGCACTCACGGTCAGTGCGGTGAACAAGGCAGTGAAGCCGAGGCTCAGTACAACAAGCAGCACGAGCGACCAGATCGTCGAGCGGATCGAGCGCAGTTTGGTCCACTCGGCGAGCAGAAGCCGGCGGAACCGGAAATGGCTGCCCATCGGCGGCAAACCGGTGTGTGATGTTGCGGTCGCAGCCGTCATGCGGTGCGCTCCTCGTTCATATCCGGTGTGGCCTCTTCATGCGTGCCGTATTCGAGGCTCCCACGGGTCAACTCCATGAACGCCTCCTCGAGAGACGCAAGCTGCGGCGTGAGCTCATGCAGTTCGAGGCCTGCACGAGCCGCGAGGTGTCCGATCCGGTCGGCCGGCAGGTTGGTCACTGTCAATGCGCCGTCGTCAGCGACACCGAAAGTACCGCCGTCGGCTGCGATGACCTCACCGAGCCTGGCCGCATCAGGAGATCTCACGAGTACGGACTTCTGCGAGCTCTGCTCGATGAAATCCTCTGTCGTGCAATCGGCGATCAGCTTTCCGCGCCCGATCACAATCAGGTGATCGGCAGTCACGGCCATCTCGTTCATGAGGTGGCTCGATACGAACACCGTGCGTCCCTCTGCGGCCAGCCGCTTGAGGAGGTTGCGGATCCAGAGGATCGCTTCGGGATCGAGTCCGTTGACCGGCTCGTCGAGCAGGAGAACCTGCGGATCGCCGAGAAGTGCGGCCGCGATTCCGAGCCGCTGGCTCATGCCGAGTGAGAACCCACCTGCCCTCTTGCGGGCGACGTCGTGCAACCCAACGAGATCGATGACAGCATTGACGCGGCTGCGTGGCAGGCCTTGAGTCTGGGCAAGGATTAGTAGGTGGTTGTAGGCGCTGCGGCCCGAATGAACGGCCTTTGCTTCGAGCAACGCCCCCGCTGTCCGAAGCGGTTCGACTAGGTCGCGATAGCGGTGGCCGTTGATGGTCGCGGTGCCGGTGTCGGGCCGATCGAGCCCGAGAATTAGGCGCATCGTTGTCGACTTCCCGGCGCCATTCGGGCCGAGGAATCCGGTGACCTTGCCGGGCTGAACGGTGAACGACAAATGATCGACGGCGACCTTGTCGCCGTATCGCTTGCTGAGATCACGCGCCTCTATCAACCCGGCTACCTTTCGTCGCTGACACCCTAAGGGCGGCGCTGCCTCGACGCTATCGTGTTGCCCGACGCAGACGCATGCTGCGCCTGTGCGAGGTCGGTATCTAGCTCGACGACAGGATGGTCGACGAACGCCGATGGAACCCGTGCTGCTCGCCGCCAATCAACCGCCGCAGTTCTACCTCGGCGGCGCACAGATTGCGCAGTTCCGTGACGGAGCCCCAGGCACCGGCGCGAGCGCGAGTGCGTCGAACCGATCGCCCGAAGACTGGGTTGCCTCGACCGTGACGAAGTTCGGCATACCCGCCGACGCCGAAGACGGCCTGACGCGGTTGCCCGACGGTCGCCTGCTCAGACAAGCCATCATGGACGAGCCTGAGCTCTTTCTCGCACCTGACCATCTCGAAGAACTCGGCGCGAATCCAGGGCTACTCGTGAAGTTGCTGGACGCCGGCGAGCGGCTGCCGGTGCATTGCCATCCCGATCGGTCGTTCGCGCGAACCCATCTCGCGTGCAGCTTCGGCAAGACCGAGGCCTGGATCATCGTGGGAACTCTCGGAGCAGACCCGCACGTCTATCTCGGCTTCGACCACGACGTCGAACCTGCCGAGTTGGAGAATTGGTTCGTCGCACAAGACGGCGCACAGATTCTTGGCGCCATGAACCGGCTGCCGGTGCAGACCGGCGACGCCATCTTCGTGCCGGCGGGCACACCGCACGCCATCAGCGCTGGGGTGTTCATCGTCGAACTCCAGGAACCCACCGATTTCTCGGTGATGCTCGAATGGAAAGACTTCGGCATGCCCGACCGGCGCGACGAACAACTCGGTCTAAGCGGCGAGCAGTCGTTGCAGTGTTTTGACCGCGACTGCTTGACGGCCGCCGACATCAGCACGTACCACCGCAAGGCTCGCGCGAACCTCGGCGGCGTCGCGACACTCTTTCCGGCGGACGCCGATCCGTTCTTTCAAGCACACGACGTCGTCGTCACTCCCGCCGCGTCACTGACTGTCGAGTCGAGCTACTGGGTGCTGATCGTGGTCGAAGGAGCGGGCTCAGTCGTCACGGCGACGTCGGAGTTGCCCGTCGAACGCGGCTCGACGGTGCTCATCCCATATTCGGCGGGCCCGGTCGAACTGCGCGGAGCGATGCGGGTGATTCGCTGCCTGCCACCCACCGCGTCACCAGCGGTCGTGCACGTGCTCCCGGATGTCGCGGTCGTAGACGTCCTGTAAGCGATCGAGCATGTCGTCGCCGAGCGGCGCCAGATCGGCAGACGCCACGTTCGCCCGCACCTGCTCGACGTTGCGCGCTCCCGGTATCACGGTCGACAGACCGGGCTGGTCCACGATCCAGCGCAGGGCCAGCTGTGCGGTCACGGTGCCCGCCGGGGCGAGGCGCGCGACCTCGCGGGCCGCAGCGACACCGACGTCGTAGGGCACCCCGCTGAAGGTCTCACCCATGTCGAAGGATTCCCCGTGCCGGTTGTAAGTACGGTGATCGTCGGCGCCGAACTGCGTGCTCTCGTCGTACTTCCCAGACAGCAGCCCACTGGCCAGCGGCACCCGGGCGATGATCCCGACACCCGCAGCAACGGCGGCCGGCAACACCTGCTCCAGCGGCTTGCGGCGAAAGACATTGAGGATGATCTGCACGGTCGCAACCCCGGGGCGCGCGATCGACCGCAGCGCCTCGTCGCACGTCTGGACCGACACTCCGTACGCGGCGACGCGACCCTCCGCAACCAGCGTGTCGAGCGCGTCGAAGACACGGTCGTCGGCGAACACCGACGTCGGCGGGCAGTGCAGCTGCACCAGGTCAAGCGTGTCGACCCCGAGGTTGGTGCGACTGCGGTCGACCCAGTCGCGGAAAGCCTCCAAGGTGTATGCCTCGGCGACGTGCGGGTTCGAGCGGCGGCCCATCTTCGTCGCGACGGTGAGTGCCTGAGCGCGCTCCTTCAGGAACCGGCCGATCAGTTGCTCGCTGCGACCGTCGCCGTAGACGTCAGCTGTGTCGAGGAAGGTGACCCCGGCGTCGACAGCGGCGTGCAGCAGGGCGAAGGCGTCGGCTTCGCTGACGTCGCCCCAATCCGCGCCGAGCTGCCAGCAACCCAGGCCGACCACCGAGACCTGCCGGTGGGTGCGTCCAAGCGTTCGATTCTCCACGCCCTGCACCCTAAGCGGTCCGTCGAAATAGCGGTGTACTGGCCTGACCCGTCGGCAATCGCCGATCAAGGCACACCGAAGGAATGAACCGAAGCGGCGCGTTCAGCGGAGCGTTTCGGGCGGTCGGGTACCGATGCACAGGTATGACGATTCGTGGGATCGGTGGCTGAGGGGCCACACATGGCACCGGACGCGCGCACGCCGTCGTCCGGCAGTCATGGCTGCGCCGGAGGCGAGATGGCCGATGTCGACGCGACCCGACTGCTTGAGGTCCTTGATCGCATCGACTGTCACCTGTACACGGGCGAGACGGTGGCCGGTTTTGGGTACCGGGAACTCTTCACCGGTCCCGGCACCGAGGGCCTTCTCGGCGGGCCAATCCCGCCCGGCGTTGATCCAGGGGAGGCTTGGGAGGCAGCCGTGCACCCCGACGACTTCGAGCGCCAGGCACACGTCGACTTCAATGACGTCGCGGGTGGACCGATTTCGATGGAATATCGCATGGTCGGCTACGACGGAGTGACACGGTGGGTGCTCGACCGCATGTGGCCGCGGCCTGTGTTGCCCGACGGTCGGATTGTGTACGACGGTGTTGTCACCGATGTGACGGCTCTGCATCACACCACGGTTGCCTTACAGCAGGCCCTGAAGGCGTCGCGGTCAGCGAACCGCGAGCTCGCACTAGCACGTGCCAACGCAGAGTGGCGGGCGAGAACCGACGAGCTCACCGGGTTAGGAAACCGTCGCGATTTCACCGAACTGCTGGCCCGGCATCTGGATCGTGCCGGCCAAGCCCGCGGCTCCGTTGGGTTGCTGCTGATCGACATCGACTTCTTCAAGACGGTCAACGACAACTACGGCCACGGCGGTGGAGACGAACTACTCACTGCGTTCGCAGATCGGTTGCGCGGCGCCACCAGGCCCGGCGATGTGGTCGCGCGTTGGGGCGGGGAAGAGTTCGTGGTGCTGCTACCGGAAGTCGGTGACGGCGATGTACTACTCAACCGGGCGGAGCAAATCCGCGAGGAGCTGGCACGCGCGCCGTTTCACGTTGCCGGTCACTCGATCACGGTCCATGTCTCGATCGGCGCGGCCCGCAGCGGCACCACCCTCTCCTCACCAGATGCACTCATGGCCGCCGCCGATAGCGCGATGTACGCCGCCAAACGAGCCGGCCGCAACCGCGTTGCCATCGCCGCCGAAACGGGCCGTTCGGGCGGAAGAAACCGACGACCCGAATTGCCCGCACAGAGAACGCCAGACGTTGCAGTGGCGCGGCTGTTGGCTGCGGGGAACTAAGCGCCGCCGCACCGACGCACTGAGAGCGCACCGACGCGCGCTCGACCTCGAGCCCTCCGACGCCGAATAGCTGCGGGTCACCGGCTGACCTCTTTCGCATCGGGCGCCTCGACGCAAGAATGCGACGATGATCCCGACACCAGTTCCAGAGCAACCTGCCGAGCAGCCTGCGACAGGTCAGCCGGCGCCCCTTTCCGCCGGCTGGCGTGAGCAGCTGGCCATCCGGCTGCTCGAACTCGACACCCGGGCTGCCGTCGCGCCCGACAACCCCGAACGGACACTCGCGCGGACACTCCTTCAGCGAGCGCGCACTGCGGTCGAGCGCACCGCAACAATCAAGGGCGCCTGGACCGGCACTGACGTCGAACGCGCCTGGGTCAGCACGCACGCCGCCGAGGTCGCCTTGGTCCGAGCCTGCGCCCCGGCCGACGTCACCGCCGGCCTGCCGAGCTTGGTCGAGGACTGTGCGGCCTTCATACCCACCGACGCCCGGCTGAAGAGACTGCGCAGCATCGTTGATGCGGGGACGGCGGTCAGCGCCGCCGAGCAGAGACTCGCCGCCGACACTCTCGCCTCAGCGCATGACCTCTCGGACGCGCAGCATGTGCGGGTACGAAGCTTTCGCAACGTGCTGCTGGGAACCACCGCGGTCTTGAGCGGCTTAGCCCTGCTGATCGGAGTCGTCGCGACATTGGCACCGGGCGCCTTCGCGGTCTGCGACTCCGTCGCCAAGTCCGTTGCCGCGGCATGCCCGACCGGTTCGCAGCACCCGACCGGCGGCGACGTGTTCGTCGTCGAAATGCTCGGCTTGTTCGCCGCGGCTATCACCGGTGCATTCGCGATCCGCAACCTCAGCGGGACGTCAACGCCGTACGCCGTCCCGCTCGCCTCGCTGTTGCTCAAGCTGCCGATCGGCGCGCTCACCGCACTTGGTGGCCTGATGCTATTGCGGGCCGGCTTCGGCCCGTCACTTACCTCGCTGACCCAAGCGCAGATCTCGGCATATGCACTGATCTTCGGAGCCTCACAACAGTTGTTCATGCAGTTCGTCGACAAACAGGCCAAGGTCGTGCTCAACGCCGCGACCAGCCCCGCCGACAAGTCGAGCAACTAGCCAGCGCTCTGACCTGCGGTTTTGTGTGTAGCCCCGACTGGATTCGAACCCGCGCTACCGCCTTGAGAGTGCCGCCCGGGGATGATTGATTGTTGTCGGCTACCGTCAGAAACCCTTATTTCACAGGCTTTTCATCGCGTGTTATCGCTGACTGGCGCTGACTGGTTTTGAACCTGGTGTCGCCCATTTGTTGCCCGACGGTGATCAGCCTTCTCGACACCAACGCGACGTCGCCGTAATCCGACACAGCAGCGCACAGGCCCGTTTGAGATGATCGAGTAAGCGGCTGATCCAAGAATTTAACGAGCTGCAACGCCCGAGCATTAGAGTGCACCGGTGGTATTAGCTAAGCATCAACGAGTGAACCGGCAGGTCAGACTGAAGTCCAGGCCGTCTGGCGTTCCCCAGGCGGAGCACTTCGAGATCGTTGAGGCGCCGGTGCCGGACCCGTCGAATGGTCAGGTTCTGGTGCGCAATATCTACCTGTCGGTGGATCCCGCGATGCGCGGTTGGGTCAGCGCGGTCGCCAACTATTCCGAGCCTGTAGCGCTTGGTGCGGTCATGCGCTCGCTAGCCGTCGGGCGCGTCGAAGAGTCGCGAAGTTCTGATTTCCACCCCGGCCAGTACGTGACTGGCATGTTCGGCTGGCAGGAGTACGCCGTGGTCGACGCCGCGGCGATCGAGCGCGAGGTCGGCGGCTCGGGCTTGCCGATCTCGACATCGCTTGGCGTCCTCGGCCTCAATGGTCTCACCGCCTATTTCGCCCTTCTGGAGATTGGCCAGCCCAAGGCGGGCGAGACCGCGGTCGTGTCCACGGCGGCGGGGGCGGTCGGGTCATGCGTCGGTCAAATCGCCAAGATCAAGGGGTGCCGTACCGTCGGCATTGCTGGCGGGCCTGAAAAGGTGCGTGTGTGTCGCGAGGAATTCCGCTACGACTCCGCCGTCGATTACAGGGCTGACGATTTTGAGTCAGCACTCGATGCTGCCTGCCCCGAGGGCGTCGATGTTTACTTCGACAACACCGCCGGCCCTATCAGCGATTCCGTCATGCGACGTCTCAATGTCGGAGCACGGGTGGTGATCTGCGGCACGGCGTCCATCGCGAGCTGGGATCCGCCACCCCAGGGCCCGCGGGTCGAGCGTCAGATTCTCGTCAGACGCGCGCGCATGCAGGGTTTTCTCATCTTTGACCATGTTCAGCGCAGTCCAGAGGCACTGCGGGAACTCGAGAGCTGGGTGCGCGACGGACAGATCCGCTATCGAGAGGACATCCTCGACGGAATCGAGCAGGCACCCGGTGCGATCGCAGGGCTGTACCGCGGCGAGAATCTCGGCAAGCGTCTGATTCAGATCGCTCCGGATGTCCTGCCTAGAGACCCCTTCCCTACTTAAATCTGGACTGGACACCCGGCGATCCGGTGGTCAAGATCGCGAAGCGGCGTCGGGAACAGCAAGGCCCAGGCCTTCTGACCTGGGGTTTGTGTGTAGCCCCGACGGGATTCGAACCCGCGCTACCGCCTTGAGAGTGCCATCCCATACTGATTGACTATTGTTGGTTACCGTTGAAAACCGCTATTTCACAGGGTTTCCATCGCGTGTCATCGTTGACTGACGTTGGCTGGTTTTGACTGTCGTGTTGCCCACCTGTTGCCCGGCGGCGATCAACTTCTCGACAATCGAGCGGGCTCACCGAGACCGGCTGACACACAAAACGAAGCCTCCGGAAACGCCGGGGCGGCTCAAAGAGCCGAAGGGCGTCCAAGTGCGCTCGTCGTGCGGTCGCAGATGGCGCTGATGTGATCTTCGTGTGGGGTGGGAACGGGACGGTTCAACGATGCATCGACGCGTTGGTTGGCAGGGCCGCGGCCATCGCGATCCTCCCTGCGGGCACGGCCAACTTGTTGGTGACCAACCTGGGTGTGCCCACCTATCTGGTCGAAGCTGTTCGGGTCGGGCTACGCGGGCATCGCCGGCCCATCGATACCGGGTCGGCAAACGGCGAGCACTTCGCGGTGATGGCGGGAGCCGGCTTTGATGCGCTGATGATCAGGGATGCCGATGGCGGGATGAAGGACCGCATCGGTCGAGCCGCGTATGTGTGGACGGGGGCCAAGAATTTAGCGGCGAGCCGGGGCAAGGCCACCGTCGATGTCGACGGTCAGCGATTCTTCAAAGGACTGGTCTCCTGCGTGCTCGCGGGCAACGGAGTGCTCGAACTCGGCATCGTCACGGCCAAGAACCCCGTCCAGTGGATCCGAACGCTGGGGAGAGTTGCGGTAGGGAAGACCGACAAGTCGCCGTTCGCCCAGACGACGAGGGGCAAGAAGTTCAAGATTTGTTTCGACCGTCCCTTCGCGTACGAACTCGACGGTGGTGCCCGACCTAGCACCAAGAGGCTGCGGATTAGGGTGCATCCCTCGTCGATATTGATCTGCGTTCCCGCGCGCGCCAAACCCGAGATCTCAAGCGGCGCGGTCGACCAGAACTGACTGCGGAGCCTGACCTATCCTGCGGTAGGGGCGATCGGGGTGCCGGCTCCGTGCTCTAGGTCGATGCCTTTCTCAGCAAGAGCCTGCGGCACCGCTTGTGGGGTGATGAAGTCGCACGGCCCGTCATGATGAGCAGGCAAACCGCACGTTGCGCCGTTTTGGAGGTTCTTCAACCCGCAGCCGCCGGCCTCGGCGACGTCACTCACGATATTCGCGTTGTGGAACTCGGTGCGCGGTTCAGACATGCTCCGACTCCTGTTCCGTTGTCGCTTCCTCTACTCAACGGCAGGCTGGGGCGGCGGTTGGTCAACATCTCGTTAATTCGGCCGACGCGATGCCAAGATCCGGCGTTGTTGAGTTAGAGGCGGCCGCGGATGCGGTCGCGCCAGGGACGCCCGTCTGGGTCGTACAAGAATCGGAGCAGCAGCGACGCCCACGCCCGCTCCGCTCGGGTCACTTCGGTCAACTGGTGGGGAACGACCCGGCCGGGTGGCCGGGGGCCACTCTGCGCGTCGCGGTGCCACGCGGCGAGCGCGTCCGCCTGGTGCTTGAAAGCTTCGAAGGCCTCTTTCGGGTCCAGCAGGTCCTCGTCGTCGCCCTCGTCCCGGTCGAGGTGCTCGCGCCACAGGCGCAGCCGGAGGTCTCGGGCGAAACTTCGCGCGCCGTCACCCAAACCGGCAGGGTCGTGGGGTTCTCGGCGGTGGTGGTCCGCGTCGAGCACCGCGATGGACAGCTCACTGTCATGGCTCCACGAACGACGGTTGAGGTTATCCGACCCCACTATCGCCCAGACATCGTCGACGATCACCGTTTTGGCGTGCACGTACACCGGGACGCCCGAACGGTTCTCGAGGTCATACAGCGCAAAACGTGCGCCGCCCACAGCCGCGCAGGCGCGCACGGCGTCGTATCGGCCCAGCACACCAGGCACCCGGGAAACCGCACCGTCGCTGTCGGGGTAGCGGGGCACCACCACGATTACGCGCAGATTCTTGTTATCCTGCAACGCCGAGGCGACCATCTCCGACACCGGACGTGACCAGAAGTACTGGTCCTCCAGGTACACCAAGGCGCGGGCACGTGCGAAGGCTTTGCGGTAGGCGTGGGCGATGCTCCGCTCCCCGTGCGGCGCGAACGGGTACCGCCTCAAACGCGCCGGGTAGGTGCGTAGCACCTGGATCGCGTGGCTGCCGCGCCGTTGCTCATCGTCGGCTATCGGCGGCGGCAACGGCCGACCCGACATCGCCCCGATGTGGTACGCCCGGTCGTAGAGCTGGCGTACCGGGCTCGGCAGGTCCAACACACTGCTGCCGTACCAACGCTCACGAAAAGTGTGCTCAAGGTCGTGAACCGCAGGACCGTGAACTTCGGCCTGGATGTCGTGCCATGGCGGCCGCGGCCCGTAGGCTGCGGCAAACTCCATTCTTTGCGGATCGCCATGGTGCTGCGAGTCGTCGCCCCGGCTGTACCCGAGATCGATGCCCCCGACGAACGCGACATCTCGATCCGCGGAGCCCGGGTGTCGAACGACGACCAGCTTTTGATGATGGCTTCCTGCTCGGCGCGTCCGCGCATCGAGCAACACTTGACCGCCGTCCTGGTCAATGCGTCGGACGAACTCCGCGTTCGCCGCCTCGGACTGCTTCAAGATCTTGGGTTGCGAACGCCACAGCAGACCGAAGACGTGGACCCCGCGGTGCGCGGCCCGGCCTAGCACCTCACCGACCTCCGACCCCGGGCCTGCCAGACGCTCCGTAAAGTCGCCGCGAAAGTCCAGGAAATACACCTGGTCCCCGGCGGCGGTCGCTTCGAGCTCGGCGCACAGCCGAGCGAAATAGGTTCGACCGTCCACCAGCGGCACAACCAGGTTGCCGGTGGTAAAAGCGCGCAGGTCAGTCCACGGGTTAGCCCGGTCACTCTCAGCTAGGAACCACGAGAGGATCGCCGGGTCATCTACGGGATTGTCAGGGGCGTCCTGTTCAAGCGGGTCCCCGGGAGAGTCAGCGTCGTCGGGAAGCATCCCCGGATTGTGTACCCTCCAGATCCGGCGCGTCTCAAGTCCGGCGATGTCTGCGATCGGTTAGAACCGGCGTCGCCATCAACCAATCGTCGTGCTGCACGGTTGCACCCCTCCGCGCTCGTCACACTCTGCGCCAGCGCGCCTCGCACAACCCGTACAGCCCGAAGATGACCAGCCCGACCGCCGCCAGCGCGAGCGCAACTGCCCCGTAGGGCCGATCGCGGAACGTTCGCAACGCTTCGTCGAGGCCGCGCGCTTTCGCTGGATCGAACGTAACGGCCGCTTCGATCACCAGCCCGCCCGCGAGCGCAAAGACGGTGCCGCGCGCGGTGGTACCGATCACCCCGAGCTTGCTCATCGTTGGTGTCGCCGGCCACTGTTCAGCGCGGGTATTTCAAGGGCAATAACGCCACCTGCGCCAAGACCAGCACGGTCACCGTCACCGTATTGGCGGGGCTTTGAACTACGTCGGTGTCAACCCGAAGCTCAGTTGCCACGTCCTGAAGCCGTCGAGGTAGCCGAGAACCGCTTCGGGTTCGCCGCTTTCACGACAGGACCGGCCTGGGAGGTCGCAGAACTCAGCTGGCCCGACCTTGGTGGCGTGACCGCAGCGTACGAATCGTTGGCACCTGTTGCTTCGCAGGATCGTTGATGGTGGCGTTTGACCGTGATCACCTTCGGGCAGGCCTCGGTCGTGACCCGTCGCTCGGCGCAGCCCACGCGGTCACAAGCTGAGGGTGCCCCGGGGAAACCGGAAGTCGATCTGACGAGGACAAGTGCACCGCCGGGGTGGCGCGGTTACTTGCGGGCGTTGGGTCCTGGTTTGGTCACCGGCGCCTCCGACGATGACCCATCCGGTGTGGCGACGTACTCGCAGGCTGGGGCGCAGTTCGGGCTCGGGTTGTTGTGGGTGTCGTTGCTCACGTTGCCGTTGATGGCCGGTGTGCAGGAAATCTGTGACCGAACAGCCCTAGCCACTGGCCGCGGGCTGGGGGAGTTGGCGACCGAAAAATTTCGGGCTCGGGCGCGCCCGATCCTGGTGGTGCTGCTGGTCGCGCTGATCGTCGCGAACGCGTTGAACATTTCCGCGGACCTGGTCGCGGTCGGTAGCGGGATGAATCTGCTGCACGCCGGGCCGACATGGGTGTGGGCGTTGATCGCCGGTGTGCTGATCACCGGGCTGGTGATCGTCGGGTCGTTCGTGCAAATCGCGCGGATCTTCAAACTGATCTGTCTCGCC
>Ga0066789_10000020_pt1 | contig 40267 bp, 36 predicted proteins | sample OrgsoiDNA2013049_FD_70960 | JGI IMG/M metagenome (GOLD analysis project Ga0066789, IMG submission 70960) | Permafrost soil microbial communities from the Arctic, to analyse light accelerated degradation of dissolved organic matter (DOM) -... | ecosystem: Environmental > Terrestrial > Soil >...
GCCCGTGCCCCGGTCGGCCGAACGGTCGCCACAGAGAACCAGATCCGGTTCGCCCACCGTACGGATCGCCGCCACCAGCGCCCGCGCCAGCAAGCGCCCGTCATCGGCCAGGTCTGCCACCCAGGCCTCGTCATCGGCCGCACCGCGGCTGGGCCAAGGCACTCGCAACACCGATGCGCCGACAGCTCGTGCCTCGCGCAGGGTCGCCTCCGCCGCTACCGGCCCGGCGGTCACCGCGAGCACGCGTCCGCCCCAGGCGTCGGCAATGCGCAGGGAGGTCTCCAGCGCCGCGAGCTCGGCCGGGTTGGCTCCGGCCGACCGGTCGTCCCGGCTGACGTGCCCGCTGAGCCGGTCCACCTCAGGGCGCAGGTCGGTGTGGCGCAGCAACGCCACGATAAGGGGACCGCTGGAACTCATCGGGGTCACCCGTTCCGGAAGACGACGCCATGCCCGCCGTCAGGGTAGGTCCACGTCAGCGCGCCCTCGCTGTTGCACACCATGTAACAGGTGCCGCACTCGAAGCACTGTTCGTAGTTGAACAGGATCCCGCCGTCGGAGGTCTGGGCGAACAGGTTCGCGGGGCACGCGGTGACGCAGGCCTTGGTTGTACAGGAACGGCATACCTGCGAGTCGACCACGATGTGGGCTCTTTCGCCCACCCGGAACTCCACGGTCGCCATCCGATCCTCGAAAGAGACCGCTGGCGGTCGGGCCGGAGGGTCAACCTGGTGCGGGCCGGTGCTCATCGGAAGATCCTTCCGCCCAGGACGGCGTCCTGAGCCAGGTCGCGCCAACGCACGCCATGGTCCTTGACGGTCCTGCGCAACAACGCGGTCATCCTGGGTTTGGGCTCGGGGTTGGTGACCGTGAAGATACGTTCGGCCATGTCGCAGATCAGACCTGTGTACTGCGCGTGCAGCCGTTCGGAGAGCACAAACTTGGGTGCGTCCTGCATCCGCTTGTGATCGGCCAGCACGAAGGAGTGCTCCATCGAGCTGCGGTAGGACCCCAGACCGGTAGCCGAGACGTCATCGGAGGCAATCGCGCGGCTTACCGCAGCGCCCGCCGCGAGACCCGAGCCGATGGCGAAGTTGACGCCCTCCAGCCACAGCCCTGCCGCCAGGCACATCCCGGCCGCGTCGCCGGCGACCAGTAGACCGTCGGTGGCCAGCTTTGGCATGGCACGATAGCCGCCCTCGGGGATGAGGTGGGCGGCGTACTCCTTGAGCTCGGCCCCGCGCAGCCCCGGGGCGATGGCCGGGTGCTTGCCCAGGTCGGCGATGAGCTCCTCGGGACGGACCTTGGCTCTGGCCAGCCCCTCGACCGAGACGACGACGCCCAGGGCGACGGTGTCGTGGCAGGTGTAGAGAAAGCCACCGCCGGGTATGTCGCGGGTGCAGCCGAGCATCTCGATGTCCAGTCCCTCGCGGGGACCGAGTGCGTAGCGCTCCTCGATGACCTCGGGCGGCAACGACCATACCTCCTTGACCCCGAGGGTGTGGTGGGCCGAGTCGGCGGCCGGCAGCAGACCGGCCTCCTTCGCCAGGAAGGAGTTCACCCCGTCGCAGGCGATGACGACCCGGGCCCGCAGGTCGCCGCCTGGACGGTCGGTTCGCACCCCGCAGACGCGGCCGCGGTGGTCGCGGATCAGCCCGGTCGCCACCGTCGAGGTGATCAGCTCGGCCCCTGCCTTCACTGCTTTGCCGGCCAGCCACGCGTCGAAGTCCGGGCGGTACGTGGTCATGCCGTTGTATGGCGCCTCCCCCCAGTTCTGGGCCCGGATGTCGATGGTGAGCGCCTGGTGCCCGGTCATGATCATGGTGGATCGCCGGGTGACCCAACGCTGGACCGGCGCATCGAGCCACCACTGCGGCAGGACCTGGTCCAGGACGCGGGCGTAGACGACGCCGCCGTAGACGTTCTTGGACCCGGGGAACGGGCCGCGCTCGACCATCAGAACGGAGCGCCCGGCTCGAGCCAAGGCCAGCCCCGCGGCAGCGCCTGCCGGGCCGGCGCCCACGACGACTGCGTCCCAGACCTGGTCCTGGCCGTTCACGTTCTCAGGCATGTGTCACTTCCTGCCGATTCGTTGGCCCTGGCACGTCGATGCCCAGCCGTCCTGCCAGGACCCTCAACAGCTCGCCCGCGTCGGTCACCAGACCCAGGTCGGCCATGGCCGTCATCGGACAGGACGGGTCCGTGTTCACGCTGACGATGTGGCTGGGGGCACCCAGCCCACCGGTGTGCTGGGAGGCCCCGGAGATGCCGAAGGCGACGTAGAGATCAGGGTCAATGGCCACGCCGGTCGTGCCGATCTGCCGTTCAAAGCCCACCCACCCCGCGTCCGTGACCACACGGGTCGCCCCTGCGGAGGCGCCCAGGGCCGCGGCCACGTGCTGCAGAAGGGTCATCGCCGCCGGCCCGGCGTCTGCGCCGGCGTCGCGGGCCACCAGGCCCGCGCCACCGGCCAGTACCCGGCCGGCCTCAGCCAGGTCCATCGTCTCGGGGTCGGGCTCGAGCACCTCCAGTACCTCGACCTCGTGAACGCCACCGGCGCCCGGTGTGGTCAGCGGCGGTGCGAGCTCCGCGAAGGAGCACGACTCACCCGTCGGCACCGAGCCGGCAACGCCGGGCACGAGCGTGGCCACCGCTGCCGACTGGACGCTCACGGGAAGGTCGATGCGGCCCTCGACCCGCAATAGCACCGCAGTGACGGTGCACTTCGACGCCTGGGTGTCCATCCGGATCCTGGTCGCGGCGGCAAGCAACGGGCGGTCGAGCTCGGCCGCCAGGCGCGGCGCCAGGTCCCGTCCGTCCGGTGAGGCCGGGAGGATGACCAGCGGGACGTCATACAGGCTTGGCGCGAGCGCACGCGCTAGGTTGCCCGGGCGCAGCCCGGGCTCGGTCTCAGCCGTCCATGCGTGGCTGGCCGTGGTCAGCCGCCCGGCCGCTGCCAGGGCGCCCTCGCCGACGACGAGCACCCGCCCACCGGCTTCGGCCACCACCTCGTCGGCGCCTACGGGCAGCTCACCGGAGCGTGCGACGACGATGGCCAGGGGTGCCTCGGAGCCGAATACGGTCGCCACGGATGTGGATTCGTTCACAGTGCCACTCCCACCCGATGGCCCTCGATGACGGCCGAGTGCGCCCGTCTTGGGGTAACGGCGTCGCCGATGCGGTGGACCTCCAGTGCCGGGTCGTCGAGCAGCTCGCGCCACAGCTCGTCGACGGGTTGTTGGTGGGTGGCCACGACGACCCAGTCACACGAGCGTGAGCGCTGCGCGCCGGTCGGGTGATGTAGCAAGTCCAGGGTCACCCCGTCCGCATTCTCCTGTGCTGTGGCACCCATGACCACCAGGTCGGTCGACTGCACGATCCCCTTGGCGTGGGCGCGCATCAGCCACCCCTCCATGTCGAGGGTGATGCCGAGGTCCTGACCGACCACCATGCCCGGTGTCATCACCTCGACGGAGGCACCTCGGTCGGCGAGCAGCTCGGCGACCGAAGTCGCCTGATGGAACCCGAGGTCGTCGACGACGACGACATCGCCGTCGGGGGCAGCCCGACCCTGCAGGACGTCACGGACGTCGACCACGCGGGTCTGGTCGCCGGCCCACCATGGCCGTGCGGGGCGCGCGCCTGTGGCCACGATCACCGCATCCGGGCGGAGCCCTCGGATGGCGGCGGCGTCGGCGTCCACGCCGGTGCGCACGTCCACCCCGGTGCGTTGGCACTCCGAGAGCAGGTTGCGCACGATGTCCAGGAACTCGGCCCGGCTCGGGACGCTCGCGGCCTCGGCGACCTGACCGCCGGTGCGCGGCTCGCGTTCCAGGAGGGTGACCTGATGGCCGCGGGCGGCTGCCGTGGTGGCAGCCTGGAGGCCCGCCGGTCCGCCACCGACGACGACCACCCGCCGCCCACGCCGACGCGGGGCGGGCAGGGTGATGGACTCGCGGCCGGTGCGGGGGTTCTCGATGCAACCGAGCCAGCGATTGAGCCCCATCCTGCCAACGCACTCCTGGTTGCAGGATAGACACGTCCGGATGGATGACGCCTCGCCCGCCCGGGCCTTGGCGACGAAGTCGGGGTCGGCGATCTGCCCTCGCACGACTCCGATGAGGTCACAGGTTCCCGCGGCCAGCGCCCGGTCGGCCTGCAGCGGATCCTTGAAGCGTCCGACTCCGATGACGGGCAGGTCGACCGCCTGGCGCAGGGCTGCCGGGATGTAGGCCGCGTAGTTGGCGGGCACGTGCATGCTCGCCTCGATCATGAACAGCGTCGCGGTTGCCACACCGATCGAGGTGTTGATGTAGTCGATCTTGCCCTGGGCCTCGACCAGCCGGGCCACGGCGACGGCCTCCTGGATCCTCGTGCCGCCCTCGATCAGCTCGTCGCCGCACAGACGCACGCCGAGTGCCCGGCCGGGGCCGATCGCCTCGCGCACGACGTCGATGATCTCGAGCAGGATGCGGGCGCGGCCCGCCAGCGACCCGCCGTACTCGTCCGTGCGCTCGTTTGTCGCAGGCGAGAGGAACCCGCGCACGATGGAGGAGTGCGAGCACTGCAGCTCCACGCCGTCGAACCCGCCCTGGGCACAGTGGTCGGCGACCAGGCCGTAGCCGGCCACGATCTCGCGGATCTCGTGCTGGTCGACGGCCTTGGGCACCTCACGGAACAATGGGTCCGGCACGGCGCTGGGCGCCCAGACCGGAAGCCGGGAGAACATGCTCGAGGCCTGCCCGCCGTTGTGGTTGAGCTGAGCCAGGATTGGCACATCGTGGGCGTGCACGGCATCCGTGATCCGCCGGTATCCAGGGATCACCGCAGAGTTGAAGCCATGGATCAGCTTCTCGTAGGGCCAGTCCGTCGGGTGGGTCGAATGCTCCTCGGTGATGATCATCCCGGCCCCACCCTTGGCCCGTGCCGCGAAATAGGCCGCGTGCTGTTCGCTGGGAAGACCGTCGACGGCGTAGTTGGTCAGATGGGCGGAGAACACCACCCTGTTGCGCACCGTGATCGGCCCGATCTTCAAGGGGGAGAACAGGTAGCGGTACTTGCTCTGGCCGCTCATCGGACCACCTCGAACCGGACCGGCGATCGCGATCGCGTGCCCAGACGTGACAGGACGGTCAGCGCCGCGCGCCGACCCTCCAGGATGGCCTCATGCACGGTCCGCGGGGCGACGCAGTCACCGGCGCGCACCAGCTCGTCGCGCAGGGACGCGTCGGCGCCCACCAGCGCGTCGTACAGCTGCTCCTCGGCCAGGCGGTGGCCTGCGTCGACGACCAGATCGGTGGGGATCACCCGCTGTTCGCCGGTCCAGCGTTGTTCAATGATCCCTGCTTCGGGGGTGACCGCGCGAAGGAGGCTGGACAGGACTCGAACCACCCCGGCCTGTTGCAGCCGGGTGTTCGCATCGGCGAGGTCTCCGGACAGGGACAGGCCGGTCCCGACGATCTGGTCCTGCGTCACGATGCTCAGCTGGTGGCCGTGTCCCGCCAGGAGCTCGACGACTGCGACACCGACCGGTCCACCCACTGGGTCGTTCACCAGCACTCGCGAGTCGGGGCCCACCACCTGCGAGAGGGTGCCCCGCGACGCGGCCTGGAGCAGATCGGTTGCCGTGACCACCGTGGCGCCGGGGTCAATCCTGTAGCGGGGCGTGGACGCCCGCGAGCCGGTTGCCAGCACGACGGACTGCCCGGACGACAGCGCTGCCCGGACGTCGTCCGGGCTGAGCCGTGACCCCAGGGTCACGCTCACGCCGAGGCGGTGGCACTCCGAGACGAGCCAGTCACCCAGGGCACCGAAGGTCTGGCGCCCGGCGGCGACCACGGGCAGCATGCCTCCTGCCCGGTCGGCGGCGTCGACCACTCGCACCGACGCGCCGCGAGCTGCCAGGGCCCGCGCGCACTCCAGCCCGGCCGGTCCGGCGCCTACGACGAGCACCTGGTGGCCCTGTCCCTCGTGGCTGGTGAAGATGTCGACGTCCACGTCCACCGTCTCGTGCCCCGAGCGCGGATCGCCGATGCAGGTCACCACGGGGTTGCGGTTGTCGCGTACTCGGCAGGTCTGGTTGCAGCGTACGCATGGGCGCACGGAGGACGCGGCACCAGCGCGCACCTTCGCCACCAGGTTGGCGTCGGCGATCAGCGCCCTGGTCATCTCGACCAGGTCTGCGACACCGCCGTCGAGCGCCGACTGTGCCATGCCCGGGTCCACCACACCGCCCTGCAGCACCACGGGCAGTGTCCCCTGAAGCATGTCGCTGATCTGCCGGCACAGGTCGATGCTGTGACCGGCGGGTGTGTGCGCGTCTGGACGATAGGCACTGGCAGTGAATGGGCCGCCTTGCACCACCACCAGCAGGTCGAGCAGCGGTGCCAAGACGCGCACCTGCTCTAGAGCCATCTGCGGGGTCACCCCCGCCCACGGCGCCAGCTCGTCACACGACAGACGCAGTGAGAGGACGACGTCGGCGCCGATCTCGTCGCGGACCGCAGACAGGACCTCGCTGGTCAGCCTCAGACGGTCCTGGCCGTAGGTGTCCTCGCGCAGGTTGGTCAGCCCCGAATGGAACTGCCGTAACAGGGCACCGACACCCGCATCGATCTCCACGCCCGCCAGGCCGCAGTCGACGGCCAGCCTTGCCGCCCGGACGAACCCGGCAACCAGCAGGCCGATGTCCGCGTGCTCCATGGCGACCGGCATCTCCCGGCTGGCTGCGTCGGCGACGCGCGAGGGTGCCCACAATGCCTGCTGGGAGAAGGCGGTCGACCCCTGGGCGCCGGTGTGGCCCAGACCGGCCAGGACGAGCGTGCCCTGGTCCTGGCAGGCCGCGGCCACGGCGCTCCAGCCACGAGCGCAGTCCAGGGCCAGCGGTGCGCGTTCGTACGGCCAGTCACTGTCGTGGACCGAGGCCGTCTCGGTGACCAGGACACCCGCGCCGCCAGCGCAGCGACGCGCGTAGTACGCCACGTGCCGCTCGCTGATCGCCCGTCCCTGAGCGAGGTTGGTCTCGTGCGGGCCGAACAGGACCCGCGACGGGGCCCGGCGGCCAGCAAGGACAACAGGATCGGTCAGAGTGGCATCCACCATGCCGATCAGGTCCTAGATGACAGTTGCAGGCCGAGCAGTGGGCTCTGGTCACAACCGCGGTCGGGACGGTGCCCGATCGACACCGGCACCGGTCCACCGCCGGTCCGGGGCTGGGGTGCCTGGCCGCGCATCGGGCCACCATGGGAGTGGTCGCCGTCGGGCTTGGGCGGGGCGGGCAGGGCCAGGACGTCACGCTCGGCGAGGGCCTGCTCCCCGTAACCCACGATGCACTCGGGGTCCGGTCCGTCAAGCGGCAGTCCGGTGAAGAACTTGGCCGCCATGCAACCACCGCGGCACGAGTCGTAGTGGGCGCACTTGGCACAGGCGCCGCCCGTCTGTGGGCGGCGCAGGTCCTCGAACAGCGGCGAATGGCGCCACACCTTGTCAAAACCGCCGTCCCGCAACAGGTTTCCGGCCAGGAACTCGCTGTGGATGGCGAATGGGCAGGCGTACACGTCGCCCACCGGGTCGATCAGGCAGACGACCCGCCCGGCACCGCACAGGTTCAGGCCCGACAGCGGTTCTCCGAACCCAGCCAGGTGGAAGAAGGAGTCACCGGTGAGCACACCGTCGCCGGCCAGGACCAGCCAGTCATAGAGCACCCGTTGCTGGGCCGCCGTCGGGTGCAGCTGGTCCCACACGTCCGCACCGCGGCCCGAGGGTCGCAGCCTGGTGAGCCTCAGGGTGGCGCCGAAGCGGTCTGCCAGCGCCTTGAACTCGTCGAGCTGGCTGACGTTGTGGCGGGTGACCACCACGGAGATCTTGGCATCCTTGAAACCCGCCTCGGCGAGGTTCTCCAGCGCCCGCAACGCGGTGGCGTAGGAGCCCTCGCCGCGGACCGCGTCATTCACCTCGGCGGTCGCGCCGTCGAGGGAGATCTGCACGTCCACGTAGTCGGTGGCAGCGATCCGCGCGGCCTTCTCCTTGTCGATCTTGATTCCGTTGGTGGAGAACTTCACCCCGACCTGGTGGGCCACGGCGTAGTCGAGCAGGTGCCAGAAGTCCGGGCGCACCGTAGGCTCCCCGCCGCCGATGTTGACGTAGAACACCTTCATCCGCGCCAGCTCGTCGATGACCGCCTCGCACTGTTGTGTGGTCAGCTCGTTCGGGTCGCGCCGGCCCGAGGAGCTCAGGCAGTGCACGCAAGCCAGGTTGCAGGCGTAGGTCAGCTCCCACGTCAGGCAGATGGGTGCATCCAGCCCGAGCGCGAACTGGTCGACAAGGGGCAGCACGGCGGTCATGGCGGGACTCCTTCAGCGGGGGGTGAGCATGCCGGAGAGGGCCAGGCCCTCCAGAGCCCGCAGGTATGTCGCCCGGTCGCCTTCGGGAACGCCCGCGGCGGTGAGGGCGGCGCCGACGTCGGGCACGGTCTCCAGAGCACGCACGACATCGACGAGCAGGCGGGACTTCAGGAAGGACAGGCGGCGGGTGGTGAAGTCGTAAGCCAGAGCGCCGAACGACTCGTCGCGCAGGGCGACTGCGGCAGAGAGCCGCCACGGCTGTGCCGGGTCGAACTCCCATCCCGGAGCTGACCTGGCCGCATGGGCCACCTCAGTAGACACCGCACATGCCATCGATCGAGACCTCTTCGACGAGCGTTTCCTCCACGAGCTGTTCTGCCACTGGCTCGGTGGTGGGCTCCTCCTTCGGTGCGGCGGTGGTGGCAGGGTCGACCTCGATGATGGGAGGGTTGTTCACTGGACACTCCTGCTGGGCTCGGGTGATGGATCTTCGGTGATGGATCTTCGGTGATGGATCTTCGGTGATGGATCTTCGGTGATGGATCTCGGGTGACGGATATGGCTGTCGGGCAGATCTGACCGATAAGGGCAACCTCACCGGTAAGGGCGACGCTAGGTGGCATCCACTGCATCGTCTAGGCCTGAGCGCCAGACCTGTCCGAAAGGACAGGTACTCGCCCCCCATCGGTCAGGCCAACCCATCGCTGTCCGGACGGTTTCGCGTTCCTGCCCTCACGCTGCACCCCCAAACGGGCCTAGTGTCCGAAGACGTCACGGGCCCGGTGTCCGAAGACCAAGAGCAAGGACCGCCAAGGAGGATCTTCATGCAAGTTGATGAGCTGCTCAAGCCGTTTCCGATCAAAGAGTTCCACCCGTTCCCACGGGCACTCATGGGTCCGGGCGCACACGAGATGATCGGACCGGAGGCGCTGAAGCTCGGCTTCCGCAAGACCCTCGTCATGACCTCAGGACTGCGTGGGACCGACATCGTGCACAAGATCGCCGAGTCGATGAAGTACCACGGTCTAGAGGTCGTGATCTATGACAAGGTGGAGTCCAACCCCAAGGACTACAACGTCATGGACTCCGTCGCGCTCTACCAGGAGAACGGTTGCGACTCCTTCGTGTCCATCGGCGGCGGGTCGTCTCATGACGCCTGCAAGGGTGCCCGGATCTCGGTCGCCCACGACGGCCGCAACATCAACGAGTTCGAGGGGTTCAACAAGAGCGAGAACCCCAAGAACCCGCCCCACATCGCCGTGTCGACAACGGCTGGCACCGGCTCGGAGACCTCGTGGGCGTACGTCATCACCGACACCACCACTGACCCGAACAACCCGCACAAGTACGTCGCCTTCGACGACGCGTCGGTCACCTCCTTGGCGATCGACGACCCGGTGCTCTACTTCGACCTCCCGGTCGACTACACCGCCCAGTGCGGCTTCGACGTCCTGGCCCACGCCAGCGAGCCCTACGTCTCCCGGCTGAACTTCGAGCCCTCGCTGGGCAACGCGTTGCACGCCATCAAGCTCACCAGCGACAACCTGCGTGCTGCTACCTGGAACGGTCAGGACCTGGCCGGACGTGAGGGCATGATGTACGCGCAGTACATCGCCGCCCAGGCGTTCAACTCCGGCGGCCTGGGCATCGTCCACTCGATCTCCCACGCCATGAGCGCGTTCTACGACACACACCACGGCCTCAACAACGCGGTCGCGTTGCCGCGTGTCTGGGCGTTCAACATGCCCGCGGTCTACCACCGCTTCGCCGACATCGCCGAGGCAATGGGTATCGACACCCACGGCATGACCAAGCCGCAGGCCGCAGATGCTGCACTGGCAGCTGCGATCCGCCTGCTGCGCGACGTCGGCATCCCGGAGCGTTTCGTGGACGTCACCAAGGACAGCTACTCCAAGAACCGCCTCGGCATGGGACCGACCGAGTTCTACAAGAAGTCGGGCGTGATCAAGGGAGACGCCGCTGACGTGGACCGCATCACCAATCACGTGCTCGGTGACGCGTGCACCCCGGGCAATGCCAAGGAGTGCACCTTTGATCTGGTGCGCCCAGTGGTAGACCATTGCATGAACGGTTCTCTGGACGACCTGCTCACCTGAGCGCTACGCCAGCCCCGGCCCCCCGCCCGCACCACAGGCGGGGGGCCCCGGCCGGGCGGTCCCCGGAACCAGCCGCAGGAGGTCTCGTGCCGCGCACCAAGAAACCCATTCCGTCAGCTGACTTCGCAGACGTGCCAGATGTCATGGCGCGGTTCGAGGAGCACGGCTACCTGGCCGACCACAAGTTGGCCACGACGGTGTTCCTGCAGACCCGCCTGGACAAGCCCGTGCTGCTCGAGGGTCCCGCGGGCGTCGGCAAGACCCAGCTGGCGCTCTCACTGGCAGAGGTGACGGGGCGAAAGCTGTTGCGGTTGCAGTGTTACGAGGGCCAGGACGAGACGAAGGCCCTCTATGAGTGGGACTACGGCAAGCAGCTCCTCTACACCCAGATCCTGCGTTCGACGATCGACGAGGTCATCGCGGGCGCCAAGAACATCGACGAGGCTGTCGAGCGGATCGGGGCTCAGGAGAGCGTCTTCTTCTCCGAGCGCTTTCTGGCCTCGCGGCCCCTGTTGGAGGCCGTGCGCTCCACCGAGCCGGTGGTGTTGCTCATCGACGAGGTGGACCGGGCAGACGAGGCCCTGGAGGCCGTGCTCCTGGAGCTTCTCGCGGAGTACCAGGTATCCATCCCGGAGGTGGGCACCTTCAAGGCCATCCACAAGCCATATGTGGTCCTGACCTCCAACAACACCCGCGACCTGTCCGCCGCTCTCAAGCGACGCTGCCTACACCTGTCCCTGGACTACCCCGACGCCGAGCGCGAGCTGGCGATCATCCGCTCCAAGAACACCGGACTGCCCGATGCCCTGGCGCAGCAGCTGGTCACCATCGTTCGCGGTCTGCGCGAGCTCGAGCTACGCAAGGCTCCCAGCATCTCCGAGACCATCGACTGGGCCCGGACCCTGGCGGTCCTCGGCGTTCAGGACCTCACCGCCGAGGTGCTGTCCAACACGGCCAATGTCGTGGTGAAGTACGAGCGGGACCTTCGGCGCACCACCGAGGCGCTGCCCCGCCTCGTCGACCCCAACGCCATTCTTGGCGCAGCCAAGGGCCACGGCCACGGCCACGGTCATGGGCACGGCGCTGGCGGCGACCATGATCACGGCACCAACCACGACGACACGCCGTCGGTGACAACGAACCCGGCCCTTGCCGACGGCGACGTCGATGGCCGGGCCGTCCGCAGCGCGATGGACCTGCCGGGTCGTCACGGCCCCGGTGTGTATGGGTCGCCGCAGTCGCCGCCGGCGCACGCCGGCGCGGGCACGCGGGCCGTGGCTCCCGGCCAAACGAAGCGGCCAGCTGCCCGCGGCACCCGCAAACGGCCTGTGTAGGGCACGGTCGTGGAGGAGGCTGTCCATCGCTTCGTGCGGCTGTTACGGCGTCAGGGGGTCCGGATCGGCGTCTCGGAGGCGCTTGACGCGATGAGGGCAAGCGCGCAGAACGGTGTCCTGTCAGACCGGGAGACCACCCGCGCCGCGTTACGGGTCTGCCTGATCAAGGACCGCCGTGACGAGCTGGCCTTCGACCGGGTCTTCGACCTGTTCTTCGGCCTGCGTGTCGTCGACCCGCCCGACGATGAAGGTCACGGGCATGCCCACGACGACCTGCAGGACACCGGGTCGCTGGAGCACTTCACCCTCTCCGAGGAGCCATCCGACATCCCGGAGCAGGGCCACTCGCACGGCAGTCCTGACGACATCCGCGACTTCTTCAACCCCGAGGACCTTGCGCAGCAGTACAACCTGCACCAGGAGGCCAACAAGGTCGACATCGCCTCGCTCACCGACGAGATCGTCCTCTCCGCGGACAACCAGAGCCTGCAGGACCAGGCGGCGCGGGTGCAGCTGACGACCAGCCGTCTGGCCAACCCCGGTCGCCCCGGCGACCTGATCACAGACCCCGGCCTGGAGCTGGACGTCGAGCTATCGGTGGCCCAGGAGGGCGCGCTGCTGGACTGGCTCAACGACTCCCTGGACACCCGCGACGACGGACGCGGGCTCGATCCGGAGGAACTGGCCGCGCTGCGTGCCCGCCTGGCCGGCCTGCTAGAGGGTTTGCCGCAGAAGCTGCGCAGCCATCTCGAGGCCCTGATGGCCGCGGAGGCCGAGCTGGAGACTCGCGAGGTCCAGGCCCGCGGGGCCGAGCGGGTGGGCGAGCACGAGCGCGCCGAGCTCGAGGAGTCGGTGCGACGGCTCATCCGCAGCCTGCGCGGCGCGCCGCGTTCCCGGCGTACCGTCGCGGCGCGCGGGACCGTTGACGGACGCCGCACGATGCGCACGAACATGCGCTATGACGGCATCCCCTTCCGTCCCGTGACCGTCGCCAAGGTCAGCGACCGGCCGCGGCTGGTGATCCTGACGGACGTCTCGCTCTCGGTGCGGGCAACAGCGCGGTTCACGTTGCACCTGGTGCACGGGCTGCAGTCACTGGCCTCGTCGGTGCGCTGCTTTGCCTTCGTCAGCGATCTCGTGGAGATCACGGACCTGTTCGCCGAGCATCCCCTTGACGAGGCACTCGGGTTGGTGGTCGCGGGGCTGCCGGCCGGGGGGGTGCTCGACGTCGACGCCGACTCGGACCACGGCGCGGCGTTCGGCAGGTTTCTCGAAGAGTTCGGCTCCGCCGTCAACCGCCGCACGACGGTCGTGATACTCGGCGACGGACGCAACAACGGCAAGGACCCCAACCTCGCGGCACTGGAGGAGATCAGCCGTCGCGCCCGCGAAACCGTGTGGCTGACCCCGGAGCCGCGCTACTCCTGGGGGCTTGGCTCGTGCGACCTGCCGGCATACGCGGTGTACTGCGACCGGGTCCAGGTCGTGCGGGACCTCGCCGGGCTCGAGCGTGCGAGCGTGGCCCTGACCGAGGTGCCGCAGTGATTGCCACCAGGGCCGAGCCGGAGCCGCGACCGATCCTGCCGCTGGCCGCGGGCCTGCCCGGCCGCTACGAGGACGACCGGGTCGTCGTGGAGCGGGCCAGCGGCGCTCGGCGCCGTCAACAGTTCGGATGGGTGCGCACACCACACTTCGAGATGGGTCGCCAGGGCCACCGGATCCATGTCGTCCAGTGGCTGCCGACCTCGCGGATCGACGACGACCTGACCGGCCTGCTCGCCGATGAGCTCTTCGACCCCGGCTGGGTCAGTGGCGCCGACGCCTTCGAACGAATCTTCACCGGCGTGGTCATGTCCAGCCTGGACGACCCACTGGATGGCTGGGAACTGTTCTACCGCAACACCCTTGACCGCCTGCTCCAACCGTCACCAGGGGTCAGCGCCGCACACGGGACGATCGACGGCTACCGGCCGGTGTACCAACGGGCGGTCTCGCTCGTCCCCCCCGGTGAGGTTCTCGAGCTTGGGTGCTGCTTCGGATTCCTCTCACTGCAGCTGGCTGCGCGAGCCGACGTTCACGTGGTGGCCAGTGACGTGTCCGCCGGGACCGTGAGCCTGCTCGATGCCATGTCACGGCGCCTTGACGCAGACGTGCGTACTTTGGTCGCCGACGCCGCGAGAGTGCCACTGCCGGACCGGCATGTCGACACGGTCCTGGCCGTGCACCTGTTGGAACACCTGGGCGAGCCGGACGGCAGCGCGGTGATGGCCGAGGCCCTCCGGCTGGCACGTCACCGGGTCGTGATCGCCGTGCCGTTCGAGGCAGAACCGTCAGTGGACATGGGCCACGTCCGGGTCTTCGACCTGGAGTTGCTGGCCGCCCTCGCCGTTGACCTGCCCTCCGAGTGGCGAGCGACGCTCTCAACTCATCACGGCGGCTGGCTCGTCATGGACCGCAGGTGAGGCAGACCGAATCGACTTCCCGGCCTAGCGACCGGGAGAAAGAGCCGCTCTGGCCATCTCGTGCCTGTCAGATCAGGCCCATCTTGCTGGCGGCGTAGACGGCCTCTGCCCGGCGGGAAACGTTCAGCTTGCGGATGATGTTGCCAACATGGAACTTCGCCGTTGTCTCCGAGATGTAAAGCCGCTTACCGATGTCGCGGTTGGAGAGCCCACGTGCGAGCAAAGACAGCACCTCTCGTTCACGCTCGGTCAGCTGCTTGCTCTCCAGCGGCGAACGGGCATTGAGGCTGCGGACCATGGCCGCGGCGCTTCGTGAGTCGAAGGCACTCTCTCCCTGGCTGACCGCCTGGATCGCGCGCAACAGCTCGCGCGTGTCCACGTCCTTGACGACATAGCCACTGGCCCCGCTGCGGATTGCCCGCACGACGAGCTGGTCGTCGATGAGGGTTGTGAGGACCAGGACCGCCGTGTCTGAGTACGTGGACGTGAGCTTCTTACACAGCTCGAGACCCTCCGTGTCCGACGACGTCGAGAGCTTGAGGTCCAGCAGCACGATTCGAGGTCGAGTATCCGAGACCACGGCCATGGCCTCCTGGCTGGTGGCTGCCTCACCCACGACGCACATTTGAGGGTGTCGCTCGAGGATCGAACGGATGCCCTGGCGCACGATCGCGTGATCGTCGACCAGGACGATGCTGATCACGGCGTGCCCCGAGGCGGCCGTACGCCCGCTCTGAGAGGGGATGGCAGGGCTTGTCATGGGAGCTCCTCGCTCGGGCGCGTCACGACAACGCCGGGTCGACGCACAAGGGCCACGGCACGCGCACCTCGATGCGCAGGCCGCCAAGACGCGCTCGGCGAAGGGCGAACGTGCCGCCGAGCTCGGCGGCACGGCTGGCCATGTTGACCAGGCCGTTGTGACGCCCGTCGACGTCGCCGGCCATTCGCAGGCGCAACATCCGCCGCAGCTGAGCCGGGTCAGATGTGCCGTCGTCCGAAACCCACAGCCGCACCTGGTGGTCGGCGTAGGCCAGGCGCACGATCGCCCGTGTGGCAGTGGCGTGGACCGAGGTGTTGAACAGCGCCTCGCCGGCGACGCGCGCCAGGGAGTGCTCGGCAGTAGTGCCCAGCGGGAACGGCTGCCCCTCGACTCGCAGGGACACCGCGAGATGCGGTCGGTGCTGGAGGGCTACCTCGCTGAGCATCTCCGGCAAGCCGGCGACATCCTCACCCTCCCCACCACCGTGGTGCAGCGCGTAGATGGCCGACCGCAGCTGCTCGACGGCGCGCCTGGTCAGTTCCTTGGCGTCGTCGAGCCTGTCCACGACCCCCTGGTTGGCCGTCTCCAAATCAGCGAGGTCCCGCCTGGACAGGTCCACGGCCATGCCAGCGGACAGAACGTACTGGGTGACGTTGTCGTGCAGCTCCCGGGCGATTCGGTGCCGCTCTGCATCGAGTAGCTCGCGCTGGCGGGCGACGACCAGACGCTTCTCCGCCCGGCGCAGCTCGGCATCGCGTTGGGCCAAGCCGAGGGCCTGTTGGGTGGCCTCGTCCTTCAGCTGCTGTGCACGCCGACGAAGGGCCAGGCTCGCCTGGTACTGCTGGGAGGTGTGCATGGATACCGCCGCTTGGTTGGCCAGGATGCGCAGCACCGACAGGTCCGCCGCGTCGGGGTCGCCCTCGAGCCGGTGCAACCCCACCAAACCGCCCACGACATCTCCGTCGAGGGTCATCGGGACACGCACCCAGCCGGGCTGATCAAACATCTGACGTGCGTTCGCCCCGGCCCGCAAAGCACCGAGCTCGCGGCGCACCTCGGCGGGCAGCAGGTGGTCATCGTCAATGAGCTGTCCGTGGGGCCCGATGGCGAGGTACCTGGGCCTGGCCGCGACCAGCGCGCCATCGGCCAGCCCCAGCAGCAACCACTGCGACTGGAGGTGCTCCCCGGCCGCTCGCACCACCTCCTCGATCAGACCCCTTGGGCCCTCCACGGTTCGCACGAGGGCGCGTGAGATGGAGTCCATGGCGCGCACCGCGCGCTGCATCCTCTCGTTGGTGCGACGGTATTCGCGGTAGTAGGACCGTTTGGAGGAGCGCATGCCGGTGAGTGCGGCCAGATCCGGGGGAGCGGACCTGCCCGTCGCAGCGGAGGCTTGCGGGGTCGGGTTGATGGTCATAGCGCCGCCAGGAAGAGCGCCTCCACCTCACGTCGATTGGCAGACCTCGGGTTGGTTGACAGACACGCATCACCGAGGGTGCTCATGGCCAAGGAGCCGATGTTCTCCTCGCTGACCCCGAGGTGGCGCAGACCTCTGGGGACGCCAACCTCGTCGGCCAGGCAGCGTACGTAGTCGGCGAGCATCTCTGCGGCCTCGCGACCCGGCATGCCCTCGACCTTCAGCCCAGCGGCCAGGGCCAACGGGATGAACCGGTCGGGCACGGCAGCCGCGTTGTAACGGATGACGTGGGGTAGCAGCACACCGTTCACGACGCCGTGCGGAGCGTTCAGCAAACCACCCACCTGATGGCTCATGGCGTGGGTGGCCCCCAGGATCGCGTTCGTGAAGGCGAGCCCGGCCTCCAGGCTGGCCTGTGCCATTCGCTCGCGGCGCTCGGGGGCACAGGGGCGGGACAGGGACTGGCACAGGTTGGCGGCGACCAGTCTCACCGCGCTCAGAGCGTGGCCGTCGGTCAGCGGGTTGTGCCCCAGTGAGACGAACGCCTCGATGGCGTGCGTCAGCGCGTCCAGACCCGTTGCGGCAGCCAGCCAGGAGGGCATGGTCACCAGTAGCCGGGGATCGGTGATCGAGATGTCAGGCACCAGGGCGCGTCCGATGAGGGTGACCTTGATCGAGGCGACCGTGTCGGTGACGACACAGAACTGTGAGACGTCCGCGCCGGTGCCGGCAGTCGAGGGGATCATCAGCAGCGGTGGGATGGGGTTGGAGAGCTGGTCGACCCCGGCGTAGTCCAGGATCGAGCCTCCATTGCCGCTCAGGACCGCGACACCCTTGCCGGCGTCGATGCAGGACCCGCCACCGATGGCGATGATGACGTCACAGCCGGACTCGGCGTACCTGCGGAAACCGGCGTCGATCTCGTGATCCTTGGGGTTCGGCGTGACCCCGTGCCACAGCGTCGGCTCCAGCCCGCTCTCACGCAGGTGTTTGAGCAGCTGGTCGGGCCACCCGGCCGCCAACAGCCCCGGGTCCGTGACCACGAACGGGCGGTGGGCACCCAGCCGCTCCGCGGCAAAACCCGCCTCGGCCAGGGAACCCGCACCGAACACGATCTCGGGCGCGTGGAACTTCAGCAGGGGCGGCGCCTGAGCCGCCTCACTGGTGGGCCCCGCTAGGGGCTCGAAGAGAGGCCGCGCAGACCTGCGCGTCGACCCATCTCGATGGCTGGACATTGACCCTCCTCCATTAGCTGACGAGGTTGGGAGGCAACAGCGCGCCTCGTGGGAGGCTAACACCGCCGTCTGATGACTAGTAGGCTCATCGGCGCAGGCCGGCTAGCTGGCAAGAGTCCCTTCATCGAATCCACCGACACGCAATAACCACCGGCTTCATTTCATTGGCCAGCCCGCAGCCTGGTGAGACCATGGCGTCTCAGAGCAGGTCGAAGGCCTTCAGCTCCTCCTGGCTCATCAGTCGCGAGCGAATGAGGAACCGGACGCCCTCTGGTGCCTCGACCGAGAACCCGCTGCCTCGACCTTCGACCACGTCGACGGTCAGATGTGTGTGCTTCCAGTACTCGTACTGGGCACGTGACATCCAGAACGGTATGACGTCGGCAACGCCCTCGACCCGAAGGTCCCCGAGGTTTATGTCGACCTCGCCGGTCAGGAACTCCCCGGCGGGATAGCACATCGGGGTGCTGCCGTCACAGCAGCCACCGGACTGGTGGAACATCAGTGGGCCGTGGATTCCGGTGAGGCGGCGCAGGAGTTCCGCCGCCTCACCGGTGAGCCCGACCCGGGTCGGCTGGGTCGTGTGCATCGGCTTAGAAGAGCCCGAGCTTGTCTTCGGAGTAGCTGACGAGCAGGTTCTTGGTCTGCTGGTAGTGGTCCAGCATCATGAGGTGGTTCTCGCGGCCGATGCCGGAGGACTTGTAGCCCCCGAAGCCGGCGTGGGCCGGGTAGGCGTGGTAGTTGTTCACCCAGACGCGCCCGGCCTGGATGTCGCGGCCGGCGCGGTAGGCAACGTTGCCGTTGCGCGACCAGACACCGGCGCCCAGGCCGTAGAGGGTGTCATTGGCGATGGAGATCGCGTCGTCGTAGTCCGTGAAGCGGGCCACCGAGACCACCGGGCCGAAGATCTCCTCCTGGAACACGCGCATCTTGTTGTGTCCCTCCAGGATGGTGGGCTCGACGTAGAAGCCGCCGGCCAGATCGCCGTCCAGATGCGCCCGTGTACCGCCGGTGAGGACCTTGGCCCCTTCCTGCTGGGCGATGTCGAAGTAGGACAGGATCTTCTGCAGCTGGTCGTTGCTGGCCTGGGCACCGAGCTGGGTGTTCGTGTCCAGCGGGTTGCCCTGGACGATCTTCTCTGTGCGGGCCACGGCATCGGCCATGAAGGAGTCGTAGAAGCAGTCCTGTACCAGCGCACGGGACGGGCAGGTGCAGACCTCTCCCTGGTTGAAGGCGTAGAGGGTGAACCCTTCCAACGCCTTGTCGTAGAACTTGTCGTTCTTGGCCGCCACGTCGGCGAAGAACAGGTTGGGGCTCTTGCCACCGAGCTCCAGGGTGACCGGGATGAGGTTCTGGCTCGCGTACTGGGCGATCAGACGGCCCGTCGAGGTCTCACCGGTGAACGCGATCTTGCGGATCCGCGGGGAGGAGGCCAGCGCCTTGCCGGCCTCTATCCCGAAGCCGTTGACGATGTTCAGCACGCCCGGGGGTAGCAGGTCCGCGATGAGCTCGGCCAGTACCAGGATGGAGGTGGGTGTCTGCTCGGCGGGTTTGAGCACGACGGTGTTCCCGGCGGCGAACGCGGGGGCCAGCTTCCACACGGCCATGAGGATGGGGAAGTTCCACGGGATGATCTGGCCCACGACCCCGAGCGGTTCGTGGTAGTGGTAGGCCGTGGTGTCGTCGTCGATCTGGGACAGCGAGCCCTCCTGGGCGCGGATGGCACCGGCGAAGTAGCGGAAGTGATCGGCGGCCAGCGGGATGTCGGCGGCAAGGGTCTCCCGGATGGGCTTGCCGTTGTCCCAGGTCTCGGCGACGGCGAGCAGTTCCAGGTTGTCCATGATCCGGTCCGCGATGCGGTTCAGAACCAGCGCCCGGTCAGCCACGGGGGTCTTTCCCCAGCCGGGGGCAGCCTTGTGCGCGGCGTCCAGGGCCAGCTCAATGTCGGCGGCTGTGCCGCGGGCCACTTCGGTGAACGCCCTGCCGGTAATCGGGGTGACATTTGCAAAGTACTGGCCCTTGGTGGGGGCAACCCATTCCCCGCCGATCCAGTTCTCGTAGCGGGCCTTGAACTCGACCTTGGCACCATCTTGGCCGGGCTGTGCGTAAACAGTCATGTGATCTTCCCAACGTCAAGGGTGGTACCCCAGGCGTTGGGGTGTATAAGACCATAGAAAGTATAACGTTGCGAAAACGTTGCAATCCTGCTCAGGTTCGCAGGACCCGTCCCGGGACCGCTCCGCCATGGCCCAGCTCCCGGTCGAGCCGGGCGAGCTGTCCGGCTGCCAGCGGCCGCAGCGGGGAGCTCGCGGCGAGGGTGTTGAGCTGCCCCTTCCACATGTCGTAGTCGTCGGCGCCCCAGGCCGAGCGGGTCCAGGTGGACATCAGGTCGGGCTCGCGGCTGTCGAGCACGGCCCGGCGTAGCGACGCCTCGATGCTTTCACGCAGCCGCACCACCCCGGGTGCGGTCGAGGCCGGCAGCAGGGGTCCTCGGTAGGCGCGCATGGCTGCCACCACAGCACCCGCGGCGAGATTGGCCTCAACGGCGAGCCAGTCAGCGGTGAGCTCGGCCACCAGCCGGTATGGGCGCGAGGCGAGCAGCTCCTCACCCAGCAGGTTGCGCAGCCGGTTGAGCTCCGCCCTCAGTGTCGAAGCGCTGCTGTCCTCCTCGTAGAGCAGCACCGCCAGCTCGTCCCCGGACAGACCCCGAGCGGTCGAGGCCAGCAGCAGGAGGATCTCGCTGTGCCGGGGACTGAGGCGGATTGTCGCCAGCTTGCCGCGGCCATCATCGATGGTCATCAGGGAGTTTGCTCGTCCGAGAGACTCCAGGACCACGGACATGCTCCCGGCGCGGGGTTGCTGCCTCAGGCCATGAGAGCGCACCTCCCGCGCGAGCTCGGCCTCAGCCATGCGCGCGGCAGCGCGCACCATCGCGATGGTCTGCGGCATCACGACATCATCACCGCCGGTGATGTCCAGGACACCGAGCAGCGACTGTGTGGTGGGGTCATGGATGGGCGTCGCAGCACAGCTCCAGCGCTGCATCGAACGCCGGAAATGCTCAACACCAATGACCTTCACGGACTGGTCGAGGGCCAACGCCATGCCGGGTGCATTGGTGCCGGCCAGTCGCTCGTCCCAGTTGCTGCCCTCCACGAAGCCGACGGACTCTGCTCGACGCAGCAGGCTCGGCGAGCCACAGATCCAGAGCAGCTGCCCTGCGGCATCGGAGACGGCCATGATCGCATCGCAGTCCCGGGCGGCCTGGCCGAGGACATCGTCCAGCAGCGGGAACACCCGGGCCAGCGGATGGGCCTCCCGATGGTCGCGCAGGGCATCACCGGGCAGCGTGATCGGGGCCTCGACCCGGTCGGCCTGAACACCGGCGGCAGCCGAGCGGAACCACGACTCGGCTACCTGCGCGCGCACACCATTGTCGGAGACCATGCCTTCAAGTAGAACCCGAACCACCTCGTCTGACCAGAGGGGGGTGAAATGGGCGAGCGCCACCCGGTGAGGTTTCCCGGGTGGCGCTCGCCACCGTGTGGCGGTTCTCGTGCGTGATGGTCAGTACTTGATAACGACCCGGCCGTCGATCTTGCCGTGCTTCATCTCGTCGAAGATGGCATTGATCTCGCTGAGGTCCCGGGTGGACACGGTGGGGTGGATCTGACCGCGGGCATAGAACTCCAGGGCCTCCACCAGGTCCTGGCGGGTGCCGACGATGGAGCCGCGCACGGTCAGGCCCTTCAGGACGATCTCGAAGATCGATGCGGGGAAGTCCCCGGCGGGCAGGCCGTTGAACACGATCGTGCCGCCGCGCCGTGACATGTGGATCGCCTGGCCGAAGGCCGAGGGGTGAACTGCGGTGACCAGGACGCCGTGGGCGCCGCCGGTTACCCTCTGGACTACCTCGATCGGATTCTCGTGCACAGCGTTGACCAGCAGCTCGGCGCCGTGCTTCTTGGCCAGTGCCAACTTGTCGTCGGCAATGTCGACGGCGGCCACGCGCAGGCCCATGGCCTTGGCATACTGCACCGCGATGTGGCCGAGGCCGCCGATGCCGGAGATGACCACCCACTGGCCGGGCCGGGCCTCGGTCATCTTCAGTCCCTTGTAGACGGTGACGCCAGCGCAAAGGATCGGGGCTACCTCCACCAGGTCCGCGCCCTTAGGAATGATCGCGGCGAACTTGGCGTCCACCAGCATGTACTGGCCGAAGGAGCCGTCCACGCTGTAGCCGGCGTTCTCCTGGGCCTCGCAGAGGGTCTCCCAGCCGATGTTGCAGTACTGGCAGTGACCACAGGCCGAGAAGAGCCAGGCGTTACCGACCAGCTGGCCCACCGTGAGGTTGGTGACGCCCTCACCCAGGGCGACGACCTCGCCGACCCCCTCATGGCCGGGGATGAATGGCGGGTTCGGCTTGACCGGCCAGTCACCCTCGACGGCGTGCAGATCCGTGTGGCAGACGCCGCTGGTGATGAGCTTCACCAGCGCCTGTCCGGGGGCGGGCTTGGGTACGGGAACCTTTTCGATAATGAGGTCCTTGCCGAACTCCTTGACTACCGCTGCTTGCATGTTCGTCATTTCTTGATGTCCTCTTCATAGCCGAATGGTGCGAAATGATGGGTAGAGCTGGTGTGAAACCAGGGGTAGAGCGCTGGGACGCGACCGGCGCGCCTCGAGCTCTTAGAAGAGCCCTGCGTGGGCCGGGTATTGGTGGTAGCTGTTCGACCGCACCCGCCTGGCCTGGGTGTCGCGGCGGGGGCGGTGGGCAACGTTGTCGTTGCGCGACCAGAGGCCGGCGCCCAGGCAGTGATGCGGCCGGCGATGCGGTTCAGAAGCCAGCGCCCGGGCAGCCCCGGGGGTCCTTCCCCGGCCGGGGGCGGGCGTGTGCGCGGCGTCCAGGGCCAGCCCAACCCAGCCGGCGGTGCCGGCGGCCACTTCGGTGAACGCTTTGCCGTTAATCGGGGTGAACGCTCTGCCGGTAATCGGGGTGACACCTGCGAAGTACTGGCCCTGGGTGGGGGCAACCGACTCCCCGCCGATCCAGTTCTCGTAGCGGGCCTTGAACTCGACCCTGCCACCTTCTTGGCCGGGCTGTGCATTCACCGTCATGCATGGGCTCCTTTGCCGGACAAGACGTCACTGTCTCGAATGTCTGGACGCTAGACCAGCGCAGGTTGCAACCACGTTGCACCACGTCCGAATCCGGCCCTGCCCCGGTGAGAGCGGGGTCGAGCCGGCTCAGAGCACCGTTGTCCCGTACATCTGCCCGAGCGGGTCGGCGATGAGCTCCAAGCGTGCACCATCGGGGTCGCGAAAGTACACCGAGGTGCCGCTCTCCTCCTGGTAGTCCACCCCTACCCGATCGAGGTTCGCCTTGAGCCGTTGCCACCGTTGCGGTTCGACGCTGATTGCCAGGTGGTGCAGCCCACCGAGCACCTCGCCATAGGGTCCGAGGTCCAGTCCTGGCAGGTCGAAGAAGGCCAGCAGGTTGCCGTTGCCGATGTCGAAGAAGAAGTGGTTGGACCCCTTGTAGTCGCGGTTCTCGAAGATCTCGGTCAGGGGGAACTCGAGCACCTCCTGGTAGAAGCGCACCGTGCGCTCGACATCGGCACACAGCAGCGCGACGTGGTGGACGCCCCGGGCCGACGGTGCAGGCCGTTGGGTGGCGGAGAGCAGGTACCGGGCGCGGATCCGTTCCCGTTCGGCGTCGATAGCGGCCAGGTCGATTTCCGTCATGCCGGCTCCTGACTAGATTCGTGACTAGATGCGGAAGAAGAGGTTGAGGTAGCGCTGGGCGACGCGGGGGTCGCCCCGGACGGTGCCGGCGTTGCAGCGGCCGAACACGGTGAGCACGAAGCTGGCCGGGTCGAACTCGATGACCGTCGCCACGTCGGCGAGGTCACCCGTCTCGTAGGTTAGTCCCTGCGCGCCCACCCGCACCCGGGTGTCGCCGGCGTTGGCACCGCTGGTGATCCGGATGCCGAGCTCGTACGGGGAGCTGTCCTGGGTGGGTGAGGCGGTCGCCTGCCAGAGCACGAACATGAACGGCACCAACAGGTCCGCGACCTCTCCGGAGAGCCCGTGCGCCAACCCGGCGCCCTCGCGGATGTCCCAGGAGTGGACGCCGTAGTCGATGAGCTGGAAGGCCGGGTAGAAGAAGGCCGGCAGGGGGCCCATGTAGAAGTGGGGCACGGTGAGGCCGGCCCAGTCCTCGGGTGCCAGCCCCTGCAGGATTGCGTCCATCTTGGTGAAGTCGTTTCGTGCACGCTCCAGCAGCTCTGCCTGCGGAATGGACCGCAGGGCTCTTGCCTGCGCGTCCGCCCTGGACGCCATCCCGGTCAGGGGGTAAGCGGGGTCGACCCCGCTCATGGCCCGCGCGGCGTCGAAGGCGACGAAGTATGACTCCGTCGTGTCGACCAGGTGCCCGACAACGTCTCGTACCTGCCAGTTCGCGCACGCGGTCAGCCGGTCCCAGGCCTGTGGCTCACCGGCCAGCTCGAAGAATCCTTTGGCCTCCTGACGCATGACCCGCAACATCGTGTCGCGGCCCTCATAGGTCATCGCATTCCAGCTGCTCATGGCTTCGACCTCCTCATGCTCTGTTCACGGGCGCTCGGCGAAGGTCACGCAGGTGAGCCGACGGAACAGCCTGCGGTGCTTTTCACCCCCCGGGGGATGTTCCCTGGTGAAACGGGGATGCTCCTTGGTGAAACGGTACGCCGCGCAGGGGGGCGCGTCACCAGCTCTTCCTGGAGAACTTTTCCCGGAGAAACTGAGACAATGGGTCTATGCACATCGGGGTGTCCGAACGCAGTGGTTACGGGGTGGCCGACGCGCGCACCGGCGCGCGCTGGATGCTCGAGCGAGTCAGGGCCGCACGAGAGGCTGGTCTGGAGTCGCTGTTCCTGGGCGAGCACCACTCGACCGGGGGCACCTACTACCAGAACGCGCCGATGTTGGGCCGGCTTCTGGCCGAGTGGCAGGACCGGCCGTTCGGCGCGCTCTTCCTGCTACCGCTGTGGCACCCGGTGCTCCTGGCCGAACAGGTGGGCACGCTGGCCTCGCTGGCGCCGGGGCGGTTCATCCTGCAGTGCGCCCTGGGGGGCGGCGAGGACCAGTTCGCCGGCATGGGGGTCCCCTTGCGCGGAAGGGTGGCACGGTTCGAGTCGACCCTGGCAGTGCTGCGGCGCCTGCTCGCCGGTGAGGAGGTCACCACCGAGGACCCACTGCCTCTGCGGGCCGCCCGCGCCGGCCCGCTGCCGCCCGAGCCGGTTGAGGTGTGGATCGGCGCCTCCGCGCCCGCGGCCATCGACCGGGCGGCCCAACTCGGGGACGGGTGGATCGCCGCTCCTGGACTCACCCCGGCGCAGGCGGCCAGCAAGATCGAGCAGTACCGGGCGAGCTGTGCCGCACACGGCCGACCGGTGGGCGTGACCGCGATCAGGCGCGATGTCCACGTCGGCGCCCACCCGGCCGACGCCTGGCGGGTCGCTGACCCGATCGTCGCCCAGGGTTATCGCGACCTGCCTGCCGAGTCTTTGGTGGTTGGGGGAGTGGCCGAGGTGAGCCAGGCCTTCGCCGACCTGGGTGACCTCGGGTACAGCCATCTGCTGGTGCGCCACCTTGCCGATGACCAACGTGAGGTCCTGGCGTCCTACGAACGGCTGGGCGCCGTGCGCACCGACCTGGCCGGCAGGTAGGGCCAAGGCCGCCAACATCTGCGAATTGGTCCACTCGACGCGAAAAACTGCCTCGCGGGGGAGGCGAATACCGCATTGGGGAGGTATGTTCTTCGCCTCATGGGTACTCCAACCGGGGTGACTTCCTCATCCTCGCCCGAACAGCCTTCGACGGCGCTGCGCAACCGCGAGCAGGCCGAAGGTTATGTGGCCATGGTCTGTTTCAAGCACGGACCTCCGCGGCTGCATGGGGTTGAGCTCGAGTGGACCGTCCATCACCGTGGCGACCCCGGCCGCCCCCTGGACCCAAGCCAGCTGAGCCTTGCTCTTGGGCCGCACGCACCGCGCACGATCAACCCCCACCAGGTACAGCTCCCTCTGCCCGCTGGCTGCCTCATCAGCGTCGAGCCCGGAGGTCAGGTCGAGATCTCGACGCCGCCGACTCGCTCCGCCGCCAACCTCGTCAGCGTCGCCACCGCGGACGCAGCCACCCTTGCAGATCTTCTCGAGCAGGGCGGGCTCGTGCTCGGCCGCAACGGCACCGACCCTCACCGTCCACCGAACCGGCTGCTGCAGGTTCCCCGCTACGAGGCAATGCAGACGGCATTCGACCTCATCGGTCCGCACGGCTCGCAGATGATGTGCAGCACCGCGTCCATGCAGGTCTGCCTTGATGCCGGCGAAGCCGAGCAGGTCGCGCCGCGGTGGCGAGCTGCCCACGCTGTGGGCCCTGCGCTGGTCGCGCTGTTCGCCAACTCGCCCGACCTGGACGCCCGTCACACCGGCTGGGCCTCCTCACGTCTGAGGGCGACCCTTGGCACCTGTCCGCCGTTCACCCTGCCGCCTGAGCCCAGCGACGACCCGGCCAACCAGTGGGCCCGGATGGCCATGGAAGCCCCCGTGATCTGCGTTCGCGGTGATGGCCCTTCGTGGGCTGCACCGCCAGGGCTGAGGTTCTCTGACTGGATCGCCGAGCCGGGCCGCGTCGGCCGGACTGCGACCCTGGAGGATCTCGACTACCACCTGACCACGCTGTTCCCGCCGGTGCGCCCCAAGGGCTACCTCGAGATCCGTTACCTGGACGCGCAGGCCGGCTCCAGGTGGGTCACCCCCTTTGCCCTCCTGGCTGCCCTGATGGCACGGCCGTCCACCGTCCAGGAGGTTCTGGGCCTGACCGAAGACTGCGCGGGTCGCTGGTTCCAGGCCGCTCGCGACGGCCTGGGCGACCCGGTGCTGCGCGAGGCCGCGCGCAACATCGTCCAGCTCGGAGCCGACTGCCTGGACGACCTCGACCTCACCGCCGCCCAGCGAACGCAGGTGCTGGACGGCCTCGCGCGGCGCGACCAGAGGATCCCGACGAGCCAGCGGCGGTCGGCATGACGACGAACCCGCGGGTTCCCCTCCTGACTGCCGAGCACTGGCGCTCGCGGGTCGTCGAGGTGCTCACCGCAGCCCGAGAGCGCAGCCAGCTGCTGACCGACGCCGTGGACGACGACGACCTGGTAGCCCAGCACTCGCCCCTGATGTCGCCCCTAGTCTGGGACCTCGCCCACATCGGCAACCAGGAGGAGCTGTGGCTGGTGCGCGATGTCGGTGGCCGTGCCCCGGTACGGCGCGACGTCGACGAGCTGTACGACGCGTTCAAACATGCGCGCGTCGACCGGCCAGGCCTGCCCCTGCTCGCTCCGGGGGAGGCGCGCCACTATGTGCGCGAGGTCCGTGACAAGGTTCTGGACGTCCTGGCCCGCAGCCCCCTGCAGGGCCGCCCGCTGCTGGACCAGGCGTTCGCGTTCGGCATGGTGGCCCAGCACGAGCAGCAGCACGACGAGACGATGTTGGCCACCCACCAGCTGCGCACCGGCGGTGCAGTCCTGAATGCCTCGCCACCACCCCCGGGCACCGCACTTCGGGCCACCGAGGTCCTGGTGCCCGGCGGACCGTTCACCATGGGCACCTCCACGGAGGCGTGGGCCTTGGACAACGAACATCCGGCCCACGTGGTGGACGTGGCCCCCTTCTTCATCGACACCGCAGCGGTGACCAACGGCGCCTACCAGGGGTTCATCGACGCCGGCGGCTACGACGAGCCGCGATGGTGGAGTGCGCTGGGCTGGGCACATCGCCGCCAGGGCGCCCTGAGCGCCCCACGGTTTTGGCAGCGTGAGGGTCAGACGTGGTGGCGGCGGCGGTTCGGGATGCATGAGCCGGTGCCGCCATCGGAGCCGGTCATGCACGTGTCCTTCCACGAGGCGCAGGCGTACGCCACCTGGGCCGGCCGACGACTACCCACGGAGGCCGAGTGGGAGAAGGCCGCGCGGTGGGACCCCGTCACCGGCCAGTCCCGGCGATACCCGTGGGGCGAGCAGGACCCGGGCCCCGAGCACGCGAACCTCGGCCAACGCCACCTGCGCCCTGCCGAGGCCGGCGCCTACCCCCGTGGAGCCTCACCACTGGGCGTGCACCAGCTCATCGGTGACGTCTGGGAGTGGACCTGCACCGACTTCCACGGCTATCCGGGCTTTCGCGCCTTCCCCTACCCGGAGTACTCCCTGGCGTTCTTCGGCTCGGACTACAAGGTGTTGCGAGGCGGATCGTTCGGTACCGACGCCGTGGCAGCGCGGGGGACGTTCCGCAACTGGGACTACCCGATCCGTCGACAGATCTTCGCCGGGTTCCGGTGCGCCCGCGACCCCGTACCCGGGGAGGCCGGCTGAGGCATGTGTCGTCACCTGGCCTATCTCGGCCCGCCGGTGCCGCTGGCGGATCTCGTGCTGCACCCACCACACTCGCTGCTGCACCAGTCATGGGCGCCCACGGACATGCGTGGTGGGGGCACCGTCAACGCCGATGGTTTCGGCATCGGCTGGCTGCCCGCCGACTCCGGCGACGGGGTTGACGGGGTCGTGGCACGTCGCTACCGGCGCGATGCACCGATGTGGTCGGATGCATCGCTGCCCGACCTGGCGACGTCGATCTGCTCGGGGGCGGTGCTGGCCGCGGTGCGCAGTGCCACGGTGGGCACGGCGGTGACCGAGACTGCCTGCGCACCCTTCATGGAGGGGGCCTGGATGTTCAGCCACAACGGCGTGGTTGAGCGCTGGCCTGCATCTGTGGCTCCGCTGGCAGATGCGCTACCCCCGGCGGTTCTGATGACGCTGGACGCGCCCACCGACTCCGCCTTCTTGTGGGCCCTGGTGCGAGAGCGCCTGCGCGAGGGACTCTCGGGCGCCACCGCCCTGGCCGGCGTCATCGGTGACGTGCTCGCCCTGGCGCCCGGCTCCCGGCTAAACCTGCTTCTGCACGACGGCCTGCACATCACTGCCACGACGGTCGGCCACAGCCTGTGGCTCAACCGCGGCCGGGGCAGCGTCACCGTCAGCTCCGAGGCACTGGACCCCGGCGGAAGGCGTTGGCAGCCGGTGCCCGACCTCAGCCTGCTGCAGGCGAGCTCGGCTGACTGCTCGATCCGCAACCTCGACCAAGGACAACCATGACCGCACCTGTCGTTGACATCTACCTGACCGCTGACCAGGTCGATCGATCCCTTCGTCAGGACGCACGCCTGGGTCTGACCAGCAGCCCCAAGTGGCTCCCGTCCAAGTGGTTCTACGACAAACGGGGCAGCGACCTGTTCGAGCAGATCACCCGGCTGCCGGAGTACTACCCGACCCGGGCAGAGGCCTCTATCCTGCTCGCCCGCGCCGGGGACATCGCTGCTCGCACCGGCGCCCACACCCTGGTGGAGCTCGGGTCCGGATCCTCCGAGAAGACCCGCCTCCTGCTTGACGCCCTGGCTGCGGAGGGGACGCTACGGGAGTACGTGCCCCTGGACGTCTCCGAGAGCGCACTGCGTGATGCGGTCACGGCGATGCACGGTGACTATCCGAGCCTGGCCGTCCACGGGGTCGTCGGAGACTTCACCCAGCACCTCGACCGCATCCCCGGTCAGGCCCCACGGATGGTCGCCTTCCTGGGGGGCACCGTCGGCAACCTGCGCCCCGACGAGCGCGCCACCTTCCTGGGCCAGCTACGCAACACCCTCACCCCCGGTGAGTGGCTGCTGCTTGGCACCGACCTGGTCAAGAGCCCCGACGTCCTGGTCCCTGCCTACGACGATGCGGCCGGTGTCACCGCGGAGTTCAACCGCAACGTCCTTGCGGTCCTCAACCGGGAGCTGGGTGCGGACTTCGATGTCGACAGCTATGAGCACGTCGCCATCTGGGACCCCGAGAACGAGTGGATCGAGATGAGGCTTCGGGCTGCTGCCGGCGCCAGGGTCACCCTTGCGATGCTGGCCCTCGACATCGTCCTGGAGAGCGGGGAGGAGATCCGCACGGAGATCTCGGCCAAGTTCCGCAAGGAGGGGATCGAGGCCGAGCTGGCCACTGCCGGCTTCGACCTGGACTGCTGGTGGACGGACCCCGAAGGGCGCTTCGCCCTCTCCCTGGCTCGAGCCCGTTGAGCACTGCCCGTCATACCGACCTATATCCTGTCGATGAGCCGTCATTCCGACCTATTTCCTGAAAGGACCCCTTCAGTGATTGCAACTGACATTCGGCCTGTCGATCCGTGCAACGTCTCCTCCACCGCCGAGCACATCGGCCTCGCCGAGTCTGTGATGGCTCACAACTACCACCCGCTGCCGGTGGTGATCGCGTCGGCCCAGGGTGCGTGGGTGACCGACGTGGAGGGCCGACGCTACCTGGATGCCCTGGCCGGCTACTCGGCGCTGAACTTCGGCCACGGTCACCCGGTGCTGGTGGCGGCCGCTGCCGATCAGCTCACGCGAGTGACGTTGACCAGCCGGGCGTTCCACAACGACCGGCTCGGACCGTTCTGCCGTGACCTGGCAGCGCTGGCCGGAATGGATCTGGTGCTGCCGATGAACACCGGCGCCGAAGCCGTCGAGACGGCGATCAAGGTGGCCCGCAAGTGGGGCTACGACGTCAAGGGGGTCCCTGACGGCCAGGCGGACATCATCGTGGCCTCGGGCAACTTCCACGGCCGCACCACCACGATCGTGGGTTTTTCCACCGACGAGGTGGCCAGGGCGGGCTTCGGGCCGTTCACCCCCGGTTTCACCGTGGTGCCCTATGGGGACGCCGCGGCGCTGCGGGCCGCCGTCGGCGCCAACACGGTCGCGGTGCTGATCGAGCCGGTGCAGGGGGAGGCCGGCGTGGTCGTGCCACCGGCGGACTACCTGCCCGCGGTACGCGAAGTGTGCAGTGCCCAGAACGTGCTGTTCATCGCCGACGAGATCCAGTCAGGGCTCGGTCGCACCGGGACGACCTTCGCGTGCGAGCTGGAGGGCGTGGTCCCGGACATGTACATCCTGGGCAAGGCCCTGGGCGGTGGCATCGTGCCGGTCTCGGCGGTGCTCTCGTCCCGCGAGATCCTGGCAGTGATCCAGCCGGGCAACCACGGCTCGACGTTCGGCGGCAACCCGCTGGCCGCGGCCGTGGGCCATGCGGTCGTCAAGCTGCTGGTCACGGGGGAGTACCAGGAACGAGCCAGGGTGCTCGGTGAGCAGCTGCGGGTGCGCCTGGAGGCCCTCATCGGTCACGGCGTGGTCGCCGTGCGGACCCGTGGCCTGTGGGCTGGGGTCGACATCGACCCGGGGCTGATGACCGGCCGGCAGATGTGCGAGCGCCTCGCGCTCAGAGGGGTCCTGGCCAAGGACACCCACGGCTCGACGGTGCGCCTCGCGCCGCCGATCGTGATCGAGGCGGCCGACCTGGACTGGATGGTTGACCAGTTCGCCGCCGTGCTGGCCGACGCGAACTGAGCCGGCGTGCCGCCGTGACCATTCTCGCTTGACTATTCTCGTGCGAACGTGCGAATGTTCGACCACTTGACACCCGCGGTCTGGGGAAGCCGGTCGGATACCGGCGCTGACCCGCAACCGTAGGCCGCCTTCGGTCATCGTGCCCTCATCGGCACGGACCGGAGCCACGCGGCGAGCCGGAGCACCGGATCGTGGGCCCAAGGCTCCATCACACGTCCGCCGAGGTTTGCGGTCCGGAGTCGGTCGTCGTGGCGCACCCAGCCAGGCCTCCCGCCTCGCCCCGCGAGAGAGGTCCAACCCGTGAAGCCCGCCTACCGCGCCCGCATGCTGCGCGCTGCCGTCATCCTGATCCTGCTCACCGCCGCCGGCGGAGTCGTCGCCGCACCGGCGCAGGCCTCCGCCTACCGGTACTGGGGGTACTTCCACCTCGCCAAGGGTGCCTGGAGCTTTGCCCAGACCGGTCCCAGCCAGGCGGTCCCGGCAGGCGGGTCGGTCGAGGGCTGGCGCTTCGCCGTGGCCGACCAGAGCTCGGTTCGCACCCCGCGCGCGGCGCCGACCTTCGACGCCTTGTGCGCCGGCACTGCGGCCGCGGCGGGCACCAAGCGAGTCGGCCTGGTCATCGACTTCGGCCGCCCGGCCGACAGTGCCGACGGGGCTGCGCCCCCTGCGGCGAGGGCCGCGTGCGTCGCGGTCCCCACGAGTGCCACGGGCTCGGACGTGCTGGTGGCCGCCGGCGCGACACTGCGAATTGACAAGGCGCTGACCTGCGCCATCGACGGGTGGCCGGCCGTCGGCTGCGGCGAGAGCGTCGCGGCCGTACCAGCGGCCGCAGCCAGGGCGGACACCAAGATCACGATCGCCGCCCCCACGGCCAGTGCCGCGGCGAGCCCCGCCGCCAAGTCCGCGAACGCCGGCTCGACCAGCTCGAGCGGGCTGGTGCTGGGGGGTCTGGCGGCCATCGTTGCGGTCGCTGCTCTGGGGTTCGCTGCATGGCGCCGCGCCCGCGACGTCTCCGGCGACTAAGCGAGGCGGGAACCGCCGTGAACCGCGCCCACAACGACCCTCGGTTGCCGCGCCTGCTGCACCCGGCCGCATGGTGGGCATGGGCGATCGGTCTTGCTATGGCCGCCAGTCGAACCACCAACCCGCTGCTGCTCGCCCTGGTGGTGGCGGTCGTCGGTTATGTGGTGGCTGCCCGGCGCGAGCTCGGCGCGGCTTCGCCGTTCGGCGCGTTCCTGCGCCTGGGTCTGCTCGTCATCACGATGAGGGTGGTGCTGGAGGCGCTGCTCGGCGGAGGCGTGCCCGGGCGCACCGTGTTGTTCACCCTGCCGCAGGTGCCGCTGCCGGCCGCCGCGGGCGGAGTGCGCCTGGGCGGCCCGGTGACCCTTGAGGGGGTGCTGGCCGCGGCCTATGACGGAGCGCGACTGGCCGCCGTGCTGTCCTGCATCGGTGCCGCGAACGCGCTGGCGAGCCCGCGACGCCTGCTGCGCTATGTGCCCGCCACGCTCTACGAGGTCGGCACGGCACTGGTGGTCGCCCTCACGTACGCCCCGCAGCTCGTGGATGACGCGGGGCGGGTACGCGCAGCCCGCCGGCTTCGTGGACACGCCGGGCGTGGCCCACGCGAGCTGGCGCGCCTGGCAGTTCCCGTCCTTGACAGTGCCCTCGAGCGCTCGCTGGACCTCGCGGCGTCGATGGAGTCGCGCGGTTACGGGCGATCGGTACACCGCAGCGCCCGCTCGCGCCGGCAGGCAACGGCGCTGACCCTGGTCGGCCTCTGCGGCGTCGTGGCAGGGGTCTACGGGCTCCTGGATGGTGGGTCCGCACCCCTGCTCGGGCTGCCGTTGCTGCTGTTGGGCTCGGCGGCTGCGGCCGCTTCCCTTGCCGTCGGTGCCCGCCGCGAGCCGCGCTCGCGCTACCGGCCTGACCCGTGGGCGGCCCCGGAGTGGGTGGTGCTGGCCAGCGGTGCTCTCGCGGGCGCCCTTGTCCTGGTGGCAGCCCAGCGCGGGGTGGCCGACATCGTCGTGCAGACCTCACCGGCGGTGTGGCCGACACTGCCCTGGTTACCCGTCCTGGGCCTGCTGCTCGGGCTGGTCCCCGCCTGGCTCTCCCCGCTGCCGCCGCTGCGGGCCGTCGGGCGCGTGGGCGCCCACCGGGACGGGCTCACTGACGGCGTCCGGAGCGCGTCATGATCCGGTTCGAGGATGTCGCTGTCAGGTTCGACGACGGCGCCGAGCCTGTGCTGCGCGGCGTCAACCTGCGGGTCGAGGAGGGCGAGCTGGTGCTCGTCGTGGGGGCCACCGGCAGCGGCAAGACCACACTGCTGCGCTGCGTCAACGGGCTGGTTCCGCATTTCAGCGGCGGCACCCTGAGCGGGCGGGTCACCGTCGACGGTCGGGATACTCGCACCCACCGCCCGCGCGATCTGGCCGACGTCGTCGGCGTCGTCGGTCAGGACCCGGCTGCCGCCTTCGTGACCGACACGGTCGAGGAGGAGATCGCCTACGGCATGGAGTCCCTCGGTGTCCACGGTGACGTCATGCGCCGCCGGGTCGAGGCGACCCTGGACCTGCTCGGCCTCGCCGACGTACGCCAGCGAACACTGCGCACCCTCTCCGGTGGCCAGCAGCAGCGCGTGGCGATCGGCGGCGTGCTGGCCGCCCACCCGCGGGTCCTGGTGCTCGACGAGCCCACCTCGGCGCTCGACCCGGTCGCGGCCGAGGAGGTGCTCGGTGCCCTGACCCGGCTCGTCCACGACCTGGGGCTGACCGTCCTGCTCGCCGAGCACCGGCTGGAACGGGTCGTGCAGTATGCCGACCGCGTGGTCGTGGTCCAGGACGGGCGGGTCAGCTCGGACCTGCCCGCGGCCGCGATGGCCAGGTCGCCGGTGTCGCCGCCGATCGTCGATCTGGGAAGGTTGGCCGGCTGGTCACCGTTGCCGCTGTCGGTGCGAGACGCACGTCGGGTCTGCGGGCCTATGCGCCAGGCGCTGGCCACTCGCGCCCCCGCGCGGGTGCTCAGATCGTTTGTCACGACCGGGCAGGGTGAGCCCCTGCTCAGTGCCCGGGCACTGGTGGTCAACCGCGCGCGCCGCCCGGTGCTGCGTGGCATCGACCTTGCGGTGCGCGCGGGCGAGGTCGTGGCGCTCATGGGTCGCAACGGCTCCGGCAAGTCCACCCTGCTGGCCACGGCCTGTGGCCAGCTGCCCGTCCGCTCGGGCAGCGTGCGCATCGATGGTCTTGACCCGGAGTCCCTGCGGCCCCGTGAGCTCCTACGGCACGTAGGTCTGGTCCCTCAGGATCCGGGACTGCTCCTGTACGGCGAGACGGTACGGGCCGAGTGCCGCGAGGCGGACACCGATGTGCGTGCCGCACCCGGTACCACGCGTGCTCTGCTGGCCCATCTCGCGCCCGACGCGGCGGACCGCACCCACCCACGGGACCTCTCGGAGGGCCAACGTCTGGCCCTTGCCCTGGCCATCGTGCTGGCCGGTGAGCCACCGCTGGTGCTGCTCGACGAGCCCACCCGCGGTCTGGACTACGGCGCCAAGACCCGGCTCGTGGCCTCGCTGCGCTCGCTGGCGGCCCGCGGGCACGGTGTTCTCGTGGCCACCCACGATGTCGAGCTGGTGGCCGAGCTGGCCGATCGAGTCGTGGTCATCGCCGACGGCGAGCTGGTGACCGACGGCCCGGCCGCCGAGGTGCTGGCCGGGTCACCCGCGTTCGCGCCCCAGGTGACCAAGGTGATGCACCCGCAACCGTGGCTGACCGTCGCGGACGTCGCAGCCGCCCTGGCGGCGTCGTGACCAGCCAACACGGCCAACCGGGCCCTGTCCTTGCCGTCCGGTGGCGCGCCGGTGCCACCCTGGTGGTGACGTCCCTGGTCGGGCTGGCCGCCTTCGGGTGGCCCTTCCTGGCACAGCCCGGGTCGGGTCTGGCGCACAGCGCCGACGCGCCGTGGCTGTTTGTCCTGCTCATCGCACTGCTGACCGCCATGGTCGTGGCCGAGCTGTCCGCAGGCGGCCTGGACGCCAAGACGGTCGCGGTGCTCGGAGTGCTCGCTGCCGCCGGCGGGGCGCTACGGGTGCTCGGGGCCGGGACCGCCGGGCTGGAGCCCATGTTCTTTCTGCTGGTGATAGCCGGCCGGGTGCTCGGGCGCGGCATGGGGTTCGTGCTCGGGGCTCTCGCGGTGCTGGTCGGCGCCTTCCTGACCGGGGGGGTCGGCCCGTGGGCCCCGTTCCAGATGATCGCCGCCGGCTGGGTCGGCTTCGGTGCCGGATCCCTGCCCGCGGCCGGCGGGCGCCCCGAGCGAGTGCTGCTGGCCGGCTACGGACTCGTCTCGGGCCTGCTCTACGGGCTGGTCATGAACCTGTGGTTCTGGCCCTTCCTCACCTCAGGGGCCCCAGCCGGGATGGCGTTCGTGCCCGGCGACCCGGTGGCGGCCAACCTCTCTCGCTACGCAGCCTTCTACCTGGCCACCAGTCTGGGGTGGGACCTGCCCCGGGGGGTGCTGACGGCCGTCCTGGTGTTGGTCGCCGGACGACCCGTGCTGGCCAGCCTGCGACGCGGCACCCGCCGTGCCGCGTTCGGCATCACCGGGCAGTTCGTGGCAGGTCACGAGGCGGAGCACTGACCGGGTCCGCACCGGGTGAATCCCGCTTCCGGACTCGCCAGTATCCTTCCGTGCGGCACAGTGATGATTGTCTCACCAGGAGGTGCTATGACGTTACGCGAAACACCAAGAACGTATGTGAGTGAAGGCAAAGGCGAGAGCTTCGTGGTCGATCAGCTGTCGGGTTCAGGTGTGCGCAAGGGCCTTGGGCCGACCCCGTTGTTTACGTCAGTGGCCGCGCACGCGAGAATGCCCCGTGTGGTGTGCGCAATGCGGCGCCCCACTGATGAGAGGGCGCTGATGTCGGTGAGGTTTGACATGGAGGCCGCGGAATCTAATCCGGGTCAACCACGCGATGGCGTGGAGTTGATGCCGGTGAGTCTCGGTGAATCGCTTGAGGTGCAACGTCTCCGCGACGCGGGCCCCGGCTCGAGCGGTCCGGTGGCCTGAGTGGCTACCAAGACCGGGGTCTTCGCACCAGGGCGGGCGCCCATCCCCGAGCCCACGCTGCGCAATGACCGCTGGTGGCTCGCGCCGCTGGTCACCCTCCTGGGGCTGAGTGCGTTCGTGCTCTACGGCCTGATCCGGACCGCGACACAGAGCGACTACTGGGTGGACAAGTACCACTACCTCTCGCCGTTCGCCTCTCCCTGCGTGAGCGCGAGCTGCGTGGCGGGCTCCAGCGACTACGGGACCTGGTTCGGCCACTTCCCGCAGATGATCCCGCTGGCGATCGTCACGTTGCCGTTCCTGCTCCTCTTCCGGCTGACCTGCTACTACTACCGCAAGGCGTACTACCGCGCGTTCTGGCTCTCACCGCGGGCCTGCGCCGTGCCCGAGCCGAGGGCCAAGTACTCCGGCGAGACGCGCTTCCCGCTGATCATGCAGAACGCCCACCGCTACTTCTTCTACGTAGCGGTCCTGATCTCGGTGATCAATACCATCGACGCGGTGAAGGCATTCCACTCCCCGACTGGCTTCGGGTTCGGCCTGGGTAACATCATCATCACCGGAAACGTCCTGCTCCTGTGGTCGTACACGATGGGCTGTCACTCCTGCCGGAACATCACAGCAGGTCGGATCAATCACTTCTCCAAGCACCCGGTGCGCTACTGGCTGTATCAACGCGCCAGCTGGCTAAACGGTCGGCACATGCAGCTCGCGTGGACCACTTTGGGCACGCTGGTTCTTACCGACGCATACATCGCACTGGTGTCCTCCGGCACCATTTCTGATCTGAGGTTCATCGGATGAGCAGTCTCGAACGGCATACCTACGACGTTGTGGTCATCGGTGCCGGTGGTGCTGGGCTACGAGCGGCGATCGAGGCGCGCGAGCAGGGTCAGCGCACCGCGATCATCTGCAAGTCCCTTTTCGGCAAGGCCCACACGGTCATGGCCGAGGGTGGCATCGCCGCTTCCATGGGCAACGTCAACTCCAAGGACAGCTGGCAGGTCCACTTCTGCGACTCCCTGCGTGGCGGGAAGTTCCTGAACAACCCCCGCATGGTTGAGCTGCACGCCAAAGAGGCACCGGACCGGGTCTGGGAGCTTGAGACCTACGGCGCACTGTTCGACCGCACCCCGGACGGGCGGATCAGCCAGCGCAACTTCGGCGGACACGAGTACCCACGCCTGGCCCATGTCGGCGACCGCACCGGACTGGAGCTGATCCGCACCCTGCAGCAGAAGATCGTCTCCCTGCAGCAGGAGGACCTCAAGGAGTTCGGTGACGCCGAGGCCCGGATCAAGGTGTTCGCCGAGCTGACCATCACCGAGCTGGTCAAGGACGGCGACGCCATTGCCGGCGCTTTTGGGTACTACCGCGAGAGCGGGAACTTCGTGCTGTTCGAGGCCCCCGCCATCATCATGGCGACCGGTGGAATCGGCAAGTCCTTCAAGGTCACCAGCAACTCCTGGGAGTACACCGGTGACGGCCATGCGCTCGCCCTGCGTGCCGGGGCCAACCTGATCAACATGGAGTTCGTGCAGTTCCACCCGACCGGTATGATCTGGCCGCCGTCGGTCAAGGGCATCCTGGTGACGGAGTCGGTTCGAGGCGACGGCGGGATCCTGACCAACTCCGAGGGCAAACGCTTCATGTTCGACTACGTCCCGGACGTCTTCCGTAGCCAGTACGCCAAGTCCGAGGCGGAGGGGGACCGCTGGTACGACGACCAGGAGAACAACAAGCGCCCGCCCGAGCTGCTGCCGCGCGACGAGGTCGCCAGGGCGATCAACAGCGAGGTCAAGGCCGGACGCGGCACCCCCCATGGCGGGGTGTACCTGGACGTGTCAAGCCGGATGACCCCGGAAGTGATCCGCAAGAAGCTGCCGGCGATGTACCAGCAGTTCCTGGAGCTCGCAGACGTCGACATCACCGCCACCCCGTTTGAGGTCGGTCCGACCTGCCACTACGTGATGGGCGGCGTGGAGGTCGACGCCGACACCGAGGGCACCGCGGTCCCCGGACTGTTCGCCTGCGGCGAGGTCTCCGGAGGCATGCATGGCGCCAACCGTCTTGGTGGCAACTCGCTGTCCGACCTCATCGTCTTCGGCCGGCGCGCCGGTACGGGCGCGGCGGCGTATGTTGTCGGCCTCGGCGACAAGCGGCCCGCCGTCAGCGAGTCGGACCTTGACGCCGCGGGGAAGGCCGCGCTGGCACCCTTCCACGCTGACGCAGCGTCCGGACCCGATGGCGGCGCCACCCCGGCGCCGGAGAACCCGTATACCGTCCACACCGAGCTCCAGCAGACGATGAGCAACCTGGTCGGCATCATCCGCCGCGAGGGTGAGCTGAGCGAGGCACTGGAGGAGCTGAAGTCCTTGCGCGTCCGCGCCCAGCGTGCCGCCGTCGAAGGGCACCGCCAGTTCAACCCCGGCTGGCACCTGGCACTGGACCTGCGCAACATGCTCGACGTCTCGGAGTGCATCGCCAAGTCCGCACTGGAACGCCATGAGAGCCGTGGCGGGCACACCCGCGAGGACTTCCCGACGATGGACCCCAACTGGCGCGGCGTGAACCTGGTGTGCCATCTGAGTCCCGGTGGCGACGGCGTGGAGCTGACCCACAAGCCGGTGCCGACGATCCGCCCCGACCTGCTGGCGCTGTTCGACCGTTCCGAGCTCGACAAGTACATGACAGCACCCGAGCTCGCCGTGCTGGACGACCCGAAGGCCGGGTCAGAGGTTGCAGGGGGGCAGGCATGAGCTACAACGCGAGTTTCAAGGTCTGGCGCGGAGACAACGACAAGGGTGACCTCAATGACTACACCGTCGAGGTCAACGAGGGTGAGGTGTTGCTCGACGTCATCCACCGGCTGCAGGCGACGCAGGTGCCCGACCTCGCGGTGCGCTGGAACTGCAAGGCCGGCAAGTGCGGGTCCTGCAGCGCCGAGGTCAACGGCAAGCCGAGCCTGCTGTGCATGACCCGGATGAACACCTTCGTCCCGGAGGAGACCGTGACGGTGACGCCGCTTCGCACCTTCCCGGTCATCCGCGACCTGGTCACCGACGTCTCGTTCAACTACGAGAAGGCCCGCCAGATCCCGGCATTCGCCCCACCCAAGGGTGTGGCGCCGGGTGAGTACCGGATGGCGCAGGTCGACGTCGAGCGCTCTCAGGAGTTCCGCAAGTGCATCGAATGCTTCCTGTGCCAGGACGTCTGTCACGTGGTTCGCGACCACGACGACAACAAGAAGTCCTTCTCGGGACCGCGGTTCCTCATCCGGGCCGCCGAGCTCGACATGCACCCGCTGGACGCCATGACCGACCGTGCCACGTTCGCTAGGGACGAGCAGGGGATCGGCCTGTGCAACATCACCAAGTGCTGCACCGAGGTCTGCCCCGAGCACATCAAGATCACCGACAACGCCATCATCCCCATGAAGGAGCGGGTCGTGGACCGCAGGTACGACCCGCTGGTGTGGCTGGGGTCGAAGATCGGGATTCGCCACGACTGAGTCACCCGTTCGCTAGCACGACGCACGCCTGCCCCCCCGGGTTGGGCGTGCGTTGTGCTGCGTACTGGCGGGGAACACCACCTCAACGCAGGGGTCGGAAAAGAATGAAGCCGGGGGGTTGCGTTACCGGGCTCGGTCAGGGCATATTTGTAAGCGCTTACATATAAGACTTACAGATGTGTGGGCACTGACCGCGAGGCGGTGACGTATGACAACAAGCAAGCAGGGCAGGCGCGCGACGACCATCTACTCCGTCGCGCAGCTGGCCGGAGTGTCCATCGCCACCGTCTCGCGGGTGCTCCAGGGGACACGGCCAGCCTCGCCACAGACCCGGGCGAACGTGCTTGCGGCCGTGGAGGAGCTCGACTACGTGCCGCTTCGAGCCGCGCGCAGCCTGGCGGTTCGACGCCATGAAGCCCACGGGCTCGTCGTGCCCGACCTCATCGGTCCGTACTACTCCGAGATGCTCATGGGTTACTACGCGGCCGCCGCCCAGCTCGGTCAGAGCGTGGTCATCGTGGTGACTCACCCAGGCGAGGACACCAGGCGGGCCGTTCG
>Ga0066789_10000021_pt1 | contig 39907 bp, 32 predicted proteins | sample OrgsoiDNA2013049_FD_70960 | JGI IMG/M metagenome (GOLD analysis project Ga0066789, IMG submission 70960) | Permafrost soil microbial communities from the Arctic, to analyse light accelerated degradation of dissolved organic matter (DOM) -... | ecosystem: Environmental > Terrestrial > Soil >...
AGATCGCGCCGAATCGTCATCTCCGCGGTGCCGAACTCGGCTGCCGCACCAGCGACATCTATGCGGCCGTCTCGACGAAGCGACTCGACCAGGCGACTAGTGCGCTCAGATGCATCCATGTCCACTAGTGTACATGTTAGATGTGCGTACGCACATACAATATGAGCGAATGGGCGACGGCCGAACGCCCGCCTCGGCTCGGTCGCATCTGCTGGACACTGGCTCGCCTGTCGACATTTTCCGCGGACACTCAGTCCCGACCGAAGTCGGTCGGCCGGCCAACCTCCGTCAGCTCGATTCCGTGCCGAACACGCGTTCCGACGAATGCCGATCCCCGCCAACTGCCTTGGCCCGTTCGAGCTGCATTTCCGTCTTCGGACACCCGCCAGAACAGCTTCTACTGTCCGGTTACTGTCCGGCAAATTCCAATCACTGCCGATGACTCCAAACACGTTTCCCAAGGTCAGAGGCTGTTTGCCATCAAATGCCAACTGGTACCGCTGAGCGTGGCCACCAAGGAGACCAAGAAGGCTGCCTAAGGCTGCCGGCCTCTGCTGCATCAATGCAGCCAGAGAGCACCCTGCGTGCGCCCCTGATCCGCACCCGATCCGCATCAGCACCGAAGACGGCGTCGATGACCGATCGGGTGCGGTCGTCGTCTCCAGGCCAAGCGTGGGCACCCGGCGCTGATCTGCGCCCAGGCCCGCTGGGCCTGGACCAGGGCGAAGGTGTCCGCCCACGTGGCCAAAGTCTGCCCCTTGACGGCCAGGTCCCGGGCGCCGCGGCGAGAACACGACCGGTGTCGGTCACCAGCTTCACCGCTTCGTCCCGGTACCCAGGGGGAACCCCCGACGCGTGTTGCCCCATACTGAACACCCCCTCCTTGGGAGGGGTCCACGGGACGGGTCACGGCCAGCCGAAGGGCGCAGCGGGACCTTGTGCCCTTCGCGGACACACCCCAGCCGCCGTACTTTGGCTGGTAGACGTGACCAGAAGTTGGATCAGGACCGATCTCGGAGGCCCATATGGCAGGCGACGTAGCGAGCGAAGAAGCAGGGGCGCCCTGGGCGTGTATGGACGGCAACGAGGCAGCCGGGCGAGTCGCCCATGCCTGCAGTGAGGTGATCGCGATCTATCCGATCACCCCCGCCTCCACGATGGGCGAGCACGCCGACGCGTGGAGTGCCGACGGACGGCGCAACCTCTGGGGTTCGGTCCCCGACGTCGTCGAGATGCAGTCCGAGGCCGGCGCGGCGGGTGCCCTGCACGGCGCGGTCCTCAAGGGCGCGCTCGGCACTACCTTCACCTCTTCCCAGGGTCTGCTGCTGATGCTGCCCAACATGTACAAGATCGCCGGCGAGCTGACTCCGTGCGTGATCCACGTCGCCGCCCGCACCCTGGCCACCCACGCGCTGTCGATCTTCGGCGACCACTCCGACGTGATGAGCGCCCGGATGACCGGCTGGGCGATGCTCTGCTCGTCTTCGGTGCAGGAGGCGCAGGACTTCGCTCTCATCTCGCACGCCGCCACGCTGCACTCGCGGGTGCCGTTCATGCACTTCTTCGACGGGTTCCGCACCTCTCACGAGATCAACAAGATCCGAGTCCTGGGCGAGGACGTGATGCGCGCCATGATCCCGGACGACCTCGTGCTGGAACACCGGATGCGCGGGCTCACCCCCGACGCCCCGACCGTTCGCGGGACGGCTCAGAACCCCGACGTCTTCTTCCAGGGGCGCGAGGCCGCCAACTCCTACCACGACGCGGTGCCCGGCCTCGTGCAGAAGTCGATGAACGAGTTCGCCCAGCTCACCGGACGGCAGTACAACCTCGTGGACTACCACGGCGCGCCCGACGCGCAGCGGGTCATCGTGATCATGGGCTCAGGGGCCGGTGCGGTCGGCGAGACCGTGGACACCCTCGTGGAGGCTGGCGAGAAGGTCGGCTACATCACCGTGCGTCTCTACCGGCCGTTCCCGGCGCAGGAGTTCCTGGACGCACTTCCGGCCAGCACAAAGCACGTCGCCGTCCTGGACCGCTGCAAGGAGCCGGGTGCGCCGGCCGAACCGCTGCACCTGGACGTGGCCACCGCCCTGATGGACGGCGCCATGTTCAACGAGGGCGCCAACATGCCCACCGTCATCGGCGGCCGATACGGCCTGTCGAGCAAGGAGTTCACCCCGCCGATGGTGGCAGGTGTCTTCGCCGAGCTCGGCAAAGACAAGCCCAAGCGCCGCTTCACCGTCGGGATCGTCGACGACGTCACCCACCTCTCGCTCGAGCCCGACCACGAGTTCACGGTGCCGAGCAAGTCCGTCGCCGCCGTGTTCCTCGGCCTGGGTTCGGACGGAACCGTGGGCGCGAGCAAGAACTCGATCAAGATCATCGGGGACGGCACGGACCAGTTCGTCCAGGGCTACTTCGTGCTCGACTCCAAGAAGTCCGGTGGCGTGACCGTCTCCCACCTGAGGTTCGGCCACGACGAGATCAAGTCGACGTACCTGATCGAGGCGGCCGACGTGATCGGCGTTCACCAGTTCTCGCTTCTGCGCACGATGAAGGTGCTGGAGCTGGCCAAACCCGGCGGCACCCTCCTGCTGAACTCGCCATATCCGGACGACCAGGTGTGGGACCAGCTGCCGGTCGAGGTGCAGCAGCAGCTCATCGACAAGAACCTCAGGCTCTTCGTGATCGACGCCCACCGGGTTGCCAAGGATGTCGGTCTCGGGGCGCGGATCAACACGATCATGCAGCCGTGCTTCTTCCAGGTCTCCGGCGTGCTGCCGGTGGAGGAGGTCATTCCGCGGATCAAGGCCGCGATCGAGGAGGCGTACGGCAAGCGTGGACGCAGCGTCGTCGAGCGCAACTTCGTCGCCGTCGACCGCGCGCTCAGCGAGCTGAGCGAAGTCAAGGTGCCCGCCGAGGCGACCAGCACACTGCACCGGATGCCGCCGCTGCCCAGCAACGCCCCTGACTTCGTCACCAGGGTCACCGCCCCGCTGATGCGCGGTGAGGGTGACCTGCTGCCGGTCAGCGCCATGCCGGCGGATGGCACCTGGCCCACGGACACGGCCCAGTGGGAGAAGCGCTCGATCGCCCAGGACCTGCCGATCTGGGACCCGGACCTGTGCACCGACTGCGGCAAGTGCGCCGTGACGTGTCCGCACACCGCGCTACGGATCAAGATCTTCCCCAAGGACCAGCTCGAGGGCGCGCCCGAGGGGTTCCAGGCCAAGGCTTTCAAATCGCGTGACCTGCCCGACCACATGCTGACCATCACCATCGCCGCCGACGACTGCACCGGCTGCGGGATCTGCGTCGACGTCTGTCCGGCAGCCTCCAAGACCGACCCGAGCCACAAGTCGCTCGACCTCGTGGCCGCCTTGGATCACCGTGACGAGCTTCGGACGAACTTCGAGCACTTCCTGACCATCCCGGAGATGGACCGGACCAAGGTGCGACACGACACGGTCAAGGGCGTGTCCCAGCTCCAGCCGCTGTTCGAGTTCTCCGGGGCCTGTGCAGGCTGCGGTGAGACACCGTACCTGAAGACCTTGACCCAGCTCTTCGGTGACCGGATGATCATCGCCAACGCGACCGGATGTTCGTCGATCTTCGGCGGCAACCTGCCCACGACCCCGTACACCCAAAATGCCGACGGCCGCGGCCCGGCCTGGGCGAACTCGTTGTTCGAGGACAACGCGGAGTTCGGTCTGGGGCTGCGCCTGGGCTGGGAGCAGCAGCACGGCGAAGCCCGCCGCTATGTATCACAGTTCCGTGAGCTCATCGGAGACGACCTCGCTGAGGCCCTGCTGGGCGCCGAACAAGGCGACGAAGCCGGGATCGCGGCCCAGCGGGGCCGGGTCGAGCAGCTCAAGGCCGAGCTGGACGTCGCGCTGAGCGACGGCCGCGCTGGCGATCGGGCCTCGTCCCTGCGACACCTGCGCAGTCTGGCCGACGAGCTGGTCGAGAAGACGGTGTGGATCGTCGGCGGTGACGGCTGGGCCTACGACATCGGCTACGGCGGCCTGGACCACGTGCTCGGCTCGGGCCACAACGTGAACATCCTGATCCTGGACACCGAGGTCTACTCCAACACCGGCGGTCAGGCCTCGAAGGCGACCCCCCGCGGGGCGTCGGCCAAGTTCGCGGCGTCGGGCAAGTCCTCGGCCAAGAAGGACCTCGGCGCGATCGCCCAGGTCTACGGCGACGTCTACGTCGCGCAGGTCGCGATCGGCGCGAACGAGCAGCAGACGGTGCGCGCGATGCTCGAGGCCCAAGCCCACCCCGGCGTCTCGGTGGTCATCGCCTACGGCACCTGCATCGCCCACGGGATTGAGATGTCGACCTCGATGACTCACCAGAAGACGGCGGTGGCCAGCGGCTACTGGCCGCTCTACCGGTTCCGCCCCAGCGAGGAGGCCCAAGGCCACCCGTTCAAGCTCGATTCCAAGAAGCCGACCGTGGCGATACGCGACTTCGCTCTCGCCGAGACCCGGTTCTCAATGCTGGCCCGAAGCGACAAGGAGCGAAGCGAGCACCTGCTCACCCTCGCCCAGGCGGACGCCGACGAGCGGTGGCGGCTGTACTCCCAGCTGGCCGGCATCGAGCGCACGGTGCCGCACGAGGAGGCCCTTGTGGCGGCGGACTCACCCGAGGAGTAGGACGACGAGCGCTTAGGCGAGGGGCTGGGTTGCACACACAACCCGGCCTCTGGGCACCTACCGCCGGCATACCTGGCATCCGGCATCCAGTCCGGAGCCGTCCACGGCGATGCGCCACTGCCGGGGAACTGGGCGGACCCGGCGGACGGCCGTAGTCCGGCCGTCGTCCGGACCCAGATGCCTGCGCCGATCGCGATCCCTGCTCAAGGCGGGCTGTTTAAGCATGCGCGTGGCTGACGGACGTGCGCGGGCCGGTCGAGTACGCTGCGAGATGGGCTACAAAGGTGTGGCCTATCTCACATATTCGAGGTGCCCTTGCCTGACAGCCGAGATCACGACGCGCCTGAAGAAGTGGACCACGACACCACTCCCCCGGCTAAAAGGAGTCTGCTGGCAGTGGCCGGCGTTCTGCTGCTCCTGCCGATCGCTGCCCTAACATGGGTGGGCAGCTATGCCAGGGTCGAGCCCAAGCTGGGCGCCTTCCCGTTCTTCATCTGGTATCAGTTCGTGTGGGTCTTTCTCTGCTCGGGATGCACCTATGGCGCGTACCGTCTCGTGGTGAGGGCGCGCCCGCACCGGCCGATGACCCACGGCGTCACCCACGATGAGCAGGCCGGTCGATGAACGCGCTTGCCGTCACGGCGGCGGACAACCACACGGGTGTCAACGGTGTCGCCCTGTCCGTGCTGATCGTCCTGTTCCTGCTCGTCACGGTCATGGGCTTCCTGGCCTCCAGATGGCGCCGCTCCGAGATGGAGAGCCTGGACGAATGGGGCCTTGGCGGCCGCAGCTTCGGCACCTGGGTCACCTGGTTCCTGCTCGGAGGTGACCTCTACACGGCATACACGTTCATTGCCGTCCCGGCGGCGATGTTCGCCCTGGGTGCGGTCAACGGGTTCTTCGCGGTCCCGTACACGATCGTGCTCTACCCGATCATCTTCGTCTTCATGTCGCGCCTGTGGTCGGTCAGCCACCGGCACGGGTTCATCACGACGGCGGACTTCGCCGCCGGCCGCTACGGCTCGCGCGGGCTGTCCCTGGCGATCGCCGTCACCGGCATCCTGGCCACGATGCCGTACATCGCCCTGCAGCTCGTGGGCATCCAGGCGGTTCTGGAGGTCAGCGGCCTCGGCGGCTCGGGCAACGTCATCGCCAAGGACCTGCCGCTGTTCATCGCGTTCGCAGTCCTTGCGGCGTATACGTATGCCTCTGGTCTGCGGGCCCCGGCCCTGATCGCCTTCGTCAAGGACACGCTGATCTACCTGGTCATCATCGTGGCAGTGGTCTACATCCCGAGCAAGGTCGGCGGTTGGGACCACATCTTCACCGCGGCACAGCACAAGATGGCCACGACCAACGCACTGACCAAGAAGCCAAACGGCTCCTACATCCCGCCCGCCACGCAGTACTGGGCCTACGCGACCCTCGCACTGGGCTCGGCCCTGGCGCTGTTCATGTACCCGCACTCGATCACTGCGACCCTGTCCTCCAAGTCGCGCAACACGATTCGTCGCAACTCGGCCATCCTGCCGGCATACAGCTTCGTGCTCGGTCTGTTGGCGCTGCTGGGTTGGGTGGCCATCGCCGCCGGCACCAAGCCGATCGGTCTGGACGGCCAGGCAAACCCGCAGCTGGTGGTCCCCCAGCTCTTCGAGGACATGTTCCCGTCCTGGTTTGCCGGTGTGGCCTTTGCCGCCATCGCCATCGGCGCCCTGGTACCTGCGGCCATCATGGCCATCGCAGCGGCAAACCTGTTCACCCGCAACATCTATCGGGAGTGGTTCAGGCCGTCGGCAACGCCGGCCCAGGAGGCCAGGGTGGGCAAGGTGGTCTCGCTGGTGGTCAAGTTCGTGGCGCTTGTCTTCGTCCTGACCATGGACAAGCAGAACGCCATCAACTTCCAGCTCCTGGGCGGCATCTGGATCCTGCAGACCTTCCCCGCGATCGTCTTCGGGCTCTATACCCGCTGGTTCCACCGCTGGGCTCTGATCGCGGGCTGGGCCGTCGGCATGGTCTACGGCACCGTCGCGGCATACAACGTCGTCAAACCCACCCCCGGTGGCGGTAGCCAACACTTCGCAGGCTCGGTGGCTTTGATTCCCGGCCTGGCACAGCTGGGCTACATCGCCCTGACGGCGTTCGCAATCAACGTGATCGTGGCCGTCGTGGCGACCCTGGTGCTCGGGGCGCTCAAGACCCCCACTGGCATTGACGCCACCATCAAGGGCGACTACTTCGCCGACGAGGGTGACCCCAGGGTGATCAAGATCAACCCCGGGCCGCACGAGTACTCCCCCAGCCCCTAACCCCCCTGCGCAAACCCGGGCACGCTGTCAGCAGCTTCGCCCAAGACGGGGGGGCCGTGCTCATGGACGGTCCCCCGTCTCGGGCACTGAACACTCGTGGGCTCCCTGGTCTAGCTCTGGCCTCGCTGCAGGACCCGAACCAGGGCATCGACCACGCGGGGGTCGTACTCATAGCCCAGCCCCAGGTGGATCCGCTCCATCGCCGCACTGCGTTGCGCGAGGGTGGGCAGGCCCCCCGCCATGTCGTCATAGGCGTTGCAGACCTTGATGATCCGGCTCGACAGCGGCAGGTCCTCGCCGAGCTCGCGCACGTGACGGTACGACGTGGTCTGTGCCTCCAGGATGACGGCTACGTTGTCGAGCACGCCCGTCTCACGGACGATCTCCGCGCCGTCATGGGCGATCCGGCGCTGGTCGGCCGGTGCCGCCAACAGGGTCGCACCACCGGGGATCGGCTCGGTCAAGGAGACCTGGCCGATGTCGTGCAGCAGCGCGGCATACTCCAGATCGAGCACGTCGCGCTCGGACATGCCCAGCTGATGGCCCATGGCCAGGGACAGCGCGGCCACCCGTGAGGCGTGCCCCGGCTCCGTGTAGCCGCCCAGCTCGGTCAGCTGCGACAGGGTCCGGATCGTCTGCCCGTAGGTCCGGCGGATGGCGCTCTGTCGTCGCACGGCGAACTGCGTCAACCCCAACGGGAACAGGAACATCGGGATAGCCACCACGCCCAACGGCCGCTCGGCCAGGGCGACAAATGCACCGGTGGCGCTGAGGGCGGCGGTCAGGCCGAAGGCCGCCGCAAACTCGTCCTCAAAGGTCCGCCGCAACGGCGCATGCGAGCGGGCCGCCCTCACCAGGCTCAACAAGAACACCTCAAGGGTGAGCGCGAACGCCGAGATGAGCACCATGACCAGAGCCAGGAAGGAGGCCGGCCAGCTCGCCTGCAGGTCGAGCGCGCTGCGACCGTTCGAGATGGGAACGTCGCGAAAGAGCAGCGCCGCCATCGCAATGGCGCCCAGGCTGATGGCCAGGTCTGGCAGGAGGATCGGTCGCCGGCGAATCAGGTTGGGAGTCAACGCGACCACCATGGCCACAGCGGTGACTACCACGACCAGGGCACTGCGGTAGCTCGCCGGCGTACCGGTCGGGGACTGCACAGTCATCGCGAACGCCAGTGCGGCAGCCGTCGCCAGCGGCGCCGTGTGACGACTTCCCGCTAGCCTGACCCGGAACATCTCCCCGATGACGATCGCGACGAAGAAGACCACCAGAATCGGCAGGAGCCGCAGGAGCGGGACCGACGGCGACCGCCGGAAGCGGAACCTGACGACCGCAACAGCCCCCAGCGTCAGGGCCAGCGCAAGGACTCCGCTGAGAGTCTCGACCGGGAACGCCCTCAGGCGGCTTCTCACGGCACGCTCTCGCTCGCGGCGTTGTCGCCAGCCTCGGCCGAGCGCACGCCGTGGTACGCGTGGCTGACCAGCTCATGACCTGCACGCCCGGCCATGAGGTCGGACGATGCCGGGTCGTCGTGGTCGAACGCGCGACCGGCGGTGGCTATCAGCGTCTGCTCAAGCCGGGTGGGCTCCCACAGGTGCCGGGCCAGGCCTCGCTCCAGGGCGGCGAGGATGGACGGGTCGAACTGGGTCCCGGCTCGTTCGTGCAGCTGCGCGACCGCCTCCTCGACGGTGTGGGCGTCGCGGTGAAACCGCGCCGTGGTCAGGGAGTCGAAGGCGTCCGCCACCGCGATGATCCGCGACAGCAGCGGAATGTCCTCGCCTCGCAGGCCCGCCGGGTAGCCGCGCCCGTCCATCCGCTCGTGATGGTGCAGGATCGCTTCGGTCGAGCCCTTGAGGAACTCGATGTCGCGAACCATCTCGACCCCGCGCGCCGCGTGGGTGGCGACGCCGACGAGGTCCGCGTCAGAAAGCTTTTCGGCCTTGCGCAGAACGCGGGTCGGGATGGCGATCTTACCGATGTCGTGCAGCATCCCGGCAAAGCGCAGGGCTTCGGTGTCCTGATGGCTCAGTGCCAGGGACCCGGCCATGAGGTCGCAAAGGAGAGCCACCCGCTCACTGTGGCCCCGGGTGTACAGGTCCTTGGTCTCCACGGCCGCGACCAGGGCGCTGAGGGTGCGCTCGTGGGCGCGCTGCTCCTCGCCGTACTGCACGAAGGCCCAGCGCGCGACGAACAGCGGCGCCAGGATGAGCAGGGCGCTTGCGGGTCCGACCTTGGCCGGGACCCAGAGGATCACGAACAGGAACCCGATGAGGCCGTAGCCGATGTAGGCCGGGCCGGAGGTGCCCAGCATGCCCAGGACGAACGGGCGCATCGGGGTGCCCTGGGTCAGCCGCACGATGCCCGACAGGACCACCGCGTTGAGCAGACAGATCACGATGTCGGCCAACAGCACCGGCAGGCCCACGTGCAGCAGCAGGGGCCCGACGCCGCGGGTGCCGCTCACCCCGGTCGCACCGCCGGCCATCAGGTAGACGAACCCGCCGGCAGCTCCGATGGCAGAGGTCATGCCGATGTTGAACAGACGCACCTCAACCCGTAGCTTGTTGACCTCCAGCAGGTGGGTCACCGCGCCGACGACGGCCGCGCCAAACGGGCCCAACATGGCCACCGCCGCAAGCAGGATGATGCTGGTGAAGGAGAAGCTGATCCGCCCCCGTCCCCCGACATTGCGCTCCTTAGAGGCCGAGCTCACGACACCCAGCAGGCACAGCACCACCAGGGCGACGATGTCGGTGCTGAGGGGGGCGTTGGTGTGCAACGGGTGGATTCGCCAGGCCAACACCGCCAGGGCGACCGCGCCAAGCAGCACGGCGGCGATATAGGTGGACACGGCAAGCGAAGGGACGCCCACGGCCTGTGGGCGTCCCTTCGAAACCGTGTCGTTCACCCGACCCAACCTACCCGCGGGTCAAGCGAAACCGGGGAAAATCAGAGGATGGTCGCTGTCTGCTCGGCGAGGCCGTTCCAGCCCCAGACGTTCGAGGCGACTGCGGAGGTCTGGCCGGTCCACTGCTGGGTGGCGTCTTTGGAGAGCATGGACTCGATGACCTTGGCGATGATCCTCATGATGTTTTCCTTTGCTTGGGGCGCTGCGGGCGACCTGTGGAGCGGGGCCTCGATACCGGGTTGTTGCGTCCGAAGCAATCTCATCGTGGCACGTTTGACCGTCTCTACTTCAAAACAAGACCTGCGTATGACCCTCACGCCCTTGCGCTGGTGAAAACTGCATGGGTGTTACTGACGAGAGCGTCAACTTGCACTAATTTGCGTTGATTTAGTGTTGGCGACTACCCCAGTTACCAGACTCGATTTCCCGGCCCACTGGCCACGTCGCTCCCCCGCGAGCTCCACGTCATCCCCCCCTAGATAATATGCCACAATGGCATGGAACGCGGCCCTCTCGGGCCATTGACAATCCCCATTTGGAGCAGACATGAGCAAGCGCGCCCGCAAGCGCCGCTCACGCAAGGGTAACGCCGCCAACCACGGCCGCAAGCCCAACGCCTGAGCCGTCTTTCACCACCCGAAAGGCCCCCGTTCCCGCCAGGGACTGGGGGCCTTCGCCGTGACCTTCGCGCCGCGGGCAGGTCGGGACACACTGGAGGCCAGCTAGGTCGTGTGGTGAGCACGCGACAGACCTGGCCTCTTGGGTGGAACTCGTCCCGATCCTGGGAACTACTCCGGAAACTCGACAGTCATGGTGATGGTGGTGATGCGGGACATGATCTGCAGGCGCAGCTGCATCGGGGCGGCCTGACAACCGCACGAGCGCCGCACCAGCGCCTTGAGCATCTGGTCGATGTCGAACTCCTTCAGGCACGGGCCGCAGTGGGCCAGGTGTTCGCGGATCTTGTCACAGTCATCCGGGTCCATCTCGCCGTCGAGGTACTCGTAGACTTGCAGCCGGGCGCGGGAGCAGTCGAATCCGTCGTAGTCACCGCAGCTCATGGGGTGGCTCCCTCGACGACAAAACCACGCTCGCGGGCGTAGTCGGTCAGCAGCGCGCGCAGTTGATGGCGACCACGGTGCAGCCGCGACATCACGGTGCCGATCGGGGTCTCCATGATCTCGGCGATCTCCTTGTAGGCGAAACCCTCCACATCGGCCAGGTAGACCGCGAGGCGGAAGTCTTCGGGAATCGCCTGCAGGGCACGTTTGACGTCCGAGTCGGGCAGGTGGTCCAGCGCCTCGGTCTCGGCCGAACGCAGACCCTTGGAGGTGTGCGACTCGGCGCGGGCCAGCTGGTAGTCCTCGACCTCAGAGGCATCCGACTGCAGGGGCTGGCGCTGCTTCTTGCGGTAGGAGTTGATGTAGGTGTTCGTCAGGATCCGGTACAGCCAGGCCTTGAGGTTGGTGCCGTGCTTGTACTGGTGGAAGGCCGCGAACGCCTTGGTGAACGTCTCCTGGACGAGGTCCTCGGCGTCAGCCGGGTTCCGCGTCGTGCGCAGTGCAGCGCTGTACAACTGGTCCAGGAACGGCATGGCGTCGGCCTCGAACCGTGCGGCGCGCTCGGCCGGCGTCTCCGTGCTCACGTCCAGAACCGGCTCGCCGGGGATCAAGGCCCCGGCCGTCGACTCTTCGGCGGCGGGCGCGTTCGCCGCGCCCTGGAAGGTGCGATCGTCTGCTCTCATCACCGTATAGCCTAGTGCCGTCCTGGGACCCTCACTTCCATAACGGCGGCGAACCTGGGTGCCCCTGGTGACTTGGGCCAGCTCGGCAGTCAGCAACACATCGCTCCTTACCTGGTGCTCGTGGGCGAGTACCAGCGTCAACGCCACGGGCAGGGCTAGACATTCCCTGGCCGTCCTTGCCGTGGCCTGCGCCTGTCCGTCGCGGGGCTGGCACGATGGCGCCCACGCCCACGAGCGCCCCGGCCTGCGGGGTTCTTCGCCGAGGCTCCAGCCACCAGGATCGCCACAACCTCCCCCGAACCGGCAGTAGCCGGCTGTAGCCGGCAGTGCTGCGCGATCGCCATCTGTGTGGACGCCCACGATCTGGGGCGGCTGTCCACCTGCCCGACCCCTCATCGCGCCCACCGGCGCGTGCCTTGGCACCCGAGTCACCCAGCCGTCCCCAGGTCTGACAGGAAGGTGCGGGCAGCGGCCAGGACGTCCGTCGGGGTCTTGGTGAACGAGTGGGTGCCACGAGCCGGTACCACCTGGGCTGGCGCTCCCAGCGCAGACCGGACCTCCTGGGGGGTTCCGAACGGGTCCTTCTCCCCCTGGATGACCGTCAGGGCGATCCCGGCGTCCGTCACCTGGTGCGCCTCCTGAGCCCGGGACCTCTCGGGCCTTCCCGGCGGATGCAGCGGGAAGGACAGCGCCAACACGCCGTCAGCGCCAACGGCCTGGGCCGTCCGACAAGCCACTCGCGCACCGGAGCTGCGGCCACCGACCACCCACGGCCGGGGCAGCCCACCGCGTCCGGACGTCAGCGCCGCCATCACCGCCAACCACGCCACATCCAGCTGGGCGCCAGGGGTGGCCACCGAGTGCCCGGCCACCCGCCACGGCTGCTCGACCAACACCACGAGCCATCCGTCAGCGGTCAAGGACGTCAAGGCCAGCAGGTCGCCCGACCAGGACGAACCACCGGCACCGTGTCCCAGAACCACTGCCCCGCTGGGGTGAGGCGGACGCCAGAGGTGCGCCCGCGCCAGGCCGACCGGGGTGTGAATCTCCTTGACACTCTTGCGAACTGGCACGCCACTCACTACCCGATGATCTCCCCTGTGGTCGGGTCCACCGCTCCCACCAGGTCCGAGCGGGCCAGGGGCACGAGCAGCTGCTCGCCGTTGTTGCGCGACGAGTTGACCGCCAAGGCGACCGGATAGGCGTCGAAACGCCCGCCCTGGCCGAACTCCAGATGGGCCTTGACCCGCGAGAGATCACTCTGCCTCGGGTCGAGCCAGTCGTCCCAGTCCGCCGCCTCCAGGACCAGCGGTTGCCGGTCATGGATCCGGTCCAGCCCCGGGTCGGCCGCGGTCGTGATGATCGAGTACGTCGTCAGCCAGGAGTCGGGGTCGTCCTCGGCCAGGGACTTGTCCCGCCAGAACTCGTACAGCCCCGCCATCGCCAGTGGCACACCATCGCGGCGGTGGATGAAGAACGGCTGCTTGCGTGGTTTGCCCTTGGCGTCGACGGCGGTGGGACTCACCTGCCACTCGTACCAACCGTCGGCCGGGACCAGACACCGACGAAACGCAGCGGCCCGGGCGAACGACGGCTTGCCCAGGAGCGACTCGGCGCGGGCGTTGGTCATGCGCAGTCCGACCTTGACGTCCTGGGACCAGCTCGGCACCAGACCCCACGTCAGCAAACGCAGTTGGCGCGTTGTCACCGCGTCGGCATCGTCCCTGGCCGCTCGCGACAGCACCACCGGCGCCGCCTTGGTCGGCGCGATGTTGAAGTCGGGCTGACCGGCTGGCGGGCTCTGGGCACTCACCAGGATGCTCCGTGACCGCTGCCCCGTGCGGTCCTCGTCGACGTCGAACTCCTCGATCAGGTCCTGGGGGCGCGAGCTGGATGCGTATCGACCACACATGCTCACAGCCTAGATACGCACAAGCGCCAGCGAGCAACTACCGTAAGAGCTGCATGGACGACACCGAGGAGAATTGAGATGACTGTGGTTCGACGCATTGCCCGACCGATGTTGGCTGCCATCTTCGTCGCGAGCGGCCTGGATGGCCTGCTCCACCCGACCGAGCGTGCCAAGATTGCCGCACCCTTGGTCAAAGCACTGGCCGGACCCCTGAACCTGCCCGACGACCCCAAGCTGATGGTCCGTGCCAACGGCGCCACCATGGTGGCCGCAGGCACGATGCTGGCCCTGGGCAAGTTCCCCCGAGTTGCCGCACTGGCCCTGGCCGGCACTCTGGTACCGACCACCTATGCCGCCCATGCCTTCTGGACCGTCGAGGACCCCGCTGACCGGGCACAGCAAAGGGTCCACTTCCTCAAGAACGTCGGTCTGCTCGGGGGGGTCCTGCTCGCTTCGGTCGACACCGCCGGACAGCCAGGTTTGGCCTACCGCGCCAAGCACGTCAAGTCTCAGGCGCGCCACCAGGCCGCCCAGACCAGACGCGAGGCACGCCACGCCGCCAAGAGCGCCAAACGTGAGGCCAAGCTCGCCGTCTCTCGGGCCCACGACGCCCTTACCTGATCCGAGACCAGGCCCACGACGCCCTTACCTGATCCGAGACCAGGCCCCCGACCAGCCCTGAGCACCCCATGAAGGCCCCACGAAAGAGGGACGTTGACTGACTGGTTGTCCCCCCACGCGAGCGTTCCGGTCAGCGCCACTGTCGCTCTACCGGGGAGCAAGTCGTTGACCAACCGATATCTCGTCCTTGCCGCGCTGGCCAGCGGCACCTCACGGCTGCGGCGGCCACTGCGTTCACGCGACACCCTGCTGATGGTGGCAGCGTTGCGCTCCCTGGGCGCAGTGGTGAGCGACCTGCCCGGCAGCGACCCCGACTGCGACGACTGGCTGATCGTGCCGGCCTCCCTGTCCGGCACCACGTCCGTGGACTGCGGACTGGCCGGCACCGTGATGCGATTCCTGCCTCCGGTGGCCGCCCTCGCAGACGGCCCGGTCGCCTTCGACGGCGACCCCCACGCCCGCCGACGCCCCATGGCCCAGGTCATCGACTCACTGCGCACCCTGGGCGCGAGGATCCACGACGATGGTCGTGAGACCCTTCCTTTCACCGTCCAGGGATCGGGCCGCATGCCAGGTGGCCCGGTCACCCTCGATGCCTCTGCGTCGTCCCAGTTCATCTCGGGGCTGCTGCTGGCGGGGCCGCGCTTCGAGCAGGGCGTGACCATCCATCACGAGGGCACACCGGTCCCCAGCCAGCCGCACATCGCGATGACCGTCGAGGTGCTTCGCGACTGCGGGGTCGTCGTGGACGACTCGCAGACCAACACCTGGCGGGTCGAACCCTCACAGATCCGTGCCCTGGACGTCGAGGTCGAACCGGACCTGTCCAACGCCGCCGCCTTCCTGGCCGCGGCCGTGGTCACCAGCGGCACGGTGCGCGTACCCGGGTGGCCGCAGCACACCACCCAGGCCGGCGACGCGATCCGCGACATCTTCGACGCGATGGGCGCCGACGTGCTGCTCGAGCGCTCGGGCCTGACCGTCACGGGCAACAGCCAGATCAGCGGGCTCGACGTCGACCTGCACGGCGCCGGCGAGCTGACCCCCGTTATCGTCGCGGTCGCAGCCCTGGCCGGCTCCCCCTCTCGAATCCGTGGCGTCGCTCACCTGCGCGGACACGAGACCGACCGCCTTTCCGCTCTCTTCACCGAGGTCAACGCTCTGGGCGGGTCGGTCGAACAGACCGAGGATGGCCTGCGGATCACGCCAAGGCCGTTGCAAGGCGGGCGTTTCCGCACGTATGACGATCACCGTATGGCGATGGCGGCGGCCGTGCTCGGCCTGCGGGTACCCGGGGTCGTCATCGAGAACGTCGAGACCACGGCCAAGACACTGCCCGGGTTCGCCACCCGATGGACCCGCATGCTCAACGCCGGCGGCGACGACCGGCTGGGCAGCGGATGAGTCCGCGAGCGCGTACCTACGACGAGAGCGACGTGCGGATCAGGGCGAACCCACGCGGCTCTCGGCCCCGCACCAAGGATCGTCCGGCGCATGGGGATGCCATCGCCGGTTTCGTCACCGGCGTCGACCGCGGTCGTTACACGTTGATCGTCCACGGCGGCGGGGAGCGCGTCGTGGTGGCCATGAAGGCCCGCGAGCTCGGACGCAAGAGTGTCGTCATCGGTGACGAGGTGGCCCTGGTCGGGGACACCACTGGCGGGCCTGACTCGCTGGCGCGGATCGTGCGGGTCGAGCCGCGCCGCTCGGTACTTCGCCGGACCGCCGACGACACCGACCCCGTCGAGCGCATCATCGTGGCCAACGCCGAGCAGCTGGTCATCGTGACGGCACTGGTGGACCCGGAGCCGCGACCACGGATGATCGACCGTTGTCTGGTCGCGGCCTACGACGCGGGCATGGAGCCGCTCCTGGTCCTGACCAAGGCCGATCTGGTAGACCCGGCACCATTCCTGGCCCACTACGCGATGCTTCAGGTGCGGCACCTGGTGACCTCACGTGACCCCGGTACCGGTCACTGGGTCGGCCTCAAACCCTTGCAGGACATGCTGACTGACCGCATCAGCGTGTTCATCGGCCACTCCGGGGTGGGCAAGTCGACGTTGGTCAACGCTCTGGTCCCCGGTGCGGGACGCGCCACCGGCGTGGTCAACGCGGTGACCGGCCGCGGCCGGCACACGTCCTCCTCAGCTGTGTCCCTGAGGCTGCCCGGGGCCAATGGCTGGGTCGTGGACACCCCGGGCGTTCGCTCATTCGGCCTGGCGCACGTCGACCTCACCAGGATCATCGGGCACTTCCCCGACCTCGCACCCGGCGCCGAACAGTGTCCCCGAGGGTGCACCCATGACGAAGAGGACTGCGGACTGGATGCCTGGGTGCGCTCGGGTCAGGCGGGCGCCGCCGGGGAGTCTCGCCTGGACTCCCTTCGCCGGCTGCTCCGTGCCCGCTCCCCTGCCTGCGATGACTAGCGCAGCCGTCCGCACGTGGCGATCGCCCAGTTGGTGGCCCCGAGCAGATAGCGTGGCCGGGTGCCTGCCTATGACGATGACCTGCGCCTCGCGCACGTGCTTGCCGATGCCGTGGAGCGGATCACGGTGGCGCGCTTTCGAGCCAAGGATCTGCTGGTCGAGTCCAAACCCGATCTCACCCTGGTCAGCGACGCCGACCGCGCCGCAGAGGAGGTCGTCCGCCACCAGCTCAAGCGCACCCGCCCCCGCGATGCGGTCGAGGGCGAGGAGTTCGACACCACCGGCCACGGCCCGCGGCGCTGGGTCATCGACCCGATCGACGGGACCCACAACTTCGTCCGGGGCGTGCCGGTGTGGGCCACGCTGATCGCCCTTGTCGATGACGGCCAACCCGTTCTCGGCCTCGTGGCGGCGCCCGCGCTCAACCGCCGCTGGTGGGCGACCAACGGCTCCGGGGCGTGGTGCGGGCGAAGTCTCTCCAGCGCGAACAGGATTGGTGTCTCGAAGGTTTCCCAGATCTCGGATGCTTCGCTGTCCTACTCCAGCCTGGGCGGCTGGAAGAAGCTTGACCGCTACAAGGCATTCCTGAACCTGGCTGATGACTGCTGGCGCACCCGCGCCTATGGGGACTTCTGGTCCTACATGCTCCTGGCCGAAGGCGCCGTTGACATCGCCGCCGAGCCGGACCTGCAGGTCTACGACATGGCCGCGCTCGTGCCCATCGTCACCGAGGCCGGTGGCCGATTCACCTCGCTGGCCGGAGCGCCCGGCCCCTGGGGTGGCAACGCAGTGGCGACCAACGGTGTGCTTCACGATGAGGTGCTGTCCCGCCTCAGCTGATCCATCCACCGCCTCCGACGGCCGGTGCAATGGGGCTGGCCTCTGGTGGCGCGAAGTGCCGAGGCGCGGGCTACGCGGGAAGGACGGTGACCTCGCCGCGGCCCAGCCCACTGACGCCCTCGGCATACAGGCTGGCATCCCCCACGATGATCACGGTCCACTGACCGTCGACAAAGCGATCGTAGGCCGTCGCCAACCTCGCAGCGTCGATGCCGGCGAGCGCAAGCAGGTTCGTCGTCGTGAACTCGGTGGTCAGCCCGTCCAGCGCGAGCCCCGCAGCCTCTTCGGCGACCGTGTCGGCGGTGGCGTAGCGACCCGGCGCCGTCTTGCCGATGAAGTCGACCCCGGCCTGGGTCTCCTCCTGGGTGAAGCCGTCGCGGGCCTTGTCCAGGATGTCCATGAGGAGCCCCAGCGCCTCGACCGTGGAGTCTGCTCGCACCGAACCGCTGGTCAGGAACAGGCCCCCACGCCGGCGTGGCCGAAAGCCCGAGCGGATGCCGTAGGTGAATCCCTTGTCCTCGCGCAGGACGGCGTCGATCCTGGCGCTGGGGGAACCGCCGACGACGAAGCCCGCCACCTGGTACGGCGCCCAGCCGCCTTCGACGTGGCGGTCCGGTCCGGGACAACCGATGTAGAACTCGGTCTGGACCGAGCCGGGACGGTCGAGGAACACCACTCGTGCCGCGTCCTGGGACCGTGCAGCCTCGCGCGGCCCGACCACTTCGGGCCCCGCTCCGCTCCAGGACCCCAACGCACGCTCAACCTGCGCGACGACGTCCAGGTCGCCCAGGTCTCCGGCGAGAACCACCGTGGCACCATCGGGGGCCACGTTGGCTGCGTGGAAGGCGACCAGATCCTGCGGCAAGATCGCCGAGACGCCCGCCTTGGTGCCCGCCGTGGGCCGTGATGCTCGCTCGCGGGGGTCGAAGTACGTGGCGATGAACTCCAGCGCCGCCCGTTGACCGGGCACGGCTCGCTCCTGGTCGATCTCTGCCAGCCGGGTCTTGACGTGGCGGGACACCTCTTTGGCGTGAAACGCAGGCTCCCGCACGGCCTGGCTGAGCAGATCCAGGGCCTCGCTCAGGTGCCGCTTGGACACGTCGAGATCCACGATCAGGCCGGCGTCACTGACACCCGCGCCCAGCGCGATTCCCTTGCGCTCCAACAGCTCTGCGAACTCCTCAGCCGTATGTCGGGCAGTCCCCTCATCGAGGGTCCGGGCCATGATCGTGGCAATGCCCTCGCGCTCTGGTGGCTCGCGATCAAGGGGCATCGGCACGGCAAGGCGCACCGAGATGACGTACTGCCCGGGGATGTCGTAGGTGAGCACACCCAGCCCGTTCGCCAGCTCGGAGCGCTGCGCCTGCGGGAACGACCAGGGCTCCGGCGCGCTCACCTCGGGCCGTTGGAGCTCGCTGTTCTGCCGGGTCACTGGGCATCTCCATCCTGCTTGAGGTAGGCCACCACGGCCCGGGACGACGGCATGAGCCACCGTGCGGCGGCCTGCTGCACCTCGGCGGCGCTCACCTCGCCCAGGCGGTCCAGGAAGGTGTTGATGTAGCCAGCGTCGCCCTGGAGCGTCGCATGATGGCAGATGTGGTCGGCGCGCTCCTCCTGGCTGGCCAAAGATGACAGCCAGCTGCGCTCGGTCTGGGCCATCGCCGACTCCATCTCGATCTCGGTCGGTCCCTGCGTCGCGAACCGGACCATCTCCTCGCAGGCGGCTGCCTCGGCTGCATCGGCGGTGAAGCCGTCGGCCACGTCAATGGCCGCGAACCCCAACGAGGTTCCATCCACGAAGCCCATCGCGTGGGCCGAGATGCTCGTGGCGATCTGCTCGCGTCGGACCAACCGTTGATAGAGCCGCGAGGTCGCCAGGCCACCGATGATGTCCATCGCCAGTGAGGCCGCGAAGAACTCCGGCGTGTCGTCGACCGGAAGGCGGAAAGCCAGATGCAGTCGGTCGGAGGGGACATCCTCGAGGTGCTCGTCACGAACCGGCTCGGACAACGCCGCCAGTGGCTCGACCGGCCCTCGGCGGGGCGCGGCGGTGGCCGGCAACGGGCCGAAATACCGCTCTGCTGCGGCGAATCCCTCGTCCGGGCTGAGGTCACCAACCAGAGTCAACACGGTGTTGTTGGGCCCGTAGTGGGAGCGGAAGAAATCGTGGACGTCCTGGACGCTTGCGCAGTCAAGGTCCTCCATGGAGCCGATGGTGGCGTGATGGTAGGGGTGGCCCTTGGGGAAGATCGCTGCGTAGACGTCGATCAGGGCGTTTCCGTAGGGCAGGTTGTCGTAGCGCTGCCTCTTCTCCTCCTTGACCACGTCGCGCTGATTGTCGAGGTTCTCCTGGTTGACCGCGTCCAGCAGGTGGCCGTGCCGGTCGGCCTCCATCCACAGGGCCAGGTCCATCGCACCACGCGGAATCGTCTCGAAGTAGTTCGTACGGTCGAACCAGGTCGTGGCGTTCAGTCGCCCGCCCGCCGCCATCAGTGCCGAGAAGTGTTCCCCCGACGCCACATTGCGCGAACCCTGGAACATCAGGTGCTCGAACAGGTGCGCAAAACCGGTGCGTCCCGCGACCTCGTGGCGTGAGCCCACATTCACCCACAGGTTCACTGTGACGTTGGGGACGCTGTGGTCCTCGCTGACGATGACGCGCAAGCCATTGGCCAGCGTGTGTTCGGCGATCTTGTAGTCCAGCGGCATGCGCCCACACTAAACGACCAGGACGCCGACGGCATGCGCCGAGGCTGGGCAGGCACCGCTCAGGACTGAGGACCCGCCCCGGGCCCCGCAGGCAGCGTCGGGCAGGACTGGGCGCCGAGCCGGTCGAGCGCCTGACGGGCGAAGACCTGCTGCTCGGTGACTGTCCGCTCGGAACGCCCGCGTCCAACAAAGCTCACGGCCCAGTGCAACAACGTCGTGGCCCGGTTCTTGAACCCGATCAGGTAGAAGAGGTGGACGGCCAGCCAGATCAGCCAGGCAGTGAACCCGCTGAGCCGCAGCCGGCCGATGCCGGCAACAGCACTGAAGCGCGAGATCGTCGCCATACTGCCCTTGTCGCGGTACTTGAAGGCCGCACCACCGGGCCTGCCGGCCAGTTGGGCCGTGATCTGACGCGCCACATGACGGCCGCCCTGGATCGCGACCTGAGCCACCCCCGGCAGCCCGCCCAGGGCGCTCATGTCGCCCACGACGAAGACCTCGGGGTGGCCAGGCAGGGTCAGGTCCGGCGAAACCTTGATCCGGCCGGCACGATCCAGCCCGGCACCGCACTGCCGGGCGAGCAGGGCGCCCAGCGGGCTCGCCGAGACCCCTGCAGCCCACACCTTGCACACGGACTCGATCCGGCGACGTTGACCCTGCCCGTCCTCGACCTCGATGCCGGTACCGTCCACGCCCACAACCTTGGCTCCGAGCTGCACGTCCACCCCGATCCGCTCCAGCCTGGCCAGTGCCTTGGCGCCGAGGCGCTCGCCGAACGAGCTCAGCACCGTCGGCGCGGCGTCCAGCAGGACCACCCGCGCCTGGCCTGGGTCAATGCGACGGAACTCCCGGCGCAGGGTGCGGTGGGCGAGCTCGGTGATCTGTCCCGCCATCTCCACCCCGGTCGGCCCGGCGCCCACCACCACAAAGGTCATCAGCGCGGCGCGTTGTTCCTCGCTGTCGACCAGCTCGGCCAGCTCGAAGCTGCCGAAGATGCGCCCACGCACCTCGAGTGCGTCGTCGATGCTCTTCATCCCCGGCGCGAAACGGGCGAACTGGTCGTGACCGAAGTACGACTGACCGGCGCCTGCGGCCACCACCAGCGAGTCGTATGCCGTGATGCGGGCCTGGCCCAGGACCGAGGAGGTGACGGTGCGGGCGGTGAGGTCGATATCGGTGACCTCACCGAGCAGAACACGTGAGTTGCGTTGGCGCCCAAGAACTTCACGAGTCGAGGGCGCGATCTCCCCTTGCGACAGGATGCCCGTGGCGACCTGGTAAAGCAGTGGCTGGAAGAGGTGATGTGTGGTCTTGGCGATGAGGGTGATATCGACGTCGGCACCCTTGAGCGCCTGCGTGGTGAACAGGCCACCAAAACCGGAGCCGATCACCACCACCTGGTGTCGGCGCGGCGCGCCATCACCGTGCGCGGTGGCCGGATCCACAGAGCCCAGCGTACTCACCGACCCGCTGCTGGCGCGGTTCGCCGCTACCCATGACCACGGCGAACCAGAGGACGAAATGGCCCGCCGTAGCCGTGCGCAACCGGTCGCTGCCCTCCTGGAATCGTCTGCGCTCGGATCCATGGCACCGGGCAAGCATCAACGGCTGGTCACAGCGAGCTAACCGGATGCGTCTGCAACTCTGCCAAGCATCCGGCGCTGGATGCGAAGGTCGTCCCGGATGCCGTAGGGCACCGGCAGATGCCGCGCGTCCAGCTCGGCCGTGTAATTCTCCAGTGCCAGCAGCAGGCGGGTCCTCGGCCCGTCGACCAGGCGCGACCTGCCCAGGGGTGCGCGCCGGGCAACCGTCATCTCCGCTCGTGCGCTGATGACCTCTTGGAACAGTTCTCGCAACTGGTCGAACCCGAAGGTTGGGTCAGCCGCGGTAGGGGGAGCCATGGGTTGACCCTGTCTCTGTCGGTCACAGCCTGACGTCAATGGCCGACGGATCGCTGCCGACAGACGTAGACACTACGCCCGCTGTAGGGTGTCGAACCGTCTGTGTTGGCAATATCTCAACAGACCCCGCCGGTCACAAAAGTGTGAGTGAGCAGGTACCTCAGGCGGGGTCGTCCGACGTGGGCTGACCGGGGTCGGCGGGGCCGTCCCGCTCGTCCCGCTGTGCCCACTCCAGCAGGGTCTGCAACGAGTACGCTCTGTCATCGATGCCCGCATGCAGGTCACCGAGGGCGGCGAACCGCGCAGGAACTGTCGCGATCGTGCAGTCCGCCGGCAAGACGTCGTCGACCTCCTCCCAGGCGATGGGGGTCGAGACCGTCGCCTCGGCAAGACCGCGCACCGAGTAGGCGCTGGCGATCGTGTGGTCGCGGGCGTTCTGGTTGTAGTCGACGAACACCGCCTGCGGGTCGCGGTCCTTGCGCCACCACGTGGTGGTCACGTCACGGGGTGCTCGCCGTTCCACCTCGCGCGCGAAGGCCAGCGCCGCTCGGCGCACGTCCGCGAACCCCCACTCAGGCTCGATGCGCACATATATGTGCAAGCCGGACCCGCCCGAGGTCTTCGGCCACCCCACCGCGCCCAGCTCGTCCAGCACCTCGCGGGCGACGTGGGCGACGCGACGGACCGTGCCAAAGTCGCACTCCGGCATGGGGTCCAGGTCGATTCGCCACTCATCGGGGCGCTCGGTGTCGGCGCGCCGGGAGTTCCAGGGGTGGAACTCGACAGTGGACATCTGAACAGCCCAGATCACGGCGGCCAGCTCGGTGACGCACAGCTCCTCGGCATAGCGGTGGTAGCGCGGGAAGTCCACCCGGACGGTCTGCACCCAGGGCGGGGCGCCGCGCGGGAGCCGCTTCTGGTGCACCTTCTCCCCGCCCACCCCCTCGGGGAAACGGTGCATCATGCAGGGCCGCTCCCGCAACGCCCGCACGATCCCCTCACCCACGCTGAGGTAGTAGCGGGCAAGGTCGAGCTTTGTCTCCCCCCGCGCCGGGAAGTAGACCCGATCCGGGTTGGAGATGCGCACGCTGCGGTCCCCGACGACCAGCTCCGCCGCCGGTACCGCGGGGTGGGTGGGCGCCATGACCCTAAACCTAACGACGTCCAACCACTTGATCCAGGGACAAGATGACTAGTTACCAGTATTGGCAATTGATCGAACTGTGTGAGACGCTTCCGCTGGTCCGTCGGGTGCCAGGCACCCCGCACAGAAGGGTGGCGCGCGATGCCAGAACCGATCGACAAGTTGAAAGCCGAGTTCTTCAAGACCCTCGGGCACCCCGCACGAATCCGGATCCTGGAGCTTCTCGCCGAGCGTGAGCACTCTGTGGGCGAGCTGATGCCCGCACTCGGCCTGGAGTCCTCCCACCTTTCTCAGCAGCTCGCGGTCCTGCGCAGGACCGGCATGGTTGAGGCCCGAAAACAGGGAAACAACGTGATCTACTCGATCGCTTCCAAGGACATGGCCGAGCTGCTGCTCATTGCCCGCAAAGTGCTGACCGGACTGCTCACCGACCAGATGGATCTGCTGAACGAGCTGCAGACCAGCAGCGTGACAACGGTGCGAGCCGAGCGCTGATGAGTGCGGGCGCCACGTCCCTGTCGGAGCGCAACCAGTGAGCTGGATCAGCAGGATCTGGCGCATCGGGCGCATCGTCGAGCCTGCACCGCACGCCCCCGAGCCGAGCGTTGAGCCCCCCACGGGGGTGGCGGGCTCACTGCAGCTACGGCACGTGGACGCCGGTTCCTGCAATGGTTGTGAGCTCGAGCTGACCGGCGCCTTCAGCCCCGTATATGACGCGGAGCGGTTCGGGGCGCGACTGGTCGCCTCGCCTCGCCACGCCGACGGACTGGTCGCCACGGGTGTGGTGACCCACAACATGGCCCAGCCGCTTCTCAACACCTTCCATGCGGTTCCGGAGCCTCGGGTGGTCATCGCCGTTGGCGACTGCGCCTGCAACGGCGGCGTGTTCACCAAGGGCTACGGCGTGGTGGGCCCGGTCGGCGACGTGGTGCCAGTCGATGTGGAAGTACCCGGCTGTCCCCCCACCCCCCAGCAGATCATCGCGGCACTGCGTGCGGTGACCGGACGGTGACCGCGGCCCTTCACGACGCCCCCACCGTTCCGGTTCTTGGCGAAGACACCCACGCGAAGCGTCCGAGCGGGGTTGTGGTCGCACTGTCCGGGGGTCTGACCGCGGCCCTGGGAGCGGTCGGCGTGGCACTCGGCCTGGCCGTGATCTTCGGCGCGCCGCGGCATCTGCGGATCGGCTGGCTGCTGCCCCTGGTCGGTGTCCGTTTCGACCTCGACCCACTTGGCGGGTTCTTCATGGCCGCGACCGGCGCGGTCTCGATCGCCGTGGGGATCTACGCCGCCGGGTACGCGCAACGAGAACGGTGGGCTGGTTTCCCCATGATCATGCTTCCCCTGTTCGTGGCAGGCATGCTCGCTGTCCCGGCAGCCGGGTCGGTGACGACGTTCCTGCTGGCCTGGGAGCTGATGGCCGCGGCGTCACTGGCCCTGGTGCTGTCCGAGCACCGCCGGGTGGCCGTCAGGTCCGCAGGTGTCTTCTACGCGGTCATGACCCAGCTGGGCTTCGCGGCGATCCTGCTGGCTCTGGTGGTGTTGTCCGCGGCCGCAGGTGGCGACGCCTTCGCCACCATCGCCGCACACGTGGGTGGCATCGCCCCCGGTACTCGCACGGCGGTGTTTGTGCTGACCCTGATGGGATTCGGGTCGAAGGCGGGCCTGCTTCCGCTGCACGCATGGTTGCCGCGCGCCCATCCCGAGGCACCCAGCCCGGTCTCGGCGCTGATGAGCGCGGCAATGGTCAACATGGGTATCTACGGCATCATCCGGATCGACCTTCAGCTGCTCGGTCCCGGCCCGCACTCGTGGGGCCTCACGCTGATGATCTTCGGCGCCGTCTCAGCAGTGTTCGGGGTGCTGCAGGCCTCCGTGGCCACCGACCTGAAACGACTCCTGGCCTACTCAACCACCGAGAACATGGGACTGATCACCCTTGCCCTGGGTGCCGCGGCGCTCCTGTCGTCCTCCGGCGCGCCGAAGGTGGCGGCCATCGCGATGACCGCCGCGCTGCTGCATCTGCTCAGCCACGCAGCCTTCAAGACGCTCGGCTTCCTGGCCGCCGGATCGGTGCTGGCCGCGACCGGGCTGCGCGACCTGAACAAGCTCGGGGGCCTGGCCCGCAGGATGCCGGGCACCACCGTCATGTTCGCCATCTCCGCACTCGGGGCGTCAGGCCTGCCGCTGGGTGCCGGGTTCGTCAGCGAATGGCTCCTGCTGCAGAGCCTCATCCACTCTCCCCACGAGAACAACACCCTGCTCGCGCTGACGATGCCCCTGTCGGTGGGTGCGGTGGCGCTCACCACCGGTCTCGGGATCGCGGCCATGGTGAAGGCCTTCGGTGTCGGGTTCCTGGCGCGGCCACGCTCGCCCGCAGCTGAGGGCGCCCGGGAGGCTCCCGCCAGCATGCTGACCGGCATGGCGCTGGCCGCCGCGGCCTGCGTCGTGTTCGCGCTGGCCCCCGCACTGCTCGGCCCGACCCTGCGGCGGGTGCTGGCCGTCCTGCCCGCCGTCGGCGGCCAGGCGGCCGGTCCGGCGCTCGGCACGTACCTGCGCCTGCCCGGCGTCTCCGGGTCGATGTCGCCAGGCCTGATCGCCGCCGCCCTGGTCACTGCGGTGCTGCTGACGTTGGGTCTGGCGCGCTGGGGCCGGCGGCACCGGCCCGCTGCTGCGGTGGTCCCGCTGTGGGCGTGTGGGGCAGATTCCCTCAGCTCCCGGATGCAGTACACGGCCACGTCGTTCGCAGAGCCCCTGCAACGCGTCTTCGACAACGTCCTGAAACCCGACACCAACCTGGAGGTGATCCACTTCGCCGAGTCGCGGTATCTGGTCGAGAAGATCACCTACCGAACCCTGCTGGCCGACCCCATCGAGGAGCGGTTCTACACCCCGGTGGTCCGCGCCGTCACAACGTGGGCGCAGTGGGTGCGTCGCGCACATCCCGGCAGCGTCCACCTCTACCTCGCCTACGGCGCGCTCGGGCTGCTCGTCGTGCTCCTGGTCGCCCGATGAGCGCCCTGGCCGCCGTGGCCACCGCCCTGCAGATCCTGGGTGTCCTGGCGGGAGCGCCACTGGTCGTCGGCGGGATGCGCCAGGTACGCGCCCGGCTGGAGGGCCGGGCCGGGGGTGGCATCGGCCAGCCCTGGCGGGATCTGCGCAAACAGCTGCGCAAGCAGCAGATCACCCCGCGCGGGACCACCGTGGTGTTCGCCCTGGCACCGGCGGTCGTGGCCGGCAGCACGCTGCTGATCGCCGCCATCGTGCCCCTCATTGCCCTGGGCTCTCCGCTGGACTCGGCCGCCGACCTTTTCGGGGTCGTGGGCCTGCTGTTCCTGGGAACGGTCGCCCTGACCCTGGCCGGCCTGGACACCGGCACCGCGTTCGGCGGCATGGGCTCCAGCCGCGAGATCACCATCGCCGCCCTCGTGGAACCGACCATCTTGCTCGCGGTGTTCGCACTGTCCGTTCCGGGACGATCGGCCAACCTGGCTGCCATCGTGTCGGCCAGTGCGCTCAACCCTGGACAGCTGGTCTCGCCGGGAAGCGTGCTGGCGTTCGTGGCCCTGGCCATCGTGATCATCGCCGAGACCGGGCGGCTGCCCGTGGACAACCCCTCGACCCACCTCGAGGTGACGATGATCCATGAGGCGATGATCCTGGAGTACGCAGGTCCCCAGCTGGCACTGGTCGAGTGGGCCAGCGGCATGCGCCTGACCGTCCTGCTGGCGCTGGTGGCGAACCTCTTCATACCCTGGGGTGTCGCCGGCGCCCACCCGTCCCTGCTCGCGGTACTGGTCGGCTTCGTGGCGATCACCGCCAAGGTGAGCGTGCTGGGCGGGGTGCTCGCAGCGGGTGAGGTGTTCATCGCCAAGCTGCGCTTGTTCCGGGTGCCCGAGCTGCTCGCCGGCTCCTTCCTGCTGGCCTTGCTCGCGGTGACCGCGTCCTACTTCTTCGCCACCCCGACGAACTGATCGAAAGAACTCAGATGACCCAAGCCACCTACAATGGCGTGCTCAACCTCGCCGCGGGAGCGTTCCTGCTGGCCGCTGTCCTCATTGTGTGGCGCCATGAGCTGCGCGCCACCGTGCGGCTGCTTGCCTGGCAAGGCCTGGCCCTGGCCGCGATCCCCCTCACCGAGGGCGTCTACCACCATGACGCGGCTCTCATCACCGTCGGAGCCGTCGTGCTCCTGCTGCGGTCGGTCGCCCTGCCGCTCCTGCTCACGCGGGCCGTCGGCACCGAGGATCACGAACGCCGCGAAAGCACGCCGCTGGTGAACACCACCACCTCACTGATCATCACCGCAGGTCTGACCGTCCTGGCCTACGCGGTGACCCGGCCGATCATCGCGCTGGACCCCTCGCCGGCCACTCGCGCCGTGCCGGCCGCGTTCGCCGTAATCCTGATCGCTGTCTTCGTCATGGTCAGCCGGCGCCGTGCCCTGTCCCAGGCCGTCGGTTTCATGATGCTGGACAACGGCATCGCGGCCACCGCGTTCCTCATCACCGCCGGCGTCCCCCTGATCGTCGAGCTCGGCGCGTCGCTGGACGTGCTGTTCGCCGTGCTCGTACTGGGTCTGCTTACCGGGCACATGCGCCGCACCTTCGGCGACACCGACCTCGCCCAGCTGAACGAGCTGCGCGGCTGATGAGCATCCTGCTGTTGGTGCCGATCCTCGCTCCGCTCCTGGCGGCCGCGCTCGCCGCGGCCTTGGGCTGGCGACGGCTGAGCGCGTCGGTGACCGTCCTGGCCGCGCTCTTGGTGCTGACCAGCGGCGCAGTCCTGGGCTTGCGCGTGCAGTCCGGAGCGCGACTGGGTGTCGGGAACCTGCTGCGAGCCGATGCGCTCAGCGTCACCATGCTGATCATCATCGGCACTGTGGGCACCATGGCAACCTGGGCAAGCATCGGCTACATCGACGCCGAGCTCACCGGCGGGCACACCGACCGCCGGGGCGCGAACCTCTACGGCGTGCTGGTTCCCATCTTCCTGGCCGCGATGGCCCTCGCCGTCCTGGCCAACAACGTTGGCGTGATGTGGGTGGCCATCGAGGCAACAACAGTGGCCACCGCGTTCCTCGTCGGCCACCACCGCAGCCGAGCCGCGCTGGAGGCCACCTGGAAGTACGTCGTCATCTGTTCGGTGGGCATCGGTCTGGCGTTCCTGGGCACTGTCCTGCTCTACTTCGCCAGCCTGCACGCGGGCGCATCCAGCGGCAACGCCCTGAACATCGACGTGCTGCTCGCCCATGCCTCCCGGCTCGACCCCGCGGTGACCCGCCTGGGCGCCGGGCTGCTCCTGCTGGGCTACGGGACCAAGGCCGGACTCGTCCCCTTCCACACCTGGCTGGCCGACGCACACAGCCAGTCGCCGGCACCGGTGTCCGCCCTGATGAGTGGGGTGCTGCTGTCCGTGGCGTTCGCCGCCCTGCTGCGCATCAAGTCGGTTGTCGACCTGGCCCTGGGCACCGGGTTCCTGCGCACCGGCCTGCTCATCGTCGGGCTCCTCACCTTGGCGACCGCCGCGTCACTGCTCGTGGTCCAGACCGACTTCAAGCGGATGCTGGCCTACTCCTCCATGGAGAACATGGGCTTTGTCGCGGTTGCGGCAGCCGCCGGCACCAACCTGGCAATCGCCGCACTGCTGCTGCATGTCCTGGCCCACGGGATCGCCAAGACACTGGTGTTCCTGAGCGCCGGACAGCTGCAGGCCGCCCATGACTCCACCGAGATCAGCGACGTCACCGGCGTGCTGGCCCGATCACCGCTGATCGGCATCGCGTTCGCGGTGGGCCTGGCGGTCCTGCTCGGGCTGCCACCATTCGCCATGTTCGCCAGCGAGCTGTCGATCTCCCGCGCGCTCTCCGGGGCCCACCTGCAGTGGGCACTCGGTGCCGCGCTGCTGCTGGTGGTCGTGGCCTTCGCCGCACTGGCCCGCAATGGCGCCAGGATGCTGCTCGGCCCACCAGAGGCGAGCTCACCGGTGATCGCCGTGCCGGGCTCGGTCGCCGCTGCGCTGGTCACCGGCGTCATCCTCAGCGTGGCAGTGGGCCTGACGCTCGGCCCGCTCGGCCAGCTCTTCCATACCGCAGCCACCCAGCTCGGAGGCTCCCAGTGAGCGACCCTTGGACGAACCAGACGGCAACCGGGGTTCACCGCGTCGCCCGAAACCTGAAACCCGCCATGCTCGCCGAACAGACCGCGACGCTGCTGAAGGACGGCTTCCGCCTTCGCCTGGTCGCAGCGCACGACGATGGTGACACCCTGCGTGTGGTGTACCTGTTTCTTGCCGGCTCCCCGGACCGCCGCATCGAGCTTCACGTCACGCTGCCCGCCGACGACCCGGTGCTGCCCTCCTTGGCGTCGATGTCCTTTCCCGCCTCACGCTTCGAACGCGAGATGCACGACCTGTTCGGGATCGTGCCCCTGAACCACCCCAAGCCCCGCCGACTGGTCCGACACGCACACTGGCCGGCCGGGTGGTACCCGATGCGCCACAACGCCGGAGCGCCGCCGCCCTTCGCCGACACCGAGGCATACCCATTCCTGGCAGTGGTGGGCGACGGGGTCTATGAAATCCCCGTAGGACCCGTGCACGCCGGCGTCATCGAACCCGGACACTTCCGCCTCTCGGTCGTGGGGGAGACCATCCTCAAGCTCAAGGCCCGCCTCTGGTTCACCCACCGCGGCGTGGAGAAGCTCTTTGAGGGCCTTGAGGCCACCGGCGCCATCCACCTCGCCGAACGGATCAGCGGGGACACCTCTGCCGCTCACGCTCTGGCACACAGCCTCGCCGTGGAAGATGCCCTCGGCATCACCATGGCCGAACCAGCTCACCGGCTGCGCGCCCTGATCCTGGAGCTGGAACGGCTCTACAACCACGCCGCCGACGTTGGCGCCCTCGCCAACGACGTCGGTTTCTCCCTGGCCAACGCCCACGCGCTGCGGATCCGCGAGGAGCTGATGCGGATCAACAACGCCACCACGGGCCATCGACTGCTGCGCGGCGCCATCAGCCCCGGCGCCGTCCAGCTGCTCACCCTGCCCGATCCTGCCCAGCTCGCCGAGCTCGCCGAGGACCTTGCCGAGATCGCCCAGCTCACGCTGGACAACTCCGTCATCCGTGACCGTTTCACCGGGACCGCCGTTCTCACCCGCGAGCAGGCCCACGACCTCGGTTGCCTGGGCTACGTCGCCCGCGCCAGCGGTCTGGCCACCGACGCACGCATCGAACACCCCACCTGCGACCTGCCTGTGACACCCCTGACCAAGACCGGGGGAGACGTCCTGGCCCGCTTCACCCAGCGCGTCGACGAGTTCGCGGCCTCCACCCAGCTGGCGTCCCACCTGATCAACACCGCCGACCTGCTCACCTTCCGGGGTTCACCTGCGCAGGGGCCAGCTGCCCACCACCGTCAGGATGGGACCAGAAGCGGAGTCGGCATCGTCGAAGGGTGGCGCGGCACCATCGTCCACCGCGTCGAGGTCGACCCGCACGGACGCCTCACCCGGGTCAAGATCGTGGACCCGTCCTGGTTCAACTGGCCGGCCTTGCCCCTGGTCCTGTCGGGCACGATCGTGCCCGACTTCCCCGTCACCAACAAGAGCTTCAACCTCTCCTACGCGGGAAACGACCTCTGAGCTGGGGACAGCGCGGGCAGGGCTGAGGTGGCCGCCCCGATCTATCCGGCTTCGATGACGGTGCACACCACCGTGGCCGTGCTGCCTCCGAAGTTCAGGGTCGCAAAACGCCTGGCCCCCTCGACCTGGTAGCCAGTGGCCTGCCCACTCACCTGCAGGTAGCCGTCCAGCAGCATCCGCACCCCGGTCGCCCCCACCGGGTGGCCACCGCCGATAAGGCCCCCGCTGGGGTTGACGGGAAGGGCGCCGTCGCGCTCGGTGATGCCAGCCTCGACCGCCTCACCGCTGCACCCGGGCTTGGTGATCCCGAAGTGGTCGATGGCCACGTACTGCGAGATGGTGAAGCAGTCGTGGGTCTCGATGCCATCAAGGGCGAAGACGTCATTGATCCCGGCCCGGGAGAAGGCGTCACAGATCGCGTCCCGCACGTGCGGGAAGACATACTCAGCGTCCACGCTGGCATCGAGCTTGTCCTGCAGGCTCAGGGAGGCATTGCGGTGTCCCCACCCGGCGATCCGCGCGACGGGGCCGCCAAGGGTGGCCCGGTTCTGGCGCAACCACCGGTCAGAGACCAGGACAATGCCGGCCCCGCCGTCGGTGACCTGGCTGCAGTCGTAACGGCGCACCCGCCCGACAACCCGGGGGTTGAGGTCCTCGTCGTCGCTGAAGCACTCCGGGGGCGTGGCCCAAGTGCGGGTCTGGGCCCTGGGGTTGGTCTTGGCGTTGGCGAAGTTCGCAGCCCCGATACGGCGAAGATGCTCATCACTTAGCCCGTAACGCCGGTCGTACTCTTCGGCGATCTGGGAGAACGTGTACGGCCACACGAAGTCCTGCCCCTGCCCCTCGTGGCCCACCCACGCAGCCGCCGCCAGGTAGCCGGCTCCGACAGCCCCCGGCACGTTGCGCTCGATCTCGACACCCAGCACCAGGGCCACGTCGTAGCGGCCGGACTCCAGATCAGCCATGGCCGCCATGACCGCCACACCACCTGACGCACAGGCCGCCTCATGCCTGGTCGCGGGGACACCGCTCAGCTCCGGCAGGACGCTGGCCACCATGGAGGCCAGGTGGCTCTGCTTGACGTAGAACTCCCCCATCGCGTTGCCGACGTGGACGACCTCGACCTGCCCGGCGCGGATGCCGGCGCCCGCCAGGGTGCCGGTGGCGGTCTCCTTGACCAGATCGGCGATCTCCAATGACTCCTTGGTGAAGTTGCGGGCGAAGTCGCTCTGGTAGCCGCCGATGATCCAGACGGGTTGCTGGGTGGTCATGTACGGTCCTTTCGTGTTGACGGTGGCTCGACCGCCAGCTCGGGTACGGGGGTCCGTGCTGCGCGGCGCGCGGGTCGGGCCCGGGCGCCTTGGTCATGATGGCGGTTTCCGAGGGCAAGCGCCATACCCCTGACCGAGAGATTCTTCGGCCAGGGGGCCAGCCCTGAACCGATGGAACATGTTGGTGGTGCTGCAAACTGAGCCAGTGCCCGGTCATTCGGCGAGCTCATCCGGGCTCCAGCTCAAACTCCACCGACTCCCCCGGCCGCAGCGGCAGCCACTGACCACCGCAGCCAACTTGGATCTCGGGAACGTCCCCGGACACGGCGCTGACACGCAGGAAGGTGCTGCTGATCCAGACGATGATGTCGTTCCCGCGAAAGCGCAGCCGGCAGCTGAAGGTGCCGAGCTTCTCGGGCCACTGCGGGTTGAACCGCAGCACGCCGCCGCGTGTCTCCAGTCCGGTGAAGCATCGCTGCAGGAGGTCGACGCTGCCCGCCATGGCGGCCAGGTGGATCCCCTCCGCGGTCGTGCCGCCCTGCACGTCGGCGACGTCACTTTCGAGCAGGAGCTTGAAGTACTCCAGCGACTGGTCCCGGTGCGCCCTGGCGAGCACCCACGAGTGGACCAGCGCGCTGAGCGTGGACCCGTGCGAGGTGCGGTGCAGGTAGTACTCGATGGTCCTGGGGATGGTCTGCGGATCCAGCGCGTAGCCGAGCCCGCCGAGCAGGTCCCGAAGCTCGTCCGCGGAGAGCAGGTAGAAGAGCATCAGCACGTCGGGCTGCTTGGAGGCCTGGTACCCATTGACCGAACGCCCCTCAGTCTCGAGGATCCGGTCGAGTCGCTGGATATTGCCGTACCGCTGTCGGTAGCCCTCCCAGTCGAGCTCCTCCAGGTCCTCGAACCCCTCGAACTGGCTGATGACGCCGTCGTGGAAGGGCACGAACATCTTGCGGATCATCTGGTCCCACAGCTTCACCTCGCCGGGGCGCAGCCCGAGGCCCTCGACAAGCTCCACCCGCCGCCGCACGGGTAGCGCCTCGAGAACGTCCAGCGCCCGCCGCATGACCCACACCGCCATGACGTTCGTGTAGGCGTTGTTGTCCACGCCCGCGTCCTCCGCGCCCGGGTACCCGGTGTGAAACTCGTCGGGGCCCATCACCCCCCGGATGACGAAGCGGTCCAGGGCGTCGTCGTGGGTGGCCAGGGCCGCCCAGTAGCGGGCAATGTCCAGGATCATCTCCGCGCCCTCCTGCTCGAGGAAGTCCAGGTCACCGGTCGCCTCGAAGTATTGCCACACGGTGAAGGCCACGGCCAGACCCGCATGCCGCTGGAGGTGGCTGACGTCCGGCAGCCAGCGCCCGGACATGGGGTTGAGGTGGATGAGCTGGCTCACCTCCCGGCCGTCGCTGCCCGACTGCCAGGGGTAGAGCGCACCGGTCAGACCGCACGCCAGTGCCGCGTCGCGGGCCGCCGGCAACCGGCGGTACCGGTAGCTCATCAGCGCCCTGGTCAGAGCGGGAGCCCTCAGGGTCAGCACCGGGAGCACGAAGAGCTCGTCCCAGAAGACGTGGCCGCGGTAGGCCTCGCCGTGCAACCCCCGGGCCGGCACGCCGGCGTCTGCCTCCACCGTGTGCAGGGACAACGTCTGGAGCAGGTGGAAGAGGTAGAGCCGAACGGTGAGCCAGGCCTGCGGACCGGTCTGGTGGTACTCCTTCAGCGAGGTATGGAAGCGCTCCCACAGATGCGCCCAGGCCAGCGTGTGCCCCTCGAGCAGCCCCTGGAAACCGTCCGCGCGTTCCAGCGCCGCCACGACCGCCTCGGCCGGCTCCGAGACGGCCCAGTCGCGTCCGGTGTGCAGGGCGACCACCTTCTCCACCGTCACCTCCTGACCGGCGCTGACAGCCACCGCCATCTCCTCCTCGACCAGACCCGGCTCGGTGCGCACGTGCCGCGGTGGGTCGAGACTTTCGCCGCAGCTGCGAACCTGGGTCCGGGCTGCGGTGGCGATCCTGATCCTCGACTGGCTGGTCTCCACGCTCAGGACCATGGTGTCGCCACTGGTGGGTCCCGCCGTGACCGGCAGGAGGTGGTCGCCACCCAGCGCGCCGTAGCGGGCCACGCCGGCGTTGCGCACGGTCCCGTCGATGCCCGTGCGGATGCGCAGCCGGCCCGACCAGTTCTCGGCGTGGACCGTCGTCTCCAGCCCGGCCAGGTGCGCACGTTCCATGTGCACGAAACGCCGCTGGGTCAGCCCGGTGATCCGTCCCTGCCCGTCGCGGATGCGAAGCCACCGGCTCAGCAGCCCGCGGCGCAGATCCAGCTCCTGCCGCTGGGTGAGCACCTCCACCCGCGCGAGGTCGAGCCAGTCGCCGTCGTCGAGCGCGATGGTGACCGGGAGCCAGTTGGGCAGGTTCACCATGCTCTCGTTGTCCACCGACTGTCCGTCGACCTTGTCCCGTAGCCGGTTCCAGCATCCGGCGACGTAGGTACCCGGGTAGTGAACCCCGTCCGCCCGCGACTCCGGCGTGGCCCCGCGAGTGGCGAAGTACCCGTTACCGAGCGTGCACAGGGCCTCACGAAGGCCTTCTCGGGCCGGGTCGAAACCCTCGTAGGCAAGGACCCAGTCGCTCACAGCCGGGGCCGTTCCATCACCGGCAACGGCGCCACCTCGACACCGGCCAGATCGGCGACGATGACATCCGCGCCGCGGGCCAGCAGCTCCTGGCCGTGTCCGGCGCCATCCACCCCCACGACCAGGGCGAAACCGCCGCGGCGTCCCGCCTCCACCCCGGCCAGGGCGTCCTCGACGACCACGCAGCGCTGCGGTGGTGTCCTCAGCCTCCCGGCGGCCTCGAGGTAGACCGCCGGGTGCGGCTTGCCCGGCAGTGCGAGCTCAGCGGCGATGACACCGTCCACTGTGGCGTCGAAGAGCTCGGCGATGCCGGCCCGGTCCAGAACCGCGCTGCAGTTGCGGCTGGCGGACACGATCGCCGTGCGAAATCCCGCCCGGCGCAGCGCGGTCAGCAGCGACACCGCGCCTGGCAGGAGCTTGGCGCCCTCCCGGGCCAGGAGGTCCTGGAAGTCGCTGTCCTTCTGGGCTGCCAGAGCATGCACCTTCTCGGCGGGCACCTCGATGCCACGGGACGAAAGGAAGCCGACCGCGCCATCGAAGCGAGGCCTGCCGTCGACGAAGCGCCGGTAGTCTTCGTTGGCGAACGGCGCCTGGTCCTCGCCCTCGCGCGCCGCACGGGTCGCCAGGAACCCGTCAAACAGGTGCTTCCACGCCATCTCGTGCAGGGATGCGGTGTCCGTGACGACCCCGTCCAGGTCCATGACGACAGCGTCAAAATCCGTTCGGGAGAGCCTGACTACGGCGTTCACCGACACCTCCGCTCAGGTCGGGCCCCGGTGGGGACTAGGGCATCTCTGATGCTGCCCGCCGCAGAGCGTGGTCACAAGGTCGACACGCCCTCATCCCGGGTGCTCACTGCCCGATCGGGCGCCGACCAACCCCAGTCGCTGCCCCCAGGCCTGGGCACGATCCAGCTCACCCGCCAGCAGCGGACCCGTGACGCCCCCGACGTAGAAGCTCTCGGGCTTGGCAGCTGTTGCGTAGCCGAGCCTGTGGGCGAGCTTCGCGGCTCCCCTGGCGGCCGAACCCGGCAGATGGCGCACCCTGCCCACCCGGGTGTCGAACATCGCCACAAGTTCGCGGTGAGCGCCCTTGGGCTGATGCCCCAGCCATTCGCGCACGCCGACGGCCTTCGAGCCGTGTTCGGCGCCCGCCCTGAAGGCATCCTCGCGGGTGGACGGCCGGCTCATCGAGAACGCATGGGTCGGGCCGCCGACCACGATCAGGTCCAGCCATTCGGTGAGCTGAGCCGGTGCGTTTGACACCTCGACCAGACGGACCTCAAGATGCTCGGACAAGCCGCTGGTGATCGCCCGGGCGACCTGCTCGGTGTTGCCGAACATGGACTCATAGACCACGAGAGCTCTCATCACTTCTCACCTTTCGCCGGTGTACTCCTTAGCGGTGCCTTAGACCCGAAGGGCACAGCCGCGACATGGACTCCACCATCAGGCTTTCACCCGGCCGACCACCGGCAGTAGGGACGTTGGTCACGTCTTGGCCGTGGCCGCCTCTTGATCCTTGGTGGCCGGTGGACACAGAATGCTGTCGGAACCACGGAAGGGCCCAAGACGCGCCATGGCACAAGAGACCGGACCCACGCACGTCGTTGCGGCGCTGTCCCATGGTTGAACGACTCGCCCGCGGCGGCGCACTGGCCTGCATCCTGGCCCTGGCCGCCTCCGGCTGCTCCACGGCGAGCCCGGCGCCACCGCCGGGCGCACACGCGAGTGCCCAACCAACCCCGGCGCACACGACAGCACCCACCTCGACGCCGGGCGTGGCGCCCACCGGCTCGGGCGCGGTGACCAAGGTGCTGGTTTTCGTCGAGGAGAACCACTCACTGAGTGAGATGAGCTCGGACATGCCGTACGCGTTCGGTCTGGCCCAGCGGTTCGGCTACGCAACGAACTACAGGGCGATCCGGCACCCGTCCCTGCCGAACTACATCGCCATCGCCGGCGGCCAGACCCATGGGATCACAGACGACGGCGCGCCGTCGGCCAATCCCGTCGCGGCAACCTCTGTGTTCGCCCAGAGCATTGCTGCGGGGAGAACGGCGGCGGTCTATGCCGACGGGATGGCACAGAACTGCGCGACCAGCGACGGCGGCTCGCAGTACGCGGTCAAGCACAACCCGTGGGCGTATTTCATCAACGAACGCAGCGCGTGCCAGAGGTACGACGTGCCGGTGGACCAGCTTGCCGCGGCGATCACCGCCGGGACTCTGGCGAACGTGGGGATGGTCGTCCCCAACCTCTGCAACGACGGCCACGACTGCCCACTGAGCACCGCGGACAGGTGGTTCAAGGGCTGGATGACCAGGATCTTCGAGGGCCCGGACTGGAGGTCGGGACGCCTCGCGGTCGTGCTCACCGCAGACGAGGACGACACGTCAGGGGCAAACACGGTCCTGACCGTGGTCATCCATCCCAGCCAGAAGGCGAACGTGGTCACCTCGGCGCTGACTCACTACTCGCTGACTCGTCTGTACGAGGAGGTGGCCGGTGTGCCGTTCCTGTTCGGTGCGGGGTCGGCACCCTCGATGACCACCGCGTTCGGGCTCCCTGTCCGGTAGCGATCATCAGCGCTGCGCAGCTGGCCACTGACCGGGTCAAATGGCCCGGGTGGCCAACGCCTGAGTGGGTCTGGGGGAGGACTTGTCCACCATTGGTCCGGGACGTCGCTCAAATCTGCCGAACGTCAGACACTGACGGCATCCGGGCAATACAGTGGAGGTGCGAGTACGCCCCGGAGCGAACCGCAGTGATGGGGATTCGGTGCTGGAGAGCGTCATGTCGGGATGCGATTCGACCCGCCCCCCGGTCGGCTTCCACGCCCGCCGCGAGGTGTCAGCGGTGCCTGCCGACGGTTGCGCCCACCGCCGGGCGATGACGACCTCGGTCTTGAACCAGCGGCCCGTATGAGCGAGGCCACCGGACTGCACCGCACCCTGATCCGCCAGCTGAGGCACCTCAACCTCGGTCCCGAGCTGAGCCCGTCGCCGGCCGCCTGGCTCGAGTTCCTGGAGCTTCTCAGCTCCACGTACACCGAGACCGACGAGCAGCGCAACACGCTCAAGCGCTCGATCGAGGTCTCCTCACGCGAGATGCGCTCTCTGCATGAGGTGCTGAGCCGCCAGGCGTTGCAGGACACGCTGACCGGGCTACCCAACCGGGCCGCCCTGATCGAGCAGCTGAAGCTGTCGCTGGCGCACTGTGCCCGCGCCGGGCACGGCCTGGCGGTCCTGTTCATCGACCTGGACGGCTTCAAGCAGGTCAACGACAGTCTGGGACACGCAGTCGGCGACGAGCTGCTCGTGCTGGCCAGCCAACGCATCCGCGCGTGCTTGCGCCCCGAGGACGTGGTCGCCCGTCTGGGCAGTGACGAGTTCGTCGTGGTCTGCCCCAACGTGGACGAGAGCACGATCGTGCCAGCCATCGCCGCCCGGATCGGCAGCCAGCTCGCAGCACCCTTCCCGATCGGGGAACACGAGGCAGTGGTCAGCGCCAGCATCGGCCTGGTCACGACCACGGACGCCAGCGCGACCGCCGAGGACCTGCTGGGGCAGGCGGACCTCGCCATGTATGAGGCAAAGCTCAGCGGTAAGGCCCGTGCCACGGTCTTCGACAACTCGATGCAGCTGACCGTGGACACCAAGTTCTCGGTGCGCAACGCCCTGGGCCGGGCCATCACCGGCCACGAGCTTCGCGTTCTGTACCAACCGATCGTCTCGCTCGCCGACGAGAAGGTGATCGGTGTCGAGGCTCTTGTCCGCTGGAAGCGTCCCGGCTTCGGTCTTCTCTCGCCCGACGAGTTCATCCCGATCGCCGAGGAGAGCTCCCTGGTCTCCGCGGTGGACTGTTGGGTGCTGCAGGAGGCCTGTCGCAGGGGGGCACAGTGGTGCGAAGCCGGCGGCACGATCGCGATCAACCTGTCAGCGCGCACGCTCCAGCAAGACGATGTGGTCCGCGCGCTGCGCCTGGCCCTGCATCGGACGGCGATCTCGCCGCGTCAGCTCATCATGGAGATCACCGAGACCACCCTGCTCAGTGGTACCGGCGCCGCGAACCAGAACCTGGCCCGCCTGCGAGAGCTCGGGGTGAAGCTGTCCATCGACGACTTCGGTACCGGGCACTCGTCGCTGTCACAGCTGCAGCAGACTGACGTGGACGTGTTGAAGATCGACCAGTCCTTCGTCTCGGTGATGGACCAGGACGCCTCATCGGCGGCCATCGTAAGTGCGATCATCACCTTGGGCCACGCCCTGGGACTGACCCTCGTCGCCGAGGGGGTCGAGAGGCGTACCCAGGCCGCCCTGCTGCGCGAGCAGGGGTGCGACGCGGCCCAGGGATGGCTCTTCGGCCGGCCGCAACCGGCTGACGCCCTCGACCGGGCGTTCGGACTGTCCTTTCCCCAGCTGACCGCCCTCTAGCGGGGCCAAGACCCCAGATCCGGCGCGCCATCGCGTGCCGCGCTCCTGCAGGAAGAGTTCCTGGGCACCATGACCACCGGTGGATGCGCCCGTCGTCTGCTGGTCGGCGGGTTTGGTCGCAGCGCCGCCGGCGGCGGCACCTCAGAGCGCCCCGGGGCCGGCTTGGGTCCCCTGACCAAGGTCCGGCCCCCGGTCGGCAGCCCGACCACCGACAACAGCACCCCCGAGATGGAGAGCGCACCCGCCTGTGCGGCCGTTAGCACCCGACCGCGAACGCCGCGAAACCCTCGGGCGGCACACCGGTGAGCAGGTCGCAGTCTTCGCCGTGCCACGGGCAACGCAGCAGGACCTCCTCCAGGAGCCGTCGCCCAGGGGCCCACCCTGGTGCGGGCAACGGTTCTGCAGGGCTCGGGCGTCCGCCACACCAGGGACAAGGCGACCGGACGACCATCGACGACCGCCCGGATGCGGCCCTTCTCAGGAGTGTTTGCTTCCTGGACGGGCCACCAGGTGCAGGCAGCCATGGCCGGCACACGGGCCGGTCGGCGCTGCCCCCATTGCAGCGCACGCTCCGTTGCGGAAGTCTCAGACGTGCGGTTCATCTAAGGCCCGTTGGTCTTGGCGGCACCCACACAGCGCAAGGGCCTTACCGAAACCGTCCACAGGGCGCGCATCGCTCGACAACCAGGGAGAACCAGATGGACCAGGCAACGTCGGCTTCACCAGCACCGGACCCTGTCGCCAT
>Ga0066789_10000022_pt1 | contig 39837 bp, 38 predicted proteins | sample OrgsoiDNA2013049_FD_70960 | JGI IMG/M metagenome (GOLD analysis project Ga0066789, IMG submission 70960) | Permafrost soil microbial communities from the Arctic, to analyse light accelerated degradation of dissolved organic matter (DOM) -... | ecosystem: Environmental > Terrestrial > Soil >...
CTGCGCGCGCACTCTCAGTACAACCACTATGTCTATCTTGCCGAAGGGTGGCTGCACGGCAGGTTGACGCTTGCCGGGCCGCCGCCCAACGAGAACGACTGGGCGAAGATCGACGTCCTCAAGCTGAAGGACGGCCGCGAGCTGCGCGGTATCTACGGAGGTGGCCGCATTGCCGGCCCGGCCGACCGGCTCTATCCGCTGCGCGGCGAACCTTTCACCGTGCCGGCCGCGGAGATCGCGACGCGCTCGACGGTTCGGCTCGTCTCGTTCCCTCCCTTCCCGGCGATACCGATGCTCCCCTTCGTGGCGATCTGGGGGCTTCACTTCAACGACGTGCTGTTCACGGCGTTGTGGGCGGGGCTGAACCCGATGCTGCTGTTCCTGTTGCTTCGCGCGCTGCGCGCCCGCGGCCTTTCGCAACGCAGCGAGGTCGACGATCTGTGGCTGACCGCGATGTTCGGCGTCGGATCGGTTTACTACTTCTGCGCGGTGGTGGGCGAGGTCTGGTTCAGCGCGGAGATCATCGCCGTCACGCTGTCGATCGGCTACGTCTGGGCGTCGATCGAGGCGCGCCGGCCGGTGCTGGCCGGAATCTGCGTCGCGCTCGGCTTCGCCACTCGGCCGCCCTGGGTGGTGTTGCCGCTCTTCCTCTTCGAGGCGGTGCGCGCCGTCGGTGGCCGCGACGGTCTGCGTGACCAGAAATCGCGCCGTGCGCTGCTCGTGTCGTTGCTGAAGTTCGCCGCGCCGATCGCCGTCGGGGGCGCGGCGCTCGCCGCCTACAACTACGCGCGCTTCCAGAATCCGTTCGAGTTCGGGCACCGATTCATGCCCGTCCAGTGGCAGGACCGAATGTTTCGCTTCGGCCTCTTCAACTACCACTTCCTGTCGCGCAACCTGGCCGCCGCGCTGGTGCTCCTGCCGCGCATCATGACCCACTATCCATACGTGAAGGTCAGCCAGCATGGCGTGAGCCTCCTCGTCACCTCGCCCAATCTCGCTTACACGGTGATGCCGCAAGAGCGGAGCCCGCTCACCAAGGCGCTCTGGATCACCATCTTGACGACGGCGCTCCCGTCGCTGCTCTATCAAAACTCCGGCTACGTGCAGTGGGGCTACCGATTTAGCCTCGACTACATGATCTACTTCATGGTTCTGCTGGCCGTCGGCAACCGACCGATCACCAAGCTGTTCCGCGCGCTGGTCGTGGTCGCCTTCGCCATCAATCTTTTCCTGGCGATCGGCTTCGACCGCTACACCGAGTTCTCCTACGACGACAGCTTCTTCCCCCACGGGAACAACTAGAAGCGCCCTTGGAGGCCCCTTGGAGGCGCCTGCGGTCTAACGCCCGTGCATGTGGAAGCCGCCGCCGCCGCCGCCGTGGAATCCGCCGCCGCTGTGGAATCCGCCACCGCCGCCCACGCGCGGAGCAGAGTAAGGGACCCCGCCGCCGTGCCAACCTCCGCCCGGCGCCGCTGCCCCGCCGCGGTAGGCCGGCGCCGCTGCGCCGCCACGCCAGGCGCCTGCCGCCCCGGCTGCCGGCGCGCCGCGCCAGCCTCCGCCCGGCCCGCCCCGGTAGCCGCCACCGGCGACCGCCGGGCCGCCACGCCAGCCCGCTCCGACCGACGCAGGGACACGGGCGATCGGCGGGGCGGCGCGGAAGCCGCCGCGGAAGTAACGCCCGCCCGCGTAGAAGCTCGGGTAGTAGCTCCGGTAGTAGAACGAATAGAACGGCCAGTAGGCCCAGAAGAACGGATCGTAGGGGCCCTGCCAGTAGTACCAGGGACCGACCGTGGTGAAGTACTGGGACCAGGGCCGCCACCAATGGTAGTGCGGGCCGACCATGAAGCACCAGCCGCCGCCGTAATCGTCTGCGATCGGATGCGCGCCGTAGTAGCTGTACGACTGACCGGTGTAGCCGAAGTCACGCGGGTCGCCGATGAAGTAATAGCAGCCGTTGTGGTACGAGAAGAGCCGCAGGTCGAACGGCGCGTAGTTGTGCACGTGCGGGTTCGGCGAGGCCTCCCAGCCGCCGCCAGGCGCAGGGTGCGGGCCGCCGAAGCAGTAGCCACCGCCCTGAACCGGAACGGCCGTCCCCTGAACATTGGGGGGGATCGGATAGTCCTGCTGGGGCGGACCTTGATCAGGCGCCGCAGCCTGCATCTGCATCTGTTCTTGTGGTTGTGCCGGCGCCATCTCTTGCGAGGGGGGAGGCGGAGGGGCCGCCTCCGCCTGGGCGTGGGCCGCGCCGGCCCCGGCTATCCCGAGACCAACCATTCCGACAAGCGCCGATAGTGAGCTCTTGAGACGCATGACCACCCTGGAAGAAGCAAGCGGCGCGCCCACCAAGGCGGCGCGAAGACCCCGAGATTATAGCACCCTAAGGTCGGGACGGTCCCGAAGCGTGCCTCTCATTCACAGGCGTGCGGTTGCGGGGCTATCGATTTCAGCCTAGCTTCCACGGTCATGCCGATCGACGTCCAGCTCAACGATCTACTCAAAGAGGCGATGCGCGCCAAGGACAGTCGCACGACCGACTGCATCCGAATGATCAAGACCAAGCACATGGAGCGCCGCACCGCGGCCGGGTTCAAAGGGCCGCTCGATGACACGCTCTGGCTGGACGTGATCACCGCCTATCAGAAGCAGCTCCGCAAGTCGCGCGAGGAGTATGTGGCGATCGGCGCGCGCGGCGCCGAGGCGATCCCGCAGATCGACTTCGAGATTGGGTTTTGCGCGCGTTTTCTCCCCAAGGCCGCCTCGGATGACGAGACGCGATCGATCGTGCGTGAGGCTGTCGTGCGGCTCGGGGTCTCCGATCCGAAGGCCGCTGGACGCGTCGTCGGCGAGATCATGAAGGCGAACAAAGGGAAGCTCGACCCCTCCGCCGTGAAGCGAATCGTCGACGAAGAGCTGGCGCCGCCGAAGAGCTGACAGTCTGGGCGCCGGTGCCTGCGCGGCTCGCCGTCAGCGTTGGCGGTGGTGAGCGAGGGGGGCGTCGGCGCGCTCGTCGATCCACTGCTGGACGGCTGCCAGCCGGGGAGCGAGATCTGGGATCGCCGCGTAGCCGTCGCGCGCCTCGTTCGCCAGCTCCAGCGCGTGCGTGCGATCGGCCTCCGACGAGCCCCAGATCGCGCGGGCCAGGGCGAAGGCGGTCTCCTCACGCGCGCCGGAGTCGGTCACGTGGGTGGAGCGGATCTCCCAGGCGCGCTCCAAAACGGCGCGCGCATCAAGAGGCCGCCCCTCGGCGAGCGCCACCTCGCCGAGCACCGTCATCGGATCGGCCAGGAACGGGTGGTCGCGCCCGAGCGTCTTTTCGAAGGAGGCCTCGACGGCAGTCACGTAGGCGCGCGCCTCGGCGGCCCGTTTGAGCCCGACGAGGGCGTGGGCGCGCGCGAGCAGCGCCGCGTTCACTTCGTAGGCGTCCGCGGGAAAGATGGCGCTCGCCAGCTTGAAGGCGCGCCCGGCGGCGTCGCGAGCCCCCTCGGCGTCGTCCAGCATCAGCGTCGCTCTGGAGAGGTTCACCAGCGACGCCGCCAGATCGGGGTGAGCGGTGCCGAGCGCCTGCTCGCGGACCAATGTCGATGAGGCGAAGTCCGCCTCGGCGCGCCGCCACTGACCCTGCGCCGCTTCGAGCGCGCCCCGGACGTTGAAGAACCAGCCGCGCAGCCGCTCGTGCTCACCCGCGTGTCCGAGCGCGGCCTCGCCGAGGCTGGCCCAGCGCTCTCCGGCGGGGAACCGATGCTGGAAAGTCCCCACGATCGCGGTCAGCTGAATGGCGGCCTCCGCGGCGAAGTCATCGAGGTGCAGCGTCCCCGCGCGCCGGTAGGCCTCCTCGTAGAGCGGGATCGCCCCCTCCGGATCGAACGGCGAGCGAATGCGGGCGTCGACGAGCAAAGTCTCCACCAACAGCGGCTCGTAGTTGGCCGCCCGGACCTCCTCGGTCAGCGCGCCGATTGGTTCGAGCGACTGCCAATCGTGGCCGGCCGCTGCGCCGGCCCGCAGCGTCAGCAGCCGGCCGGTCAGCTGGTCGACGCGGGCCCGCAGCTCCCCACTGTCGGGTGGCGGCGGCGCGCTCTGCAGGGCAGCGAGATCGGCGCAGCCGTCGACGCGCGCCAGGGAGGAGACGGCGGCGATCGAGCGGCGGACCACCTTGGCGTCGGCGTGCGCGAGCACGTCGGTCAGCGCCGCCAGCTCGGCGCGCCTCCGCTCGAGGCAATTCATGCGCAGGCCTGTCGCGCCGGCCGCCGCGCGGCTGGCCTCCTCGCAGGCGCCGCTCGAGGCGGTCGCCCATTCGTTGGCGTATCCGTCGAGGATCTGGCTGACGCGATCAAAGCGCTCGCGCGCGTCGGGGACGTCGTTGGCGACGCTCAGAAAGGTGGTCCGCATCTCGAGGCGCATGCGCCCGTCGGCCGCCGTCTCCCAGACGTTGGCCAGCCTGGGCGCCGGGGCGCAAGCGGCCATCTTCCGGGCCTTCGCGCGCCAGATGACGCCACCCCCGAGCAACCCGGCCAGCGCCAACCCCAGCGCCACGCCGACGACGGCGGTTCGCGTGGGCGCCCTGGTCGGTGCGGCGGTGAGCTCGTCGAGGAGCGCGTTCATGTCGGCAAAACGACGCACGCGATCGACAGAGAGCCCGCGCAGGAGCGCGGCCTGAATCCGGCGCGGGATGCGGCTCCGCAACGGTCCAGGGCGCGGTCGCCCGGCCAGCACGTCTCCGCGCAGCTCGAGCACCGTCGAGCCTTCGAACGGCCGCGCGCCGTGCAGCGCCTCCCAGAGGGCCACACAGAAACTGAATTGATCGGCCCGTGGATCGACCGTCTGGCCCACCATCTGCTCGGGCGACATGTAAAGCGGTGTCCCCAGGATGGCGCCATCCTTGGTCAGGCGGACCTGCGGCGTCTGCCCCGGCCCAGCGCCGGCGGCCGCCAAGCCGAAGTCCATCACGCGGGCGCTGCCGTCGCGCGCCACCATCACGTTCTGCGGTTTGAAGTCGCGGTGGACGATCCCGGCGCGATGGGCAGCCGCCAGGCCCCGTCCGGCCATCAAGAACATCGCGAGGATCTCGCTCGTCGTGCGGGTGTGGTGCGCGAGCCAGGCCGCGAGTGTCTCCCCCTCGACCAGCTCCATCGCCAGGAACATTCGTCCGGCCGATGACCCGACGTCGTAGATCGCCACGACGTTCGGGTGCGACAGCTTGGCGACCGCTTGCGCCTCGCGCGCGAGGCGCGCCGCTTCGATGTTGTTGTCGGCACGGGCGTCGGCCCGCAGGATCTTGATGGCGACCCTTCGATCCAGCTCGGGATCGTGCGCGGCGTAGACCTCGCCCATCCCACCGCGGCCGACCAGCTGCAAGAGCCGGTAGCGTCCGACGGCCAACTCCGGCGCCGACGAGCCCGGCCGACCGTCAGCGCTCGAGGGGGGCGCGGCCACCGCGATCAGCGTCGCGCAGGCAGGGCAATCGACCAGATGGCGCTCCACGGCGGCGAGCGCCGGGCCACGCAAGGCGCCGTTCACAAAGCAAACGACGGTCTCTTCGTCGAGACAGTCCATGGGATCGCCGCCGGAGTATCGCAGAGACGGGCGGTCGGAGGCGAGAAGCTGCGTCTTCCCCCATCTCTCTGGTAACTTACGAAGCTTCATGGCGGGCGAGAGTGAGTTGGCGTTGGCTCGAATCTTCGCGCGGGCGTGCCCGTCGGCGCCCCTGCCAGCCGATCTCGAGGTGCGGCTGCAGGCGATCGTCGCGCGGGTCGCGCAGGCCTGGCCCGACCTGAAGATCGATCCCGCTCGCCTCGTCGAGACGATCGCCCGCGCGGCGGGCGATGAGGTCGAGGCGGGCTTGGCCGATCTCTACGTCGAGGATCTGGCGCTGGCCATGGCTTGCGCCGACGGGGTGCCGAATGCGCTTGCCCACTGCGATCGGCTCTGTGCGGGCGCGATCGCCGCCGCGGTGGCGCGTGTCGACCGGAGCGCCGATCTTCGCGACGAGGTCCGCCAGATCCTCTGGCAGCGGATCTTCGTGGGGACCACGGGGAAATCGCCGCGCATCCAGTCGTACGCCGGCCGCGGACCGCTGGCGGCCTGGGTGGCGGTCGCGGCCCAGCGGGTGGCGCTCGATCTCAGGCGCTCGGCGGCGCGGATGGCGGGCATCGACCCGCGGGCCGACGAGATCCTCCCCGTCAATCAACACCCCGAGATCGACTACCTGCGGACGCGGTACAAGGCGGAGTTCGAGGCGGCGGTGCGCGAGGCGCTCGCCGGCCTGCCCGATCGCGATCGCCTGCTGCTGAAGCTGACGATCGTGAGCGGCCTCTCGCACGAGCAGCTGGGCAACATCTACAGCGTCAATCAGTCGACGATCACGCGCTGGATCGCCCGCGCCCGGCAACAGGTGCTCGACGCGACCGAGCGCGAGGTCTGCTCCAAGCTGGGGATGCCGCCCGGCGAGTTTCGTTCGTTGGCCGGCCTCTTGGTCAGTCGTCTCGACCTCAGTATTTCGCGGGTCCTCGACACCTCGCCGTCGGATTAGGTGGGAACCCTGGGAGGGTTCCCACACCCTCCCGCGACGAGCTCCGCCGAGCAAAGCTCGGCTCCGCTCATGCGTGCGGCGCCAACCGCTCGATGTAGTCGACCAGGTCGACGGGGAGCGGGCTCTCGACGGTGAGTGGCTGCTTCGTTTTCGGGTGAGGGAAGGTCAGGCGGTGGGCGTGCAGCGCGTGGCGGGGGAGGTCGTCGAACAGGGTGAGGAGCTCGGGCGTGACCCCTTCGTCACAGGCGCGCATGAACAGCGCCTCGCTGGCGCCGTACAGCTTGTCGCCCACGATCGGGTGGCCGATCGACTGGAAGTGAACGCGGATCTGGTGCTGCCGTCCGCTCTCCGGGTGCGCCTCGCAGAGCGTGTGGGCGGCGAATCTCCGCACGACGCGGTACCGGGTGACCGCCGTCAATCCATCCGGCGCCGTCCCCATCATCACGTGCGACGGCGAGTCGAGGAGCTTGAGTGGTCGATCGATCCGCCCCTCGTCCGGGGGGTGTCCTTTGACCAACGCCAGGTAAGTCTTCTCCACGGCGCGGCGGGCGAAGGCGCGGGTGAGGAAGCTCGCCACCTCGTGGCCGCGCGCGATCACCAGGACTCCGGAGGTCTCGCGATCGATCCGGTGGGCGACCTCCATCGACTCGTTCGGGTAGCGCTCCCGCAAGAGCGCAGTCAGCGTGTTGCGCCAGAATTTGGCGGTGGTGTGCATCGGCAGGCCCGCCGGCTTGTCGATCACCAGGACGCTGGCGTCCTCGTAGAGGATCTGGAAGTGGCGTGGGACCTCCGGTTCGATAGGGGCCGGCCGGCGGAGCAGGATCGTCTCACCGGCGTGCACCGACGCCGCCGGCCGCACTGACCTCCCGTCGGAGAAGAAGATCTGCGTGCGGAGGATCGACTGGATGCGCGTGCGCGACAGCCGGCCGATTCGTCGCTTGAGGAAGTGATCGAGCCGCCAGCCGTCGCATTCCTGCGGCACGACGATGCAGAGCTCGATGATCTCGCGGGCGGCGGGCTCCGTGGTCTCGACCTGCAAGGTGGTCAGATCTTGCTCTTGATCGTGCCCAAGCGGCGATCTTCGTTTGCCTCGTCGACCCGACGTGCCGCCTCGAGCAGCAGGAAGGTAGTCGAGGACTGGATGTCGTCGATGCCGCCGATGTCGCCGATCAGAAAGTCGAACGTGCCGGTCCGCCAGGAGAGCGCCTCGTAGACGGCGGCGGCGCCCGTTAGGAGCGGCTCGTCGCTGTCGGCGCGGACGACCCGCCCCTTGCGCAGGAAGAGCCGCGCGACCCCCGACTCGCGCTCGCAAAGCAGAATGCCGCTCTTGCGCTCCATCTCCAGCACCGTCAGCACGCTCGACAGGCCCAACTGATCGAGCGCGCCGCGCAGCGCCGACAGCGGCCGGTGGCCAGCCGAAGGTTTGACGTCGGTTGTTTCGGCCTGTGCCGTCGGTTGCCCCACGAGGGTATTCACTTTCCCGCCCCCGAAAGCTGTAACGACCGCCCGCTCCAGATCTTCCATCCGGAAGGGCTTCCGCAGCCGCTGATCGCGCGGGCCGGCACCCGAAATGGTCGTCGACTCGTCGACGTCGGACAGCAGGAAGATGATCGGCGCGTCGGCGCAGGCCGGCAGCGTGCGCAGCCGCTCCCACCAGGCCCAGCCGTCGATCGCCGGCAGCGAGATCGCGGTCAGGATCAGGTCCGGCTTGATCTTGGAGGCGACCACGAATGCGCCAGTCGCCTCGCCGGCCAGGCTGACCTGGTGGCCGCGCTGTCCGAGCGCACGCGCGACGATCCGTTGAATCCACGGGTCATCGTCGACTACCAAAATCCGCCCCGGCGTCAAGTGCGCGCCCTCGAGCGATTATCGCATTTTTCAGGCGATGACGCCTGTCACGACTTACGGGCGCCGCCAGGCGCGGCTCAGCCTAGGCCTCCTGCTACTCGTCGTCCTTGCCGTCCCAGCGCCAGTTGCCCCGCTCGCGCTCCTCGGGCTTGGGGCGGGTCGAACGCTTCTTTTCGGGGCGCTCGCGACGGGGCGGGCCCTCGCTGGGTCGTGCACCCGGAGCGGCACCGAAGCCCCCGGGCCTGAAACCGCCCGGAGCACGCGGCGGGCCGAAGTCGCGCGGCGGGCCGCCCGGGGCGCCCCCTGGGCGAGGAGGTCCTCCGCTAAAACCACCTGGCCCCCCCGGACCACGCGGCGGGCCACCCGGTCCTGCCGCGCCCGGAGGACGCGGGCTGAAGCCACCGCCTCCGGGGCGTGGCGGGCCACTCCCATAACCACCCGCCGGGCGAGGCCCGGCCGGCTTGGCTTGCGCCTCCTCGACGATGATCGGACGCCCCTGCAGGATGCGCCCGGAGAGCTTCTCGATCGAAGCTTTGGCGCCGTCGTCGGTGGCGGTCTCCACGAAGGCGAACCCGCGTGGACGGCCGGTTTCGCGATCGAGCGCAACACGGACACTCCGCAGCTCGATCTGCTCGCCGGTGAACGCCTCCCGCAACTCCTGCTCGGTGACGTTGTACGAAAGATTACCAATGAAAAGTCGGGTACCCATCTCTTCTTCTGGTGTCTGCTTGCTTGCTTGGTGCGTGGGCGGTCTGGGTTGGGGCTTAGACGGGGCGGTTGACCTTATCCCGAAGCTCCTTGCCAGCCTTGAATGTGGGTACTTTACGAGCGGCGATTTCGATCGGTGCACCCGTCTGGGGATTGCGCCCGGTGCGGGCCGCAGACTCGCGGACCGCGAACGCGCCGAATCCGCGCAGGTCGATCCGCTCGCCTTTGGACAGACCGTCGGCGATGGCATCGATGAGCGCGTCGATGGTGATCTCTACCTGCTGCCTCTGCAGATTCTTCTGCTGCGCCACGACGTCGACCAGATCAGCCTTCTTCATGAGCTTCGTTTTCTCCTGGGTTGTTTTTCTGACTGTTGCCGGAACCGCAAACTGCGCAGCTTCAAAACCCGCTAAAGATAGTGCCTTGTCTTCGGCAAGGTCAAGGCGCCCGGTCAAGCTGTCGCCGTCCGACCTCAAGCTGGTGAGCCAGGGGGACGACGAGTCAGTTCGGCTCGAGTAGCCGGCGGGCGTGGATGAGGATGGTGCGGGCGTCGTCGGCGGGGGCGAGATCGGGCTTGCCGAGCGTCACCAGCTCGGGTGGGGCCGCGGGGGTGTCGCGCAGGCGCTGGGCCGCCGCGCGGATCTCCTCGGGGAGGGCGGCGTTGTCGGCGAGCGCGACGACGTGCTCCATGTAGCTGCGTCCGGCCCGCTCGTCGGGGTGCGCGGTCAGGACGGCGTTCCAGGCCATGCCAGCAGCCCGGCGCGCGTGCGTCACGCCCGGGCGGGCCGCTCGCCGACCGAGCGCCGCCTCGGCGTGGCCGATCTCGGTCGCCGCCGCCGCCAACCACTCCTCCGCGGTCAGCCGGTGCAACCAGTGGGCGGGATCGGGACCGGGCATGTCAGATTCGATCTACGTCCGGATCAGGTCCAGGATCTGATCGTCTTCTCGGCTCGCGCCAGATCTTCTTCCGTATCGATCTCGCGCCAGAGCCCGTCGATGAAGAGCGGCCGCAGCGCCACGCCGCGCGCGGTGAGCGCGTTGAGCCCGTCGCTGAGGTAGGCCTGATCAAGCGTGGGGGCGGCCCCAAAGGGGGCCTTGCGGCCGCCCGCGCACGCCTCGCGCCAGACCTCGCCGAGCGCTTCGGCCCCCTCGGCCGAGAAGCGCGCCAGACCGATGAACTCGCCGGCGGCCTCTTCGGCGGTGACGAGCCGCTTGCCGACCCGCGTGACCGCGGCGGCGGCGCCGGCGCCCTCGACGCGCGCCAGCTCGGCCTCGCTCACCGGGTGGAGCGTGCGCCCCTCGTAGGCGTCGCGCCAGCGCCGATCGATCACCAGCGCCACTGGCCCCGGCGCCTCGGCCAGCCGGCGGGCGTGCTCGGGCGCGAAGACGATGTCCGAGTAGGAGAACAGGAACCCGTCCTTCATCTCGCGCTCGGCATAGAGCAGCGAGGTCAGGATGTTGTTCTCCGCCCAGTCCGAGTTCTCGACGAAGCGGAGCGGGGGCCCACCTGCCGGCGGCGCGATCTTGTCGCCGCGATAGCCGCGCACGATCACCACGTCGTCGACACCGGCGGCGGCCAGCGCGTCGAGCTGCCGGTGCAGGATCGCGCGCCCCGCGACTTCGACCATGCACTTCGGGATCTCCTCGGTCTCCTGCCCGAGGCGGCGGCCCCGTCCGGCGGCCACGATGATCGCCTTCATTTGTGGTCGGGGACCCTCGAAGGGTCCCCGCTCCCCCCCGCGACGGACTCCGCCGGGCGAAGCCCGGCTACGTCCACGCGATCTCCTCCCCGTGTCCGCCCGAGCGAACGTCCGATGGTCAGGAGCGCGCGGGCCGCGTAGGCCGCGTTCATTGCCAGGTAGGCGTGGAGAAACAGGTCCATCCGGTTGGCGAGCGCCACGAAGACAATGTAGCTCGGGTAGTGGACGACGAAGCGCCCGACCGCCTCGACGAGGGCGAGCGGCGAACGCTTTGCTGGCGCGGCCGCCGCGAATCCCTCGCCATAGTCGCCGGCCCCCTTGGCGACGCCGGAGCCGGTGGCGGCGGCGTATTCGGGGCGGCGCATGAACGTCGTGAGGCTGATGGCCCCCGCCACGATGAAGAGGCCCCCGATCCCCTCCAGCAGCCAGCGCCCTTCGTGAGACGGCCACCAGAGGCGGACCGCCACCGCCGCGCAGAGCGCGAAGGCCTTGAGCTCGTCCATCAAGAAATCGAGATGGGCGCCTACGGGAGACGACGTCCCCTTGAGACGGGCCAGCTGTCCGTCGGCGCAGTCGAGCACGTAGGAGACCTCGATGATCGCTACGCCCAGACAGAGCATCCGCCAACTGGGCAGGAACGCCATCACCGCCGCGCCTGCCAGAAAGACGGGCAGCGTCGCCAGCGTGATTTGATTCGGCGTCACACCGGTGCGTGCCAGCGGGACGATCGCCACAGCGGCCAGCGGCCGGGCGACGAACTTGTTCCAGAAAATATCCTTCGGCTTCCGTGTCCGCCGATAGGCGTCGACGACGGCGCTCAGCACGGTGCGGGTCCCCTCAATGGGCCAGGAGACCGTAAAGCTGGTAGATGCCGAGGAGGACGAGGCCGAACGCGAAGCCGACGCCGACGTACGTCCAGATCTGCGTCTGTCCGCTGGGCTGCTTTTCAGCGGCGGCGGTCGCACCCGACTCGGGCCGCTTGCGCACGGCCCCGCGCGAATCGAACCCGGGCGTCGTGGCCGCTTGCGGCTCGCTCGGCTCTGCGGTCGGCGCGGCGATCGGCGCGGCCGCTGCGCGGGGCGGAGCGGCGCCGGTCGTTGTCGTCGGGGCCACGACCGCCGGCGCCGGGACGTCGACCTTGCGTGCGCCGGTCTTGCGATCGACCTTGGCGGTCTCCGTGCGCCCCGAATCGGCATCGGCGCCGACGGCGGGAGCGCCCGGCTGCGAAGCGCGCTGCCCGGGCAGGTAGCCCTCGGGCGCGCGCGGCGCCGGCACGCCGAAGATGGTCTTGGTGGCGCTGTCGCGCGAGGCCGTCATCGGTGCCGGCGTCGGGGTCGGAGCCACGCTGGGCGGAACGACACGTGGGGCGACCGGCGCGGGCGCGACGACCGGAACCGGGGCAGCCTTCGAAGCCTCCCTGGCCGCCTCTTTCGCGGCCTCCGCGGCCGCACGGGCCTTCGCGACCTCGGCGACGGGCATTCCGAAGATGGTCTTGGTGGAGCTGGCGTTCCGCGCCGCCTGCGCCGACAGTGCGGGCGCCGGGACCGGCGCTGGTGTGGCCGTCGACGACTTCGCCCGCTTCGGCGCGGTGGCTGGCAGCTTGAACTCGGGGACGACGAGCCGGTAGTTGCCCGACGACCACTGCATCACCTCGGCGAGTCGTTCGGGGGCGTCGATGCCGCCGACGGTGACGCCGCTGATCTCTCCGCGCTTGTACTCCACGCGCGCCGTCTCGTTGCCGCGCCACACGTCGATGGCGCAGCTGATGACGTAGTCCTCGCAATAGCGCATGAGGTGCGCCAGCGCGCGCCCGTCGAGCGTCCCAGTTTCCGGGCCCGCCTCGCTCAGGTTGCCGTCCACCGCGTTGGGGAGCCGCTGCTCGACGCGGAATCGGGTCGGCTTCTCCGCCCGCAGCCGGTCGAGCGCGTCGTCGATCGCCTTGCCTTGGAAGATAGAGTCCGAGACACCGCCCGCCAGCAGGTGAACCTCACCGATGGCCGCGTCACCGGTCGCGCCGAGCACCTCGACCCGCGCCGAAACTGCTGGCGCGCTCAGGATGCCGATCAGATCGTCGAGATCGCCGCCGCTCCACTCGTGCGCCTTTTTGCTACCGCCGTCGCCCTCGCTTCCAGCGGCGGCCTGAGGTCGCAGCGGTCCGCGGCAGATCGGACAGACCAGTCCCGTCGATCCTTCGGGCGCATCGAAGCTGAGCTGGCACGTGGCGCAAACGACCTGCATCGGTTCCTCTAGGATCTTTTTTCGACCAAATCGGGCCTGATGTCCATGCCCTTCATGAGCCTGCGCCGGCTGCCCCGGCGTTTCCGGCCGCGCCGCCGGCGCCCGTCTGTCCCGCCGCGCCCGCGCCACCGCCGCTGCCGGCCGCGCCGCCGGCACCGTCGACGGATGCCTCCGGCGTCACGTTCGTGTCTCTGTCCGAGCCGGCGTCGGTGATCGGCGCTCGGAAGTCGGCGCCGAGGTCGGTTCCAAAGTTCTTGTCCATCGGCGGTGAGCTTCCACAGCCTCCACCGAGCGCGCCAGCGAGCAGCGCCGCCACCGCGCTGCTGACCAGTCGGGCTCGCGCCGATCGCGACATCTCGCCGACGGTAGCAAGCGTGGCCGGTCCCCGCAACCTCGCGCTCTGAAAAATGCTAGGGGCGTGGCGTGCCTGCGGTTATCGTCCCGGCATGATTGAGCCCGTGCGAAGGGGTGTGGTCCTCTTGTGTCTGCTGGCGGCGGCCTGCGCGGGGACCGCGCCTCCGCCGAAGACGCCGGCCGCAGCGGCGCCGGGCGCGGTGGCGAAGGCGCCGGCCGGTCCGTCGGTCGGTCCACCCGTCACGCTTCTGCCGCCGGCGACGGCGCGCCCCTTTCAGATGGCCACGGTCTCGGTCGGCTCGTTCGAGCGCCTGCTGGCGAATGGTGTGAAGCTGGTCGGATCGGCGGTGCCGATCCCGATGACCGCCGACGGCCTGCGCGACATGCTGCTGTCGGAGGCTGGCCTCGCTCCCGAGGTGGCGGCCAACCTCGATCTCGCCAGCCCCTGCGGCGCGGCGGTCGTCGCCCTCGACGAAAAGGGGCGCAGCGGGGTCGTGCTGGCGATCCCGGCGCGTGGCCCGGCCGAAGCCGAGAAGTTGATCGCGGCTCTGGGCAAGCCGGTCATGACCAGCGGTCCATTGACGATGCTCGCCAACGGAGCCGGCAAGTCGCAGGGCTGGGTCTACCGCGCCGGGGCCGTGGTGGTCATCGGCGACGAGGTCGACGCGATGGCCCGCGGGACGATGCTGGCGCTGGAGGCGCGGCACCCGAGCGCCGACGACGCCACCACGACGATCTACCCGGAGGCGATCGCCCGCGCGCACGGGACCGACGTCAAGAGCGCCATCGCCGCGTTCCTCGAGCAAATGCGCCAGATGCAGACGGCGCAGACGGCGGTCATGACGCCGGACAGCTACTACGAAACCTTCGGGACGTTACTGGGCCTGGTCGGCGACGCCGAGCGGGTCGAGATCGGGCTGGCGCTCGATCCGGCGCGCGGGCTCATCCTGAAGGCGCGCCTCATGGCCCGCCCGGGGACGACGCTGGAGGCGGCGGCGCGCGAGGTGCGCCCGTTCGAGATTGACCGGGCGGTCCTGGGAGGGGCGGGAGCGCCGTTGATGATCGGCGCCACGAGCATCGGGACGGTCTGGAAGCAGATCATGGGGCACTACCGCGACCGGTTGGCGGCGGACAAGACCAAGGCGGCGGCAGCGGCGCTGGCGTACTACGACGCCTACTTGGCCGGCATGGTCGGCGGAGGACAGTCGGGAATGGTGGCGATTACCAAGGAGTCGCCGTACCTCACTGGAGCGTTCTCCACGCCCCTCAAGGACGCCGCGACCGCGGCCAAGGTTGGCGGGGCGCTCGGGCGCATGGACACCGCGGCGACGTCCGCGCTGCTCCGGGCGCAGCTCGGCAACGCGGCGGCAATGCTCGATTGGACCTCCAAGCGCGAGACTGTCGGCAAGGCCAAGGCGATCCGCTTCCGGGTGACGATCAAGAAGGACAGCGCCATCGACAGCGCCGCGGTCCGCAAGTGGATCGGGTCGGGGTTCGACCTCTACCAGGCGGTGGCGGGGACCCGGGTGGTGGTCACCTTTGGTCGGGACGCCCGCGCGCGTCTCGCCGCGATCGCATCGGGCAAGGCGGCGGCGCCCGTCAAGAGCGCGTCGTTCACGGAGGCCGAGACGGGGGCGAAGGGGCGAGACGGGTTCTACTACTTCGATTTGGCGCCAGTCCTGGGTCTGGTCGGGACGCTCGGTGCCAGCCCGCGGCTGGCGGCCATCGCGCGTGGCGGGAGCGGGCCGATCCCGCTCGTCTTCACCGCTGGAGGCGACGGGGCGGGCAAGACTTGGACCATGGATCTCACCTTGCCGTTGACCGCCTTCACCTCGATCGGCGCCCTCGTCACCGCCGGCGCAATGAATCAATGAGAGCGGGGACCCTGGAGGGTCCCCGTGCCCCCCCCCGCGAAGGACTCCGCGCGGCAAAGCCGCGCTCCTTCCACGCGATCTAGAGTCCTTCTAGCAGCGCGCGGACCTCGGCCTCGGCGGGTTTGCCACGCGGCGTGTAGCTGGTGGTGGTGGGGCCGCCGTAGCCGTACCAGTTCCAGATGTAGACGCCGTCGAGGATCGCCGAGCCGGTCCAGGCGCGGCGGAAGGCGGCGAAGCCGCGGCGCTGCTCGTCGGGATCGGGCTTGCCGCCAGGGCCTTCGTCCCAGGGCGCTGCGGTCGCGCCGGCGCGTGAGCGGTAGCCGAGCTCCGTGAAAATGAAGGGGGCCGAGCGACCAACCCGCCAGGCCTCGAGCTCCTGCCGCACCCGCCGCCAGCCCGCCTCGGCCGTCGCGTCGTCGTCGGGGGCCTTGGCGTCGCGCAGGTTGAAGTAGCCCGAGATACCGTCTTCGTCGACCAGATCGAAGAGCGGCGCGTTCTTGTAGTGGTCCCAGTTCGCCGAGTAGACCAGCTTGCCGCCGAAGACGGCACGCACTTTTTCGATGACTGGCCGCCAGCGATCGAGGTCGCCGTCGAGCGTCGACAGCTCGCTCCCGACGACCAGCCGCTTGGCGCCCGTTGTCGCCGCGACGCCGGCCAAATCGCCCAGCTTGTCGCCGTAGCTCTGAAACCAGGCGTCGTGGTCGCGCGGCGCGAGCGTGCCGCGCCACTCCCCCGCGCGTGGCGCCGACAGCCGAACGATGGGGAAGATGGTCACCTCCAGGCCGTCGCGCTTGGCCGCGCGCGCAGTCTCGGCGATGGTGTCGAGGGTGGGAGAAAAGCGGGTGTCGAGGCCGAGCTCCACGCTGGCACCATCGGTCTGGTAGAGCGGCACCACCAGCGCGACGTGCGTGGCGCCGAGCGCGACTATCTCGGCCAGCAGCGGCGCGTACGAGAAGCTGACGTCCTCCGCGAACAGGCCGAGCGCCACGCCGCGCTCGCGCTCGGCAGGCGGCGCGGGCGGTGGCGGAAGCCCGATTGGCGGCAGGGTCGCCGTACCGGGGAGATGGGGAGGTGGGGTCGGGCCGTTGAGCGCGGTCAGTCCGACGGCCAGCGCGGCCGCGAAGCGCTGGGCGATCACCGCGAGCAGTCCCGGCCTTCGTTGCGCTTGGCCAGCACGTCGACCAGCGGCTGGTAGAACGCCATCATCGCGCGCGGCGAGATCGCCTCGCCGGTCGCGTCCTTGATGACCGTTCGCCAGTCACGCGTCGCGCCCAGCGAGAGAATCCCCTTCAAGAACGCGCCGACCTCCTTGCTGCCCGAGTAGTCGCAGGCCCGCACATCCTGTTTGAGGATCTTGCTGCAGATGTGATCGTGCAGCTGGAACTTGATCATCGTCGCCAGCGCGTAGTCGTAGTACTGCGCCGGATCGTCGTTGATGTGCGACTTGGTGCAGGCGTCGCAGAGGTCCCCCTCGCGGCTTCCCGGCGGCACCACCCCTTGAAAGGTCGCGACGTCGTTCCACCACCTCTGCTGCCACTCGGAGGGCGGCAGCTCTTCCTCGTAGAGATCGTGCTCGAAGTGGCTCATCGTCCCGGCGGAGAAGGGGAGAAACACGATCGAGTCGAGCGCCGACTGGAGCAGCCATTCGGTCGGATCGGGCTGCTTCCCCTCGGGCATCACCCCGACCTTGACCAGATACGGCGTCTGCTGGCTGGCCAGCTTGGCCAGCTCGCCCACCGCTTCGTGAAACGCGCGGTTGGCGCCGTCACGCAGCAGGTAGGGAACCTCAGGCCGGTTGTCATATGACAGGAAGTAGTAGATGTGCCCCAGCTCGTGGTGGGCGGTGTCGAACCACTCCGCGTTCGGCTCGACGCTCATGAGCGAGCGGACGTCACCCGCGCGATCGAGGTCCCAGGCGGAGGCGTGGGCGTTCTTCTTGCGCGCGACTCCCGCCGGGACGGGGTAGAGGTCCGAGCGCTCCCAGAACGACGACGGCAGCTTGGGGAAGCCGAGCGACACATAGAAGTTCTCGGCGCTCTTGACGATGCTTTCGGCCGTCGCCCCTTTGAACAGCGGGTCGAGGTTGGCCGATTCGACGAGCCCCGGCCAGCTCTGCGCCCAACGATTCCCCAACCAGTGCGCCGGAATGAGCCGCGGAGGCGATCGTTTGAAGCGTGTCGCCAGCTCGTGCCTGGCAAAACAGTGCAGCCCGTCGTAGAGCGGCTTGGTGGTCTCGAGCGCGTCGTCGAGCAGCTTCATCATTTCGTCGACGGTCATGCCGTAGTCGGCGACCTGGAGCGCGAAGTACGAGTGGTAGCCCATCTCGCGCGCCACCTGGTTGCGCAGCTTGATGAGCTCGACCAGCCCTGGCTTGAGCGGGCGCCCGATCTCCTTCGAGGCCGTCCAGACGCGCAGACGCTCGGGGAGATCGCGCGACTTGCGGAGGATGTCGTCGATCTGGTTGGCAGTCATCGGTCGCGCGCAGGCGCCTGCTTTTTCTCCCTTGCCCACCGGCGACCCGCAAAACGTGTAGCCATCGAGGATGCTTGCCTGGTGCGCCTCCGCCTCCACCCGCGCCCCCACTACATCCGGGATCGTTCCCGGGCTCTCGGCCGCCCCGAGCAGAAGCTTGTCGAGTTGTCGCGCCGTCTCCTCGTCGAGCTGCTTTCGGTTCTTCAGCAGCGCCTTGGTCTTCTCGATGATGAGCTTCGATCCAGCCAGGGCTGCCAGCGCCTTGTCCGCTCCGGTCCGCTGGCCGGTGTGCTCCGGCGTCACGTCGGTGAGCGACGTCCAGTCGGCCAGGTTTGCGCTCACCGCTACGGGGCCGAGCAGGCTGGTCACCGTGGAGAGGAACAGCTCAGCCTCCTTTTCGGCGGCTGACGTCGACTTCTTGGAAGGCCTTGTCGCTGGCTTGGGGGCCGCCTTTATCTCGTCTGTGGCGACGACCGCCGCGCCGACCCAGGCAACCAGAGGGAGGGCCCACCGAATCGAAGCACGCATGCTTGGAACGTACCTCAAGGTATCGGCCATAGACAGTCAGGTGGGTGCGTGGTAACTGAGCGGCCTCGCATGCGTCGAATCTCTTTTCGGCTCCGTTCGGTTTTGGTCGCGTCTTTTCTTGCCAGCCTGGCTGGGCTCGCCTGCACGCAGGGGCTCGGCGGTCGCTGCGTCCAGGACAGCGACTGCACGAGCGGCATGTGCTTGGGCGCCGCCCAGACGACCGAAGGGGGCCGTTGCGTGGCTCCGGGGAGCACCACCACCACGACTGGTACCGGCGGAACGGCTGGCACCGGAGCGGCGGGCTCGGGCGATGCGGGAGCTGGCGGCGATGCGGGAGCTGGCGGCGATGCGGGAGCTGGCGGTGCGGGGGGAGCGGGCGGCGCTACGGCGGGAGCTGGCGGCGCGGGCGCGATCGGCGGTCACGGCGGCGCTACGGGGGGAGCCTCCGGCAGCGTTGGCCGCGACGGTTCCGTGTCCGACGCGAACAGCGATCACTAGGCGCTTTTCGCGCTTTTCGCGCAGCTCGCTCAGCTAGCGGCGACGAAGCGGACGTCGGAGATCTCGTACTCGCGCGTCCCCTTGCCGGTCTTGAGCGTGACCGACTCACCCCGCTCGCGGCCGATCATGGCGCGTGCCAGCGGCGCGGAGACGGCGATGCGCCCCGCCTTGATGTCAGCCTCGTGGTCGCCGACGACCATGTAGGTCACCTCTTCGCCGCTGTCGGTGTCGGTCAACTTCACCGTCGCGCCGAACACCACCTTGGTTCCGGACAGTTTGGTCGGATCGATCACCTCGCCCTGCGCCAGGATCGATTCGATGTCGCGCGACCTCCCTTCGATGAATCCCTGCCGCTCCTTGGCCGCGTGGTACTCGGCGTTCTCTTTCAGGTCGCCGTGGGCGCGCGCCTCCTCGATGTCGAGCACGTTCTTGGGACGCTCGATTTCGCGGAGCCGCTTGAGCTCGTCACGCAGGGCCTTCTGCCCGCGCGGTGTCATCGGGAACTTGGCCATGGCTACGAACCTTTCTCCCTGTCTCCCTCGGCCTGGTACTCCTGCAGCGAACGCACCCGCATCTTGCCGGCCCGCAGCTCGGCGATGGCGCCCACCGCGGCGCGCGCGGCCGACATCGTCGTGTAGTAGGGGATCCCTTTGAGGAGCGCGTTGCGGCGGATGGGGAACGAGTCTTTGATCGCCTCGGCGCCCGCGGTCGTGTTGATGACCAGGTGAATGCCGCCGTCGAGGATGCGGTCGACACAGTGGGGGCGCCCTTCGCGCACCTTGTTGATGCGCTCGACGGCGATCCCCTGCGCGCGCAGAAAGTCGTGCGTCCCGCGCGTGGCCAGTACCTCGAAACCTAGGTCGACGAGCCCCTTGGCGACCGCCACGGCGTTCGCCTTGTCGCTATTCTGCACCGAGAGGAACGCCGTGCCGCGCATGGGAAGGCGCGTCCCGGCGCCGATCTGGCTCTTGCCGAAGGCCGCCGCGAAGCTGGTGTCGATCCCCATCACCTCGCCGGTCGAGCGCATCTCGGGGCCCAGCAGCGTGTCGACGCCGGCGAACTTGGCGAACGGGAAGACCGCCTCCTTGACCGCGATGTGCCTGGGCGTCACCTCGCGGATCCCCATCTCCTTCAGCGTGCGGCCGACGGCGATACGCGCCGCCACCTTGGCCAGCGGCACGCCGGTCACCTTGGAGACGAAGGGCACCGTGCGCGAGGCGCGGGGGTTCACCTCCAGGATGAAGATGCCGCGCCCGTCGCGGGGGACGGCGAACTGGACGTTCATCAGACCGCGGACCCCGAGCTCGCGGGCCAGGGCCCGCGCCTGCGTCTTGATCGCCTCGACGGTTTCGGCGGCGAGCGAGTGGGGCGGCAGGCAGCAGGCCGAGTCGCCCGAGTGGATGCCGGCCTCCTCGATGTGCTCCATCACGCCGCCGACGACGACGTCGGTGCCGTCGGCGACCACGTCGACGTCGACCTCGATGGCGTCGGGGAGAAACTGATCGATCAGGATCGGCGCCTCTTTCTCGTCGGCGCGAGACTTGAGGCTCTCGCGGCGCGAGGCCTCCATCGCCGTCAGCACGAACTTCTCCAGGCCCGACTCGTCGTGGACGATCTCCATCGCCCGGCCGCCAAGGACGTACGAGGGGCGGACCATCACCGGGTAGCCGATCTCGCGGGCCGCCAGATAAGCCTCGGCGAGCCCGTAGGCCGTCTTCCAGGCGGGGACGCGGAGGCCGAGCTTGCGGATCAACTCGCCGAAGCGCTGGCGATCCTCGGCGCGGTCGATGGCGTCGGCGCTGGTGCCGAGCAGCTTCACGCCCGCGTTCATGAGCGGCACCGCCAGGCGCAGCGGCGTCTGCCCGCCGAACTGGACGATCACGCCGTCGGGCTTCTCGGCGTCGACGATCTCGAGCACATCTTCTCGGGTTAGCGGCTCGAAGAACAGCCGGTCAGAGGTGTCGTAGTCGGTCGAGACCGTCTCGGGGTTGCAGTTGACCATGATGGTCTCGTAGCCGTCCTCGCGCAGCGCCTGCACCGCATGGACGCAGCAGTAGTCGAACTCGATCCCCTGGCCGATCCGGTTGGGGCCGCCGCCCAGGATGACGATCTTCTTCTTCCCCGTGGGCCGTCCCTCATTCTCGGTGACGGGCTTTCCGTCGACTGTCTCTTCGAAGGAGTTTTCGTAGGTCGAATAGAGATAGGGCGTCTGCGCCTCGAACTCGGCGGCGCAGGTGTCGACCCGCTTGAAGACCGGACGGACGCCGTGCTTGATGCGCGCCTGGCGGACCTCCTCTTCCGACACACCGGCGAGCTTCATGAGGCGCCGGTCGGAAATACCGTGCTGCTTGAGCCGCAGGAGCCCGGCCGCGTCGTCCAGCATCGCCGCGCCCTTGGCGGCGCCAGCGATCCGCGCCCCCTCGTCGGCGGCGACCATCTGGCCGAGGTGGCGCAGGAACCAGGGGTCGATCTTGGTGAGCTGAAACGCGTCCGCCTCGGAAAGCCCGGCGCGCATCGCCTCGGCGAGCTGCCAGAGGCGATCGGGTCCCGGGCGCACGATCCTCCGGCGCAGCTCCTCGAGCGGCGGCGGGTTCTCGAGGTCGAACCCGGCGCGGCCGATCTCCATCGAGCGGAGCGCCTTGCCGAAGCTCTCCTTGAACGTCCGCCCGATCGCCATCACCTCGCCGACCGACTTCATCTGCGGGCCAAGCTCGTCGTCGGCGCCGGGGAACTTCTCGAAGGCGAAGCGCGGGATCTTGGTGACCACGTAGTCGATGGTCGGCTCGAAGCAGGCCGGCGTCTCGCGCGTGATGTCGTTGGGGACCTCGTCCAGCGTGTAGCCGATGGCCAGCTTGGTGGCGATCTTGGCGATGGGGAACCCGGTCGCCTTCGAGGCCAGCGCGCTCGAGCGCGAGACGCGCGGGTTCATCTCGATCACGATCATCCGTCCATTTTCGGGATTCACCGCGAACTGGATGTTCGACCCGCCGGTCTCGACGCCGATCTCGCGGATCACGGCCAGCGCCGCGTCCCGCATGATCTGGTACTCCTTGTCGGTCAGCGTCATCGCCGGCGCGATGGTGATCGAGTCGCCGGTGTGGACGCCCATCGGATCGAAGTTCTCGATCGAGCAGATAATGACGGCGTTGTCCTTCGTGTCGCGCATCACCTCCAGCTCGTATTCCTTCCAGCCGAGCACCGACTGCTCGACCAGCACTTCGCCGCGGGGGCTCTGCGTGAGGCCCCAGGCGACCTTGGAGTCGAACTCCTCGGCGTTCCAGACGATGGCGGCGCCGGAGCCGCCCAGCGTGAACGACGGCCGCAGCAGCAGCGGGTAGGCGACGCCGGTCTCCGCCGTCATCTGCGCCTGGATCGTCCGCGCCTCTTCCAGGCTGTGGGCGTAGCCAGAGAGCGGCACGTCGAGGCCAATCTTCTCCATCGCTTCTTTGAACAGCTGGCGGTCCTCGGCCTTCTCGATCGCCTCGACCTGCGCGCCGATCAGCTTGACGCCGTAGGCGGCGAGCACGCCGGCCTTGTGCAGCTCGAGCGCCAGGTTGAGCGCCGTCTGTCCGCCCAGCGTCGGCAGGAGGGCGTCCGGGCGCTCGCGCTCGATGACGCTGGTGAGAACCTCGACGGTCAACGGCTCGACATAGGTGCGGTCGGCGATCTCCGGGTCGGTCATGATCGTCGCCGGGTTCGAGTTCACCAGCACGACCCGGTAGCCCTCTTCCTTTAGCGCCTTGACCCCCTGGGTCCCCGAGTAGTCGAACTCGCAGGCCTGCCCGATCACGATCGGGCCCGACCCGATCAACATGACGGTCTTGATGTCGGTCCGTTTCGGCACGTCTATCCTTACCTCTTGTTCCTTCCGGAATCCTTCGGGCCTTCCTGAATCCTTCGGCTCAAGCCTTGGCGGCCGGCTTCCTCTTGATGCGCGCGGGCTCCTTGCCGCGCCCCTCGATCGTAAACGCATCGGGGAGGCGCTTCTCGACTTCTGCGCGCCTGTCGCCCAGCGACCATCCGAGCTCGGCAAAACCGTCGGCGATCCGGATGCGGAGGCGCAGGCTCTCTTCTTGATCCGATACGAAGACGGTCAGCAGCGGCTCGCTCGCCGTCGCCTCGTCCCCCTGGGTGAGCAGCGCCTCGGCGGCGGCGTAGCGCACGCCCATGTCCATGTCGCCGAGGTAGGGGGCCACCAGCGACGGGACCCGCGGGCTCTTGATTCCGGCCAGATGGGTCAGCAGCTGAATCTTCTTGGTGGGATCTCGCTCGTAGCCAGGCTCATGGCGCGTCATCACTTCGGCCAGCACGTCGACGACCTCATCCTTGGTCGCCACCACCTTGTCGAGCACGCGGAGAGGCCAGGAGATCGAGTCAGCCGCCAGCAGGTACTTCTTGAGCGGCTCCAGCACCACGCCCCCCTTTTCGACCAGGCTGTCGAAGAGGTACTCCTTCTCCTGCTCGTCGTCGATGGTCTTGTCGTAGAGCATGCCGAAGCGGCGCATGACGGCGTAGAACGCCTCAGGCGACCCCTCGGCGAGCAGCGTCTGCATCGCCTTCAAACGGTCGGGCGACTGGGCGTACTTATTGATGGCGCGGCTGGCGTTCCGCTCGCGCGACCGTTCCTTCGAGAACATGTCGAAAACGCCCATGGTTGTTTCCGCGCGGGAGTCTATACGGGAGCAGCGCCGGCTCCACGCGAAAAGCGCGCTGGTTTCTACTGCCCGGACGCTGTATCGGACTTGGCGTCGGACGACGCGTCGGTCTTCGCGTCGGTCTTCGCGTCGGTCGCGGCGTCGGTCTGGATGGAGCAGGTTCCCTGACCGTCGTCCCGGTGGCAGATGAGGTCGTTCCCGCAGCTGTAACCGGACGGACAGCGGCCGTCGCTGGCGCAGGAGAAGGCGCAGCCGGGCTGCGCCGGGTTGAAGCAGGCCGTCAGGGGCCCCACCAGCAGGACCAGCAGGGCAAGCCGCACCACCGTTCGGAGCGTCTTCACGCGAGGTTTCAAAACCGCCATGACCATGCTCCCTGGGCGCCGAATCCGCTTCCGGTCGGCGCGATCGAGACGGAGACGGCCGGCAGAGCCGGGGCTGCTGGCGAGGGCTCCGACGGTGTCCGGACGGCGTCGAGGACGAAGAAGACCGCGGCGACGAGCCCGGTTCCAGCTGCCGTGAGCAACAGGATCCTGGACGTATGGGCGTCGCTTCGTCCGTCAGCCATGTCGCTCGTGTACGTCGCCGCGACCGACGAGTACTGCGGCGGTGGGAAACGGAAGGTGACCAGGCGGTTGATGTCGCTCTCTTTCGAGCTCGCCTCGGCGCCGTAGAAGGCCGCCGTCCCCAGGAGGGCGAGCGTGACGCCCGAGGCGATGACGGCCGTTGTGTTGTAGCGATTCCATCCCGAGTCCTCTTGAGCGTTGCCCGCTGGGCGCTCCGCGTCGACGTGGGCCGCGTTCGTGGCGGGCGGCGGCGCAGCGGCGGGCGGGGCTGCGCCGGGAGGTGCCGCGCTGGACGGCGGCGTGCTCGCCGTCGGTGTGCCGCCGAACTCGCCAGGGGTCTCGACCTTCGGTGCGGGGGCCGCCGCCGGCGCCGCCGGGGCGAGGCGCGCCAGCCGCTGCTCGATGTCGGCGTGATCGGACGCGTCGGGGGCCTCGCGCAGATAGCGGCGATAGCTGTCGATCGCCTCCGCCGTCGCGCCTGTCTTCTCTTCGGCCTCGCCAAGGTGGACCAGGAAGGCCGGGTCGTGGGCGATCTCGTAGCCGGCCCGCCAGGCCTTCTCGGCGGCGCGCGCGTCGCCGGCCGCGAGGGCGTGCGTCCCTTCATCGAAGAGGCGCAGCTCGTCGGGCGTCGGCGTGCGCTGCGGCGAGCCGCCGACAGCGAGCAACGCGGCCAGGATCTTTAAAGCCTGAAAAATCGGGAGATGCACGCTCAGCCGCCGACCCGGCCGACGAAGTCGTCGAACAGGGTGCGCCCGAGGCCGAGCGGCGTGCAGCCGCCGTGCCCCGTGCAGACCGCCTCGATCTCGGCGCCGGCCAGCTGCTGCTTGAGTGCCGTCACCGACGCCTTCACCTGATCGCCGTTGCTGTCGAACAGCCCCGGCCCGCGGTCGAGCCGCCCCTGCTTGAAGATCGCCATGTCCCCGGAGAACAGCACGCCGTCGTAGAGGAACACATACGAACCGGGCGTGTGTCCGGGCGCCGGGATCGCCTTCACCAGCTTCCCGCCGCCGAGATCGACGACCTGCACGCCGTCGAGCGGGCTGCTGACATTGATCGACGGAGCTCCCATCCCCTTGCTCATCACCCGGAGGAGGAGGTTGTCCCAGGGGGCGCGACCTTCGGCGAAGGGGACGTCCCCCTGGCCGAGATGCACGTGCGCGCCGGTGAGGCCGCTTGCGCCCGCCGAGTGATCGCCGTGCCCGTGCGTGAGAAAGATGTCGGAGACGTCGCCGCGCCCGGCATGCAGGGCCGCGAGCGCGATGTCGACCGGATTGCCAGCCGGGTCGGCGCCCGTGTCGAACAGCACCACGCGCTGTCCCACGCGCGCAGCGTAGAGGTAGGAGCCGGCGGAGCTGACGGCCATGAGGTTCGCCTTGATCTCCTCGGGGGTCGACGGCTTCTGACGCGCGATGCGAAACGCCACCACCGCGCCACCGCCCAGGACGGCGACGATCACGACCAATGCGAACAGATTCCTCAGGGCGCGCATGTTCACCTCCTCGGCACGAAGAATCGGGCCCCCCGGGCTGAGAATCAAGCTCCGATGTCACGAACGAGCGCGGCCGCGGCTCCGATGCAGGCGCTCACGCCGACGCCGCGCAGGGCGTGCCCGATGATCGCCAGGCCGGGGAGGCGCTGGACGGCGTCGTCGATGGTGCGCAGGCGAGCGAAGTGAGCGCGGTCGTACTGCGGAATGCCGGGGCGCGTGCGCCAGACCTGGACCACGTCGGGATCGCGGCGGAGCCCGGCGACGCGGCGGAGATCGCCGAGCACCTGACCGGCGATCGTGGCGTCGTCGGCGTCGACCACCCCTGGTTCGAACGCGCCGCCGCAGAGCGCACGCAGGAGCACGCCGCCCGCGGGCGCGCGCCCGGGGAAGACCGACGAGTCGTACTGGCAACCGAGGAGGGAGATCCCTTCGCCGCGCGCCACGACGAACCCGTAGGTGTCGAGCTCCATCCCCAGCGCGCCGGCGTCGCCGTCACGGAACCCGAGGCAGACGACGGCGACCGGCGCGTGGGGGATGGCGCGCAGCGCTTCGGCGGCCACCGGGGCGTGCGGCGACAACAGCGCGGCGGTCGCGGCTGCCGGGGTGGCGAGGACGAGACGTTCGGCCTCGAGCGCCGTGCCGCCGTCGAGCGCGACCGTCCAGCCTCCTCCGCGTCGCTCGAGTCCCGTCGCGCGCGCCACGCGACGTCGCGCCCCGAGTGCCGAGGCGAGCGCGCGCGGCAGCTCGGTGAGACCTTCGGGGAACGTGACAGGGCGACCGAGGCGGCTCGTTCCGCGCGTGCGAAACATGCCCCGCAAAACGCTGCCATGCTCGCGTTCGAGAGCGGCGAGGCGCGGCAACGCCGCGCGCACCGACAGCGCGGCCGCGTCGCCGGCGTAGATGCCGATCAGCGCGGGTCCCGCTGCGCGCTGGGCGGCCTCCAGGCCGAACCGCCGCGCCACGAAGTCGAACACCGATTCATCGTCGTCGCCGTCGGCTTCGCTTCGGCGTCGAACGAACGGCTCACGCAGGAGTCGCAGTTTGCCGCGCGCGCTGAGGAGGCTCGTCTTGATCAGCGCGGGCGGGCTGGCGGGAAACGGCCGCAGCTGGCCCGCGACGTAGACCGAGCGGCGGCGCGAGGCGGGCAGCGCGCGGACGATCCGGGGCTCGAGGCCGGCGCTGGTGATGAGGGCCCGGACCGGCTCCGATCCGTCGAGCAGCGCCTGTGGGCCGCGCTCGCACAAAAATCCGTCGATCCGCGCGCCGGCGATGAGGCCGCCCGGCTCTGCAACATCGTCGACCAGCACGGCGTCATGGCCGCTCGCGACCAGCAGGTGCGCGGCCGTCAGCCCGGAGATGCCGCCGCCGATGACCGCGATACGCACGCTAGATCCACCCCCGCGCCCGGGCGGCGCCCTCTGCCAGATCGGCCAGCGCGGTGATAAACGACGGGTGGGTGCCGACGGTGCGGGCGCGGGCGAAGTGGGTGATGCCGGCCTTCTCGGCGCGCTCGCGGTAGAGGATGTCGATCTCCTGCAGCGTCTCGATGTGCTCGCCGGTGAAGGCGATCGGGACGACGACGACGGCGCGCGTGCCGGCCGCCGCCAGCTCGTCGAGCAGCGTCTCGGTGGAAGGACCCAGCCAGCGCTTGCGTCCGACTTTGCTCTGGAAGCAGAGGCGGGCGCGCGCGCCGAGCTCCATTCGCCGCGAGACCGCCTCCACCGTGATACGGATGTCGTCGAGGTAGGGATCCCCCTTGCGGATGTAGGCCTCGGGGAGCCCGTGTGCCGAGAACAGCACCGGTGCCGTCGTCGCGTGCTCGGGCGGCAATGAGCCGATCGCGTCCTCGATCCGCTCGACGACGGCGCGAAGATAGCCCTCGGCGTCGGGGTAGCGCCTGACCGCGGCGATCTCCAGCCCCGGATGGCGCGCGCCGGCCGCCTCGATCTGGCTGAGCGACGAACGGGTCGTCGTGTGCGACTCCTGCGGGTAGAGCGGCAGCGCGATCGCCCGCCGGACGCCGCTCGCAGCCAGCGTCGCCAGCGCCTCGTCCGCCAGCGGGTGCCAGGCGGCCATCGCCACGACTGGGATGGTGGCAATCCCTCGCGCGGCCAGCGTGTCGGTCACTGCCTGCGCCTGCGCGGTCGTCTCCGCCAGGATCGGCGAGCGCCCGCCGATCTGCGCGTACGCCTCGCGCGAGAACGGCTCGCGAGAGCGGGCGATCGACCAGGCGACGAACTTCCGCAACAGGCTCCACCTGATCTGGAGCACCTCGGGATCGTTGAAAAGGCGTTGCAGGAACGGGCGTACCTCGTCGAGCGATCCGGGGCCGCCAAGGTTGAGCGCGATGAGGCCAAGCGGCGCGCGCGACGCCGAGCCCGCCTGCGCCGCCGTCATCAGGCGCTCCGGACGGCGGCCACCAGCGCGGTCACCGATTCGATCGGCACGTCGGGGGTGATCCCGTGGCCCAGGTTGAAGATGTGGCCGCGCTTGTCGCCGCGCCGGACGATGTCGCGCGCGCGCCGCTCGATCTCGGCGGGGGGGCCCAGCAATACCGCGGGGTCGAGGTTCCCCTGCACCGCGCGCGCGCCGCCCAGCCGCGCGCGCCCTTCATCGATCGGCAGGCGCCAGTCGAGGCCGTAGACGTCGGCGCCGACGCGCGCCACGCGATCGAGGATCGACGCCGCGCCGTTGGCGAAGTAGATCACCGGCACACCGGTGGCGCGCAGCGCGGAGACCAGCGCCACCGTCGGTGGCAGCGCGAACGTCTCGAAATCCTCCGCCGAGAGCACGCCGACCCACGAGTCGAACAGCTGCACCGCGGCCGCGCCGGCCTGGATCTGTGCCAGCAGATAGTCGCGCGTCGCCTCGCCGATGAGCGACAGCAGCCGGTGCGCGTCGTCGGGGCGCTGGTAAAAGAGGCGCTTCGTCTCGGAAAAGGTCTTCGACGTCTTCCCCTCGACGGCGTACGTCGCGACGGTGAACGGCGCGCCCGCGAACCCGATCACCGGCGTCTCCGGACCGAGCGCGGCGGTGACCGCCTCGATCGTCTCCATGACGAACGGCGTGCGGGCCGCGGGATCAAAAGGGGAGATCCTCCCGAGGTCGGCGGCGGTCCGCACCGGCGCCGGCAACCGCGGCCCCTCATCAGTGAACTCGACCCCGAGGCCCATCGCCTCCAGCGGCACCAGCAGATCGGAGAACAGAATCGCGGCGTCGAATCCGAAGCGCCGGATCGGCTGCAGCGTCACCTCCGCCGCCAGCTTCGGCGTCTTGCAGAGCTCGAGGAAACTGACGCCGGAGCGCACCTGCCGGTACTCGGGCAGATAGCGCCCAGCCTGACGCATCAGCCAGAGCGGCGCGCGCTCGGTGGTCTCGCCGCGACAGGCACGCAGGAAGAGGGGGGCGGTCACGGGGCGTACTTTAGCCGAGTCGCGCGAGTTGCGCCTAGGAGGGCGTCGCCGTAAGGCGACGGTGAGCGCAGCGAACCATGCCCGACGACGTGGCGCCCGAAGGCGCCCTAGGCCCCACTCAGCTCAATTTGCCCTCTGGTACACCCGCACATAGTCGACTTGGTAAGTGATCGGGAAGGTGGTGTTGGTGGGGTCGCCGCCGTTGGCGCCGATGGCGAGGTTGACCAGGACGTAGAACTTCTTGTGGTCGTAGGGGTTGCTGGTCCCGGTGCCGGAGGTGGAGACGGCGTAGCTGTTCACCATCTTGTCGTCGAGATAGAGGTTGATGGTCGTGGCGTCCCATTCCATCGCCCAGACGTGGAAGTTGTCGCCCCAGGTGCTCCCCAGCGACGCGGGCGACTGGTTGGTGCTGTCCCAGGTGCAGTTGCTTCCGGCGGGCGTGCAGACGTTCGCCAGCACCTTGTTGGCGTAGTACTCCATGATGTCGACCTCGCCCGACGCGGGCCAGGAGGTGCCGCTGCCGAGGATCCAGAACGCCGGCCAGCTCCCCTGGCGGATGTCGATCTTGGCGCGCATCTCGAACCGGCCGTATTGCCAGTCGTGCTTGCCCGACGTCGTCATGGAGGTCGACGTGTAGTCGTAGTACTGGCGGCTGGTCTTCCAGTCGCTGCTGCCGGCGACGTAGTTCGGGTTCAGAATGTGGACCTTCTGCGCGGCGATGGTGAGCACCCCATTGGCCACCGTCGCGTTGTCGGGCTGGTACCACTGCAGCTCTTGATTGCGGACGAAGCCTTTTTCGTAACCCCAGTTCGACGGATCGGGGGCACCGCTGCCGTTGAACTCGTCGGACCAGGCCAGGTTCCAGGTGCCACCCGCGGTCACGATCTGCTGCGGGGGTGCGCCGCCGTCGGGCGCGCTGCCGCCGCTACCCGTGCCTCCGCCGGTGGCGTGTCCACCAGCGCCGCCTGCGTGCCCGCCAGCGCCGCCGTTCCCGGTGGCGGCTCCACCGGCGCCGCCCGTGGCGCGCCCGCCGGCGCCGCCTGCATGTCCACTCGCGCCGCCTGCCGAGTTGCCGCCGGTCGCGCCGTGGCCAGCGCTGCCGCCGGTCGCGCCGGTGCCGCCGCTGCCGAGTGAGCCGCCGGTTGCGGAGTTGCCGCCCGTGGCTGAGTTGCCCCCCGTCGCCGGGTTGCCGCCGGTCGCGGAGCTTCCGCCCGTCGCGGAACTGCCACCCTGGCCAGAGCTATCAGTCGAGCCGCCGCAGCCATAAAAACAGGCCAAAGGCGCGGCGATCAACAGCGAGACGAGGGCGCGGGGGGCACGCATCAACAGCCTCCTCGAGGGGAAGCAAGCAGTCTCGGCGCCGGTCCGATGACTGTCAACCGCGCGGGCGGCTCAGCCTGTTGATGCGTCGGGGCAGGGGGCGCAGGTCCAGAGGCCTTTGACGCAGGTGCCGCACTGCAGACCGCAGTCGTAGCCGCTGACCCAGGGACCGCATGCCAGCGCGGTGGTCCAGGACGTCTGCGCGCAGGCGACCGCAGGGATCGTCGAATTGTCGCAGCTGTAGACACCGGCGGAACAGGTGGCCGCCGTTGTCTCCGTCGTGTTCGTCTCGCCGCAGGAGTGAACGCAGGCGGTGAAGAACGCGCTGTCGCAGACGTTCATGGAGCTCGAGCTGTCGCTTGGCGGCAGCGTGCAACACTTCGATGCGTCACACGAAGAGCCGATCGCGGCGAGGAGAACGGCAAGGACCAAGGGAATGACGACGGGCGAGCCACGCATGGAAGACCTCCCCGAAAGCTAGAACTCAAGTGTCGGCGGGCCTCCCGGCTCTGTCAACCGCCGGCGGGCTCAGCCGGCCGGGTAGCGGCCGACCTCGACGTAGCGATGCTGCTGGGGATCCCAGGCGAACTGCGCGGCGCCGCCAACGCTGTCTTTCCGGACGTCGATGACGACGTACTCGACGGGGTAAGACGGCTCGCCGTCCATCACGGCCGCGGCCTGGTCGGTGTCGCTGAAGTAGGCGCCCACGTCGACGTGCGAGTGGTAGATGATCTTGGCCGGTGTGTCGCCGCGCAGGCTCTTGCCGAGCTTGAACAGGTCGCCCGCGCCCAGGTTGTAGGCGGTGCGGGCGTCGCGCACGTACGTCGCCGGATCCTGCGCGTGCAGATCGTTCTGCGTGTTGACGCAGGCGACGGCGCGGTCGGCGGCCGGCGCCCCCTGGGGGCCGAACACGATGCCGCAGCATTCGTTGGGGTAGTCGCGGCGCGCGTGCGCGTACATCGCGGCCAGCGCCTCGGCAGAGGCGGTGGGGTGGGGCGGTGGCATCTCGCCGGGGGCGCTCACGTCGCCGCCTTCTCCAGTTTGGGAGCGACGGGCGCCTCGAAGTAGCGCTCGGCGCGATCCGGGAAGAGCGTGACGATCACGCCGCGTTTGCCGGCGGCCACCAGCTGTTTGGCGATGCGCAAGCCCCCCGCCAGCGACGCGCCCGAGGAGTGACCGACCAGGAGCCCTTCTTCTTTCGCCAGCCGTTCGGAGACGTCCCAGGCTTCGTCGGTGTCCATCGCCAGCACGCCGTTCAGCTCCTCGGGGTGGTAGATGCCGGGGACGAGCGAGCTCTCCATGTGCTTCAGCCCTTCGAGTCCGTGCAGCGCGTCCGCCGGCTCGACGGCCCAGACCTCGATGTCGCGGCGATACTCCTTCAGCCGCCGCCCGGTCCCCATCACCGTGCCGGTGGTGCCGATGCCGGTCACGAAGTGGGTGACGCGCCCTTCGGTCTGCTCCCAGATCTCGCGACCGGTCGTGTTGTAGTGGCCGAGGGGGTTCGACAGGTTCGAGTACTGGTCGGGATAGAAGTAGTGGCCGGGGTTCTCGTCGACCATCTTGCGGCACAGACGAATCGCGCCGTCCGACCCCTCCATCGGATCGGAGAAGACCAGCGTGGTGCCGAACGCCTCGCTGATCTTGCGACGCGCCCAGGAGACATTCCCCGGCATCACCAGCGTGACCGGGTATCCGAGCGCGCCGCCGATGAGGGAGTAGGCGACGCCGGTGTTGCCGCTGGTCGAGTCGATGATCGTCTGGCCGGGCTTGAGCGTGCCTGTGCGGATGGCGTCGCGGATCATCTGGTAGGCGGCGCGATCCTTCACCGACCCGCCCGGGTTCAGGAACTCGCACTTGGCCCACAGCTCGACGCCGGGGCAGTCGCGCTCGAACTTGTGCAGGCGCACGATCGGCGTGTCGCCGATGAGGTCGGTGACACTCTCGGCGACCCGCAGGCGCGCGCGGCGGATGGCGTCCATCGGCTCGTTCAAGACGCGCCGAGCTCCTGCGACAGCGGCGCGCCGCCATCGAGCGGCAGGCGCAGGTGGCGGATACGGCCCCCATCGACATGGCCGTCGACGCGCGCGAGCCGGACCAGCGCCTCGGCGGCCGCCAGCGTGCCGGCGACGACGTCGGCCGCACCGCCCGGCGCCGACGATGCGGCGGCCTGCGGCGGGATCTCCATGGACGCGTCGGGCGCGGGCGCGCGGCGCGGGAACGAGATGACGTCGACCTGCGCGGGCGTCGCCCGCGCCACGATCACCGGGAGGCCGAGGCGCTTGGCCGCCCCCAGCATCGCGTCGTCGTCGAAGCCGGCGCGAACGACGAGGTCGATTCCCCCGAGCGCCTCCAACCAGGCGTTGCCGTCGGACGGTGGAACGTCACGCGTGATCACCTGGCCGATGCCCCCGGCCGTCAAATACGACGCAGCGGTTTCGGCGACGAGCCCGCCACCGGTCACCAGCACCCGCGCGGCGCCGATTCGCGTCTGTCCGTCAGGGCCGACCTCGGGGAGCGCGATCTGTCGCGCGAAGCGCTGGACCTGTGCGACGTTCATCCGCCGGCGATCGCCGGGACGATCGAGATCTCGTCGCTATCCTTGACGGATGTTTCGAGATTTTTGAGGAAGCGAATGTCCTCGTCGTTGGCGAAGATGTTGACGAAGCGGCGAACCTGGCCGCTCTCATCGCAGATCCGTTCCTTGATCCCCGGATACTGCGTTTCGAGGCTGGTGATGAGGGCGCCGATCGTGCCGCCGGTCGCGGTGACCTCTTCCTTCCCCTGGGTCAGCTTCCGAAGCGGCGTCGGTATACGGATGGTGGCCATGGCTTGTCGTCTCCTTAGGTCCAGGTCGCTTGCAGTTCGTCGAAATCACCGAGGCGCGGGCCGATGAGCGCCGGCGTGGGCAGCTTGCCGACCAGCGGGTCCTGCGTCTTCATCCCATTGCCGGTGATGCAGATGACCACCGGGCCGTCGTCCTTGCCGATCTGGCCGCCGGCGATCAGCTTCAGCGCCGCGCCGAGCGTCACGCCGCCGGCGGTCTCGGCGAAGACCCCCTCCGTCTCGGCGAGCAGCCGCATGGCGGCGATGATCTCGTCGTCGTTCGGCTTGGCCGCCCAGCCGCCCGAGCCGATGATCGTCTGGCGCGCGTAGAAGCCGTCGGCCGGGTTGCCGATGGCCAAAGACTTGGCGATGCTGGTCGGCGTCTTGACCGGCCGGACATGATCGCGGTTCTCCAGCACCATGTCGATGATCGGCGCGCAGCCTTCGGCCTGCGCGCCGTGGATGCGCGTCTTGCGCGCGGGCGCCGGGACCAGGCCCAGCTTCTCGAACTCGCCGAACGCCTTGCCGATCTTGGTCACCAGCGAGCCGCCCGCCATCGGGACGACGACGTGCGCGGGAAGCCGCCAGCCGAGCTGCTCGGCGATCTCGTAGGCGTAACTCTTGGAACCCTCGGCGTAGAACGGGCGGAGGTTCACGTTGACGAACCCCCAGCCGTACTTGCCGGCGATCTCCGAGCACAAGCGGTTGACGTCGTCGTAGGTCCCTTTGACGCCGACGACGCGCGCGCCGTAGATGCTGGTGCCGAGGATCTTGGCCGGCTCGAGGTCGTAGGGGACCAGGACGACGGCGGGGAGGCCAGCCGCGGCGGCCTGCGCGGCCGTGGCGTTGGCCAGGTTCCCGGTCGACGCGCAGGCGATGGTGCCGATGCCGAACTCGATCGCCTTCGACACGGCGACCGACACGACCCGATCCTTGAACGACAGCGTCGGGTAGCAGACGGCGTCGTTCTTGACCCAGACCTCCTTGAGGCCGAGGCGCTTGGCGAGGCGGTCGGCGCGAAGGAGCGGCGTCATCCCGCTCTGCTGGCCGACGGCCGGCGGGCCATCGAGCGGCAGCAGCTCGGCGTAGCGCCACATCGAATGGGGGCGCGCCTCGATCGCCGCGCGGGTCAGCACCTTGCCGATGCGCGCGTAGTCGTAGGCGACCTCGAGCGGCCCGAAGCACATCTCGCAGACGTGAATCGGGGCCTTGTCATAGGCCGAGCCGCACTCGCGGCAGCGGAGTCCTTCGACGTAAGAGGGGACCTTGTTGTTGCTCGACATGGGGGCGGTGCTCATAGCGGGTTGCAGCCAGCAGCAGTGTAGTCGGCTGCGGTGAGCGCGTGGATTCGCGCTCCGGGGGCGCAGACGGCGCACTGCGGGTTGGGGTTGAAGCGGACGGCCCGGACCGACATGGAACGCGAATCATACTGGACCAGGCGCCCGACGAAAGCGGGAGTTTCGCCTTTGGCCAGCCGGGCGGCTTCGGCCCCCAAGAGAGCCCCGATGACGCCGGGCACCGGCCCCAGCACGCCGGCCTCGGCGCAGGAGGGGCCAACGCCCGCGGGGGGCGGCTCCTCGAACAGGCAGCGGTAGCAGGGTCGGCCACCAAGGCGGCGGGCAGAGCCCGGCGCCGCTTCGGTGCCAGGGACGGTCAGCATCTGGCCGCCCAGCGCGACCGCGGCGCCGTGCACCAGCGGTTTTCCGGCCAGCACAGCCGCGTCGTTGGCCAGGAACTTGGCCGCGAAGTTGTCGGTTCCGTCGACGACGACATCGTACGCGCCGAGGAGGGCCTCTGCGTTGGTCACCTCGAAGCGGACCGCGTGCGGCTCGACGCGCAGGGCGGGGTACCGACGGGCGAGGGCCCGCACGAAGGCGGTCACCTTCAGCTCGCCGACGTCGGCGTCAGCGAACAGCACCTGCCGGTGCAAGTTGCTGGTGTCGACGCGGTCATCATCGACGATGCCGATGCGCGCGATGCCGGCCGCGCCGAGCGCGAGCGCTGCCGGGCAGCCGAGGCCACCAGCGCCCAGAATCAGCACGCTTCCGGCTGCCGCCGCCGCGCTCATTCAAAGTAAGCGTCCGACGAGAAGTATCTCTCGCCGGTGTCGCAGAGGATGGTGACCACCGTCTTGCCGGGGCCGAGCTCGCGCGCCACGTCGAGCGCGATCTTCACCGAGGCGCCCGCCGAGATGCCGACCAGCAGCCCCTCGCGTCGCGCCAGCGCCAGCTTGGTCCGCTGCGCGTCACCTTCGGAGATCGTCCGCACCTCCGAGAGCACGGAGCGATCGAGGATGGCCGGCACGAACCCGGCGCCGATGCCGTCGATCCGGTGCTCGCCCGGCGGGCCACCCGAAAGCACCGCGCTCTTCTCCGGCTCGACGGCGACGATGCGCACGTCGGGGCGCAGCTGGCGCAGCACCCGCCCCACGCCGGTGATCGTTCCGCCGGTCCCCACGCCGTGCACGAAGGCGTCCGGGCTGCGGTTCCCCAGCTGGGCGACGATCTCGGGGCCGGTCGTCCGTTGGTGCGCGGCGACGTTGGCCGGGTTATTGAACTGCTGCGGCATGAAGGCGTGCGGGTTGTCGCGGGCAAGTTCCTGCGCTCGCTCGATGGCGCCGCGCATGACGGCCGCGGCCGGCGTCAGGTGCAGCTCCGCCCCGTAAGCCTTCAGCAGCGCCCGCCGTTCGAGCGACATGTTGTCCGGCATCGTCAGGATGAGCCGATAGCGCTTGGCCGCCGAGACCAGCGCCAGCCCGACGCCGGTGTTCCCGGAGGTCGGCTCGATGATCACCGACTCGCCCGGCGTGATCTTCCCGTCGCGCTCCGCCGCTTCGATCATCGAGAGGGCCACGCGGTCTTTGAGCGAGCCGCCCGGATTGAACTGCTCGCACTTGCAAAAGACGTCCGCCATCCCGGGCTCGACGAGATGGCGCAGCCTCACCAGCGGCGTCCCGCCGATGAGATCGAGCATGCTGTTGACCGCGTAAGCCGGCATCGAGGCGCGGAGATTAGCTCAAGGTCGCTCGCCGATCTCGATGATCGAGCAGGCGAGGATCGGTTCCAGGCCCAGCGCTTCGGCACGGGCGATGAGCGCGTCGCTCTCGGAGCCGGGGTTGAGATAGACCTCCTTCGGCTGCTTGGACTTGATCGCCTCCAGCAGCGTGATCCCGATGGACGGCGGCACGTAGAGCGAGAAGCGCTCGACCCCGACAGGCAGATCGGCGACCGATGGGTAGACGGGCAGCCCTTCGATCGTCTTTTCGTTCGGGTTCACCGGGTAGACCGTCCAGCCCTGGCGGAGATAGGCGCGGACCGCCTTGTTGCCGAACTTCTGTGGCGCGCTCGACGCTCCGACGACCGCGACAGAGGGCACGCTACTGCGCTTTCTGGCCGCAAGTGCCGCAGACGCCGTCGGCGCCCACGACGCCGACGCAGCTCCCGTCGTCGCACAGGCGACGGGTCGGATCGAAGCCGGAGGTCGTCGCCCCGTTCGCCCGTTCGGTGGCGGGCGCGTCGTCGGCACTGGCCTCCGCGCGCGCTTCGTCAGGCGCTTCGGCAGGCGATTCGCCGCCCGCTCCAGCGGGACGCTGGCAGACGCTGCAACGCCCGTCGGCGCCAAGGACGCCCACGCAGCTGCCGTCGGGGCAAAGGCGCCGTTTGGGATTGAACGCAGTCTCTTCCATGTCCGTCGATTCTAGATCTCTTCGCTCGGAGAAACGAACTGAGTGTGTCGACCGGCTGGTGAATCTCGGACAGCCGCGACGAGGTTTCGTCTCCTTGGGCCTCCATCTTGTTCCGGGGACCTCCGTCCTCGGCTGAGATCGGGGGTCCCAGCCGGTGCGACGCGCTGGCATCCAGACTGCAAAGGCATATTTACGATGGCCCGCCACACGCTCGCGATCCTGTTTCGTCCGGCGCTCGTGCTGGCGCTCGTCGGCGCGCTTGCTGTCCCTCTCTCCGCCCGCGCCGAGAGCGTTCCCCCGGAGGCGCCGCCCGCGACCGTCGATGTGCGGGCCTTCGCAGGCTTCGGCAGCGGGATCGCCGCCGACGCCTGGCTCCCCGGCCGCAGCCTGCGGGTCGACCTCGAGGCGGCGACCGCCGTGCCCAGCCAGTTCGACTGGGGGGGCCTGGCGGTCATCGTCCCCGTCGCCCGCTCGGCGCGAAGCTTCTTCGGCCTGCGGGCGGGCGACACGCTCGAATACACCGCGACTCAGGCTGGCTGGGTCAGCGGGAGTCGCTTCGCGCACGGGCCCGATGCCGGCGTGGTGGGCCACCTCGAATCCGCCGGCGGGAGCACGCTCGAGGGGCAGTTCGGTGTCGAGGCCGTGCTCCGAGGAGAGGAGGTCATTTGCTGCGACAACGCCGCCCTGCCGACCTCCAGCTTCGGTGTTCGGCTCGCGCTGCGCGGCGAGCTGGCCCTCTCCGACAGGTGGGCGCTGATCGCCCAGGCCGGCCTCCGAACCGCCGACCACCTCCTCGAGATCGACCTGCTTCCCACCCTCGCGGTGGGCGTTCGCGTCCGACTCTGAGCTCCTCGAACGGACGGTGACGCGCGCTAGCGGGCGGAGGGGGGAGGCGCCGGCGTGCCCGCCTCGCGCCGGTGCATCTCCTCGATGACGAGATCGATCTCGTTGCCGACCTCGCCCAGATCGACGTCGGCCTTCTTGTCGGCCGTGCGGGGGCGGAAGACCATGTTGAGCACGGCGGTGACCGGCGCGTCGCTGCGGGCGGCGCGCGGGACCTCGATCTCGAACGCGCTCTCCTGCAGGCAGCGCTCGACCTCCGGGTTGCCGAGCGTCGACGATTCGATCTTCACGCCGCCCACCTCGCCGCGCGCCAGCTCGATCGCGAGCCGCACTGTGCCCGTGAGATCGCGGAGCGCCGGCGTCGCTGCTGTCCGATTGAGGTAGCAGGCCCGCGCGCGTGGCATGTAGGCCAGCGACAGCACGTTGCGGATCACCATCCGATCCATCGAGCCCTTGCCGCTGGATTCTGACGCGCCCGCGGTGGCAGCGGTGGAATGAAGGACCGGTTCCACCAGCGCCACGAATGACGGGACGCTCAGGAAGCGGGTCGAGTTGGCGGAGGCTGACGCCGGCGCAGGCCCGGACACAACCCAGGGGCGCAGCCAGTCGGGCGCCAGGTGGCTCGGCGCGGGTGCCACCGTGATCCGGCGTCCGCGCGCGACGGCTTCGATCCGCACCGCTCGCGGTGGTCGCCCCTTCCACGGAATTACACCGGCCAGAAGCCCGCCCGGCGGTAGGCTCTCCGAGATCGGTCGCGCGACGCCGTCGGCGACGAGCCGGATCGCGCCCAGATCGCCGCCGTGCTGCAGATCGGCGAGCGCGGCCGGAACCCCGTCACCGATTTCGTTCGCGCGCAGCTCCCGGGCCACGCCGCCGCGGGCCGCCGCCAGCGCCCGCAGGGCGTCGCGTGCCCGCGCGCCGGCCGATTCGTCGTCGACCGCGCGGACGGTGAGCGCGGCGAGCGCGACGTCGAGGCCGGGCGTCGATTCAGTCACGCTGCCGAGCGCGCGGTCGAGGGCCGCGCCGTCTTCATCCCCCAGCGCGCCGTCGGTGACCAGGACGAGCAGGGCGCGTGGACCGAACGTCGTCGCCTCGCGGCGCAGGAGCGCGCCGGCCTGCCGCAGCGCGCCCGGCAGGTCGGTGCCGTTCTGCATCCGATCGGGGACCATCTCGGCCTCGAAGCTCCCGATCGCCTCGTGGGTGGCGGGGCGGCTCATCGGGAAGAGGCGCTTGGTCCCGCGATCGAAGAAGAGCGCGTCGAACCGCGTGCTGGGCGGCAGCGCCTCGATCAAGACGCGCACGAGATCCCGTTCGGCCGACAGCCCCGGCAGCCCGACGCTGCGGGAGCGATCGACGAGGAAGAGCACGCTGCCGGGCGGCCCGCTCGACGGGCCCGGACGCCGGCGCGCCAGAAAGGCCAGCGCCGATCGTTGCGGGCCAAGCGGCGCCACCGCCACCCGAGCCTCCAGCAGGGGCGTGCCAAGCGCGACCGGATCGCGCGGAGTCCAGAAGACCTCCCAGGCGCTGCGTGTCGAGGCCCGCCCCACAGCGGCGTCGGCGCCGGCCGCGAGCGGGACGCGAACGCCGGCGATGTCGGCGTCGGCGGCGCCAGTGAGGCGCAGGGCCACCTCGGCCGCCGGCGGCAGCCGCTCGGTCGCCGCCGGGAACCGGATGCGCAGGCGGCCGTTCGCGGCCTCTGGAAGGACGGCGAAGCGATAGCGCACGGTGAAGGGCGCGGTGCCAGCTCTGGCGCGGCGCAGCAGGCGCAGCCGGTGCGTGGTGCTCTCGTCGTAGGGCTCGCTGGCCGGGGTCACGCCGCGGGCGGCGCTCTCGGCCCGGTAGGTCTCTGCGACGTGCGCCCCCTCCTCGGCCGCCGCATCGACGCTGCGCCAACGCCCGCCGTCGCGCACCTCGACTGAAACGAGCGCACTTGCATCGGGGAGCGCCAGATCGAGCAGCGCCTCGTTTCCACCGCCATCCTCGGCCGGTTCGGGGACCACGGTTCGGGTCACCGCCACCAGCGCCAGCGGGCCGCGCGCGTCGATGGTGATCTTCTGCGGCGCGGGTGCAGTCGGTGGCGCTCCCGCCGCGGCGTGGGCGGCGCCGAGCCAAACCGTGACGACGGCGAAAGCGGCGAGGGCGAACGCGGCGAGATTCATCGGCGTCCGAGCGAAAGTCTAAGCGAAGCCCTTGCCCGCCAGGTAGATCTCGGTGCTCTCCGCGCGCGAGCCGTCGGGCTTCACCGTGCGCACATCCGAGAAACGCGCCGCCATCCGCTTGCGGATCACCTCGACGTCGGG
>Ga0066789_10000026_pt1 | contig 39092 bp, 35 predicted proteins | sample OrgsoiDNA2013049_FD_70960 | JGI IMG/M metagenome (GOLD analysis project Ga0066789, IMG submission 70960) | Permafrost soil microbial communities from the Arctic, to analyse light accelerated degradation of dissolved organic matter (DOM) -... | ecosystem: Environmental > Terrestrial > Soil >...
CACTTAGCCTCCAACGGGGAAGAAGGCGGTAATTCTGCATGAGTTTGGACGCCAGTGCAAGGAGAATTAGCTCTTGGCCGTTAGCTCTTAGCTTCCAGCTTGAACCGTCTCCGGCGTGGCGGAATGGGCTCCGACTGGAACTCATTTCGGCAATGCAGGCACTTCTCCACAGCCCTGGAAGGTATCTATTTCGTGATATAATCGGCGTTCGCGTCGCAGTTGACTAAGTCACTGATTTCCATGTGTTTAGAGTCTTTTGGTGCTCCTGGACTGGCCCCTAAATCTTGCTGATGCAAACACAGGAATTACGGCCGTATTCAGCTAAGAGCTACAAGGGTAACAGCTAAGAGCTTTCTCCTATGGCAGACGATCAAAATCCTGAACTTCCCTTGACTCCTCCTTCCGGCGATAGCGGGCCGGGCGCGGCCAATATTCAGCCGGTCAATATTGAAGAGGAGATGAAACGGTCATATCTCGACTATTCGATGTCGGTGATTATCGGCCGCGCGCTGCCTGACGTGCGCGACGGATTGAAGCCCGTGCATCGGCGCATTCTGTACACCATGCAGCAGATGGGACTGCAGCCGAATAAGTCCACGCGCAAATGCGCTCGCATCGTCGGCGAAGTGATGGGCAAGTACCATCCGCACGGAAACCTTGCGGTGTATGACGCGTTGGTGCGGCTGGCGCAGCCGTTTGCGATGCGCTATCCGCTGGTCGATGGGCAGGGAAATTTTGGCTCGGTGGACGGAGATCCTCCGGCAGCCGATCGTTACACGGAAGCAAAGCTCACGCGAGTGGCTTCGGCTTTGTTGGAGGACCTCGATAAGGATACGGTTGACTTCCGTCCGAACTACGACGGCAACGAAGTCGAGCCTGACGTGCTCCCGACGCGCATTCCGAACTTGCTGGTGAACGGATCGGATGGAATCGCCGTGGGCATGGCGACGAAAATTCCGCCGCACAACCTGACCGAAATTGTGGACGCGACCATCATGCTGGTCAATAATCCCGCAACCACGCTGCCTGAGATTTTGAAGATTGTTAAGGGACCGGACTTCCCCACCGCCGCAATTATTCACGGCCGCAGCGGCATTCAGGAGGCGTACACCCACGGACGCGGCCGCTTCATGATGCGCGCCAAAGCTTCGATTGAAACTTTCAGCAAAGATCGCGAAGCCATCATCGTCACCGAAATTCCTTATCAGGTCAACAAGGCGAAGCTGGTGGAACGGATCGCCGACCTGGTGAACGATAAGACCATCGAAGATATTTCCGACATTCGCGACGAGAGCGATCGCGATGGCATGCGCATTGTCATTGAACTGAAGCGCGGCGCCGAACCCCAGATCATCCTGAACCAGCTGTTCAAGCACACCTCAATGCAGGAAGGTTTCAGCATGATCTTCCTGGCAGTAGTGAATCAGCAGCCGAAGGAAATGGGGCTGATTCAGGCCATCCAGCACTTTATTGATCACCGCGTGGATGTAGTGCGGCGGCGGACTTCGTACCTGCTGCAAAAGGCAAAAGACCGCGAGCACATTCTTGAAGGCTATCTCACCGCGCTCGATCATCTAGATAACGCGATTGCGATTATCCGCGGCAGCGCGAACCGCGCCGACGCCCGCGAGAATTTGGTCGCGTATTTCGGCGGGAAGAAAATTGAAATCAACACTACCGGGCGTGCGCCGAAGCTCGATTCCGAGAAGCCGTTCACTGCAATTCAGGCAGACGCAATCCTCGAATTGCAACTGCATCGCTTGACCCGGCTCTCGATTGACGAGATCTCGAACGAATTGAAACAGGTGCGCGAGAACATCACCGAGTTCGAATCGATTCTTGGCTCGGAAAAGAAGCTGCGCAAAGTCATCATCACCGAGCTGGAAGAAATCAAGAAGCTCTACGGCGACGAGCGGCGCACGGTCATCGAAGACGAAGCTGCTGAAATTAAACTGGAAGACCTGATCGCCGACGAACAAACCGCGGTCACCGTCAGCCACAGCGGCTACATGAAGCGGACGCCGATTTCGACTTACCGCCAGCAGCGCCGCGGAGGCCAGGGCCGCACCGGCATGAAAACACGCGATGAGGATTTCGTCGAGCATCTATTCATCGCCTCGACCCACGCCTACATCCTCATCTTCACCAACACCGGACGCGTGTTCTGGCTAAAGGTCTATGAAATCCCCGACGTGGGCGCCGCCGGCAAGGGCAAGCACGTGGGCAATCTGGTTTCGCTGCAACCCGGCGAGACGGTGCGCACCATGCTCGCGGTGCGTAACCTGGAAGAAGAAGGCCGGTTCATTTTCTTCGCCACCCGCAACGGCACGGTGAAGAAAACCGAGCTGAAGGATTTTTCCAACGTAATGTCGCGCGGGATTATTGCCATTGGAATTGATCAGGGCGACGAACTGGTCGGCGTGACACTCACCGACGGCAGCCAGATTATTTTCCTCGCCTCGCACGATGGCCAAGCCATCCGCTTCGACGAAGCCGACGTGCGACCGATGGGCCGTCCGGCTTACGGCGTGCGCGGTATGAACCTTGATGACAAGGATTACATCGTCGGCATGGCGACGACACCGAAAGACCCGAAGAAGGCAGAGGCCGAACTGGAAAAGGCCAAGGCCGAAGCGGGGGTGCCGGAAGCGACCGCTACCGACGCGACAATTCCAATCAAGGGCTCGCTGATTCTTTCCGTCACCGAAAACGGCTATGGCAAGCGCACTCCGGCGGACGAATACCGCCTGCAAGGGCGCGGCGGCTCGGGCGTGATCAACGTCAAGACCACGGAGCGCAACGGCAAAGTCACCGGCATCTCGCAGGTCTCGGAAAAATCCGAGGTGATGTTGATCAGCCAGTACGGCAAAATCATCCGCATTGAGTCGAAGACCATCCGCGAGTCGGGACGGTCGGCGCAGGGTGTCCGCCTTTTGCACATGGAACCTGGCGATAGAGTGGCGGCGGCGGTGGTGATTCCTCCGGATGACGAGACGAACGGGAACGGGTCGCTGATTCAGTAAGCCCGTGTGGGTCGGACACTCTGGTCCGACAAATGATTGCACCAGAGACTCAGCCGGCGTCTATTGTGATCTTTCGAGTTGAACGAAGTCAGGATCAAAACCAAGTCAAAAGCGTCGGACAGGAATGTCCGACCCACGGACCTCTTCATCCTTGTAGCTCTGATACATTTCTAGCTTGAGCCCTGCCTACTTCAACCTTCCGAACGCGGTCTTGTTAATCTTCGCCGCAGTGCTCGGCGGCGCGCTCAACGCGGTTGCCGGAGGCGGCAGCTTTATCGTGTTTCCGGCCCTCCTGTTTACCGGAGTCCCGCCGGTTCCCGCGAACGCCACCAGCACCGTCGCCATGTGGACAGGGCTGACTTTCAGCGGCGGGGCGTTTCGGCGTCACTTAAATGTCAGCCGGCGCGTACTGATGCCGTTGGTGAGTGTCAGCCTGGTTGGAGGAGCTGCGGGAGCGTGGCTTCTGCTGCGCACTTCGGCGCATACTTTTCTGCAAGTTCTACCCTGGCTGATGCTGACGGCTACTGTGCTGTTTATTTTCGGCGGCAAGCTGGCCGGAAGCAGTGCGGCCCGGGTTGACCACAGCGCCAGCACCAAGGCAATTGTGGCGGCATCATTTTTTCAGTTGCTGGTTGCGGTTTACGGAGGCTACTTCGGCGGAGGGATGTCTATCGTTATTTTAGCCATGCTCGCGGCATTTGGGATGGCGGACATTCACGAAATGAATGCGCTCAAAACCATCCTGAGCAGCGCGACCAACGGCGTGGCGGTAATCATTTTTATTCTCAAGCACGCGGTGTATTGGCCGCAGGCTCTGGTTATGATTCTGGGGGCGTCGCTGGGCGGGTACTTCGGAGCGAAGTACTCTCTGCTGCTGCCGCGAGTTTGGGTGCGATGGTTTGTGATCGCCGTGGGAACCGGCATGACAGTTTATTTTTTTGCGCGAGGGCACTGATTGAGAACACGAGTCATTCTCTCTCCCTATGATTCCGGACACTGCCGGAAGCGCATGGGGTGCGGCCCGGAGCAGATTGTCGAGTCGGGGCTCAAGGGTTTGTTTAGCCGGCTCGGGGTGTCGAGTTTGATAGCGACGAGGTCGCGCCTGACCATCCGTTTCCGGTGGAGATTAATTCCGCGTTTCAGCTTGCCGGAAGAGTCTCCGCGCGTGTGCGCATCTGCCGTGACACGCAAATCTTCCCCGTCGTGCCGTCAGGAAATTGCAATGCGGCGATTGGAACGGTGAGCGGGTTGGGCACCGAGAATACCGGGATCGTCTGGTTCGACGGGCACGGTGAGGCGACCACGCCGGAAACAACCAGGTCCGGATTCTTGGACGGCATGCCCATCAGCATCCTCCTCGGACGAGCCTGGCAAACATTAGCGAAGACGGTTCCTGGATTCTCTCCGATTCCGGGCAAGCGCATTTTGCTTTTCGGAGTGCGCGATCTGGAGGCTGTCGAGATCACGTTGCTTGAAGACGCCGGAGTGCAGCAGATGGCGACTGTTGAGGAACTGAGTAAGGTCATGCCTACGCTCGCGAAAAGCGTTGAGAAAGTTTACGTCCACGTTGACCTGGACGTTCTCGATCCCAGCGTGGCGAGGTCGAATCAATGGACGCAGCCAAATGGTATCAGTCTGGAGACGCTGATTCAGGCGATTCGGGGAGTCAAGAATCACGCCAAGATCGCGGCTCTGGGGGTTGCGTCTTACGATCCGGAAGTGGATCGAGACGGCCGCGCGCTCGCGGCTGCGGGGCTGTGACCGAGGCCGTGCTGGCCGAATGACGCTTCCGGTTTGACCATCTTCTCTCCAGCACGTTAAAATAGTTGAGTTTGCCTGTACTTGCGGCCCTGTTCTGGGGCCGTCCGCAACTTGGCAGGAGCCGACGCGGGAAAACAGCAAGCACAAGATTTCAAGATCCCTGAAGGGTTGGCGGGCGAGGGCGCCCGCCCCACACACAGCTCACACAAGTGTTCCGGGGACATGAGGGAGGCAGGAGTATGTACGCGGTCATCCGCGCTGGTGGAAAGCAGTACCGAGTGGCGCCCGGAGACGTGCTTCGTCTGGAGACTCAGGCGGGGAACAAAGACGGCAAGGTCGAGTTTGGCGACGTGCTGGCGGTGTCGGCCAGCGCGGGAGAGATTGTGCGTCCGGAGTCGGGCGCCATGGTGACCGGGCAAATACTCGGGGACGACCGCGCCAAGAAAATTCTGGTCTTCCACTACAAGCGCAAGAAACAATACAAGAAGATCGCCGGACATCGCCAACCGTTCTCTTCGGTGCGGATCACGGAGATTGCGTTCAACGGACAGATGTTCGCTGCGCCCGAGTTGCCGAAGAAGGCAGTGAAGGTGAAGAAACAGGCGGCGGAAGAGCCGAAAGCGGAAGCCAAGGCGGTTAAGCCAGCCGCGAAGAAGAAGGCAGCTCCGAAGAAGAGCGCGGCCAAGAAAGCCACGCCCAAAAAGAGGTAAAGCAGGATCCTCGACTGCGTTCGGAATGGCAAAGTTCTTTTAGATTTTCAGATTTTGTGTTGATGAGATTTTGCTGACGGCTGAGAGCTGACAGCTTTAAGCTAGCAGCTAGAAGCTAACAGCTAGGAGCTTTTTCATGGCCCATAAAAAAGGATTAGGAAGTTCACGCAACGGACGCGACTCCAACGCGCAGCGTCTGGGATTCAAAGCATTCGGGGGACAGATTGTCCCCGGCGGCACCATCATTGTGCGCCAGCGCGGCACGCGGGTGAAGCCCGGCCTGAACGTCGGCCGCGGCAAAGACGACACGCTGTTCGCCAAGATCAGCGGCCGCATCGTATTCAAAGACCGCGGCAACATGGGCAAGTTCGTTTTGATCGAGCCGCTGGAAGCGAAATAGCTCTCAGCCATCACCTCTCAGCCTGTCAGCCCGCGAGAGCCTTGCTGCAAGATCCCGCCCTCAAGGCGGCGTCATCGTAAAACTGGTTGTTCCACCCTTGTGCCGTGTGGACATGAATAATTGCGCGCGCGGCGATCCCAGCAGTGAACTCGCGTAGGAAATTTTCTGGAACGCGGCGATGTCTTCGTCCTGGATCGCGGTCATAATTTCTTCCGCCATCTCCGGCGATATTTTCGCCGCTGCCTGCACTGCCGTCCGCCATAATACCGCTGAAGGCCATTGCCCCTTGAACGACTCGTTCGGATCATCCGGATTAGTGTCCTCGGAGTAGAACTTTTCCGCCGCTTTGACTAGGACCTTGACCGCTCCCTTCGCTCCCTCAACATCGCCCATCGTCAGATAAACATCCGGCAGCCCCGTGAGACTCATTCCTTGCTTGGCCGGGAGCTGGTCTGCCATTTTCACGATTTCATCAAGCGCAGCTTTGGCCACCTTGGGGTCCTTCTTCGCGCTTTCCCGCGCCACGGATTCCAATGCGGAAAGCCGCGGTGAGCCGAAATCCGCTGGATCCGACATCGGCAGCGCCATCGCATCGCTCAGCGCCTGCTGCGGGTCTTTGCTGGCTTCGTCCACCACTAGTTGTGCCCGTTGCTGCACCTGTCCCTCGATCTGCTGCTTCAGCTGTGCCCCGCCGTCCACCGTGGACGGATTTCCAATTCCCATGGTCATTGAATCCGGATGCGCCATTCCTTTGGGAAATCGTTGCAGGTTGGCGCGGGCCTGCGCGTTGTCCCGCAACAGGCTATCGGCCTGCGAAGGGTCCAACGCCTGCAGAACCTGCAGCAATTGGAACAGACGTATCTCATAAATCGAATTCAAGCTGACGCTATTGCCTTTCTCGGACATGCTCATGTGCCAGTCCTGGTCCCCTTTTCTTGACTTGGCCTCATCGAGCACTTTGTCCACTGCGTCCAAAACGACATCGGCCGGCAACTTCTCCCAGGTGTCGGAAATCAGGCTGCCGAAGTCTGATTGTCCGACCGCTCTCATGGAGCCTTGTTGTTGAAAATTATCCAGCGCCTCAGCGAACACAGCCAGCCGGTCGGCGGAATTTTCTTTCGGCAAAGCCTCGATCAGCTTCGAAGCCGAAGAAAATGGGTAGCTCGGTTGGTCGGCGGCCTGGCTCAAAAGCTCCCGCGCATGTACGAGGTTCTTGTCGGAGATATTGGCGTCCACAAGCCCCGCGATGATACCGGGTCGGATAATGGCCTCCGCTTCGGGCAGCAGCTCTTCCGCCTCCTTCGGAGACCTTGTGAGAATTTCGCCTAGGATGAATTGCTGCAGCCAGCCTTTGACACAGAAATTGACCGTTCCACAGGTAGGATCGTCGGGCGGAACTTCGATGGACTGAGTGGTCAGAAACGCCTGACGCAGCAAAGCCGAAGTCTTGGCGGGCTCGATGCCGCTATAGGCGTTGGCCGCTTGCCACAGCACGAAAGCGTGCATGTCCGGCTGCAAGCCGGCGGACGCAGACGCTGCCGCTTTGAGCAAGCGCAGGCCTTGTTCTTGCTGGGGAGTGAGATTGGGCTGCGCGGCCGCTTTCGTCGAGGATGGAGCGGGCGTCTTAGTCCGTGTTTGGACTTGTTGCGCGACCGCGGCATGCGCGGCGAGCATCGCAATAATAAGCAGGCGTATGCGAAACTCGTGGAACGGCAATTTCCGCGAGCCTAAGCCGGAGGCCATGTTCGTACCCCTTACGGCTTCCCATTGTAAGATCATTCTTGCGGTTATGTTCCATGTTCATTGATGAAGCCACAATTCGCGTAAAGGCTGGGGACGGCGGCAATGGCTGCCTGGCGTTTCGGCGCGAGATGTTTGTTCCTCGCGGAGGGCCCTCGGGCGGCGACGGCGGCAAAGGCGGCGACGTCATCATGGAATCGAGCGAGCAGCACAATACGCTAGTGCATTTTCGCTTCAACCCGGAATATAAGGCTCAGCGCGGCCGGCACGGCGAGGGATCGAACAAGACCGGGCGCGAAGGCGAAGACATTCTGCTCAAAGTTCCGGTGGGGACTGTGGTTTACGACGCGGACTCCAGCGAAGTGGTACATGATTTCTCGCAACCCAATGAGAAGATCGTGATCGCGGCCGGCGGGCGCGGCGGCCGCGGCAATGCGCGGTTCGCAACATCGGTGCATCAGGCGCCGCGCGAACACGAGGACGGGCGTCCGGGAGTAGAGCGCACGCTGCGGCTGGAGCTGAAGCTATTGGCTGACGTTGGACTCATCGGCTATCCGAACGCGGGGAAGTCCACGCTGATTTCGCGAATCTCCGCGGCGCGTCCGAAGATTGCGGCCTATCCTTTTACGACGCTGCAGCCGAGCTTGGGCGTGGTCGCGGTGGGAGATGCGCTGCAAGGCCGAAGTTTTGTGGTCGCCGATATTCCCGGGCTTATTGAGGGCGCGCACCTTGGCGCGGGCCTCGGCACACAGTTTCTGCGCCACATTGAGCGCACGCGGCTGCTGGTGCATCTGGTGGATGTGTCGGACGCGAGCGGGCGGCCGGATCCGGTGAAAGATTTTGAAGTCATCATGGGCGAGCTCAAGAACTTCGGCGCCGGCCTCGAAACCAAACCGATGATTGTGGCGGCGTCGAAGTGTGACGTGGCAAATAAAAGCAAGCTTGCGAAGCTGAAGAAATATGCCAAGGCGCATGACCTGGAGTTGTTTGCGATTTCCGCTGTCACTGGCGAGGGAATCGAGAAGCTGAAATTCGCGATCGCGGATCGGGTGGATCAAGTCCGGCGCGAGACAGTGGTGGAAGCCAATGCCCTGTCATCCTGAGCGGAGTAGCGGCTTCGCGAATGCGAAGCGGCTGCGGAGTCGAAGGGACCCCTATCGGTTTGCGGTGACATAAATGTGGAAGGGGATTTCTGGCGATGCACCTAGCGGGAGAATTCCCTGACCCACCGCGGTGGGAATAAAATTCTAGGGATCCTTCGACTGCCTTAACGCTCGCTTCGCGGGCGTCAGCTCCGCTCAGGATGACAGAGTTTTTACGAATATGAACATCGGACTCTTCGGCGGCACCTTCGATCCCATCCACAAAGGGCACATTGCGCTTGCGCTCGCGGCGCGGGAGCGATGCGAGCTGGGGTGGATTTATTTTGTGCCAACGAATATCCCTCCGCACAGAGCGGCGCAACCAGTCGCGTCTTACTTCCATCGCTATGCGATGACGGCGCTGGCTACGCAGGGTGAAAAGACATTCTTGCCGTCGCTGCTGGAAGCGCCGGAGGAATTCCTTCTTCACGACAAGAAAAGCTCCCGCGCATCGGTGACCTCTGCTCCGAACTACAGCATCGACACCATTCGCCGGCTGAAGCAGTCGCTCAAGAAAAGCGACCGGCTGTTTTTTCTGATTGGAGTGGACGCTTTCAAGGACATCGCAAAATGGCGGGAAGCTGAGGCGCTATTTGCGGAATGCGCATTTATCGTTGCCAGCCGTCCGGGATTTTCGCTTGCCGATATCGCCACTGCATTGCCCGAGAAACTCCGCCCGCGGGCGGAGGCTACCAAACCATTTTCGAAGCAGCCGGCTAAGGGAGACCTCGTCCTGCCGGGAGTGACACTGCATCTGTTGGATGACGTGCATCAGAAGATTTCTGCCACCGAAATCCGCGCAGCGCTACGAGCCAAAAAGCCAAGCGGGAGACTCGTACCCGAAAGTGTGGAAGAATATATAAAGAAGGAAGGGTTATACGCCTGATAGCTGGCTTCCCGACCGGGACGGGCGAGGACGCCCGTCGCTCTACAATCTGCTCTGATGACACCATCTGTTCTGACGACAAGGCCGAATGAAAAAGACTGATCTCACGAAAACTGATCTTAAGAAAAACGACCTCACGAAAAAAGCCCTCAAGCAGCAAGTCTCTGACGCCATCCACGCTTGCCAGGAAAAGAAAGCGGAGCAGATCACGGTGCTCGAACTGGAACAGGGGTCTGGGGCGTTCACCGACTACTTCGTGGTTTGCAGCGGGACCAATCCGCGGCAGATTCAGGCTATTTCTGACGAAGTGGAACTACGGTTGAAGCGGGCGGGGCAGTATCCGAACAGCATTGAGGGATACAAGCAGGCGGAGTGGGTGCTGATCGACTACGTGGATTTTGTCGTCCATATTTTTTCGGAGACCGCGCGCAAGTATTACGATCTGGAGCGGCTTTGGAAGTCTGCGAAAAAACTGGAACCGGCGGAATTGGTTGCGAAACCGCGCAAGTGGGCGATTGCGAAAAAGGCCGTCCGGAAACGGGCATAAGGAAAGAGAAACGCGGGCGAGGGCGCCCGCGCCACACAAGCTTCGTGAAACTCACCATTGCATGGATCGGCAAAACGAAGAACCCCGCGATCGAATCCCTCAGCGACGAATATCTGAAGCGGCTCCGGCAGTTTGCTGAGGCCGAGGGCATCGCGCTCAAAGACGAAGCCGCTCTGCTAAAGCTGTGCGGATACGACGGCAAGGGCGCAAGGCGCCGGCTGGTGCTGCTGGATTCGCGAGGCAAACAGCTTTCATCCGAAGAACTGGCGGGCTTCCTCCGCGAGCATCAGGACCGCAATCCCGCGCCTCTGGTGTTTGCCGTTGGGGCGGCCGACGGCTTCGGCGACGAACTGCGCCGAAAGGCCGATTTCGCGCTATCAATAGGCAAAATGACTCTGGCGCATGAACTTGCTCGGGTGGTCCTGCTGGAGCAGGTGTATCGGGCGTTCACTATCCTGAAGGGGCATCCGTACCACCTCGGACACTGAATTCAGGCCTGTACTTCTGTGACTTTTCCCCTGCGCCGCCGCCCCGTAGACTGCTTGCAGGCTGACCCGCCGAGGAGAGCCATGAAAGACCCTACCGAAGTTCTTCGCCGAAAAGAAGTCGAACTGCAGCAACTGCAGGAAGAAGTTGAAGCCTTGCGCCTGGTCGGCAGACTCTTATTGTCGGGACAGAACAGCGACCCTGAAAACCAGGAGAATCGCGGCAAAATCCTGCAAATGCCGGGAGCTCCCTGCAACCTCGCCTGAAATCAGTCTCAGCCCGCAGCGCCGCAGGCACCCTCCCCCAGACGCAGCCGCGGATCGGAGAAATCCTTACCATGACGATCCGCGGCGAATTTTCTTGCGTCACGGTAAACTCCTCAGAGTGGAATTCGCTGATCAGCTTGGATTCAGCTTTAAAGCTCCGGACCGCCGAGTATGGGCAGTGCGCGATCTGGTGGCGGTCCTGCGCACCAGCATGGAGCGCGAATACGGTGACATCTGGGTGGAAGGCGAGATTTCAAATTTCCGCGCCCAGAGCTCTTCCGGACACCTGTATTTCACACTGAAAGACGGCGATTCGCAGATTCGCGCGGTGATGTTCAAGTCTCAGGCCCGCCTGCTACGCTTCCGCCCAGAAGATGGTATGCAGGTCGTACTACGGGGACGCGCAACCATTTACGAGGCCAAGGGCGAGTTGCAACTTTCCGCCGAGTACTTGGAGCCGAAGGGCGCCGGCGCTTTACAGATCGCGTTCGAGCAGCTGAAGGCGAAGCTCGAGTCGGAGGGCCTGTTCGACTCCGCGCGCAAGAAGCCGATTCCCGCGCTGCCGCGCTGCATTGGCATTGTGACCTCGCCGCAGGCTGCGGCCCTGCGGGACATTCTGAATATCCTGCGGCGACGGCATCACTCGGCGAACCTGCTCATTTATCCTGCGCAGGTTCAGGGAGAAGCGGCGGCGGGCGAAGTTAGCGCCGGGATCAAGTACTTCAATCGCGCGAAGAACGTTGACGTCATCATTGTGGCGCGAGGCGGAGGATCTGCCGAAGATTTGGCCGCGTTCAATGATGAAGGCCTGGCGCGGACCGTCGCCGAATCAGAGATTCCCATCATTTCTGCGGTTGGTCATGAAACCGATGTGACCATCATTGACTTCGTCGCTGACCTGCGCGCGCCTACACCGTCGGCCGCGGCTGAACTTGTGATCCTCTCGCGGCAGGAAATTGAAGAGCAGGCGGAATCGCTGCAGTTGAGGCTGGCACGGGCTGTCCGCTACCGGCTGCTGATGGCGAAGCAGACGCTGACCGAAGCCGCGCAGCAAGGCGCATTCGCGCGCATGATGGGCGGGATCAACCAGCGGCAGCAGAAGCTCGACGACCTGATCTTCCGGGTGGAGAAATCGGAACGCAGGCTGATCGAGCAGCATCGGCGACGTTGGGAACGGGCTTCCGCCGCGGCTCGGCATTACGATGTCCGGCGCATGCTGGCCGGAATCCGTAAAGACCTGGCCACGCAAACCTTCGCTGTGGCAGCGGCAGTGCGGGCAATCTTGCTGCGACAGCGGGGGCGGATCGACCAGGCCAAGCATCAGTTGAAAGCGCTTTCTCCGGTGGCGATTCTTGAGCGCGGATACGCCCTGGTTTTCGACTCCTCCGGCAAGCTGGTGAAAAGTTCAGCGCAGGTTGCGCGGGGAGACGAAGTTTCGGCGCGCCTCGCACACGGGAGGTTCACTGCCCGGGTCGAAAAAAAGAGCGACTAGTCCTTCGTACTCCGCCTAACTTCTAAGCAGATTTCTCGCCACAAACCAAACGTTGGCCGGACGCTCCGCCAAGCGCCGCATCAGGTAGGGATACCACTCAGTTCCGAACGGAACATAAACGCGCATCCGCCATCCCTCGCGCACCAGGGACTGCTGCAAATCTCGGCGGATGCCGTACAGCATTTGAAATTCGAAGGAATCGCGAGCAATGTTTTCCTGAGTCGCGAAGGCTCTAGCTTCAAGTATGATTCTTGGGTCGTGAGTGGCGAGGCCGTGGTAGATGCCGCTTTTCAGCAGAATTTTCATTAGCCTGATGTAGTTCGCATCCACTTCCCCCTTGGCCTGGAATGCGATTTCGGGAGGTTCCTTGTAGGCGCCTTTGCACAGCCGGATTCTGATCCCATCCTGCAGCAGCCGTGCAACATCGTCTTCCGAGCGCCGCATGTAGCTCTGGATTACCGCGCCCACGACGCCCCGATTTTCAGGAATCCGGTGGAGCTCGTGCACAAAATCCAGTGTGCGTTGGGTGTAGGCGGACCCTTCCATGTCCACGCGGACGAAGTTTTTCGGGTGGATGGACGCGGCCTGCGCCACCAGCGCGCTCACGTTGTCATAAGCCAGTTTCGAGTCGACATCAAGACCCATGTGGGTGAGCTTCAAACTCACATTGGCATTCAAGCCGCGCGCGGAAATTTCCGAGAGCAACTGCCGGTAGAGGTCCACGCTCTGCAGGGCTTCCTCTGGCGTGGTTACGTTTTCGCCGAGATTATCAACAGAAACGCTGAGCCCGGCGCGATTGAGTTCCTGCGCAACGCTGAGGGCATCTTCCACTTTTGTACCGGCGACGAAGCGGCCGGACATGCGTTTTCCCAGGGAAGAACGTTCGGCCACCGCGCGCAGCCAGCGGCTTTCGGAAAGAGAAATGAAGAGCGCTCTCAGCACGGCTCTCCGGGGCAGGAGAACCCATCAGCGCTTTGGCCCAGCCTGAAGGTCACAGAAATTTGTATCACAAAACTATTGTGGTTCGAGGAAGCGACCAGAATGGCGAAGCGCCTTCTTACAATTTACGGGTTGAAGTGGGATTCCACTCGTTCCGTGGACTCGTGGTCGGCTTTCTCCACTTCCATCCCTGGATCGCCGTCTGTGCCGATTGCACCAGTACAGGATTGCCACCCTTCACCTGTACCGACTTGATGTTGCCGTTGGGCTGTACCAACACTTCGAGTTTTACTGCGCCACTCAGGCTCATGGCACGCGCGACTTGCAGATACGCGGGCACAGTTTTGCTGACCACCTTGAGGACGGTGGCGTCCGGTTCGTCTTGGGCAAAGGAAGCCTGGGGCTGAAAACTCGACAACAAGGAAAATGCGATCAGAATAAAGAACGGGGAGCGCTTCATGATGCTTACAACTTAAGCGAAAACATCGCGCTGGAAGAGAGTACCGAAGCAACATGACTTTGGATACTGAAGCAAGGGGTCCCGGAAAGCCGGTGATCAGTGCCCTTGATCTTCCAGGAATTTTTCAACTTCCAGCGCCGCCATGCAGCCCGAACCGGCAGCGGTGATGGCCTGGCGATAGCGCCGGTCCTGCACATCGCCGCAGGCAAAAACCCCGGGCACTTTGGTGAACACGTAATCCTTGGTTTTTAAATATCCGTCCGCATCAGTATCTAGTTGGCCTTCGAAGATTTTGGCGTTGGGAATGTGGCCAATTCCCAGGAACATTGCGCTGGCCGGATGGTCCCAGACCTTGCCGGTGCTGATGTCGCGCAGTTTCAATGCGGTCACTTCTTTCTTGGAAGGGTCGAGCACATCTTCGACCACGGTGTTGGGAAGGAACTGAATTTTGTCGTGCTTCTGTGCCCGATCCAGCATGATTTTCGAAGCGCGGAATTGATCGCGACGATGGATCAGCGTGACTTTGCTCGCGAAGCGGGTGAGGAACAGCGCCTCTTCCATTGCAGAGTCGCCGCCGCCAATGACCGCAATATCTTTGCCAGAGAAAAAGAACCCATCGCAAGTCGCGCAGGAGGAAACTCCATGCCCGATCAGCGCCTTCTCGTTCGGCAATCCCAGCCAACGTGCCGAGGCGCCGCTGGCGATGATCAGCGTGCGAGTGGAAACCGTGTGCTTTCCCACTTGAAGCGTAATCGGACTGCTGCTGAGGTCGGCGGACGTGACGTGCGCGAGCTGGTACTCCGCCCCAAAGCGCTCCGCCTGCTTCCGCATATTGGCAATAAGTTCCGGCCCGTGAATACCTTCGGGAAAGCCGGGGAAATTTTCCACCAGCGTGGTGAGCGAGAGCTGGCCTCCGGGCTCGTGGCCCTCAATGACCAGCGGACGCAAATTGGCACGGGCGGTATACAGCGCGGCGGTGTGCCCGGCGCATCCGGATCCCACGATGACTACATTTCGTACGTCGTCCATAGAATTGATTAGATTACAAAAATGGAATTCGGGTTCAGCCGTAAGACTCGCAGGATTCGCCGCCTCACTTGTGACCTGTTGTGACTGGCTTCTTTGCTGGAGACTTGCCTGCCCCTTCCCCGCTACCTATTCTCGCAAGTTCTTCCGGAATCAATGCTTTCGCTCCCAAAATCCTGCGGTAGTCTGCCAGCAGCGAGGACGCGGAGCGGAACAGCGGTTCATACGCGCTCTGGTCGGGAGGCGGGCTGTCACCTTCTCCGGGGCAGCGCGCCAGCACCACGGACGACTTCCCGAACCGTTCCAGCTTAATGCGGTTGGCCGGCGTCCCCGCGCCCAGCATCACAGCTGGGGTAGTGACCGCCGAGGCGCTGTCTTCGATCGAGACTTGCAACAGGTCCTTCGGATCCCGCAGCCGAAAGACCAGCGTCTCCACCATTTGCTGAGTATCGCGGCTGAAGGAATATTGGACCGTTGTGTAAATGGACTGCCCAGTGAAGTCATGGCGAATGCGAACGAAATCGGCGCTGGCTGTGTCGGATGTGAGCGGCGCGTTGCTGCTACCGCCGATCAGAGGATTGTCGCCAGGATTGAGCACCGAGCGGCCGTAGTCCACTTCGAAGTCGGGAGAGAAAGCAGGCTTTGCGGCAATATGCGACAGCGCCGAAGCAATCTCCTGCTGCTCCTCCAGCGACGGAGCGCACACATTCAGCATATGCACTTTGACTTGCGGCTTCGGCGGCGCGCTGGCTTCCTGCGCCGAGCAGAGAAATGCTTCCGCAAAGACGACACTGACCACGAGGATTTTTCGGAACACAGCAAAATTGTACCAGCCCCATACGACCATGTAGAGGCGGAGCCTGTCCTGAGCGAAGTCGAAGAATGCCCTCACCTGACCGACCGGGCGCAGCCCGGGACAGATATCGGCGAGCACGGCTCGCCCGCCTGGACGAAGGCGTCCAGGCCTACGCGATTTCATGGGTACAATTGCAGCATGGCTAATCTGACACTGGTTTACGGGGTGCGGCTTTTGCCCTCGGAAGAGGTCGTCGAAGTGACCGACGCGACCCTGAAGCTGAAAAACGGCCGCGAGGCGCACGTTACCATGCACGTCCTCGAAGGCAGCAAAGATGAAATCGAGAAGCAGCTCAAGTCCAGCCTGGATGCCTTCTTCGATTTTTACCCTGAGATCTGACCCACCCCGGGTGCCCCGTCCTTGTCCCTCCGTTTTTTGGAGGGACAGGACGGGGCCTTATGGCCATTTCTAAACAACTACCGCCCTCTCAGCTCTGCCCCGGACGTTCCATCTATAATTCAGACGGCATTCGATGCGTCCCCGCCTTCGACAACTGCGCGCGTGGCTCGAGAAAAACGGCTTGTCCCCCAAGGGAAAGCTCGCGTTCATGACCTGGTACATCCTCGCCCTGGATTTGCTTCTCTTCGCGATTCAGAAAGTGGCGAGTCTTTTCCGCAGTTCGTTCGGGCAATCGCTCACCGGCTGGATTATTTTCCTCAGCCTCATCGTGATTGTTTTTTTCGTCGTACTCGCCGCCCGCTGGCTTTCGTCGAGGCTGCTGTGGAGGCTCCGCAACCGGCTTATCGTCACCTACATCTTCATCGGAGTTATTCCCGCGGTTCTCCTGATCACGCTGGCGGTGGGGGGCTTATATCTATCCGCCGGGCAGTTTGCCACGTTTATTGTGACCTCGAGGTTGGATTCTGAACTCGAAAGCCTGGAGGCCAGCAATCTTGTCATCGCCCGCCGGCTCGCCGCTGAACTGGACACCGGACGTCAGGCAGACACTCTTCGGTACCGCAGCTCCAACACATGGGGTCAGTCGCATGTTTGCGCCTGGCTTGACAACCAACCTTTGCTCAACAGCTCTGACGTGCAACTGGCTCCGGTACCGCCGGGATATCCTTCCGAGCAGACCGCAAGGGTTGTGCGCGATGCAGCCAATTTTTTTCTGCGTGCGACAACAACCATTGTTACTAAGAACGGTATGCTGACCGTGGTCTCGAGCCGTCCCCTCGACCAGCGCAAGCTGCTTGGCCTGGCAACTGATCTGGGTCAAGTCACCCTATATGTGCGGGACCCGCGAACGGGCGGGCGTTATCCGACATATAGCGTCGGCGACATTCCCCCACCCCAGCGCACCTTGGATCGCGACGTCGGATTTCTCGCCGACATCTCGGTTGTGAACTGGGCGGACGGAAGCGTTTCCAGCGCCGCATCCATCAGCGTGGAAACCCGGCTTTCCAAACTTTACGACCATCTGTTTGCCGCGTTAGGAGACTTGGCCGCGTCCATCAAATTCGGTCTGGTGGTTGGTGTTATCGTGCTGGGCGTGTTTGTGGCGATCGCCATATACATCGGCACCGGCCTTACACGTTCGGTCACCGGCGCGGTCGCCCAGCTCTATCAGGCAACGACCCACGTAAATCGTGGCGACTTCAGCCATCGCATTGCCATCGCGTCCAATGACCAGATCGCCGCCCTGGCCAGTTCCTTCAACCTGATGACCGAGTCCATTGAGAAACTGATCGTTGAGCAAAAAGAAAAGCACCGCCTGGAAAACGAGATCACCATCGCGCAGGAAGTGCAGGCACAATTGTTTCCCCGCCACATCTCACAGCTGCCCAGCCTGGAGGTGTACGGCTTCTGCCGCCCGGCGCGCAGTGTGAGCGGCGACTACTACGATTTCCTCACTACCGGTTCCGAGAAACTCATCCTCGCCGTGGGCGACGTCAGTGGAAAGGGGATTTCCGCCGCCCTACTGATGGCGACAATTCACTCGGCGGTACGCGCCTATTCGATGGAGGGAATTCCGATCCTGCGCCAGGCACAGGCGGTCGGCGCAGGAGAGGCGAAGTACGATCCGATCGTGCCGGGCGCAGAAGTTTCGCCTGGCACTCTGCTTTCGCTGCTGAATCATCAGCTCTACCACAGCACTCCGATGGAAAAATATGCCACGTTGTTTCTGGCGACATACGATGGAGCGGATCGCCGGCTGACTTTCAGTAACGCTGGGCATCTGCCGCCCATGCTGCTGGGTGCAAATGGCTCCATCCGACGGCTGGAGGACGGGGGCACCGTAGTCGGGCTGTTCGATGACATCCGATACGACGAGGGCTCGGCGCAACTTCGTCCCGGGGATATTTTTCTGGCCTACAGCGACGGCGTCACCGAACCGGAAAATGATTTTGGTGAATTCGGGGAGCCGCGGCTGATCGAACTGGTGCAGGAAAACCGCGACCTGCCGCTGGAACGCATCACTGAAATTGTCACCGCTGCCGTGGATGACTGGATTGGTTCGGCAGAACAGCCGGATGACGTGACCCTGGTGCTGGCGCGGGCGCGCTGACTGACACCTCGCTGATCCGGAGAAAAGCCCCCCGCCCTCACTATGGCTTACTTCCCGGTGCGCAGAATCTCGGTTGTTCCCACTACCTTTTGGCCGGCGGCCATCCCGCCAATCACCACTAGACCGTCCGAGGTCACAATCAGTCCGTGATGGTCCATGGTTGGCTTGGGATTATTCTCTGTGATGGTTTCCCAGGAATCATTTTTCAAGTTCAGCGCAAAGATCACGGGAGACGGCTCCGCCGGCTTGCCGTCAAGGCCGATGCCGGTGAAGTCGTACACCGTGTCGCTGCCGCCGGCGAAATAAATTCGCTCCCCTTTTTCCGACGCTCCGGCGGCGATGCGGTAGCGCGCCATACCTGGGTGCGCCGGCAATTTCTTCCACTCGATCTTCCGTGGATCGTGATGATTAATCTTTCCCATCCAGCATTCGTCCGACGCGACATAAGTCAGTCCGCCGGCAGTGGGGTTCTTCTCGCCCCCATCCACATAAAGGATAGTGTCTCCGCTTACCGCTCCCGCGTGCCCAAAAACGGGAGTTCCGGGAGAGGGAGTTCCCTGTAGCCATTTTTTTTCTTCGGCGTCGTAAATCTGCACCTGATTGGTTGGGCCGGTCCTTGCAAGTCCGCCAATCACGTAAATGTAGCGATCGCGATAGGCGCCCGCCACCGCGTCCCGCACCGCCACCGGCATATCTGTTCCGCTGTGCCAGCGCAGCCCGGTGGGGTCGTAAATCGAAACATCGGGAATGATTTGCTCCAGACCGCTGGGGTCGAGAACGTATCCACCGAAAAGGAAAACCTGGTCCGCGGCGCCCACCGCAACCGTTCCCAGCCGCCCCGAGCCCGGAGCAGACCGGATCGCCGTCCACTTGTCGTACTTCAAATTCAGCGCATAGGCGGCGTTGGTAACTGCGTTCCAGGCCTTCTGCGGACCGAGACCCATGAGCGAATACACCAGTACCTGGCCATCAATTCTGACCGCAGCCACGGCATTGCCAGTAACCGGCACGGGCAAGGGCTGGTACTGTTCCTCCGCCAGGGCCGCGAGAGCCAGCAGAAGCAGCGTTGAAATCAGCAGGGTTTGTTTCATGGATGGTATTCAAAATACCACGAACTCCGGGTCGGCACGGTGGACTCGGGGGCTCGCGTCCTCGAGAGGCCGACTCCATCGTCTAGATGGTTAGGACACAAGATTCGCAATCAGCCCCATCACCAGTGTTCATGCGTGTTTTCAGCAGTTTAACGTTAGGCCAGGTTAGGCAAAAGTGCCTAAATTAGGTCACTATGGTGACAGTGGAATCGGTTACCACACTGAACGGATGTGCCATGGGCGAAGTCCCAGTCACGGATATCAAGAAGTTGAAGTACGCCGATCTACGACCGGCGTTGATTGACAGTTACGTCACGCTGGGGAACAAGTCGCTGAAAGAGCGGGCCGACGGGACGGAGAACATCGCAGGGCTTGCGGCCCTCGATGAGTTCTGCGAGTTCAAACAGAAAGTAGACGACGGCAAGATTATCGTGACCGACAGGGGCCTCTCCGCTACTCAGTTGACGACCGATTTCGCCAGTCGATTCGTTAGGAAACGCAAGGCAGAGGATGGGCAGTGCTGCAATCAACCGCGTTCACTTGCTGCACTCCGCAGGATGCTCAAACTTGCGAAGCGGGCAAAGAAGATTCACGATGTCCCATTCATCGAGTTTCTGAAGGAGCCCTCGGCCCGCAAAGGCTTCTTGACGGTCTCTGAGTTCGACGAATTAATCGGCCTGCTTCCGACCCATCTTCGACCGCTCGTCACCCGCTCTACTACTGCGGAACTCGAATCGGTGAGGCGTTGCAGCTCGAATGGTCGCAGGTCGACCTTGACGCCCGCACAATTCGACTGGAACCGGAGCAGACCACAGATGAAGTCCGCATCCTGCCACTGCCGCCTTCACTCGTGATGATGCTCACAAAGGTAAAGCCCAAAACTGGTCTCGTGTTCGACGGGACGAATCTCCGCAAAGAGTGGACGAAAGCGTGTGCCGCCGCTGGCCTCGGTCGACTGACCAAGGTTGAAGGCCGACCTTATGACCCGATATACTCGGGGTTGACACTCCACGATTTGCGACGGTCGGCGGTCAGGAACCTTGTCAACGCAGGCGTGCCGGAGCGAGTCGCGATGAGGATCAGGGGTCACAAAACCCGTTCGGTGCGACCGCTATCACATCGTCTCGGATGAGGATGTCATCGCCGCGATGCAGAAAGTTGTCACCGCATCACTCGGCTCTGCGAAGCAAGGCAACGGCAACAGGAAGTCCCTCAGTGAGTAGCACGGCAACGTGGCGGGTTCGTCTAACGGTCAGGACGCGAGGTTCTCAACCTTGTAATAGGGGTTCGATTCCCCTACCCGCTACCATCTCCCAATCATCGCATGGTGACAGTTTGGTGACAATCGGCATGATTTTCTAGGTTAACTCATTGATTATAAACGGAAAACAAGGCTTGGACGGAAGATTCTCAATCTTCAAACACGGGTTCGATTCCCGTTAGCGCTACCAAACTCGATACTTTCCCGTACGTTGCTCAAGGCACCGATCGTTGCGCTGGAGCAAAGGGAGAGATTAATCCGCTGAAGATGCTTCCCCTGGCCGACTTGCATGAAGACGGCGGCAGCTTTCTCAGCATAGTCTTCCCCCCGGAATCTTCTCATAGCCGGAGCACTGCAGGACAGGAAGCCGCGGATACTTGGGGAAATCAGGTTCGGTGGCCGACCGTCCGCACAGAAAGAAGGTGGAACCCCGGTCCGACCGGATTGGCCGCATATGCTTGCAATCCATGCACAAACCTATGCGATCTTTCCCGGCATTTGACACTTCCGGCACGATCACAGAATACCGCCAGGCACGTATATGTCACGAGTCTCCAAAAAAGCTTTGCCTTTACCCTTGACAACTTGTGACCTCAGTAGCAGAATTCGTTAGGCGAATAAAAAGCGAAATAGCTACCTTCGCAGTCGCCCGGGCAGCCAGCCCTGATCTTCATCATTCTGCCCCGAGGTCTCGATGTCATCGCTTCCGTTGAGTAGCGGCCATTCCCCGTTTTTGCCGGCGGGGTTTGAGGACAAAAAGGCCGCCTTGCTGCGGCATATTGCCGGATCCGCACGGCTAGCGGCGGTACGGCCGGCGTCGCGACTGGAAGTACGCCCCAGTCCCGAGATGCTTTCGACTGGCATCCCCGAAGTAGATGCTATCACCGGAGGCTTTCCGCGCGGCTGCTTGACCGAAATCTGCGGGGCCGCTTCTTCCGGAAAAACCAGCTTGCTCCTGGCCACGCTTGCCGCTGCCACCCGCCGCGGGGAAAGCTGCGTCCTGATCGATGCCAGCGACAGCTTTGATCCGGCTTCGGGGGCGGCAGCGGGTTCGGATTTCAGCAAACTGCTTTGGATTCGGTGCGGGGTTTTGCCTGTGCATTCCAAGGTCAAAACCTTTTATCACAGAGGACACAGAGGTTCACCGAGGATTAAAAATGACGAACAAAACCTCGAGCAGGTCCTGAAGACGACCGACTTGATCCTGCAAAGCGGAGGCTTCGGGCTGGTGGTGCTGGATCTCGCGGGAATTCCTGAAAATTTTTCCCGCCGCATTCCTCTGGCTTCCTGGTTCCGCTTTCAGCGCGTAATCGAGCCGGCAAAAACCGCGCTGCTGGTGGTGAGCGAATCTCCCCGCACCCAGAGTTGCGCGGGGTTGGTGATTGAGCTCTGCAGCAAGCTATCAGCTGTCAGCTATCAGCTATCAGCAAACCCAACGCATACGCAGATTCTTGAAGGCATGCAACTAGAAACAGAAGTGGTGCGCTCGCGAATGGAGCGCAGGCCAGCGCAATCTGTAACAGTAGCATTTGAAACACAAGCAGTGCGCGCGGGATGAACTCGATTTTGATTTTGGCCAACGACGAATGACCAACGACGGTTCTCATGCCCTTTGCCTGCATTTTCGTTCCCGATTTCCCCGTGGAAGCAATCCTGCGGGCGGAGCCGGAACTGCGTTCGCGGGCGGTCTCGGTGCTCGAAGGCAAACCGCCGCTGCAAATAATTCTTTCAGGAAACGAAGCAGCCCGCCGCGCTGGAGTTTTGTCCGGTATGACCAAATTGCAGGTGGAAGGCTGTGCGGAAATTGCGCTGCGAGAGCGCTCTGCGCTTCAGGAGTCTGCAGCCCATCAGGCGTTGCTTGATTGCGCACAATCTTTTTCGCCGCGAGTAGAAGATGTTGTCCCCGACACGCTCCTGCTGGATCTATCCGGCCTCGGTGCGCTCTTTGGCGCCCTGCCCAATATTGCCCGCGAGATTTATCAGCGCGCTTCTGGGATGGGCCTGGAAATCAACGTGGCTGTGGCTTTCACGCTGGAGGCCGCTCAGCTCGCCGCCCGCGGATTTAGCGGCGTAACCGTGGTGCCGGAAGGAAAAGAATCCGAAATTTTAGGTGGCTTGCCGGTTGCGGTATTGTTCGCCGATGAAATCGACTCGGAAGACGCAGCGGAATTTTTGCAAACTTTCAGTCGCTGGGGGATACGCAAATTCCGCGACTTGATTGCCCTGCCCGCTGCGTCCCTAAGCGAGCGTTTGGGACAGCGCGGCCTCGAACTGCAACGAAAAGCCAGTGGCATCGGTATGCGGACGCTAGTTCCATCCAACCCGCCACTGATATTTGAAGAAGCAATGGAGCTGGAATTTCCTCTAGTGCTACTCGAACCGCTGGCGTTTTTGTTGAATCGGATGCTCGATCAACTGTGCGCACGCCTGCAAGCGCGAGCGCTGGCTGCCCAGGAACTGTTTCTGAAGTTGACGCTGGAAAATGGGAGGTCCGAAAGTGATGCGGCCAGTTGCTTTCAGCGAACTATCCATTTGCCAGTGCCGCTGGTTGACGCCAACATTTTTCTCAAACTTCTGCAACTGGATTTGAAGGCGCATCCCCCGGGCGCTCCGGTGGTAAAAATTCTTCTACGCATTGAACCTGAAAAACCGCGTCCGGCGCAGAACGGGCTTTTTCTTCCCGCTTCGCCGGAGCCGGAAAAACTTGAGCTCACGCTGGCCCGAATTGCAGGAGTCGTCGGCGAAGATCGCGCCGGATCGCCGCAACTTCTGGACACGCATCGTCCCCTGGCATTCGAGATGCGGCACTTCACGCCATCGACGCCCGAACACGGAAGCTGTCATGCACCGAAAAATAAAGATTTGGTGACCGCACTGCGGATTTTTCGTCCACGAATTGCGGTCACCGTCACTTACCAGGACGGCACTCCATCTCACATTTCTTCTGAGAGACAAAATCAAATTGCAGGCGAAGTATTGTGGGCCGCCGGCCCCTGGCGCTCCTCCGGCGACTGGTGGGAACAGGATTCCTGGGTACGCGACGAGTGGGACATTGCGGTGCAGGAGAAATCAGGGATTGCGCTGTATCGCCTGGTCCACGATCTGGTGTGCGGACAGTGGCTGCTGGAAGGAAGCTACGACTGAGAAGAAATTGCAGATTGTTGATCTCAGATTTTAGATTGCGCACGAAACTTCGGAAATCCTCTCATTCTGCAATCTCAAATCTGCAATCTGAAATTCCCGGTATGTACATCGAACTTCATTTCCGTTCCGCTTTCAGCTTCCTCGAAGGCTCGTCTCTGCCGGAAAGTTTAATCGCGCGGTGCGCTCGGTTGAACATGCCGGCAATGGCGCTGCTCGACCGCGATGGCGTTTACGGCGCGCCGCGTTTTTATATGGCGGCGAAAAAGGCGGGGATCAGGGCGCATATTGGAGCGGAAGTGACGTGCAATATTTTAGATTTGAGATTGCAGATTGCAGATTTACGGAAAAGCCACGAACTCTGCAATCTGCAATCTACAATCTGCAATCGCCTTCCACTCCTCGTCTCCTCTCGCGCTGGATATCAGAACCTTTGTCGATTAATCACAAGGATGAAGCTTCGCGCAAAAAAAGACGAAGGCGCGGTCCTAGAAAAAGAGCTTGAGGAATATCCAGAAGGGCTTATTTGCCTCACCGGAGGAGATGAGGGCCCGCTCGCCCATGCTCTACGAAACGGTGGCATCGAAGCGGCGCGCCGCACCGTTGAGCATTTAATCCACATTTTTGGCCGCAAGAATGTCTATGTTGAATTGCAGCGCCACTTTCACCGCGAACAGGAAATGCGCAACCGCGCTGCCATTGAGATTGCTCGCTCACTGCGATTACCACTGCTGGCGACCAATGGAGTACGCTACGCAACCCGAGATGACCGCCAGCTTGCCGACGTCTTCACTGCGCTCCGCAATCATTGTACTCTGAGCACTGCCGGACGCCTTCTGGCGCGGAATTCCGAGTGTCACTTGAAATCGCCGGAGGAAATGAAATCTCTTTTCGCCGACTTGCCGGAAGCGATCGTCAACACCGTCGAACTTTCTTCGCGACTCGAATTCACCCTCGAAGACCTGGGCTATGAATTTCCCAAATATCCCGTGCCCGATGGCGAAAGCATGATGTCGTTCTTGCGCGAGCGTGCCCGCGAAGGATTTCAGTCGCGTTACGGCCGCGCATCTACCGATTTGAAAGACCGCGCCCGACGTCAGATCGAGCGCGAGCTTACGCTGATCGAAAAACTCAAGCTGCCGGGGTATTTTCTGATTGTCTGGGACCTGATCTGCTTTTGCCGCGAACAGAACATTCTCGTCCAGGGCCGCGGATCGGCCGCCAATAGCGCGGTTTGCTATTCGCTCGGCATCACGGCCGTGGACCCGGTCGGCATGGAACTGCTCTTCGAGCGGTTTCTTTCCGAAGAGCGCGGCGAGTGGCCCGACATTGATCTCGACCTCCCCAGCGGGGACGATCGCGAAACCGTAATCCAATATCTATATCGCCGTTACGGCGAACGCGGCGCGGCCATGACGGCCAATGTCATCACCTATCGCAGCCGCATGGCCTCGCGCGAAATTGGCAAGGTTCTCGGCTTCGATCCGGAAACGTTGGGCAAAGTTTCCGTCGCAGTCGCGCAGTGGGAATATCGCGACGCCCATGACGCGTTCGACCGCCGTTTTCGTGATGCTGGCCTCGACATGCGCCATCCTCGCATCCGAAAATATTTTGAGTTGTGCCAGGCGATTCAGGATTTGCCGCGCCATCTCGGGCAACATTCCGGCGGCATGGTCATCTGCCAGGGCCAGCTTGATTCTGTTGTTCCTCTCGAACCTGCATCCATGCCGGGCCGCGTGGTCGTGCAATGGGACAAAGAAGATTGCGCCGACCTCGGCATCATCAAAGTGGACTTGCTCGGCCTCGGCATGATGGCAGCGATCAAGGATTCGCTCGCGCTCATTCGCAATCACTACAACGAAGAAGTAGACCTGGCGCATCTGCCCGCCGACGATCCCGAAGTGTATTCGACGCTGCAAAAGGCCGACACCATCGGCATGTTCCAGATCGAGAGCCGGGCACAGATGTCGTGTCTTCCACGGCTTCGTCCGAAGCGTTTTTACGATCTGGTGGTGGAAGTTGCAATCATTCGGCCTGGCCCCATCGTCGGTCAGATGGTAAATCCTTATTTAGAGCGGCGACAAGGACGGCAAGAGGTCACGTATGCGCATCCCTCACTCGAGCCGGTGCTCAAACGCACTCTGGGCGTCCCGCTTTTTCAGGAACAGCTTCTGCGCATGGCCATGGTGGTCGCAGGATTCACCGGCGGCGAAGCTGAGGAACTGCGCCGCGCCATGGGATTCAAGCGCTCAGAAAGGAGAATGCACGAAATCGAAGCCAAGCTCCGCGCCGGGATGGAGAAGAACGGCATCTCGCGAGAAGCGCAGGAGCAAATCGTCCTCTCCATCACTTCCTTCGCGCTCTATGGATTTCCCGAATCCCATGCTGCCAGCTTCGCGCTGCTTGCCTACGCCAGCGCCTATTTGAAATGTCACTATCTCGCGGCTTTTACCGCAGCGCTTTTGAATAACCAGCCGATGGGTTTCTACAGCCCGGCAACCCTCGTGAAAGACGCGCAGCGGCACGGATTGAAAGTGTTGCCGGTGGATGTGATGAAGTCGGAATGGGAGTGTACGTTGGAAGAACCCGTCGTTGGTCGTCGGTCGTTGGTCGTTGGCCAAGACCATACCCTCTCGGCAAATTATTCGCCTGACTGCTCGGAATTCAGCTCCGAAGGAGCGGCAGATTGCAGCCCAGGGCGCAAGCCCTGGGTACAAGCGGATGATGATCAAGCCCTGAAGGGACGGAAGAAACGGTACATCGCTCTCCGCCTCGGCCTTCGTTACGTCCGCGGACTCCGTGAAGAGGCAGGCCGCGCAATCGCCGGGAAACGAAACCTTGCTCCCTTCACTTCAATCCACGATTTCGTACGCCGCGTTCCGGAACTGGGCAAAGACGAACTGAACACGCTCGCGGAAATTGGGGCGTTGAATTCTGTGAAATCTTCACCACAGAGACACAGAGACACAGAGGAATCCAGATCAACTAAAGATCAGATGGATTGTGAAGAATTAGCCTCCTCTGTGTCTCTGTGTCTCTGTGGTGAAAAGCCTTTCCACCGCCGCGATGCTCTCTGGAACGCCGGCGCGGCCGCAAATCCTTCCGGCCCGCTACTCGAGGAACTCCCCGAGCCCGACCACAAATCTCCATTAAGAATGATGTCCGCCGAAGAACGCCTGGTGGCTGACTTTCGCGGCACGGGCATGACGGTCGGCCCGCATCCCATGGCCTATCATCGCGCGCGCATGGACAAAATGGGTGTGCGTTGCGCTAGGGACCTCGGGGAAATCCCCAGCGGTCGAAAGGTGAAGACCGCAGGCTGCGTGATTGCGCGCCAGCGTCCCGGCACCGCCAAGGGATTTTTGTTTCTAAGTCTGGAAGACGAAACCGGAGTCGCGAACGCCATCGTCACTCCGGCTTTGTTTCAGCAAAATCGTTTATTGCTCACGGCGGAGCAATTTCTGATGGTGGAAGGCATTCTGCAAAATCAGGATGGAGTCATTTCCATCAAGGCTAACCGCGTTTCCTCTATTCGCATCACCCAGGCGCAGACACGCTCTCACGACTTCCACTGAATCTCAACTCCGGCTTCGTCGAAATAACGTTTTTGTATCCCGACTCAAGAAAATTTATTCCCATACGAAATTTCCGCTCACCAAAAGAGGAAACTTTTATAACGCAATTCGCTCTACCACAGACCGCTCAGGTTTATCATAAGCACATCGCATCCACGCGCGTCAGTGCGTGGCCCCAGAATATTTGACCAGCTAAGGAGTATAGAAATGGCCAAAGCAAAAACCCCTGTCACCAAACCCACCAAAGCAAGAATGAAGACTACGAAAAAGCTCCTGCAGATGCCGGAAAGCGGCAACGGTAATAACAATGCTCCACAGTATTCCCCTGCCGATTTCGAGGCCGAAATCCGGTTTCGAGCTTACGAACTTTATCAGCAGCGGGGATGCACGCCCGGGCAGGAGGAACAAGACTGGTTCGCCGCCGAGCGCGAAGTTCTCGCCCGTCGGGACCGGCACAAGCACACGGCTTGAGCGGACAGGTTCGTTCGTGGGCGAACATCTCGTGCCTGTTGTTGGCGAAGGCAAATGACCGAGATGCCGCGCCTCGGCCAACGCCTCCTGCCCTACCTACTACCGCTTCATTTGCCTCTTCCCTGTAAGTCTGAAAAAATAGCAGTCCTACATGTCTGCCCTCGGCAGTTTTGTTCTTCTGTTGGCTCTCGCGCTCGCTGGCTACTCTTTTCTCGCCGGACTGTTGGCCCTCGCCGCGCGCCCGCCGGGATGGGAGCGTCTCAGCGAAACTGCCCGCCGCGCCGGGATCGCCAGCTTCGGCACAGTGTTCATCGCGGCTGTAGTCCTGGTCACTTCCGCCTTCCGCAATGATTTTTCCATGGCCTATGTGTTTCATCACAGCAATCGCGACCTGCCGCTGCCCTATAAATTCGCCACGCTTTGGTCTGGACAGGAAGGCTCGCTTCTTTTCTGGTCGCTGCTGCTTTCCGGCTACGGACTGGTCCTGCGGCTGCGTCACAAGACGGACGAGGCATTATTCGCGCACGCGTCGGTGGTTATCGCCGCGGTGCAGGTCTTCTTTCTATTGCTGCTGAATTTTGCTGCCCGGCCTTTTACCGTGATGCAGGGCACTCTGCCCGCCGACGGCGCTGGGCTGAACTCCTTGCTCCAGTACCCCGAAATGGTGATTCATCCCCCGATGCTTTACCTGGGGTACGTGGGATTCACCGTTCCCTTTGCGTTTGCGCTCGGCGCGCTGGCGATGAAGTATCCGGGCGACAAATGGATCCACATCACGCGGCGCTGGACGATGGTGACGTGGGCATTCCTGACGCTGGGCATTCCGCTGGGCGCGCACTGGGCCTACTACGTGCTCGGCTGGGGGGGATACTGGGGCTGGGACCCGGTCGAAAACGCGTCCCTGCTGCCCTGGCTCACCGGCACCGCGTTTCTGCACTCGGTCATGATGCAGGAGAAGCGCGGCATGTTGAAGGTGTGGAACATGTGGCTAGTGTTCACCACGTTCTGGCTTTCGATTCTTGGAACTTACTTGACTCGTAGCGGCGTGCTGAATTCCGTGCACGCTTTCGCGCAATCCCCGATTGGGGGATGGTTCAAGTGGTTTCTGGTACTTATATTCGTGGTCTTCGCCGCATTCTTTTGGAAAAATAAATCGTATCTCGCTAGCGAACATAAGCTGGAATCACTGGTCTCGCGCGAGTCGAGTTTCCTGTTCAATAATCTGCTGTTTGTTTTGGCTTGCTTTACCGTGTTGTGGGGGACGTGGTTTCCGCTGATTTCGGAATTGTTGCAAGGACATAAAGTCACCGTCGGTCCTCCGTTCTTCAACAGCGTGATCGTGCCGGTTGCCCTGCTGTTGCTGTTCCTGACGGCCGTTGGCCCGCTGCTCTCCTGGCGCAAGACTTCGCTGGACAGCCTGAAGCGCAATTTCCTGTGGCCGGCGCTGGGCGCATTGGCGGTGGGCGCGGTGATGATGATTCTTGGCGTGCGCCCGTGGCACAATCTTTCCTATTTCTATGCTTTGATGACGGCGATGCTGGCCACGCTCGTCGGATTGACCGTCATCTCGGAATTCATTCGCGGCGGCCGCGTCATTTCCCGCCACACCGGGCAGAACCTGGCGGCCTCCATGCTGCACCTGTGTCATCGCAACACGCGCCGCTACGGCGGATACATTGTGCATTTCGGCGTAGGCCTGTTGTTCTTGGGAATCCTGGGCGCCGTCTTCAATCAGGACGCCGAAAAGGAAATGGGCTTCGGCGACAAGCTCGCCCTCGGCCCTTACACGCTGGTCTGCCGCTCGTACACGCAGGAAGAGAAGCCGAACTACAGCGTCGATGTGGCGATCATGCAAGTCTTCAAGGGGGACCGGCAGATTGACACGCTTTATCCGGAAAGCCGCTTTTACCCCGCCAACCAACAGCAGCAACACATCCCATCAGTCCGCTCTACTTTGAAGGAAGACCTATACATTGTTTATGAGGGCCAGAATCCGGACACCGGACGGCCGATTATTAAAGCCCACCTGAATCCTTTGGTTTCCTGGATCTGGATCGGCGTGATAGTGATGATTTTCGGCACGATCGTAGCGCTGGTTCCAAATGCAGCGCCGCTGCGTGCCGCGGTTCCCGCTCGTCTTGAAACCGCCCCGGTGGGAGCTGGAGACTAATGCCTCGTTTTCATAAAAAAAGCCGGGTGCCCCATTTCTCGCGTTCTTTGCGAGACGTGGGGATTTCCCCAGGACGTCTTCGATTTCTTCCCGCCGTTCTTATGGGAGTTCTGTTGCTGATGGGAGCAGGTGACGACTCTGCACGCATCGACCGGCTGGGCCATCAAGTCATGTGCGTCTGCAGCTGCAACCAGATTCTGCTGGAATGCAATCACGTCGGCTGCTCATACTCGTCACGCATGAGAGGCGAACTGGTGGATGCGGTAGATGCGGGCGGCAGCGACGGCGCCGTGTTGCAGACATTCATTCAGAAATATGGGACCACGGTGCTTGCCGCCCCGACAACCGTGGGATGGGTTAACTTGGCTGCCTGGGTCATGCCCTACGCCGCACTGGGGCTCGGGATTTTGCTCGTCGCCTTCGTGGTGCGGGTGTGGAGAAATCGCCCACTGCCTGTACCCGCGGGCGTGCCCACTAGCGTGGCGGGAGCCGAACTCGACCGCTTCCGCGCCCAGGCCCGCAAGGAGACTGACCTGTGATCCCTCTGCTTTGCGCTCTCATCACTGCGGCCGCGCTGCTCTATGTCTTCAGCGTCCCCGGCGGACTGACTTCGGGGCCGGAGAAAACCCGCGCCGCATTTTTACGTGAGCGACGGGAAGCGGTTTACGAAAATCTCCGCGACCTGAACTTTGAATTCAAAGCTGGCAAACTTCCAGAGACTGACTATCTGACGATGAAAAGTTCTCTCGAAGAAGAAGCTGCGGCTATCCTGGCGGAGATCTCTCGGTTGGAGTCCGCAGTGCAGCCCGCCGGCGTGATCCGAAACAAGAAGGGACAACGCGTTTGACGATCCGGACTCACTTGCGCGCCGCCGTGGCATTTCTGTTGCTCGCGGGCACGTCGTCTTTGTTTGCTGCCACGCTGAAAGGCACCATCACCAACGGCACCAGCAACAAGCCATCCGTAGGCGACGAAGTCATCCTCATCAAACTTGCCGCCGGCATGGAGGAGGTCGGCCACGCCAAGACCGATGCCCAGGGAAAATTCAGTTTCACCTTCGCCGACGCCGATTCTCCGCACCTCGTCCGCGCGATTCATCAGGGAGTCACGTATCATCAGCCCGCTCGTCCGGGAGCGGATTCAGTCGCGGTGACGGTGTACGACGTGAGCAAGAAAATCAGCGGCGTGCACGCGGTTGCCGATCTCATGTACCTGCAGACAGCACAGGGCAAGCTTGAGGTCATGCGACTTTTCGCCGTGGAAAACAAGTCCAAGCCTCCCGTCACCCAGATGAACGACGCCAACTTCGAGTTCTACATGCCCGAGGGCGCCGAGATTGACGAAGCGCAGGCGCAGACCCAAGGCGGGCAAGGCGTCAACATCGAGCCCACGCCGCAAGCTGAGAAGGGACGTTATGCATTTGCGTTCCCCCTGCGCCCCGGGCAAACTCAATTTCAGGTCACCTATCACCTGACTTACAGCGGTAAGGCGACGATAGACCCGCGCCTGATCTATCCCTTGCAGCATTTCGTGGCGATTCTGCCACGGTCGATAGGATTTACTCCCGCGCAATCCGGAGTGTATGAAGACAAGCAGCCTCCCGATCAGCCGGACGCGATTGCCGAAGTCGCCAGCAATCCGCAGCCGGGACAAAAGCTGGTATTTGAAATCTCCGGCGACGGGACACTGAAAAGCCAAGATGAGCAGGCCTCCAACCAGGTTTCAGCTCCGGCCGCGGCTTCCACCGACGCCCGCCCCGGCGGCGGCCTTGGCCCGCCTATTGAAGCTCCTGATCCGCTGGACAAGTACCGCGTCTGGCTTTTGGCCGGCGTAGGCGTGGCGCTGGTGGCGGGAGCCATCTACATCACTCAACGCTCTCGATCGGCCAGTCCATCGCCGGTCACTGCTTCCAGCCATTCCGGCAAGTTGCTGGAAGCTCTAAAAGAAGAGATCTTTCAGCTCGAAATGGAGCACAAACAGGGGCAGATCACCGACCAGGAATACGCCAAGAATAAGTTCGCACTAGACCAGACCTTGGCGAGGGCCATCAAACGCAGTCGCTAAAACTGAATTCAAACTCTTAGCCCACGGATTTACACGGATCTCCACGGATCAAGAACACGAGAAAGAAACATCCGTGAAATCCGTGGCTGGTCTTTTCGCCCGCGCTGGGATCTACGATATTGCCCGCAAGTGCCTCTGCTTTCTGCGTTCTCGGGAGAGATGCATCCTAGCGGTGTGGGTAGCATCTATTCTGCTAGGACACACTATGGGGAATACATTTAAAACCGCGTTTCTTCTGACTGCGCTCACGCTGCTGCTGATGTTCATTGGCCGGATGCTGGGCGGCCCCAACGGAATGCTGCTGGCGCTGGTCGCCGCCGGCATCCTGAATTTCGTCTCCTATTTTTTCTCCGACAAGCTGGCCCTCGCCATGTATCACGCGCAGTCGGCTACGCACGAGGAACTTCCCCGCGCGTACGAGATCGTCGAGCGACTCACCCAGAAGATCGGCATCCCGATGCCGAAGATTTACGTGATCCCGACCGAATCGCCCAACGCCTTTGCGACTGGCCGCAATCCCAATCATGCTTCTGTCGCGGTGACTCACGGAATCCTTGGCCTGCTCAATGACGAAGAACTCGAGGGCGTTCTGGCCCACGAACTCAGCCACGTTCGCAATCGGGACATTCTCATCAGTTCGGTTGCGGCGACTCTGGCCGGTGCAATTACCTGGCTGCGATACGGCGCCGTGTTCGGAGGAATGGGTAACAGCGACAATCGCCGCGAAGGAGGACTAGGGGCCTTGATCATGCTCATCGTCGCTCCCATCGCCGCCATGTTGATTCAGCTTGCGGTCTCGCGCTCGCGCGAATATCAGGCTGACGAAACCGGCGCGCACATGACTGGCAATCCTTATGCTTTAGCCAGCGCGCTGGCCAAGCTCGAAGCCTACTCCAAGCGTGTGCCGATGGCCGCGACACCATCAACCGCGCACCTTTTCATCATTCAGCCGTTCTTAGGGATGAGCTTCAGCAGCCTGTTTTCGACGCATCCCCCAACCGCGAAGCGAATCGAGCGGCTGACCGGACGGCCGGCAGAATTTATGCAGTAAAGGAACGGCAAGAAATCTTAGCCACGGCTTAGCACGGATCTACACGGATAAAAAGCAAGAAAAAGAAACATCCGTGAAAATCCGCGTTAATCTGTGGCTAAGAAGTTGACCTTAAGAGCCAGGGACCAAGAGCCAAGAGCAGGTTTTCTCGGTCACCAAGGTAACCAGTGCGGTGTCAGTCCCGCATAGTAGAATCGCCTCCATGTCCATGGAAAGCGTGATTGCCGCGTCGCATCGGGCCGCCCAACTGGAAACTGAGCTCAAGAAAGTCATTCGCGGAAAGGATGACGTCGTCCGCCTGGCGCTGGTCTCGGTGCTGGCCCACGGACATCTCCTGATCGAAGGCGTCCCCGGCGTCGGCAAGACGACTTTGGCCCACGCTCTGGCGCGTTCGCTGGGATGCAGCTTTCAGCGCGTGCAGTTCACCAGCGACATGCTTCCCTCCGACATTCTAGGAATCTCGGTTTACTCGACCACCGACCAGAAATTCGAATTCAAACGCGGCCCCATTTTCACCAACATCTTGATGGCCGACGAAATCAACCGCACCACGCCCAAGACCCAGTCCGCCCTGCTCGAAGCCATGAACGAAGGCCAGGTCACGGTGGACTCGCACTGCTACCAGTTGCCGCAGCCGTTTCTGGTGATCGCGACCCAGAATCCGGTGGAGCATCACGGGACTTATCCGCTGCCCGAGTCGCAACTCGACCGTTTCATGATGCGCGTGCACATGGGATATCCCGACGCGAAATCCGAACACCAGATTCTTCGAGCGGAAGCCGGCGCTGCGCAACTCGACAGCCTCGAAGCCGTGCTGACGGGTGGCGATGTGCTCGAAATGCAGAAAGTCGTCACCCGGGTTGAAGTGGACGATTCGCTTGTCGCATACGCGCTAGAAATCGTCCGCCGCACCCGTACCCACGAGAAGCTCACCCTGGGAGTCTCGCCGCGCGGATCGCAAATGCTCTATCGCGCCGCCCAGGCCATGGCCTTCCTCGACGGACGCAGCTTCTGTGTCCCCGAAGATTTCAAGCCGCTGGCCATCCCAGTCTTCGCCCACCGCGTAGCCATCCACGGCATGAACTCGTCAGGCATGAAAAAATCCGTCCGCGCCGAAGAAGTGATTCAGGAGATTGTGGACTCGGTGCCAGTGCCGGTCTAACCGCCGCACATCAGTCGTACACACCTCAAATTAAGATAGCGATGTCATTCCGAAGCGGCGAAGCTGTTCGCCGGCAGCGCCATCACTCTGATCTTGCTGATAGCTGACGGCTGAAAGCTGATAGCTTACTGTCATGACCTTCCTGCGCTTCCTAATGCTGCTCGCACTGGCAGTCTGGCTGGGCGGACTCATCTTCTTCCCCGTAGTTGCGCAAACCGCCTTCACGGTCCTCCCTTCAACGCACATGGCCGGACTAGTCGTTCGCGGCACCCTACTAACACTCCATCGGATGGCCTTCATCTGCGGAGTTGTATTCCTAACGAGTTCGTTGATCTACAACCGTGCAGCGCACGGAACCGCGCGAACACTGAGCCTGAGCCACCTGCTTGTCCTCGTTATGCTTGCCCTGACCGCTATTTCGCAATTCGCGATTATCCCGAAGATGGACACACTACTAGTGCCCCAAGTCGAGATTAATTCGCTACCGCCCGGGGACCCCGTTCGCGTGCTGTTCGACTCCCTGCACGTCTGGTCCACAAGACTAGAAGGAACGGTGCTAATCCTGGGCTTACTAGTCCTCTACGCCACCTCCCGCCGGTTCAATTCGTCGCGGACGTAGGTGCGATCCCCGCAAATCATTTATTCTGTTACATCACCTCAATGCCTGCACCAAACGCTCCAAGCTAACAGTTAGGAGCTGATAGCTAAAAGCTTCTTTTATGAAAACTGGCATCATTGGCCTGCCTCAGGTAGGCAAAACATCTCTGTTTCGGATTCTCACCAAGGCGCATCTGTCGTCGGCTCCGTCCAATCCGCGCGAGGCGCATATCGGAGTCGCCAAGGTGCCCGACGAGCGCCTCGATAAACTAGCCGCGCTCTACAACCCCAAGAAGCTCACCCACGCCTCCGTCGAGTACGTGGACGTCGGCGCCATCGGCCAGGATTCATTGAAGGAGTCGAGCTACGTCGCCCACCTTCGCAGCGTGGACGCGCTCGCCCACGTCGTCCGTGCCTTTGAGGACGATTCCATTCCCCACGCCGGGCCGATTGATCCCCTGCGCGACATCAAGAACGTCGAATTCGATCTGATGGTCAGCGACCTCGGCCAGATCGAAAAACGCCTGGAGCGCGTAGAAAAAGACTTGAAGAAGATGCGATCGCCCGACCTCGAAAAAGAATTCGAGCTATTGAAGAAGGCCAAAGGGCAAATCGAAGCCGAGCGCCCGCTTCGCGAGATGGAAATGACTCCCGAAGACAAGAAGCGCTTTCGCGGATTCATGTTCCTAAGCGAGAAGCCGATGCTCTACGTCCTGAATATCGGCGAGAGCACGGAGCTGGGCAAAGACCTGGAAGCCGCCGTCGCGAAATACGGTCTGACCGAGGTTGCGTCCCGCCCGAACGCCGGGGCCACCGCGATCTGCGGCAAAGTCGAGGCCGAACTCGCCGAAATGTCCGACGCTGATGCCGCCGAATTCCTCTCCAGCTACGGCCTAACCGAAAGCGGCCTCGCCCGCCTCATCCGCAAAACCTACGCGCTGTTGGGCCTGATTTCCTTTTTCACGGCCGGCGAAGACGAATGTCGCGCCTGGACCATCCCCGTAAACACGCGCGCCGTTCAGGGCGCCGGAGCCATCCATTCCGACCTAGAACACCACTTCATCCGCGCCGAAACCATTCGCTGGGACGCGCTGCTGGAAGCCGGCTCCGAAGCCAACGCCCGCGCCAAAGGGACGCTGCGTTTGGAAGGCAAAGACTACATCGTGCAGGATGGGGACGTGATGCATATAAGGCACTCGGGGTAGGGATCCTGAAGACGTTACTTGCCTGGATATTGATCGAGCTCGATTTGCTTAACGATAGCTCCGATGGATTCCCGCGAAATGATGCATCCGCGTTCGATTGTTGCCTCCTCTTTCGAGGTACGCGCTGATCTTGCGAGTTCTTCGAAGTTCTTAGAATTGATCTGGTGAACACCGATAAGTGCGTATGACTTTGCTTGCAGGTTCCCTACAAAGTAGAGTCGTTCGAAATCCGCCAAGGCAGACTGGCGAGACAAAATGATTTTGTAGTCCTTCTCTCCTTGCGAAATGACCCCCGGCGTACCCAGTCCAACCAAATGCCAGTTGCCCGACCACAGAAAGACGCTCAAAAGCCGCATCAGGAGGCTCTCCGGCATGGGCAACAACTGCGAAGAGTAACACTGCAATGGCACAAAACCTCATTCATTCACCTGCTGCGAGGTCACGGATATCGGATTCCCCTACCTTCAGAATGATCGAGAACTCGAATCTTGCGTCTCCCTTCGTGTTCCCGCTGGCACGGGCTGCAGCTTCTCCAGCAGCATAGGCCCCAGATGCGATACCGATCCCGCTCCCAACGTCAAAATCATGTCCCCGTCACACGCACTTGCCGTCGCCGCCGTCACGGCATCTTCAAACGAACCGGCGTAGCTAACCTCTGAAGAACCAGTCGCGACCTTCTCGGAAATCCTGCGCGCCAAAGCTTCTCCGGTGATGCCCTCGATCGGCTGCTCGCTGGCGGGATAAATATCCAGCACCTGCAGCGAGTCGGCGTCGCCGAACGCGGTCGCAAAATCGTCCATCAAATCGCGGGTGCGGGTGTAGCGATGTGGCTGGAAGATGACGTGGACTTTGCGATATCCGCATTGCCGCGCCGCCGCCAGCGTCGCCCGAATTTCAGTCGGATGATGTCCGTAGTCGTCAATCACGGTCACGCCCGCAGCCGTCCCGCGCACCTGAAAGCGCCGGTCCACCCCGCGGAAACTTTCCAGCGCCTCGCGAATTTGAGGAGTTGGAATATCGAGGCCAATGCCAACCGCGATTGCCGCAGTCGCGTTCAGCACGTTGTGGACGCCGGGAACATGCAGATGAAACTCGCCAAGATCGCGTCCGCGAAATGTGACCTCAAAACTGACTTTTGGGGGCACGGGCGTCCCCGCCCGTGCATTTTCTTTCCCTGCCGTGCGAGGGCGCCCGGCGCCCCACAATCCATTTTTCTTTACTGTGATCCGAAAATCAGAACCCTTCCGCGTTCCGTAACTGACTATCCGCCGCTGAATCTTCGGAAACAGGCGCCGCAGAATCGGATCGTCATTACAGGCCACGATCATTCCATAAAACGGCAGCCGGTCCATAAAGTCCAGAAACGTCCGCTTTACGTCATGCATGCTGCGATAGCAATCCATGTGCTCGCGATCAATGTTGGTCACGACCGCGAGAATCGGCGAGAGCTTCAGAAACGACCGGTCGCTTTCGTCCGCCTCGGCAACCAGATACTGCGACCGCCCCAGCCGCGCATTCGATCCCATCGCGTCCACGCGCCCGCCAACAACCACGGTGGGATCAAGCCCGCCCGCCGCCAGCACCGCCGCGACCATCGAAGTGGTCGTCGTCTTGCCGTGCATCCCTGCGATGGCGATCCCATACTTCAGCCGCATCAACTCCGCCAGCGTCTCCGCCCGCTGGATTACAGGTATATGCAGCTTGTGCGCTTCTGCGACCTCGGGATTTCCAGCGTTGATCGCCGAACTGGTCACGACAACCTCAGCCCCGGAGACGTTTTCCGCTCCGTGCCCCTCGAAAATAACCGCGCCGAGGCTCTTCAACCGCTCAGTGACAGAAGACCGCTTCAGGTCAGAACCAGAAATCTTGTAGCCGAGGTTCAGCAGGACTTCGGCAATCCCGCTCATGCCGATGCCGCCGATGCCTACGAAATGAATGCGTTGAATCTTGGCAAACATAAAAACTGCTCTTGGTTCTTAGCTCTTGGCTCTTAGCTCCCGCTGGGCTTGCTAGAAGCTAGGAGCTAGTAACTAGTAGCTTGTTCTCCCGCCAGCTTCGCCGCCAGCTCCGCAATATCTTTCGCGGCTTCGGGATGCGCCATGGCCCGCGCCGCATCGCTCATTCGCGCAAGCCCTGCCGGATCTTCCAGCAGGGCGCAAATCGTATCCACCAGCCAGACTTCGTCGAGCTTGGTCTCTTCGAGCACTACGGCCGCCTGCGCTCGTTCCAGCGCTTCCGCGTTGCGCCGCTGGTGATCGTCTGCTGCCATCGGGAACGGAACAAAAATCGCTGGCTTTCCTGCGGCAGCAATCTCCGCGACGGTGCTCGCTCCCGAGCGGCACAACACCACATCAGCGCGAGCAAAATATCCCGGCATATCGTCTATAAATTTGAAAACTTCGGCCGGATTCCCCGCCTGCTCGTATGCGGCGCGGACTTCATTATAGTCACGCTCTCCGGTCTGATGGATAATCCGCAGTCCCGGCACGCGCTTCGTCAGTTCCGGCAATACCCGAATCACTGCGAGATTAATGGCTCGCGCGCCCTGGCTTCCGCCGAAGACCAGCAGCGTCGGCGACGCCTGAACGTAAGACTTCCTGGGAATCTGAAAAAACGCCGGACGCACCGGAACGCCAGTCACAACCGGGTTGCGGAAATATCGACCAGTCTCCTCGAAGTGAACTGCCGCCGCTGACACGAAATGCGCTACCACACGGTTGGCGAATCCCGGAACAAAATTCGGCTCGAATGCCAGAGTCGGTATGCGCCGCCGAATGGCCGCCAACATTGCCGGGCCGGAAGCGTATCCGCCGACACCAATGACCACGTCGGGCTGAAAGTCGATCAGCATTCGACGCGCAGCAAGCACCGCACGGGGAAGATCGAAAATTGTTTTGAGCCGGGTCGTTAGGCTCACCCGATTCAGCGCGCCTACCTTCACTAACTGCAGAGGAAATCCCGCAGCTGGAACCAGCCGGTTTTCGAGTCCGCGGGCGGTGCCGATAAAAAGCACCTCCGCGCCGTACCGGCTGCGCAACTCCTGGGCAATGGCGATGGCGGG
>Ga0066789_10000028_pt1 | contig 37797 bp, 24 predicted proteins | sample OrgsoiDNA2013049_FD_70960 | JGI IMG/M metagenome (GOLD analysis project Ga0066789, IMG submission 70960) | Permafrost soil microbial communities from the Arctic, to analyse light accelerated degradation of dissolved organic matter (DOM) -... | ecosystem: Environmental > Terrestrial > Soil >...
TCCGCGAACCCGATCATGGCCACCGAGAACCAAGTGCCGAGCTGGAAGCCGAATATGGCGCCGCCGATCATCGCGAGCAGAGCCACGATTCCGCCCCACATGAGCAGCGCGCGCAGAAAGGAAAAGTCCTTGCGGGTGCGATGCGCGACGAACATGAGCCCACCGGCGCCCAAAGCCGTCACCAGGGTGGCGCTGTCGATCGCCCCGGGAGCCTTCGCATCGGCGATATAGAGGAGGGGCACGAAGATCAGGGCTTCCGCAACCACGTACGCCCCATAGGCGAAGTACTGCATCCCGATCGATGAACTGGTTTGTGCCGTGCGCGAAGCCAACCAACCGGTCAGCATGAACGCGCCGAGAATCAGAAACCAATTAAAGCCGAGCATGAACTGCGCGATTTGACCCGCGAGGCCGGACTCGAACAGCCCTAGTTCGACCAGAATGAATCCGAGGATGCCCCCCACCAGATGGGTGTAGGTGCGCGTGATGAATACGCTGCGGCTGTCCGCTTGCACACCCGGAAAGGCGGCGTTGTTGCTTGGGAAATTAGCCATATATGTCCTCCATTGATACCCGACGCGGCATTTTAGCATCCCCACCCAAGGGACGCCGGATTAGCCCGATTGCAGCCAAATGGGGGCAAAAATCGCGCCTTCAATGGCCCGCGTCAACGCGCGGGCCCGCGTCGGTGGGCGCCGTGTCGAATTCCGCGGCCACCCATCGTTTCAGCGCCTCTGTAGACTGTGGACGGCCCAGGAAGTTCTTCACCAGGTCATTCGCCGATACCGAGCCGCCGGGTTCCAGCACCGTTCGCCGATAGCGCAGGGGCGCGTCGCCGGCCAGCAGGTTTTTGGGGTCGAATTGCTCAAAAAAGTCTTCGGCAATGACCTTGTCCCACATATAGGTGTAATACGCGGAAGAGTACCCCGACAGATGCCCGAAGGACGCATACATGTGCGTGCCTTCCGGCGGCGTGAACGGCGCGTATTTGACCGTGTCGCGATCGGTAATCGCATCGAGGTCCACGTCCTGCGGTTTGGCATTGTAAATATCATAGGAAACGGCGGTGTAGCCGTTCTGCTGCGCGACGAAGTTGGCGCGCCCGAACGCCGATGCCCGCCTCATGCGCAGCACGAGTTCGGCCGGGATCGGTTTTCCCGATTGATAGTCGCGTGCGAACGATGCCAAAACCTGCGGGCTCTGGATCCACTCCTCCAGCATTTGCGAGGGTGCTTCGACGAAATCCGATTCCATCGAGATCCCGCTGATTCCGGCCCACGGTTGCTGGCCCCCCAGGATCATGTGCATGAGATGCCCGAACTCGTGGAAGAATGTTTGCACGTCCCCATATTCCATGAGGCCGGGATCTTCCGGGGTCGGCCGCGGAAAGTTGCAAATCAAGGCGGCTTCCGGAAGCCGCTTGCCGCGTACGCCATCGAGCACCGCCATCATTTCTGCGTGGGAGTATTTGCCGGGACGCGGGTGCATATCCAGATAGAAGCGTCCGATGACTTTGCCCGCATCGAGTATCTGCCAGGTCTCCACGGACGGATCCCAGGCCGGGGCGCCCTCTTCTTGGCGAAAGGTGACGTGGAATAGGGTCGCTGCGGTGTCGAGTATTCCCTGTCTTACGCGTCCGTACGGAAAATAGGGACGCACCGATTGCGAATCGAAGTTGAAGCTCGAGCGGCGGACCTGTTCGAGGTAATAACTCTTCTCCTGCAGACCGATGGTGGTTGCCTTCGCGTCGGACTTTCTCTTTTCCGCGAGCAGCATTTGAAATTCCCTTGAAGCGACCGGGCGCACCGCCGTGTCGAGACTCTGAATGAATTCTGCGATCTGGGCGCCTGTGCCGATCATCTTGTCGGCCGCGTTGTAATCCGCCCACGATTTGTATCCGAGTATCGAGGCAATGTCGTAGCGCGTGCGCAGCATCTTCATCAGCACATCGCGATTCTGGGGATAGGCACGGGTGTGGAACGCCATATATAAGCGGCGGCGAAGCGCGTCGCTCACCGCGAAATTCATCGCCGGAATGAAATCCGGATAGCTGGTGGTGATGTGGATGACGCCATCCTTGTCGGCCTTGTGGTTGTCGATGTAATCGCGCGGCAAACCGGCGAGCTCGGATGGGTCGCGAACCTCGATCGACTTCTGTCCATCGTTGATATTGCGATCGAATGCCGATTGCTCTTCAGTGAGCTCATCGCTGAGTACCTTCAGGCGTGCCCGCGTGGCATCGTTCTTGTCGACGCCGGCAAGCCGGAATTCGAGCAATTGACGCCGCATGTAGTATTGAGTGGCCGGATCGGCCCGGGAAACCGGTACCGCCGCCAGGGCCTGATAGACGCTGCGATTCAGTGAGAGCGCCGTTTGCGCGGCGCTCACCTTGCGAGTCATCGCCGTGGCACGGTCGCGAAACGCTGCGTCAGGGTGCACGGCCTCCATGAGCGACGAGAAATACATGGCGGCATTGATGTGCCAGACCGCGTCGTCGTAATTCGCCAGGGTGTTGTCGATGGTTCTCGGCCCTTTGACCGCCACGATCTTGTCGATCGACCGCTGTGCCGCATCGAGTCTCTGATTCTCGATTTTCTCGAAGGCGCCGACGTCGGGTTTCGTGCTCCAAATCGGCGGCGGCAAATCCAGGGCGGCGGCGATCGTCGCAAAAGCCGTCATTAACCCAAAGACGCATAGCTTGATGATCCGCATTCCTCATCCTCGTTTCGGTTGCCGAGGCGAGAGTATAAAAGGCCTGGCAGCCGCCTCGCGAAATACCGGCGTCCGCAGGGCGCACACGATGCTTCATTCCCAGGTAAAATTCTTGACAGCGCACGAATTAAAAATGTGAGATCATCTCTGTAAGTGATTGATTATTAAGTAACTATAGAGCTGGCAGAGTGGTTCACGAATGCCAAACACTCATTGTCGGGCGCACTGGGGTTTTGCAGTAGCGATCGCAACCCTGCTCACGAATGCGTGGCTGAACCGCAAGCAGCACACCCGTGAGGCTCCTTAAAAATCATCGGTTGAGATTGCTCCCATTCTCGCTCGATCGACGTTGTGGCTACCGCGTGCTGTCGGCCACGAGACGCAGCTGCGGCCGCGGTTTGTCGTAGGCGCTGAGGTTAGGACACTCGACCGGGCGCCGGGGATGCATTGGCGCGGTTGATGGAGCAAAGTGGAGACAGAATGGAAACATTGACCCCTGAAACGGGGTTCGAAGTAGGGCAGAATGTAAGGCAAGTAGTTGATTTAAATGATATCGGAGAGGTGGCAGAGCGGTTGAATGCACCGGTCTTGAAAACCGGCAGCCCCTTACGGGGCTCGTGAGTTCGAATCTCACCCTCTCCGCCAAAGTTTCAGTCACTTAGCCTCGATTCTCAATCTCCAAACTTCGATCCAAGTTGCACCTCAAGTTGCACTTTTCGGGGCGCCTTTCCTTTGCAACTATGTAGGCTATCTCCGACGCGAACTGCCGGTGTGTTTCCCTTGCTAGTTCTTGCAATTGGGCATATCCAGGCAAGGCGACAGGACCCAGTTCTGAGCGGTGGCTAGCGTCACTAAGGGGAGTGGGGACGATGAACAATAAAATTCTGGGATTGCTTGCGGTCGGGCTAATGGCCGGACCGATAAGCGCAAACGCACAGTCCACTACTTACACCTATCAGGGGGACGCGCTCGATGTGACGCTCAATATCAATCCCCCAGCGGGTTCTACCAGTATCGATGTCCTACCCTTGGAGCGACGTGGTGTTGGCACGTTAAGCGCCTTTGTTACGCTGAGCGCCCCCCTTGGTGACAACCTTAACGACTTTTCTGTCACGCCGACAAGAATCCAAATGTTCAGCGGCGGTCTTACAAGCTTAGATTTTCTTAATACCGTAGCTTTTTGGACCAATGGCAATGGTGCTATCGACGGGTGGTCGATGTCGCTAGCGGCTGTCGTCGGCGGTCCGGGCGGCTGGAGCCAGACGATGACTAGCTCTGACATCGGCGGTGTGGGCGGAGACTATGCGGCGATTTCGACCAGCTGTACGGCTTATTTCTCCTTCCCCAACCAGCCGCAGTCTTTTAGTTGTGGGATGACAGGGAGCAATAAGACACCGGGTGTTTGGACATCACCAGCGGCCCAGGCTCCCGAGATCGATCCCGCATCGGCGGCCAGCGGGTTAACGCTGCTGTTGGGTGGCGTAGCTGTGCTGCGCGGTCGTCGGAAACTAAGTTGAGTAGCGTGGCGTAGGCGCTTTGTTGCAAGCAGGGAATCGGTAGCGGGACATGCCGCGGATTGTTGCGAGGACCGAGGATGCCGTCTAGTCAGTACGGCGGCCGGCGCAACACTGTATGAGTTGTATTTGGCTCAGACCCGATCTGAGCAATGTCCGAGTTCGTTATGGATGCAAGATAACTGCCGGTCGAGATTTGGCAGCGCGCATTCAGTTACCCTCTTCCGCGCTCAAAAGTTGACCGCAGTCTTCTACTCACGGTGGACTTCCATTGTGGGCACTCCCATCGCATTCCACACAAAAAAAGCTGCTGACAATCGGTTGATTCGGTTGATGCTCCGCAATACTGACCGTAAGCGACTTCGAAATATTGACGGATCTGTTCAGTTTCGGCGCCTTTCGCGTACCAGCTTGCGTGGTGGCATAGTCCATATAGCCGAATTCTTTCGCGCTTCATTAATCTTTCGCTTATTTCCCACATATGTAATGAAAGGAGAGTTTCCTTTCCACACTGGGGGCATACAACTGGAAATCGAAGGGTTTCCAATTTCATAGGTAAAGCCCGATTGGTGTCCTCTGCGAGTGCGCCGAAAAGAATGTACGCTTGGAAGCTCGTATGGTGACACTAATGATACACCTACGATGAAGGGGGTAACTACGAAACGGCTGACCAAACCCGAACGGCTACTCAATGAGCAAATGCTGGCCACATTCGAGTGGGCAGCCGAACACCCTAAGAGGTGGCACGACATCGGCAAGATGCCGGAGTCGCAGAAAGCGGCCGAACTGCTCGAGAAGCGTGGCGTCATCGAGATCCGCCAGCCGATGAATCAATACCGTCTCAAGCCCGCACCAAAAGTAGGGCGGTCAGGGTCGCCGCCTCCCGAGAAACTCTAGACTTCTCGCGCTGCGTCAGCATTTGACCCTTTCTGATCGCGTAAAGATCTGCGTTTGCAGTTACTATCTTCGAGCCTCGAAGACTGGCTCGGCTTTTTGGCGCGCGCCTTTGCAGAATAAATTTCGAATTACTTAAGGGAATCATATGACTATCAAAAATAATCTCTCCGCGTTTACGGCCTTCCTTGCTCTTACGGTTATGAACGTTGCGGCGGTCGCGGATGAACATCCATTCACAGAAGGACAGATCGTCAACGTATCGGCGATAAGGACCGAATACGGAAAGTTTGACGAGTACATGAAGTATCTCTCTACGACATGGAAGGCAAGTCAGGAGGCGGCAAAGAAGGCGGGTTACATTACCGGCTACAAGATCATTAATGTAGAGCCGCGAGGCGAAAATGATCCGGACATTTACCTGGTGATCTACTTCAAGAACTGGGCGGCGTTGGACGGCGCGACCGCCAAAGGAGATGCGATAGCGAACCAAGTGGAAGGGTCCGTGGTGGCGTCCAACAAAGGCGCGGTCGATCGCGGCAAGATCCGCCGAACTCTCGGTTCGTGGACGGGCCAACAACTTGATCTGAAGTAGCGCAGAAATCGCGAAGCTCGGAACGGAAACCGGGGGCTTGCGCCCCGGTTTTTTCTGCGATAGCGAAACACGCCAATCGCATCAGATATCGCATTGCCGCGACAGCGGCGTGACGGTCTGATTGTTCAAGTTCGCGGCTAAGGGGGCGCTGTCAACAGGACCGCCCGCTCTTGGGCGCTAAAAGAGAAAACGTTCCTCCACGTTTCAGCTGAGAAAATCCACCGTCTATCCAAATCTTTTGAAAAAACGGATTGACGTAAAGTACCAATATCGGTCGCGGATTTTCAGAGTGCGTCTGATGGATACGTTCAACCACCTTCTGCATGACGACGCCGTCAAAGGGGTTATAAAGAAAGACTACCAACGGCTCCAGAGGAAAATCGAATTCTGTCACATCGGCGTGAAAAAGCTCGATCCGAGAAGTGTCTGTTCCACTGGCAGCCAAGCTAATCAGATTGGTTTCCGCCGCGCGATGCAACTCTAGCGCAAATTCCACACCGAGTATCCGACGAAACGGATAGGACAATCCTAAGATGAGTGCCCGACCTTTGCCAGAGCCTAGGTCGATGAGCGTAAATTCCCGGTGTTCGATGTCTAATGAGGCAATAGCTTGCGCGAATTCATCGGGATCGCTCGCGATGTGGCGGATACCGAAACGGCGATGTGGCCCGGCGATATGGAGGTCACTCAAATGGGTTGTTCCGCCAGTATCAACACCGTGATCGCTGTCGAATGCCGCATCAACAGTCTTCTTGCGGTGTTCCCACTCCGTTGCAACGTCGCCCTCCGTTTTGTGGAAGGGACGCCAAAGGCTAGCGGCAACATGATGCGCCAGGGCGCGCAACCCTTCCGATCGAAGTATTTCGCATGCAGTCTGAAATTTTCGCCGTATCTTCACGTATGACGCGTCTGCATTATCCTGTACCTACTTATCCTCACAGCTGGCGCTAAAATATGAAAGGGATCAAGCGTCTGACCCGTTGACTGTACCGCGCATATTCACCCGAGAACTCCTCGCGCATGAACCGCTCTTCAGCGGCTGACTTCAGGAGGAAGGCAATGAACCCGAGGCCAAGGCCGATGAATGCGCGGATCTCACCCACTGCAATCGCGGTCCCGGCAAGGGCGAGCAACAATCCCGTATAGATGGCATGACCGTTACTCCTTCCAAAGTCGTCTCGTTCTTCACGCCGGCAAAATCACTATGAAGCAACTGCGGCCGTCGTCCATTGCCGTGCAGCGTGCATCGCCGCCGTGACGGCGCGCGATTTGCCGCACCAACGCCAAACCCAACCCGGTTCCGGCGCGCTCGCGGGCATCGTTGGGGCGATAGAAAGGCCGGAACACATTTTCAAACTCGGATTGCGGAACGCCGGGGCCGCCATCCCACACGGTGATCGTGGCGTTGCCGGCGTCGCGCGCGATGCGTACCTGCGTGGGCGCCGCGCCATGGCGGCGGGCGTTTTCCAGCAAGTTTCGCAGCAGGCGGCGCAGCAAGCGGGCGTCGCCGCGGATGCCGACCACCGCACCCTCGAGCTGCGCGTCGTCGTAGCGCGCGCACTCCTCGGCGGCGAGTGCCAAGAGATCGAGCTCTTCGGTCGCCAAATCCTCGGTAACGGCGTCGAGCCTGCTGGCCAGCAGGATCTCGTCCACCAGCCAGTCAAGCTCCGCAATGTCCTGCTCCAATCCTAATTTACGTTTTGCGTCGGCGGACACCTTCATCAACTCCACTGCCAACCGGATGCGGGCCAACGGCGTGCGCAATTCATGCGAAGCATTGGCGAGCAGAGACTTGTGACCTTGCACCAGTTGCTCGATCTGCCGGGCGGCACGATTGAAGCTTTCGGCCAGACGCGCTACTTCGTCGCGGCCTTCGACGGCCACGCGGGCCGTGAGATCGCCGGCGCCGAGCGATTCGACTCCGCGCTGCAAGCGTTCCAGGCGTCCGGTGATCTGCCGCACGATGGGGAAGGCTGCGATTCCGATGGCGAGCGCGAGCAGGGCGAGCGCGCCATGGAACAGGAACCGCGGGTGTGCGTACCCGATGGGTACGCTTGCGGCCAGCCACCGGCCATCGGAGAGATGAACGTAAGAGGCGTGCTCTCGATTCCAAGGCGTCATGGCCATCGCCCCGTGATGCATCCCTGGGGGAGGGGGTAGGGGGTGGCCTATGGCTGCAATTGGCATCCCCTCCTTGTCGAAGAGAGTTACATCGCCATTCAGACCCGTCACCAGCCGGCGCAGGGCTTCTTGCTGGCCAAGGGCCGGCAAGTCGGCAGGAGGGAGCGCATTCTGCACCAGCCTGCCCAGTGTGGTGCCCGTCTGCTCCATGGAACCGCCGGTGAAATGCCACAACGTCACGGTGGCGAGTACGAACAGAATGAGGCTGGCGACGAGCGCGAAGTAGAACCGAAGGTAGAGGCGCAGCATCAGTCTTGCGCTTTTGCGAACACGTAGCCGGCTCCGCGCACCGTGATGACACGCCGCGGCTTCTTCGGATCGTCCTCGATCGCTGCGCGGATGCGCGACATGTGCACGTCTATCGAGCGGTCAAAGGCCTCCAGGTGTTCTCCCTTCACCAGATCCATCAGGATATCGCGCGACAGCACACGGCCGGCCTTTTCCGCCAGCGCCACCAGCAAATCGAACTGATAACCGGTGAGATCACATTGCACCCCGTCCAAGCGCACCGCGCGCGCCGCCGTGTCGATCTCGAGCCGGCCGAAATGCAGCAATTGTTCCTCAGAGACTCGCCCGCGAACACGCCGCCGTAGGATGGCCCGCAGCCGCGCGAGCAGTTCGCGCGGCTGGAAAGGTTTCGGAAGGTAGTCGTCGGCGCCCAGTTCCAAGCCGACGATGCGATCGATCGCATCGCCTCGCCCGGTCAGCATGAGGACCGGTGTGTCGGATTTGGCGCGCACCTGCCGGCATACGTCCAGGCCGTCCATGTCCGGCAGCATCAAGTCGAGAACAATGGCGCCGTACTCCGCACCGGAAAGGCGCTCCAGGGCTGTCGCGCCCAGCGGCGCAACGGTGATGAGAAATCCCGCCTGACCGAGATACTCCGACAGCATTTCGGCCAGGCGGGGATCATCTTCGACCAACAGGATGCGCTCGGCCATCTCGACGTCGACTGTAGAGCTTGTCGCGCGCGCTCACCAGAGAATTATCAAGAATGCGGCATCGAATGCGGCATCGACCCGTGCATATGCTCCAGGTGATCGGCCAATGCCTTGCGTTGCGTCGGCGTGAGCAAGTCGCCGACGTCCGCAATGAGCTGCACGAAGCGCTTGGAGGCCTGGTCGGCGAGTTGCAGGTGCTCCGCGCGCGCGCTCTCGAGCGCAGTGCGGTCGACGGGGGTCTGTGCTAGCGCTTGCATGGCGCGGGTATGGGACGAGTGCAGCTGCGAATGCAGCGGAAGCAGGTCGCTTACGGCCTGTTTCACGAGAGGATCGATCTGCGCTTTCTGCGCGGCGGTGGCATCGATCTCGACGTACAGGTGCTTGAGCATATGATCGACGTGGGCGGACATGTCGGCGGCACTGTGCGTGCCGTCCATCATCATCCCGTGGCTGCAGCTCAAGCCGGCGCCCCAGGCCGAAACGCCGGCGGCGATGGCAGCGCCCGCGACGAATGCAATCGCGGTGTGGCGGTTGAACAGGAGACGGCGGAACGGCTGCGCGCCGGTGGTGGCCGGCAATTGAGTGGTCATGGTCAGTCCTCTAATCGGTGGTGGAAGGTTCGATTCAAATTCTGGGCGGGGCCGGTTAGCCGCAGTTGTGCGCTGTGTAAAGTTTTGTAAAGCGCTCCGCATCGACGCGAGCGCCATTGCCTTCGGCAGATCACACTTCCAGCCGATCCCCGGGACGGGCCACAATAGTGTATAGCGCCGGCATGAGATAAATGCTGATGAACAGGCGGGTGAACAGACCGCTGACGATGACCAGGGCAAACGGCCGTTGGGAATCCGTGCCGACGCCGGTGGCTAGCGCGACCGGCAACAGGCCCAACGCCGCCACCAGCGCGGTCATCATGATGGGGCGCAGACGGAGAATCGCGCCTTCACGAATCGCCTCGGCAAGGGGGGCGCCGCCGCGGCGGAGCTCGTTGACGTAGGAGATATAAACCACCGCGGTTTGCACCGACACGCCAAACAGGGCCAGGAAGCCGATCCCCGACGAAACTGAAAACGGTGTGCCGCTGATCCACAGGGCCACGAGCCCGCCCACGGGTGCAGACAGCAGCACGCCCAGCACGGTGATGAACGGGAATTTGAAGTTGCTGTAGAGCGCGAATAGCAGCAGAAATATCAGGAACAAGGTCAGGGGGAGAATGACGCTCAGCTGCTGGCGCGAAGCGGTGTATTCCGAATATTCTCCGCCCCAATCCAGACGGTAGCCTTGCGGCAACGCCACCTTGTCGTGCACCTGCTGCATGGCATCGCCCACCGCGCCGGCCAAATCGCGCCCGTCGACCGAGAACTGCACACCGATGTAGCGCGAATTGTCCTGGCGATAAATGAAGGACGCGCCGCTTGCCACTTGGATGCCCGCAAATTCCTTGAGCGGAATTTGTTGCCCGGCGGGCGTGGCGACGAGGATATTGCCGATCTCCTCGGGGTTGTCCCGGTATTGGCTTTCGAGGCGGACGACAAGATCAAACTGTTTTTCCTGCTGCACTACCTGGGTGGCCACGTCCCCGCCTATGGCCGTCTGAATCAAGCCGTTGATGTCGGCGACGTTCAAGCCGTAGCGGGCAATTTTTGCGCGATCGATTTTTATGATAAGACTTGGCTGCCCGAGCTCTTGCACCAAAGTCACTTCACGAATGCCGCGCACCTGCCCCAAGACCTGCTTGATGGCTTTGCCCTTTTTTTGAAGCGTATCCAAATCGGAACCGAAGACCTTGACGGCCAGCGCACTCTTCAAGCCGGTCTCCGCCTCATCCACTGCGTCTTCCGCCGGCTGGGTATAATTGAAATTGATTCCGGGAAACGCCTCGAGCTTCTTGTTGATGGCTTCGATCAGCCCGGCCTTATTGTGGTAAGCGCCGGTCCACTGCGCGTAAGGTTTGAGATCAACGTAGAACTCTACGTTGAAGAAACCGGTCGGATCGGTACCGTCGTCCGGGCGGCCCAGTTCGGAGGCGACCGTGGTGACCTCGGGAAAGGAGCGCAGAATATCCCGCACCTTGGGCGCGATCTTCGCCGATTCGTCGAAGGAAATCGTGTATGGCATCGTTGCGCGCACCCACAGCGCACCTTCATCGAGCTTCGGCATGAACTCGGCGCCGATGCGGGGAACGAGCAGCAGAGAAAGTGCGAGCAAAATGGCCGATGCGACTGTGGTCGCCCACGGATGGGCGAGACATGAATCGAGGCCCTTGGCGTAAGCTGACTGGATGGCTTCAAAAGCGGCGTTGCGCCGCTCCCGCACGCCTTTGCGCATGAACCACGCACACAGCACCGGCAGCAATGTGAGTGTGACGATCAGGGAGCCGACCAGCGCGAAAACCATCGTATCGGCCATCGGTTTGAACAGCGTCCCGGAAGGTCCGGCCAAGACATAGATGGGCAGAAAGCTGGCCACGATCACCGCGACCGCGTAGAAAAGCGGCCGATCCACCTCGGCCGCCGCCTCCTCGATGATTTGCCTGACGTTGAGCGGACCTCCCTTGCGCGCCACCACCTGGCGGAAAATATTTTCGACCATCACCACCGCGCCATCCACCAGGATCCCAAAATCCACCGCGCCGATGGAGAGCAGATTGGCCGAGGCGTTTTGGAGATCGAGACAAATAAACGCGAACAGCAGCGCCAGCGGGATGCTGGTCGCGACGATCAGCCCCGCACGGAAGTCGTAGAGGAAAAATATGAGGATCACGACGACCAGCAACATCCCCCGCAACAGGTTCCGCTCAACGGTCTGCGTCGTCAGTGCGACCAAGTTGCTGCGGTCGTAGAACGGAAGAACTTTGACATCCTTGGGCAGGATTTGATCGTTGAGTTCCTTGGTCTTCGCTTCAACCCGCTTGAGGACGTCCTGGGTTTTTTCGCCGGTTCGCAGCAGGATGACGCCCTCCACGGCGTCGTCCTGATTCTGGAAGCCGAACTCGCCAAGGCGCGGTGCGATGCCGATGGCCACGCGGCCGACATCTTTGACCAACACCGGGGTGCCGTTATGCACCGCCAGCACCACGTTGCCGATGTCCTCCACTGTGGTCAGGCGCCCCATGCCGCGTACGTAGTAGAACTGGCCGCCTTGCGAATAGAAGCCGCCGCCGGAGTTATCGTTGTTGGCCGTCAGGGCGCTTTCCACCTGCGCTACCGACAAGCCGACCGACGCAACCCGGACCGGATCGAGCAGCACCTGGTATTGCATGGTTCCCCCGCCGAATCCAGAATCATCCGCCACTCCCGGAACGGATTTGAATTGGGGGCCGACGATCCAGTCCTCGAAAGTCTTGAGTTCCATCGGCGAACGGTCGGGGCTTTGCAGCACGTAGCGGTAAATCAGGCCCGAAGGCGCGGACAGCGGCGCCAATGCAGGGGTCACGCCGCTCGGCAGACTGAGTTCCCCCAGCCTATTGAACGCCTGCTGGCGGGCGAAGTAATTGTCCGTGCCGTTGTGAAAGGTGAGGATGACGTCGGACAAACCGTAGAGCGATATCGAGCGGACCGTGGTCATTTGGGGAATGCCGCTCATCTCTTTTTCGACGGGCACCGTGATCAGCCGCTCGACTTCCTCGGCGGCGCGGCCGGGCCACTGGGTGATCAGTTGGACAATGGGAGGCGAAAGATCCGGATAGGCATCGACCGGAAGCCGATCCAGCGACCACACACCTGCGCAGATGAGCACCAGCGTCATGAGCACGACGAGAAAGCCCTGCCGCAATGAGGAGGTCACGATCCGGTTCATGATCGAACGGCTCCGCGGCGCAGATTCGTCGGGTAGCGGCGGCTCGCTCATTGATTTTGCATGAACTGAACAAAGATGCCCCCATCGACCACAATTTGGTCGCCGCCTTTAAGGCCGGCGGCAATGTCGTATTGGTCCCCGGTACGAGCGCTTAAAGTCACGTGTTGTCGGGAGAAGCTGCCATCGGACTGGGCGAGGTAGACAAACGGCAGGTTTTCGTCGTCACGCAAAATCGAGGAGACCGGGACAAGCAGTCCGGTGCTTTCCTCGCCGGCCTTGATGAGGACGCGGACATACATTTGTTTCTTGAGAAAATCGCCCGGATTATCGACGACGACGCGCACCGCCACTCCGCGGGTGTCCGGATCCACCAGGGCCGAAATGTTGTCTACCCGTCCGGAAAAGCTCTTCGCATCGATACCGGTCTCCACCGTAGCTGAATCGCCGAGATTGACCGACGCAAGGTCCGATCCAAAGACCTGCGCCATGACCCAGACGCGCGACAGGTTTGCCACCGTAAAACACGGCGTGGTTCCCGCCTGGAGAAGTTCTCCCGGCGTGATCAGTTTTTCGACCACGGTGCCTGCGATCGGCGAGCGGATCATCCCCCCGGGCCGCGAAATCTTGCGGCCTTGCTGAATATCTTTGATGGCCTGTGCAGGTACATTCAGCGAGGCGAGGGCCTGCAGCGCTGCGTCGCGGTCTGCTTCGGCGTTGGCTGCGTCGGTCTCTGCCTGTGCCGCTTCGCGTTGAGAAACGCCGTTATGCTGGACAAGATCCTTGTCAAGATCGGCCAGACGGCGGTCGGTTTGCGCGGTGGCGAGCGCCTTCTGATATGCGCTGACAGCGGCCGCAAAATCGGGTGAATCCACCGCCGCCAGCGGATCACCCTTCTTGACGCGGTCGCCGAGAGAAACCAGCAGCCGCGACACCGGACCGGAGACGGGTGCCAACACGGCGGTGGCCTGATCGTTGTCGAAATCAACCGCGCCGGTCGCTACAATGGTCTTGTGAAATTTGGCCGGCTCGACCGTGAATAGGCGGACGTTCTGCCGCTGGGCCTTTGTGAGCGACACATTGCTGACCGGCACGAACGGTGTCTGCGGGCCGTTGTCGATCTTGCGTGAGCAGCCGGCCAGGGACAGGACCGTTGCCGCCATAACGGCAACCGCGGACGCGTACGATCTACTTTCCATGTTGGTCCGTCGCTAAATCACCGCGGTGCCACCACCCGCCGCCCAGTGCCTGAAACAGCGCTGCCGTATCGGCAAAACGATTGGCCCGAGCCTGCACCAAGTTTATGCGGCTCTGCTGATCCGCTTGCTCGGCGCTCAACAGCGCAAGATAGCCGGCGTAGCCGTCCTGCCATTGCCGCCGGGCCAAATCCAAGGTGACCTTGGCGGCATCCGCCGCGGCCGCAGCCGACTTCAGAGCCTCGGCATCCTGTTCGAGCGCCGTCAGTGTATCGGCGACGTTCTGAAAGGCGGTCAGAACCGTGCTGCGGTATTGTTCCGCCGCCTGGGTGTAGGCTGCCTTCGCGGCGCGCTCCTGGTGCAGCAGCGTCCCGCCCTGGAAAATGGGGGCGGTGGCTGCTGCGCCCAGGCTCCAAAAACCCGTGCCCGACGTGAAGAGCTGATCCATGGCCGCAGCCGTGCTGCCGGCATTCGCAGTCAGTACGATATTGGGCAGCCGATTCGCGATGGCGATTCCGATCTTGGCGCTGGCATCGTGCAGGTTCGCCTCGGCCTGCAGCACATCCGGACGCTGCGCCACGAGTGCCGAGGGAAGGCTCACGGGCAGATCCTGCGGCAATTGCAGAGCCTCAAGGTCGAATTTCTCCACTGACTCCTGATTCGGAAATCGGCCGGTCAGCACGGCCAGAAGGTCGCGCAGCTGAGCCGATTGCTTGAGGAGCGGCGGCAGCGTGGCGGTGACCTGCGCCAGCTGCGACTCCAGCGCGGCGACGTCGAGCCGGCTGGCATAGCCTTTGGCGAATTGGTATTGCAGGATCTTAACGGCGTCGGAATTGCTGCCGATGAGTTGGCGGGTCGCATCAATCTGCATCTGCAGCGAGCTCTCCTGAATCGCGGTGACCACCACATTGGCAGTGAGCGTGGTGTAGGTCGCGATCATTTGAAAACGAACTCCCTGCTCCTGTGCCGTCAACGATTCCACAGTGCGGCGGTTCAAGCCGAAAACATCGGGGACGTATGAAACGCTGACTTGCGGGGTGAAAAGATTGAATAGAAAGGCGTTCGAGTTGAGCGTGGGTGCGATTTGTCCCGATTGCCTCTGACGGCTGGCCGAAAAGCTTGCGGCGACACTGGGATAGAAAACACCGCGTTGGGCCAGGACATTTTCCCAGGCCACCGATAACGCCGCTTGCGCCGCCTTGAGGTCAGGATTGTTGGCGAGCGAAAGTTCGATCAAATCATTGAGCGGCCTGGAACGAAACAAGGTCCACCAGTCGGCGGAAATGTCGCTTCCTTTGGCAAAGCGTTGGGCTTCACCACCTGGGAGGTTCTCGGTTGCGGCGGTGGCCGATAGCGGGCCCACCGTATAGTCGCTGACATTCGGAGCGTCGGGTTTCTTGAAGTTGGGGCCCACCGCGCAACCCGCGATGAGGGACACGGTGAGTGCCGCGATGAAACGCAGCGCGCGCAATTGACAAGTCAGGCTCATAGAGTCAGCTAAAGGTGCGCTGGGCGATGCTGATCTCCGTCGCTCTCGCCGTATGTTCCCGCGCAGTCATTGGTAATGTGCAACCATGAGACAGCATAGCCGCAAAAAAATTCCGTAACATCCCTGATTGCGCTCAATTAACACCCCGGGCGATTTTGGGCGGCACGAAAGGGCGGCTCGCAGGGACAACAATCGCCGCAGACGTCGGTGCTTTTACGAAGGGGCCGACACGGGATGGATGCTGCCGGGCTTTGCCCTGATCCGCGCGTCTTCGAGGCCATGGCCGTTCGGCCCCGCTTCGCGCCGCCAGAGAAGTACGGCCGAGGACAGCGCGATCAGACTGAGCAGGAAGAAGAACCACAGCATGACCGCATAACCGCCTGGATTTTGTGCACCGGCGCCGGTCTTGTCGGCGAGCCAGCCCGCAGCGAGATTGGACGCCGCCATGCCGAGCGCTTGAATCAGCGTGATGAGCCCGAGTGCCGTGCCCAGACGGCGCGGCTCGACAATCAATGTCGTGGCGGGCCAAATGACCGCGGGAACCAGCGAGAAGCTCATTCCCATCATCGCAGTGGACACCCAAAGACTCAAATTCGTCAGTCCAAGCGTGACGAAGGTAGCCGGCAGCAGTACCGTGCCGAAAACAAGCATCAACGCGCGGTGACCGAACCGGTCGGCGAGCAAACCGAAGAAGGGCGTCGCGAAGATGGCCGCGAAGAACACCCAGCTATTGGCCACGCCGGCGTGGGCGAGGCTGAGGCCCTTGGCGTGCTGGAAGTACTCGATGGCGTACGTCGTACGGAATGGGAAGAACACCGCGGCGTATAGCACGTGCAGCGCGAGGATATACCAGTACGACCGATCGAATTTAAATACGTGCGCCCAATTCATGCGCTCCACTGCGACGCCCGCCGATTGCGGGACCGGCCGGTGATGGCGGTCGAGCCAATAGAAGATCACCGCCGCCGCGAGGCCCGCCAGCGTAATTGCGGAGCCGAGCCATAGCGGCGCCTGCCATCCGCGATCGTACAGAGGCCGGGCCCACGCGGTCGAGGTATCGACGGCATAGGACCCGGCACGGGCGAGGCTCAAGTACAGCGCGGTGGCGAGAGCAATGCCGCCGCGCGAGAACCACTGAGCGAGCCCTGCAATGAGCGCGATGAAAATTGCGCCTTCGCTCACGCCGAAGATAAAGCGGCCGGCCACCATGACCTCGTACGGACTGCCCACCGCGGTGAGCGCCGCGCCGAGCACGCCGATGGCCGCCGCCCAGAGTGCGATACGGGCGGGTCCGTAACGGTCGATCAGCAGACCATTGATGAGCGCAAGAGCGACATTGGGGATGCTGATCACTCCGTTCAGCATTCCGAGCTGCGATTGGCCGAACCCGCGTTGGCGGTGCAGAAGATCGGCAATCGGGCCGATCACGTCGTCCTCGTAGTAGCTGGTGGACACGGCGATGGCGGCCAGCCCCAGCATCCACCAGCGCATCTGCGAATTGCCGCTGCTGCGGCGCGCGTCGGGTTGCGTCGCACTTCGGGTCACCGGAAGCGGGCGCCCTGCCGCGTCAGTTCCTGCTGCACCGCGCCGATGTTCACCTGATCGACTCCTTCATCGCGCCGCAGGGAAATGGCGGCCGCCACCCCCGCGCCCTGGCCGCTCACGGCGCAGCACATCATGTTGCGTGCCGAGGCGTGGGATATCTTGTCGCCGCCGATGCAGCGTCCGGCGACAAGCAGGTTGCCGACACCCTTGGGGACCAGGGCGCGGTACGGCACGTGCCAGTAGCGTCCGGTAGTCGGCAGGATCAAGATGCCGTAGCCGTCGATGAACTCCGGAAAGATGCCGATCGCGTCGTCGAAACGGGCTTGTTCGCGTACGTCGGTACCGGTGAGATTGTAAAGCGCGTCGATCTTTCGGGTGTCGCGGACACCGAGCGTCATGCCGAAGTTGCGCAGTTTCGCATGCGCGCAGCCCGGCATATAGCCGCGCAGCGCTTCAAGCGCATAGATCGCCTCGCGCCTTCCGCGCATCTCGCCGATGGTCAGGTCATTCGGGTCGGTGCCGTCGATTTCAGGCACGTGCACGAGGTTCAGATAGGTCAGGTCTCCTTGATCCGTGACCGTGCCCCAGGTACCGGCGATGGTTTTTAGGCTTGGCGGAATGATGCCGGCGGCGAGCGCCTTTTGGAACGGCTTGCGCAGGAAAGGCGAGAACAGCTGGTCTTCCTTGCCCGTGGTTTCGTAGTCCCATTCGCCGTTGCCCGACCAGTCGGCGTAGGTCTGCGGATCGGCTTTCACCGCATCGATGAATTCCTTTTTGTTGACGCCGCTCATCGAGAACATGACGGACACGGCCATCATCTCCGGCCTGGATGACTTACGCACCGGCGCCCCGGCGCGGACCGCGATATCGGCATCGCCCGTGGCGTCGATCACTCGCCTGGCAAGAATGGCCTCGCGGCCCGCCTTGCTCTCGGTGATGACGCCGCGAACGGCGCCGTCTTCAATAATGGGTGCCACCCCCAGACGATGCAGCAGCGGCGTGACGCCGGCCTCCTGCACCAGCGTGTCGGCCACCCACTTGAACATTTCGGCATCGAGGGCGTGACTCAAGGACTGCGGCTCGGGCATGGCCGCACCCATGGCTTTTGCGCGCTCCTCGAATTCAATGCCGATGCCTTCGCAGTCCACCGTCTGCTCGTGCCGGTACCAGGCAAAGCCTTCGACGCCCACCTGGGTGATATTGCCGCCGAAGCACCCGTTGCGGTCGATGAGTGCGGTGCGGGCACCGGCGCGGGCCGCGGCGAGGGCCGCTGCCAGACCTCCCGGACCGCTGCCGACCACGAGAATATCGGTTTCCAGGACCACGTCGACCGAGCGGGCGGCCTCGAGAATCTTATTCATTGCGGACTAGACCTTATGGTGAAAACGCGCGGCCTCTGCCGCCTTCGGGCACGCAGGAGACTACTTGAATGGTGAGCCGCTGTTGAGTCATAGTACTGTCATAAATATGTAATCTGCTGTGCGTAGAAACTACGCAGCGGGGACTTGGCGGGCCGACGTGGGATGTATGGAGGCTCGATCTACCTGGGATGTTAGATGCCGTTCGGGATCCTTCATGCGTAACGATCTCGCGCGTTGCGTCCGCGTACGTTTGATGCCACAGAGTTTTTAGGGAGAAATTATTTGAATACTAATCAGAAGCTTGCCTACGCAATCTCGGCAATACTTAGCGGATATACCGGTGCCGCCAACGCGGCGGCGGCGGCCGATACCGAGACTTCCGGAGGTATTGAAGAGATCGTGGTCACGGCGCAGCGGCGCAACGAGTCGATTCAAGACGTCCCCGTCACGATACAGGCGATCACCGGCGAGCAACTCGCTCAGTTGAACGTGTCGACCTTCGACGACGTCCTCAAGTACCTGCCGAACGTAACCTTCAGCTCCAACGGTCCAGGCCAGGGCAATATCTACATGCGCGGCCTCTCCGCCGGCTTTGCCGGCAACCAGTCGAGCGCCGCGATCAATCCGTTCCCGAACGTCGCGACCTACCTGGACGATCAGTCGATGGCGTTCCCGGCGCGCAATGTCGACGTCTACATGGCGGACATGGAACGCATCGAGGTGCTGGAGGGTCCGCAAGGCACGCTGTTCGGGGGTGGCGCCGAGGCGGGCGCGATCCGCTACATTACGAACAAGCCCAAGCTGAACGTAACGGAGGGCAATGCCGAGGCCTCCTACGGCACGACCGCCCATGGGGATCCCAACAGCGCGATCACCGCGGGGCTCAATCTGCCGCTGATCCAGGACACCCTGGCCGTTCGTGCGGTCATATACCACGATCGCCGCGGCGGCTACATCGACAATGTGCCGAGCCAGTTCACGCGCTTCCCGACGGATCCGGGCACCATTTCCTATCACCTCCCGTACCCGGCGAACGCGGCCACTGCCAACAACAACGCCATCGCGGGGAGGGCGCAGAACCCGCTGACCTACCAAGGCATCCGTGCCTCAGCGCTTTTGCAGATCAACAACGACTGGAACGTGCTGATCCAGCAGAGCTACCAGAACATGGACGCGGAGGGCATGGGCGCGCAGTACCCGATCGGTTCGCAGGAGACACCGCTCGGCCCCTGGCAGGAGACTTCATTCACGCCGGCCTACGACAAGGACAAGTGGGAGAACACGTCGTGGACCGCCAACGGCAAGATCGGCGACCTCAGGCTGGTCTATACGGGCGGCTACCTCAGCCGCACGATCGACAACGCGATGGACTACACGAACTACGCGCGTTCGGCGGGCGGGTTCTACTACACCTGCGCCGGCGGCGGCGCCCCCATCGGCAAGGGAGTGGGACCGCTCACCTGCTACTCCCCGGTCTCGTCCTGGCTGGACCACGTCGAAACCACGCACCAGAGCCATGAGCTGCGGCTCAGCACGCCCGACGATTGGCGGCTGCGGGGCCTCATCGGTGCGTTCTGGGAGGACTTCGACATCAAGGACGACATGAACTTCCTGTACAAGTCGATCCCGTCTTGTACTCCGGCGAACCTCCTGCTCTACCAGGCGGGTACCCAGGTGTGTGTCGGCAACGTGATTCCCGCTACCGGGTACGCTGCGATCGATCCGACCCAGCGCAACGACAATGTCGCGTTCGGCGAGGACCTCGATCGCGGCTACAAGCAAACGGCGTTCTTCACGTCGATTGACTTCGACCTGATCCCGAAGGTCCTGACGTTGACCGGCGGGACGCGCTATTTTCACTACAAGGAGACCATGAAGGGCTCGCAGTACTCCACGAGCCCCGCGTGCGCGGGTGTCCCGAACGGCACATGCGTGGGCGGGAAGCTCACCGATGCAACGCACGACGCGACCTACAGCGGGTTCAAAAGCCGCGGCAATCTGACCTGGCACGTCATGCCGGACGCGATGCTCTACTACACATTCTCGCAGGGCTTCCGCCCGGGCGCCGGCAACCGCAAGAACAGCAGCGAGGTCAGCATCGACGTGAATCCGGCAACGGGATTGGCGACGGTCGGCCCGGATGCGAATCCGACGCTCGTCAAGCAGTACAACAAGCCCTATACGTATCCGCCTGACTCGCTGACGAACAACGAAATCGGCTGGAAGACGGAGTGGCTGGACCACCGGCTCCAGGTCAATGGCTCGGCGTACGTCATGGACTGGAAGAACGTCCAGACGCTGATCTACAACCCGCCCATCTTTGGCAACACGACGTTCGGCGTCGAGGGACCCGACTACCGGATCAAGGGCGCAGAGCTGCAGATCGTCGCGCGGGTCACCGAGGGCCTGACGCTGCAGGGTTCGGTGTCGCACAACAACGCGTCGGAAACGAACTCGCCGTGCATCAAGTCGACTAATAAGGTGGCGAATAACCCGACGCCGCTCGGCAACTGTATCACGCAGGTCTGGTCGTCGGCGGTGAGCGAAAACGTCCCGCTGCAAAACCCGCTCGGGAGCGTCGGCGCGCATCCGGCCTTTTCGCCGACGATCGAGTACAACCTGCGCGCGCGCTACGACTGGCACGTCAATGACTACAAGATGTTCTTCATGGTCGGCGCGGAGCACGTCGGCGACATGCAGAACGAGCCGAGCAGCTTCCAGTCCGGCGCGGGAGTCCTCGTGCCGACGACGACATGGCTGCGATACGACCAGCCGGCATACACGACGTATGACGCGGCCCTCGGCTTCGCGAAAGACCAGTGGCACGTCGAGGCCTATGGCACGAACCTCGGCAACTCCGACGCGAGCCTGTTCACGTCGTCCGCGCAATTCATCGAGTCGCAGGTGCCGCTCCGGCCGCGGGTGCTCGGAATCAAGGTCGGATTCAAGTTCTGAAGCGGGTCGCGCGGTTGCGGTAGACTGGGGGTGGGCAGCGTCCCACCCCCTTCTAATCGGATGCCCATGACTGCCACAGCAACTGCCCATGTGACCTCGACCGTGGAGTCCGAGGTCGCGCGTATCCGCGCGCTCGTCAAGGAGCGGCGCTTCGCCGAGGGCGTGGCGGGGGCGACCGCCCTGCGCGTGCGGGTTCCCGAAAACCGCGACGTCCTCTATCTGCTCGCGCTCGGCCAACGCCAGCTCACCCGGACTGCGGACGCGCTCGGGACGCTCGATCAACTCGAGCGGTTCCATCCCGGCTATAGCCGCCTGTATCAGGAGCGCGGCCATTGCCACGTGGCGATGAAGGAGGCGCCGCAGGCTATCCAGGCATTCCTGCGGGCCGTCACGATCAACCCGGCACTGCCGGCGAGCTGGGGCATGCTGGAGGGCCTCTACCGGATGTGCGGCGACGCCGACAACGCGGGCCGAGCCGCCGCCCACGTCGCGAAACTCAAGACGCTGCCGCAGGAAGTGATCACGGCGACCGGGCTGTTCAGCGACGGCGACCTGGTGGCGGCCGAGAAAATGATCCGCGCGTTCCTGCTTGCCCACGGCGATCACATCGAGGCGATGCGCCTGCTGGCGCGGATCGGTGCAGCCCTCGAGGTGTTCGACGATGCGGAGTTGCTGCTCGAGGCGGTGCTGGAGCGCTTCCCCGACTACTCCGCCGCCCGCTACGACTACGCCTCGGTGCTGCTCGGACGGCACAAGCACAGCCAGGCCCTGATTGAGCTCGACAAGTTGCTTGGCGTAGATCCGGCGAATCGCCAATACCGGACCCTGCAGGCAACCGCCGCCGTGGGCCTCGGCGACCACGCCCGGGCGATCACGCTGTATGAGGATCTGCTGCGCGATGCGCCGCCGCGATCACCCAATGCCGCCGAACTGCACCTGTCGATCGCGCATTCACTGAAGACGCTGGGCCGCCAGTCCGATGCGATCGGCGAGTACCGGGCGGCGACGCGGGAGCGTTCGGATTTTGGGGACGCGTACTGGAGCCTCGCCAACCTCAAGACCTATCGCTTCATGGACGCGGAGCTCGAGGACATGCGCACTGCAGAGGCACTGCCTGCGACCGGCCTTGTCGACCGCTATCACCTCTGTTTCGCGCTCGGCAAGGCATGCGAGGACCGTGGTGAATACGCCGAGTCGTGGGGCTACTACGAGCGCGGCAATGCGTTGAAGCGCGCCGAGAGCCGCTACCGTCCGGAAGTGATCGAGCTCAACACGGCGAACCAGAAGTCGGTCTGCACCCGGAAATTCTTCGAGCAGCGCACGGGCTATGGCGTCGGAAACACGGCGCCGATCTTTGTGGTCGGACTGCCGCGTTCGGGTTCGACGCTGATTGAGCAGATCCTGGCCTCACACTCCGCGGTGGAGGGCACGCAGGAGCTCGCCGACATCCCGCGCTACGTGCTCGAATTGCAGGGCCGCGAGCGAGATTTCGAGTCGCCGCGATATCCGGCCGTGCTCGCGCAACTTCCGATAGCGCAATTCGCGCGCTTCGCCGAAAAGTTTCTGGACGACACCCGCGTCTATCGCACCGGCAAGCCGCGGTTCATCGACAAGATGCCGAACAATTTCCGGCACATCGGCTTCATCCACCTGATGTTCCCAAATGCGAAGATCATCGACGCGCGCCGTGAGCCGATGGCCTGCTGCTTCGGGAACCTCAAGCAACTCTTCGCGCGTGGGCAGGAGTTCACTTACAGCATCGAAGATATCGCCCGCTACTACCGCACTTACCTCGAGCTGATGGAGCATTGGGACGCCGCGCTGCCGGGCAGGGTGTTGCGTGTCCATCACGAGGACGTGGTCGACGACCTCGAACGCAGTGTCCGGCTCATTCTCGACTTCTGCGAGCTGCCCTTCGAGCCGGCCTGCGTCGAATTCCACCGCACCGAACGCAGCATCCGTACGGCGAGCTCGGAGCAGGTGCGCCAGCCCATCTTCCGCGAGGGCCTCGACCAGTGGCGCAACTTTGAGGCCTGGCTTGGCCCGCTGCGCGAATCGCTCGGCGACGCACTCGTGCGCTATCGCCGCTAGGATGCCCCCCGGACGCAACCAGCCTTGCTCCTGCGGCAGCGGCCGCAAGTACAAGCACTGCTGCGGTAAAACTCCGGCCGGCAGGTTCGCCCCGAATCGGCCGCTGCCGGATGCAGCGCGCGCACGGGCGGATGCGCTGGCGGCGCTCGAGTCGGCCAGCCGCTCCCTGCCGGGCGATGCTCGGGTGCACCATCTGCTTGGCCAGGCGCTCGAGGAGCACGGCCTGCTCGAGCGGGCAGCCGAGAGCTTCGGGCGCGCGACCGCTCTCAACCCTAAGTTCGCCGACGCGCACAACGACCTAGGCGAAGTGCTGCTGCGGCTGGGACGGACGGACGCCGCGATCGCGAGCTGTCAGCGGGCGCTCGCGCTTCGGCCGCGCTTTGCCGCGGCCCTTGGCAATCTCGCCAACGCCGAACGCGCTCGCGGCGCGCTCGCCCCCGCGATCGCGGGGTACCGGCGCGTGATTGCGCTCGAGCCGGGACTCGCCGAGGCTCACCGCAACCTCGGCAGCGCGCTTCTCGAGGCCGGCGACAGGGAGGCGGCGATCCACAGCTTGCAGAGGGCGATTGAGCTGCGCCCCGAATTTAGCGGAGCCGTCACGCAGCTGGCGCGCGCGCTGACCGCTGCGGGCCGCGGAGCGGAGGCGATCCCCCATTACGAGCGACTGTTGCGCGTTCGTCCTGCGGACGAAACCCTCGACGAGTATGCGGCCTTGCTGGCAGGGCTCCGGCGCTATGAGGCGTCGGCAAGCTGTTATCGTGAGTTGCTCGAACGGACGCCCCTTGATGCGCGGCTGCACGCCAACCTTGGGTTTGTGCTGCATTGCCTCGGCGACTTCCGGGCCGCGATCGAGCACTGCCGGCGGGCGATCGAGCTCGGGCCGCCGCTGCCGGAATCGCACCTTCACCTCGGCAACTCGCTGCTTGCGCTGAACGTGTTGGATGAGGCCGATGCCGCCTACGGTGCCGGACTCGAGATCGCCCCGGACCATGCCGCGCTGCACTCCGCGCATGCCATGGCCGAGCGGGCCCTCGGGCGGCTCGCGGATGCGGAAGCGAGCACGCGGCGGGCGCTCGCGCTCCGTCCTGACGCTGCCGACACGGTCGCGCTGCTTGGCAGCCTTGCCATCGACCATGGTCGGTTCGACGAGGCAGAGGACTTGCTGCGCAAAGCATTGGCCATCGACCCGGAGCTGCCCGAGGCGCTAACCAGCCTCATGGCCGTGCGCAAGATGCGCGCGGCCGATGCGCCGTGGCGCGACGCCGCGGAGCGCGTGCTGGCACGCGGCTTAGCCGTAGCACACGCCATCAACCTGCACCATGCCCTGGGCAAGTATTACGATGACATCGACGACCGCGACGCGGCTTTCCGGCATCATCGGATGGGCAACGAACTCGCCCGGCGCAGCCGTGGACGCTATGACCGTGCCGAGATGACGCGGGGGGTAACGCGGACTCTCGCGGCCTTCGAGCGAAATGCGCTCGCGGCCCTGCGGCCCGGCGGGTCTGCCTCCGAACTCCCGGTATTCGTCCTCGGGATGCCGCGGTCGGGCACGAGCCTGACCGAACAGATCCTCGCCTCGCACCCGGAGGTACACGGGGCGGGCGAACTGCTCTACTGGATCTTTGCCGCGGACGCCGAGCGCGCGGCAACCCCGGAGCAGCGGGCCGCGACGATAGCCGAGCTCGGCCGCGCCTATCTGGAGGGGCTCGCGACGCAGGCACCCGACGCTTCGCGCGTCATCGACAAGTTGCCTGTCAACTTCAGGAACATCGGCCTCATTCACGCGGCGCTGCCGGGTGCCCGGTTCATTCATCTCGAGCGGAATTCGCTCGATACCTGCCTGTCGATCTACTTCCAGGGGTTCTCCGCCGCGCACCCCTACGCAACTGACTTCGACGACCTCGCGCATTACTACCATGAGTACCGACGCTTGATGGCACACTGGCGCGCCATGCTGCCGCCGCAGGCGCTGCTCGAGGTGCGGTACGAGGACCTTGTCGAGGATCCTGAAGGCTGGAGCCGCCGCATGCTCGCGCACATCGGGCTCCCGTGGGATCCGCGCTGCCTCGAGTTCCACCGCACCCATCGGCCGGTCCTGACCGCGAGCAACTGGCAAGTACGCCAACCCATCAGCAAGGGCTCAGTCGGCCGGTGGCGTCGCTACGAGCGCTTCATCGGGCCGCTGCGCGAGGCGCTTGGCGACGATGTACTGGTTTCGTTACCGTGATCCGCAGTGTCGATTGATTATTGTCTACAATCTGCAATTGTGCTAGGCTCTTCGAGACTTGACCGGGTAATTACCGAGTACTCCCATGCCGCAGGCCGCCGCTCCCACGGTTCTCCAACTCGTGCAATCGAATTCGCTGCCGGGGCTCGTTCAGTCAGAGATCGAGCAACTCATCCTGAGGGGGGAACTCGCCATTGGCCAGCGTATCAACGAAAGCGACCTTGCATTGCGATTCGGGATGAGCCGCGGTCCCATACGAGAGGCGCTGCGGGCCCTCGAGGAGTCCCGCCTCGTGCGCGCGGAGAAGAATCGGGGGGTTTTTGTCCGAGAAGTATCGGTTGAGGAAGCGGACGAGATCTACGACGTCCGCGAAGCGCTCGACCAGTTGATCGGTCAACGCGTCGCCGAGCGCACCACGCCAGAGCAGCTGCGCGACCTGCAGGCGGTGGTAGCGGAGATGGATGATGCGACCGCCGTGCAGGACATCAAACGCTACCACGCACTGAATTTGAAGTTTCACGACATGCTCGTGGACTTTGCGGGGAATGCCCGCCTGACCGAATCCTATCGGCTTCTGACCAAAGGGCTGCTTCTGTTCCGGCTACGCGGACTCCAGGACGGCGGCGGATTTTCGGTTTCAAACACGGAGCACAAGTCAGTTGTCGATGCCATCGCTGCACGCGATTCTGCCCGCGCGGGGCGCTTGCTCCGCCGGCACGCGGTAGAGAGTCGCGCGCGAATGCACAAAGCGGCCGCCGCCGGCACGCCGAGGAGTAGATAATTTGCAAACAGACATTACCGTAAACGGCCGTACCTACCGCTGGATGGACCGTCCGCTGGTCGTCGTCTGCCTCGATGGCAGTCAGTTCGAGTACATCACTGCTGCCGTGGCGGCCGGCGCCGCACCTTTCCTCGGCGGCCTGCTCGCGGGCGCGGGAAGTTGTTTCATCGCCGACTGCGTCATGCCGAGCTTCACCAATCCGAACAATCTGTCGATTGTGACCGGTGTGCCGCCCTCGGTGCACGGGATATGCGGCAACTACTTCTTCGACCCAGAGAGCGGCGAAGAAGTGATGATGAATGACCCGCGGCTTCTGCGAGTGGGAACGATCCTCGCGGCGTTCTCCGCGGCCGGTGCCAAAGTGGCCGTGATCACGGCGAAGGACAAGCTGCGCAAACTCCTTGGGTCGGGGATGAAAGGCATCTGCTTCTCGTCTGAAAGGGCCGACCAGGTCACCCTGGCCGAGAACGGCATCGCTAATGTGCTCGACCGCGTCGGTATGCCGGTCCCCTCCGTATATAGCGCGGCGCTATCGGAATTCGTCTTCGTCGCGGGCGTCAAGCTGATGGAGCGCGAGCGGCCGGACCTCATGTACCTGTCCACCACCGATTACATCCAGCACAAGGCCGCACCCGGCACGCCGCTGGCCAACGACTTCTACGCGATGATCGACCGGAATCTCGCGCGGCTGGACGCGCTCGGGGCCACCGTTGTAGTGACCGCGGATCATGGTATGAACGCCAAGCACGGCGCCGACGGTCAGCCCAAGGTGATTTACCTGCAGGACCAAATCGATGCGTGGCTGGGACAACACCAGGCGCGGGTGATTCTGCCGATCACCGATCCGTATGTCGTGCACCACGGGGCGCTCGGATCCTTCGCGCTCGTGTACCTGGCCGCACCGGCGGCGCAGCCTGCACCCGCGGCGCAGGGCGAGCTGGCCAAAAAGATCGCGGCGCTTCCCGGAATCGAAACGGTGCTGGGGCGTGCCGAGGCTGCCGCGCGCTTCGAACTGCCGCCTGACCGTATCGGCGATCTGATAGTTGTTTCGCGGCTGGACACCGTCATCGGGACCAGCCGCGATCGGCACGACCTGTCCGGGCTCGACGTGCCGCTGCGCTCGCACGGCGGCACATCGGAGCAGAAAGTACCCCTGCTGATCAATCGCGGCCTGACCCAACAGCCGGCACCTCGCCGCTGGCGCAACTTCGATGCGTTCGATCTTGGGCTGAACCTCGCCACTCGAACTTCCTAGGTAACCCATGACCGCCCGCGCCGCCGCTTCAGAACCGCGCCAGCCGATTCGCGAGTCGCTGCGAATCGCGGGCGAGAAAGTGTCTCGCGATCGCGTCATCGAGGTTCGTCACCCTTTCAGCGGTGAACTGGCGGGTACCGTTCCCAAGGCCACTCCCGACGATGTCAAACGCGCGCTCAAGATCGGTCGGAGCTTCAAATCCAAGCTCACGCGCCATGACCGCTACAAGATCCTCATGAAGGCGGGTGCCATCATTGCGTCAAAGCGCGATGATCTCGCGCGCCTCATCACGCTCGAGTCGGGGCTCTGCTTGAAGGACTCGCAGTACGAGGTGGGTCGCGCCTCGGATGTCTTGCTGTTCGCCGCCAACCAGGCTTTGGTGGACGACGGCGAAGTGTTCTCCTGTGATCTCACGGCGCACGGGAAGAGCCGCAAGGTCTACACCATGAGGGAGCCGCTGCTCGGCGCCATCACTGCGATCACTCCGTTCAATCATCCGCTGAACCAGGTGATCCACAAGGTGGCTCCCGCGGTGGCGACCAACAACCGTGTCGTACTCAAGCCCAGCGAGAAGACGCCGCTGACCGCACTTGCGCTCGCAGATATCCTCTATGAGGCGGGACTGCCGCCCGAGATGCTCTCGGTGGTCACCGGCGACCCGGCCGAGATTGCCGATGAACTGCTGACGAGCGGGGACGTTGACCTCGTCACCTTCACCGGCGGCGTGTCGGTTGGCAAGCACATTGCCGCCACAGCGGTCTACAAGCGCCAGGTGCTGGAGCTGGGGGGGAACGATCCGATCATCGTGCTCGAGGATGCGGACCTCGAGGAGGCGGCCACGCTGGCGGCGAGCGGGTCCTACAAGAACTCCGGCCAGCGATGCACCGCGGTCAAACGCATCCTGGTTCAGGCGAGCGTGGCCGACCGCTTCGTCGAACTGCTGGTGGAGAAGACGCGCGCCGTCAAGTACGGCGATCCGTTCGATCCCACCATGGACATGGGCACCGTGATCGACGAGTCATCGGCGAGGGCGTTCGAGGCGGTCGTGAACGAAGCGGTGGCGGACGGCGCGAGGCTCCTGATCGGCAATGTCCGCCGCGGCGCGCTGTACTCACCGACCGTGCTCGACGGTGTCACGCCTCGTATGACGGTGGTGCGGCATGAGACCTTCGGTCCCGTCTCGCCCGTGATCCGTTTCCAGACCGTGGACGAGGCGATCAGTATTGCGAACGGAACCGCCTATGGCCTGTCATCATCGCTTTGTACCAACCGCATCGACCTCATTAACCGCTTCATCCAAGAGCTGCAGGTCGGCAGCGTGAACGTGCGCGAAGTCCCAGGCTACCGTCTGGAAATGACGCCGTTCGGAGGCGTCAAGGATTCGGGGCTGGGCTACAAGGAGGGCGTACTGGAAGCCATGAAGAGTTTCTGCAACACGAAGACGTATTCACTGCCCTGGTAAACTGCGAACGCACATGGGCAGTACAGTCATTCTTGACCTCATGGGGGGAGTAGCGCTGCTTCTCTGGGGTCTGCACATGGTCCACAGCGGCGTCGTGCGCGCATTCGGCGCCGATCTGCGGCGACTGCTGGGGCTTGCCCTGAAAGGCAGGTTTCGCGCATTTCTGGCGGGCGCATTCGTCACGGCCCTTCTCCAGAGCAGCACGGCGACGGGATTGATGGCTGCTTCTTTCGTCACCGCAGGCACCTTGGATCTCGCTCCCGCGCTCGCCGTCATGCTCGGCGCCAACGTCGGCACCACCCTCGTCGTACAGATTCTCTCATTCAACATTACTCTCGTGACACCCGTCCTATTGCTGGCGGGGGTGATCGCGTTCAAACGCGGGGCCAGAACCCGGACCCGCGATTTGGGCCGTGTGGTGATCGGTATCGGCTTGATGCTGCTGGCCCTTCACATTTTCCTCGGCGCTTTGGCTACGACGGAAAGCGCGGCGGTTTCGAGCGCGCTGCTGGGCGCGATCACGGGTCATCCGATTCTGTGCATGGGCGTAGCGGCGGCCGTCACCTGGGCAGCGCACTCGAGTGTAGCCGCGGTGCTCGTCGTGATGTCGCTTGGCGCAGCCCACCTGATCTCCCCGACGGCCGTGCTCGCCATGGTGCTCGGGGCAAACGTTGGCAGCGCACTCAATCCACTGTTCGAGGCCGGTCAGCCGGGGAATCTGGCGAGCAGGCGCCTGCCGATCGGCAATCTCGTGACGCGCGTGGCCGGTTGCGCGCTGGTACTTCCGTTTCTGAATCCGATCGCCGACATACTCCAGCGTTACGAGCCCAACCCCGCGCGTCTGGCCGCGGATTTTCACACCGCCTTCAACGTGCTGCTCGCGCTCATGTTCATTGGCCCGCTGGATTTCGTCGCCGCAAAGCTCAGGCGTTGGCTGCCTGACCAGCCGAAGGTCGCCGACCCCGGCACCCCCCTGTATCTCAACTCTTCGGCCACCGGCGCTCCCGCCGTTGCACTGGTCTGCGCGGCGCGCGAGGTCCTGCGGATGGGTGATGTGGTTGAAACGATGCTGCGCCAGGCGATGACGGCGCTGCTCACCAACGACCGCAAGCTCGTTGCCGAAATCAGCCGGATGGACGACGCCGTCGACAGTCTCAATGAAGCGGTGAAGTTGTACGTGACCCGGATGACGCGCGACAGCATGGACGACCGTGACGGTTATCGCGCCATGGAGATCATCTCGTTCTCGATCAATCTGGAGCACGTCGGCGACATCATCGACAAAAATCTGATGGACCTTGCATCCAAGAAGATCAGGCGCGGCATCACCTTCTCGAAGGAGGGCGAGACCGATCTCGTCGAGTTTCACCAGCAAGTCGTCGACAGCCTGAGGCTCGCGGTTGGTATTTTCATGTCCGGCGATATGGAGGTTGCACGTCAATTAATAGCGGCAAAAGCACAGCTACGTGAACGAGAATTCGCACTTGCCGAGAAGTATTTGTCGCGCCTGCGCGAGGGGACGCCGGAAACGATCGAGTCGTATTCGCTGGATTTGGACATTTTGCGCGATCTTAAGCGCGTCCATTCGCACATTTGTTCGGCCGCTTATCCCGTGCTCGAGCGCGCGGGTGCGCTCCAGCGCAGCCGGCTCAAGGATCCCGCGTTTGGCCGGCGCAGAGTAGCCGCAAAGCGCCTGCCGACCAAACCGATTGTGCCGTGAAGGAACCCATGATGGACCCGATACTGCTGACGCCCGGCCCACTAACCACCTCGGCGGAGACCAAATCCGCGATGCTCAAGGACTGGGGTTCGTGGGACGGCGCATTCAACGAGCTGACCGCATCGGTATGCCGCGATCTCGTTGCCATCGTCAATGCGCACGGCGAACACGTCTGTGTGCCGCTGCAGGGGAGCGGGACGTTCGCCGTCGAAGCGGCGCTCGGCACGCTCGTTCCAAGGAGCGGCAAGGTGCTGGTGCCGGACAATGGCAGTTACTGCAAGCGCATCGTGCGGATCCTCAAGTATCTGGGTCGCGAGGCAGTCGTTCTCGCGCACGGCGAGCAAGAGCCGGCCGACCCGGCGCGAATCGACGCCGCGCTGGGCGCAGATCCCTCGATTACGCACGTCGCGCAGGTGCACTGCGAGACCGGCACGGGGATCCTGAATCCTCTGCCGGAGATCGCAACGGTCGTTGCAAATCGAGGGCGGGGCTTGATCATCGATGCGATGAGTTCCTTCGGAGCCATCCCGATCGACGCTCGGGCCATCCGCTTCGACGCGCTCATTGCGGCGTCCGGCAAGTGCCTCGAGGGCGTGCCCGGGATGGGCTTCGTGATTGCACGGCGGACGGTGCTGGAGCGCTCCGCCGGCAACAGTTGTTCGCTTGCCATGGATCTGCTCGACCAGTGGCAGTACATGCAGAAGACAGGTCAGTGGCGGTTCACGCCGCCCACACACGTGGTCGCCGCTCTACGCGCCGCCATCAGCCACTATCAGGCGGAGGGTGGGCAGCCGGCTCGGTTGGCGCGTTACACCGAGAATTGCGCTGCGCTCACATCCGGCATGCGGGCGATGGGCTTCAGGACGTTCTTGCCGGACGCTCTGCAGGCGCCGATCATCGTGACATTTCACTCCCCTCCCGATCCCAAGTACGACTTCACCGAATTCTATCGCCGGGTGCGCGAGCGCGGGTTCATCCTGTATCCGGGCAAGCTGACAGCCGTCGATACGTTTCGGGTCGGCTGTATCGGCGCGATCGGCGCCGGCAGCTTGAGGCAGGCCGTCGCCGCCGTCGCCGACAGCTTGCACGAGATGGGAGTGCGCCGGCTCGGCTGAAACTAAGAAGGATATGAACGGTGGCAAGGATACCTCAAGGTGTTGGTCCGCGGTTTCCGCAAGTCGTGGTCCTCGTGGGCGCCACGGGCGATCTGTCGCGCCGCAGACTGTTGCCCGGCATGTTTCATCTGTTCAGCTCGGGATTCATCCCGGGATGCCGCATCATCGGCGTATCCCTGGATGATCTCGATGCCGATGGCTTCCGCAAGTTCGCCCGCGAAGCACTCACCGAATTCTCCACCCGCAAGGTGGTCGAGCCCGACTGGGCTGCGTTTTCGAATAGCTTGCAATACGTGCCAATGGCGGCCGGTGCCGAGGCCCTGAAGGCAGCGGTCATCGACGCCGAACGAGCCTTCGACGGCGAGAGCCGCCGGCTCCACTATCTCAGCGTTCCGCCGAGTGCGGCGCTGTCCGCGGTGCGCTTGCTCGGAGAGGCCGGCTTGGTTGATCGCTCGCGGGTCATCATGGAGAAGCCGTTCGGCACCGATCTTCAGAGCGCGGTGACGCTGAATGCCAGGCTGCATGAGGTTTTCAACGAAGACCGCATCTTCCGCATCGACCACTTCCTGGGCAAGGAAGCTGCGCAGAATATTCTCGCGTTCCGTTTCGCCAACGGACTGTTCGAGCCCATCTGGAACCGCAATTTCATCGACCACGTGCAGATCGACGTGCCCGAGAAGCTGAGCCTCGGCAAACGTTCCGCTTTCTACGAACAGACCGGGGCCTATCGAGACATGGTGGTGACTCACCTGTTTCAAATTCTTGGGTTCATGGCCATGGAGGCGCCGACGTCCTTGGAGCCGAACCCAATCAGCGAGGAAAAAAACAAAGTGTTTCGCAGCATGCTGCCGATCAAGCCCTCCGATGTCATCCGCGGCCAATACACGGGGTATCGCTCGGAGGAAGGCGTGTCCAGCGACTCGGATACGGAAACCTTCATTGCCCTGAGATGCTCTATCGACAATTGGCGCTGGGCCGGCGTGCCGTTCTACCTGCGCACGGGCAAGCGTCTGGCCCAGGGCCAACGAATCATTTCGATCGCGTTTAAAGAGCCACCCAAGAGCATGTTCCCGGCCGGTTCCGGCGTCAGTTCTCAGGGACCGGATCACCTCACGTTCGACTTGGCGGACGCGGCGAAGATGTCGCTGAGTTTCTACGGCAAACGACCCGGTCCGGGTATGCGGCTGGACAAGCTGAGCATGCAGTTCGCGATGCACGATACCAGTCATATCAGCGATGTGCTCGAAGCCTACGAGCGGTTGATCCTGGACGCCATGCGCGGCGACCACACGCTGTTCACGACCGCGGAGGGGATCGAGCGGCTTTGGGAAGTGTCGATGACCCTGCTGGAATCACCCCCGCCGGTGCGCTTCTACGACCCGGGATCATGGGGGCCGAACGCAATCCACCAACTCATCGCGCCTCATGCCTGGCGCCTGCCCTTCGAACGGGTTTGGCGAGATCCCAACGCCGCGGGCGGCTGAGACCGATATCGATGACGCCAACCCAGTCCCCTGATTCCGCCATCGGATCCGAATGGCAGGCGATCGTTTCCGGTAACGCGGAACTCAAGCTGTCTTCGGTGTCCGCCGGGCGCAATCCGGCGCTGCGAATGGATTTCGATTTCAAGGGCGGTGGAGGCTTTGTGGTCGCACGCCGCGCGCTCACCCGCAGCATGCCGGAGGAATACGCGGTGAAGTTTCGCCTGCGTGGCCGCGGCGCGGTGAACAATCTCGAGCTCAAGCTGGTGGACGCAACCGGTCAGAATGTTTGGCGATACGTGCAGAGGGACCTCAAGCCTCCGCCGCGATGGAAGCGAATGACGGTGGACAGCCGCGACATCGAATTTGCCTGGGGTCCTTCCAGCGGCGGGCGCATCAGGGCGCTCGGCAGCTTGGAACTCGCCATCGTCGCGGGGGAGGGCGGCAAGGGCACCTGGTGGCTTGCCGATGTGGATATCGAGGACCGCAGCCCCACGCAGTCGCCCAAGGCCACGGCCTCCAGCGCACTGCCGGATTTCGACGCTTCCGCCGCGTTGGTGGGCTCCGGGTGGAGACCGCGGCCCGATGACCCGAATCCCTGGATTGCAATCGATTCGATCGAGCGTCGCGCAATCGGCGGCTTGATCATCGATTGGCTTGAGCATGCGCCGGCGAGCGGTTTTCGCGTTCGTGCCTCGAACACGGGTCTTCGCTGGAAAACCGTGTACACCGCCGCGGCGGCGGGCGGCAAACGCAGCTACGTGTATCTGCCCGGGCTCGAGGCGAGGTTTCTTCGCGTGGAAGCCGATGAGCCGCTGGCGGGGGCGGCATTGAAGGTGAAATCCTTCGAGTTCTCACGTTCCATCCATGCCTTTTGGAACAATGTCGCCGGCGGCGAAGCGCGAGGCTGGCATCCGCGTTGGCTGCACAATGAGCAGAGCGTGTGGACTCCCTTCGGCACCGCAAACGGTATTCACTGTGGGCTCATGAACGAAGACGGTATGGTCGAGGTGGACCAGGGATCGTTCTCGATCGAACCCATGCTCTGGACCCAGGACCGGCTCTACACTTGGACGGACGTCCGCTCGCGGCAGGAACTGCTCGACGGTTGGATGCCGGTGCCATCGGTGATTTGGGAGGCCGCGGAATGGCGCCTGCTTTGCCAAGCCGAGGCGACCGCGAGCGGCGTATCGCGAGTGCGCTATCGGTTCGAGAATCTCGCAGATCGGCAAGTTTCAGCCCGCTTGTTCGTGCTCGTGCGTCCGTTTCAAGTCACGCCGCCGTGGCAGAGCTTCCGTAACTTGGGCGGCGTCAGTAGGGTCCAGGACCTCGCGTGGCGGGATGGGGCGGTGCGCGTCAACGACACTGCGCTCATCGTGCCCGCGATCGGCGCTGGAACGATCGCACCCCTCGGATTCGGGGCGCTGCGTTTCGATGCAGGATTCATGGCGGCCTACCTCGCGTCCGGCACGCTCCCGGCCGATGCGCAAACGCACGATTCTTTCGGTTTCGCGACGGGAGCGCTTGGGTTTGAACTGTCGCCCCAGGCTCATCAGACTGCCGAATTGGAGTTGAACTGCATGCCGGCCGCCGCGGTGCGCTCGACCGCGGAACAGGCATTCGACTGGGGCAGCACGCTTCCCGTGACGCAGTGGCGCGGAAACGGCTGGATCACCGATGCGGTGTGTGCGGCGCTCACGGCGACCGCGCACGTTCTGGTGACGCGCTCCGGACCTGCTTTGCAGCCGGGCCCGCGCCGCTACACTCGGTCCTGGATCCGCGACGGCGCCATGATGGGCGCGGCACTACTCCGCATGGGGCACGCGCCGGAAGTGCGGGAGTTCATCCGATGGTACGCGCCGCATCAGCGTGCCGACGGATTTGTGCCTTGCTGCGTCGATGGCGAGGGGATTGATTGGCTCGTAGAACACGATAGTCACGGAGAATTGCTGGCATTGATCGCCGACTACCATCGATTCACCTCGGATGATGCCTTCGTTGCCGAATCGTGGCCGTACATCGACAGGGCGGTTGGATGCGTCGAACGATTGCTCGGTCCGGACGGTCTGCTGCCGGTTTCCGTGAGCCACGAAGGCTACCTTGCGCAGCCCGTGCATTCCTATTGGGACGACTTCTGGGCGTTGCGCGGATTGCGCGACGCCGTCGAGCTCGCGAGCGCGACCGGGCATGAAGCGTCGGCGCAAAGATGGGCGGCGCTGAGCACGCGCTTTGCGGCTTCGCTCTTCACGTCGATCGAGGCAACCCGGGCGCAGCGCGGTTTGGCATTTATTCCGGGGAGCATCGAGTGGGCGGATTTCGATCCCACCGCGACGGCCAATGCGATTTACCTGCTCGATGTGCCGGAGGCTCTCGACCGCAACGCCGTTGAGCAGACCTTCGACAAGTATCTTGCCGACTGGCGCCGCAAGCGCAGCGGCGCCGTCGCCTGGTCCAACTACACGCCTTATGAAATCCGCATCATCGGCGCGTTCGTGCGATTGGGAAGGCGCGATGCGGCCCTGGAGCTGCTGCGCTTCTTTTTGTCGGATCGTCGCCCGCAACCTTGGAATCAGTGGCCGGAGATCGCGTGGCAGGACCCCGAGGCGCCGGCCCATGTGGGCGATCTGCCGCACACGTGGATTGCCGCCGAGTACGTGCTCGCCGTGCGCAGCCTGTTTGCCTACGAGCGCGAAGCCGATCGATCCCTGATAGTGGCGGCGGGGCTTGCGCCCGAATGGGTCGAGGATGGTGGCGTGCAGGTGAACAGCATGCCGACGCTTTACGGTCCCTTGAGCTATTCGCTGCGCAGGATGGACTCCGCGACCTTGCGGTTCGAGATCGGCGGCGGATCCTCGGCCAAGATGATTCTGCGTCCGCCGCTGGGAGCCTCGCTGCGCAGCGTGGTGGTGGATGGCGCTGCGTGCTCGAGTTTCGACAAGGATTCCGTAACCCTGTTTCGCACCCCCGCGGAAGTCATCTGCACCACGTTCTGATGGCGCTCGTCTCAAGCGCGCGGCGGTGGATCGGCCGGCGCGCGTCCGCCGCACAGAGCAAGCGGTGCTTTGAGTGGTATCCTGCGTCATTAAAGCGTGGCAGAGCTGAGCCCAGGTGACAGAACGCCCAACAGAAAAATCCGGCACTGCATCCGAGGGTGAGACCGCCCATTTGGGCCTTGGGCGGCAGATCGGCCTCGTGAGCCGCACGATCTTCGGCTCGCCGGTGGCCAAGGCGCTCATCTTGCTGTTCGTGGCCATAGTCCTGGTCGTCGCCGCCACCGCGTACGGACAAATTCGCCTCAATGCATGGAACAGGCCCTTCTACGATGCTCTCTCGCGCCGCGACCTGCGGGATTTTCTGTTCGAGCTCGGCGTCTTCTTCCTCATCGCGGTATCTGTCCTCACGCTCAATGTGGCGCAGGGGTGGCTGGTCGAAACCTTGGAGCTCAAGCTGCGTGAAGGGCTTGTCCTCGGCCTGCTTCAGGACTGGATGGCGCCGCGCCGCGCGTTCTGGCTGGCCAATGCGGGTTCGATGGGCGTCAACCCGGATCAGCGCATCCATGAAGACGCACGCAAACTCTGCGAGATCTCGGCCGAGCTGATCGTCGGACTGCTCCAGGCATCGATAATGTTCTGCATCTTTGCGGGCGTGCTCTGGGGTCTTTCGAACGACTTCATTTTCCGCGTTCACGACCGCGACTACACGGTCCCGGGCTTCATGGTGTGGGCGGCAATCATCTACGCGGGCGGGGGCTCGCTCTTGAGCTACTGGATCGGGCGAGGTCTCGTCGGCCGCAACGCGCAGCGCTACGCGCGCGAGGCGGACCTGCGCTTTTCACTCGTGCGCGTCAACGAGCATGTCGATGACATTAGTTTGGCGCAGGGCGAGGCGGACGAGAGACGGCGCATCGAGCTGCATCTCGGCAATGTGCTCGACGCGACGCGCCGCATCGTCATGGGTCACGCCAATCTCGCGTGGATTACCGCCGGTTTCGGTTGGGTCACGATCGTGGCGCCCATTCTCGTCGCCGCACCTCTGTATTTCAACGGCAAGGTAACTTTCGGCGGTCTGATGATGGCTGCCGGAGCATTCAGTCAGACGCAATCCTCGCTGAAGTGGTTCATCGATAATTTCAGAGCCATCGCCGACTGGCGCGCGACGCTGCTTCGAGTCGCGAATTTCCGTCAAGCGCTGATGAGCTCCCACGAACCCCGCGGATTCGAAAGCCGCATCGCCTACAGCGAGGGGGATCCCGGTGCGATTTCAATCGACGATCTGGAAATCGTATCCGCTGCGAACGCCGACATGCTCAAGGAAACGAATGTGGTGGTGAACAGCGGGGAGCGCGTCCTCATTCTCGGCGCCCCGGGCACCGGCAAGACGCAGCTATTTCGCGCGCTGGCGGGACTGTGGCCCTGGGGCGGAGGACACATCACGCGTCCCCGGGGCGAACAGATATTCTACCTGCCTCGCGGCACACCCTACATGCC
>Ga0066789_10000029_pt1 | contig 37230 bp, 36 predicted proteins | sample OrgsoiDNA2013049_FD_70960 | JGI IMG/M metagenome (GOLD analysis project Ga0066789, IMG submission 70960) | Permafrost soil microbial communities from the Arctic, to analyse light accelerated degradation of dissolved organic matter (DOM) -... | ecosystem: Environmental > Terrestrial > Soil >...
GAAGCTGGGACGAGCACTGTTCCGGTGTCGAATGTTCCAGCCGAATACCTTTTCATAGAATGCCGCCGACTGCTGGACGTCCACAGCCGGAATTTCCAGATAACACCAACGAGGCCGGCGTAGCTGGGCGAGGCGCGAGGCGGGCTGCACAACGGTGGCGCCCCATTCGTCCGGGCTCACGTCGCGAGCGTGTCGCGAGAACAACCAGTGATGGCCGGCGAGATCCTCGGCCCCGTACTGAAATTCGCCATACATGGTTTCGTGCAGACCCTCCACGATCTTGGCGCCTGCCGCCTTCGCCCGTTCGAAGTGGCTTTCCAAATCGTCGACGAACACGGTGAGACTCTGCGTCCCATAACCGAGTTTCGCCGGACTCGCGGCGCCTTCGCGCGCCCGCTTCAGCATGATCCAGGCGTTGCCGAGATGCGCCTGCGCGCCGCTGGTCGGGTCGCCGTAACGGTAGTGCTCCACAAAACCGAAGTTCTTATTGAGCCACGACATGGCCTCGTCAACATCCTGATACACGACGTGCGGCAACAGCGTATCCGGCGGTACGGAGCGGTTCTCAATCATGGAATTCCTCCCGCATCGCGAGCAGAATAACACCCGCAGCAAGGCTGCAGGATACCCGTTTGGCTCATCCAAACGCCTGTTTTGTATAATCACTGTTCACCGTTGACTCTTGCGGATCGAGGGCGATTTGGCGAAAGCAGAAATCGGAATCATCGGCGGCAGCGGGCTTTACTCCATGCCCGGGCTAACCGACATCCACGAAGTCACGCTGGAGACTCCCTTCGGCGCGCCTTCGGACGCGTACGTTCTAGGCAAGCTGGAGGGAAGGAAGGTTGCCTTCCTGGCTCGTCACGCGCGCGGCCATCGCATTCTGCCCAGCGAATTGAATTTCCGCGCCAACATTTATGGATTCAAGCTGCTCGGAGTGGAGCGGATTCTTTCTGTCTCCGCCGTCGGATCGTTGAAGGAAGAGCACAAGCCGCTGGAGTTTGTTATCCCCGATCAGTTTGTGGACCGTACCCGTCATCGCATCGATACTTTCTTCGGCGAGGGCGTGGTGGCACACATCGCGTTTGCCGATCCCATCTGCCCGCAGCTTTTGGAATCCATGGTTGCGGCCTGCAAGAAAGCTGGCGTGGTCGGCAAGCGCGGTGGCACCTATCTCTGTATGGAAGGCCCGCAGTTTTCCACCAAAGCCGAATCCAATCTCTATCGCAGTTGGGGCATGGACGTGATCGGAATGACCAACCTGCAGGAAGCCAAGCTGGCGCGCGAAGCTGAGATTTGTTACGTCACCGTTGCCATGGTCACCGATTACGACTGCTGGCATCCGCATCATGACTCCGTCACCGTGGACCAGATCGTTACCGTTCTAGTCAAGAACGCGGAGAATGCCTGCAACGTGGTTCGCGAAGCGGTCGCGGCCATGCCCAAAGATAAAACCTGCAAATGCGGATCGGCGCTCGAGCACGCGATCCTAACCGACCGCAAGATTATTCCAGCGCGGACGCGGAAGAAACTGCACCTGATCCTCAAGAGATTCTTCGAAAACTAAATCATGAGCATACTTGCAGTCGGTTCCGTCGCCTTCGACAACATCGCCACGCCTTCGGGGAAGGCCGAGAACGTTCTCGGCGGGTCCGCCACGTATTTTTCTCTTGCCGCCAGTTATTTCACTGACGTGCGCGTTGTCGCCGTGGTCGGCGAGGACTTCACCGCCGAGCACGAAAGCGTCCTGAAGAAGCGCGGCGTGGACACCCGCGGAATCGAACATGCAAAAGGGAAGACCTTCCGCTGGGGCGGGCAATATCTGGAAAACCTGAACGAAGCCAAAACCGACTTCACCGAGCTGAACGTTTTCGAAAAATTCCAGCCGCGAATTCCGGCCGAGTACCGGGACAGCGACGTTCTTTTCCTCGGCAATATTCATCCCAGCCTGCAGACCGCAGTGCGCCGCGATATGCCGAACGTAAAGCTGACCGGCGGCGACACCATGAATTTCTGGATTACCGGCGCAAACGCCGATCTGCGCGAAACCCTGCGCCTGGTGAACATTCTTCTCATCAATGACGGCGAAGCCAAGATGCTGGCCAAAGAATCCAGCCTGCCCCGCGCCGCACGCAAAGTGTTGGCCATGGGCCCGCAGGCTCTGGTCATCAAGCACGGAGAATATGGCGCGACGATTTTTTTCCGAGAAGGAGCATTCGGAATCGGCGCGCATCCTTTCCGCGCTCCCGCATTGCCGCTCGAAGAAGTAAAGGATCCTACTGGGGCGGGAGATTCGTTCGCCGGGGGCTTCATGGGATACATCGCCTCACAGGAAGAAATCAATCGCGAGGTTATCAAGCGAGCGCTATTCTACGGCGGGGTGATGGGATCATTCGCGGTGGAGCGGTTCGGAACCGAGCGGCTGCAGTCTCTGACTCGCGGCGAAATCGACGCTCGCTTTCAAGTCTTCCGCGAACTGACTCACCTGGAATAAACGAGCGTAATCAACTGATTTTCATGAGAAAGCCCAGCGCTTCCGGTAGCGAGATGGTTCTGGTCGGCCAACTCGCCGCCGCCGTTTCGGTCGCATCCTTCTTCTATTACCTGCGGCACGGAGATCTGCTTCTCTATGGCGACGCCGTCGCCCACATCAACATTGCGCGCCGCGTATTCGATTCCCGCACCCCAGGACTCTTGCAGTTGGGGACAGTCTGGCTTCCGCTTCCGCATCTTCTGATGCTGCCGTTTCTCCTGCCGCGCTGGCTGTGGCAAACCGGCATTGGCGGATCAATTCCGTCTTTGCTCGCATACGTAGTGAGCGTCACCGGAATTTTTCGCCTGGCGCGCACCGCGCCCGGAGTCGAACCGGACTCATTGCCCGCGAAGTTCGCGGCATGGCTCGCCGCCGCAATCTTCGCACTCAATCCCAATCTCACTTACCTCCAAACCACCGCCATGACCGAGCCGGTGTATTTGGCGCTATTCATATGGGCGGCGGTATTCTTCTCCGAATTCATACGGAGCGGAGAAGGACCATCCAAAGCGCCTGCGAATTCGTCACTGACGAAATGCGGACTCTGCCTCGCCGGAGCCTGCCTGACGCGCTATGACGGCTGGCTGCTTGCGGTTGTCATGGCAACGATCGCGACGGGGATCGCACTGCAGCCTAGGTTCGCACCGCTTCGGCCAACAGTCGCGAAGTTTATCTTGCTCGCGGCCACCGCTCCGGTGCTGTGGCTCACCTACAACGCAGCCGTTTACCACAACCCGCTGGAATTCGCGAACGGCCCGTACTCGGCGAAAGCCATCGAGCAGAAGACCGCAGTGCCAGGATTTCCGCCGCATCCCGGCACCAATGACCTCCCGCTCGCATTTAAGTATTTTTTGAAGTCCGCCGAATTGAATCTTGCAGCAGGGAAGTTGCAGATCGTCTGGGTTGTTGCCCTACTCACCGGCACGTTTATCGTTCTGCTGTTCCAAAGAAAACAATGGCCGCTGCTTCTTTTATGGACACCGGTCCCGTTCTACATGCTCTCCATCGCATACAGCGGCGTACCTATCTTTGTTCCTGCGTGGTGGCCGTTCTCGCGATACAACGTTCGCTACGGCGTCGAGATGCTCCCGGCATTCGCCGTTTTTACAGCCATCGCTGCCTACGGATTACTGCGCTTCGCCGCGACTAACAGAGCTAAGCTGATAATCGCGATCGTGTTCTTGCTGGCGTCCGCAATCAACTACGTTCAGGTTTTACGCGCTGGCCCGGTCAGTTTTGAGGAAGCGGTCATCAACTCGCGGACCCGAATCGCGCTGGAAAGCGAAGTTGCCCGTTATCTGGAAGCGCTTCCTCCGGATTCCACATTTCTGATGTACGTAGGCGGCCACGTCGGCGCACTTCAGCAGGCAGGGATTCCGCTGGCGCACGTGATCAACGAAGGCAATCATCGCTCCTGGATGCATCCGTCCGACCCTGACGGACTCTGGGAGCGAGCGTTGCAAAATCCCGCAGCGTACGCCGACTTTGTGATCGCCTTTGATGCTGACCCGGTTGCCACCGGTGTTGATCGCAGTGAAATAACCTCTCTCGCAATCCTGAGAGTCACCGGCCAGCCCCAAGCCACGATCTACCGCACGCTCAAGACGCACAGATAATCAGACGCGTTGAGCGACCCGCTCTTGGCTACTTCAACGACGCCATATCGATAACGAAACGGTACTTCACGTCGCTTTTCAGCAGGCGTTCGTAGGCTTCGTTGATCTGCTGAATCCGGATCAGCTCGATATCAGAGGCAATGCCGTGCTCGGCGCAGAAATCCAGCATCTCCTGCGTCTCCCGGATTCCGCCGATGATGGAGCCCGCCAGTTGCCGCCGCCGGAACAGCAGGCTGCCTACTCCCAAGGGCAACGGATTCGGAGGCGCTCCCACCAGGGTCAGCGTCCCATCGAGTTTGAGCAGATCAAGATAAGAATTCAAGTTGTGTTCGCCGGAAACCGTGTCCAGGATGAAGTCGAAGCTGCCCGCGTGCTTCAGCATCTCGGCCTCATTCTTCGAGATCACGACTTCGTCAGCGCCCAGGCGCAGAGCGTCCGCGGTTTTGTTCGGAGAAGTCGTGAACAGCACGGTGTGGGCGCCGAAGGCGTGCGCGAACTTCAATCCCATGTGACCCAACCCGCCCAGCCCCACGATTCCCACCTTTTGGCCTTTGCGCACGTTCCAATGCTTCAGCGGAGAATACGTCGTAATGCCGGCGCAAAGCAGCGGCGCCGTCGCCGCCGGGTCAAGTTTCTCCGGCACGCGAAGCACGAAGGCTTCGTCCACCACAATGCTGTCAGAATACCCGCCATAGGTAACGCCACCCAGGTGCTTATCCTCGGCGTTGTAGGTGAAGGTCGGCATGCTGTCGCAAAACTGTTCGTTGCCGGTGCGGCAGTTGGGGCAGACGCGATCCGAATCGACCATGCAGCCCACCGCGGCCAGATCACCCGCTTTGAATTTCTCGACCGCGCTGCCGGTCTTCACCACGCGGCCCACAATTTCGTGTCCGGGTACGCAGGGATAAACCGTAGCCATCATGCTTTCCCACTCGTTGCGCACCTGGTGAAGATCGGAATGGCAGACCCCGCAATACAGAATCTCGATCTGCACATCGGTCGGACGCGGCGTGCGACGCTGAATCGCAACCGCCCCAAGCGCGGAGGTTGCACCCTGCGCGCCATATGCTTTTGCGGGATACGTTTTTCCGGTTCCCGTCAGATTTTTCTCCTCAGCAGTGATCGTGGAAGTCATTTCGCTCATGTCTCGTAGTTCTCCTCGTCTTATAGATGGGCTGCCAGTCCCTTGGTTTCATAATAAATTGTGACCGCCCACGATAGGCGGCCCAGCCGAAGGCAGGCCTGACCAATGGCCAGCGAGCAGAAGTCCACAAGACGTCGCATCTTGACGATTCCCCCACGTTACGGGCGTCCGAGTTCAGTGACGCTTGGAAGAGCCGCAAGCCTCTTGGTTACGATCCGGCTTGGCCATCCAGCATTTCACTCCAGCGCGTGGTACGATCCCGCATGAAGCGCATCAGCACTTTCTGGCTACCTCTCATTGCAGTTTCGGTCGCGTCGCTGGCCTTTCAAGCCTGCAACGCACTCAACCCCTTGTGCGGAAGTGCTCGCCCCGTCCCGAACATTGCATCCCTCTCCGCCAGCACGATTACGTTCGCTCAAGTGCAGCAGGGCTTTGTTCTCACGGTGAATGGTAGCCAATTTGTTTCGTCTTCAGTTGTACTCGTCAACGGGACGGCGCAAAACACCGTGGTCCAAGGCAGCACCCAGTTGAAAATCACGATCACTACCGCTGTGATCTCCGCCTCTGGAACGGCAAACGTGGCCGTCAACACTCCGAGTGGGAACTCGGGCTCCTTGGGCTGCGCAAGCGGTGGGACTAGCCACACCCTCGTCTTGACTATCACTTAGGGGTAAGGCTTCCCCAAGCCTTTACTGGCCGAGCTGCGCGAGAGTGGCGCGGAGCGGGGCACTCGAAATTTCAATCAGTCCCCCGTAAGGCGCGTACATCTCAAGGATCAAGAAGATCGCACCAGAAACTGCCATCCCAGTGATGAACAAAGCGGTTATAACGGTTGCGTTGCGAGGCGCGAACAGCCCGAAGCTGATGAAAATCGCGGTAAGCCAGAAAACCAAGATAGCGAGCATGGGCTTGGAAACCGCGCTGGTGCCCTGTTCGTACATCAACCAGCGGGTTTGGGCGAGGTCGATCACCATATTCAACGACTGGGTCTGAATCGTGTGCTGCCGATCATCGCTAGGCGACAGTGCCTGAATTTTTGCCACGAGATTCTCCGCGCCAGTGGTCGGCGCTCCCACCCTTGACGGCACTCCCATTCTTGCAGGTTGTGTGCGCTCCTCCGGCCAGGTCGTATCGATACTTTTGGCAACTATGCCGCGCAGCAGATCGCGAACCTCCTTCGTCTCCGGCCCATAATGGGCGAGTAGGCGGTCGAGCAGAATGACCTTGGAAGATATTTGCGCCAGTTCAGTACTCTGCGCGTCATAGAAACTCTTTGCCGAAGAGACTAGTAGACCGAGGACGAGCGCAGCCATGGTCACCACCAGTCCCATCCCCATCCTCACGACCTCTTTCGAGCCAGGGCTTAGATGATCCTCTGGCAAGATGCGGCCAAGAAGGATGCCGCATAGGGCGCCTCCAAACAAGCACGCGAACACGATCACGCTGATTGCCATCGAACTCATGCTCTAGCTCTATCCTCCACGAAAGCTGGGACATAGTAGAGGCACCTTGCCTCCCCGGTAACCCGTAAAACTGACAGTCCCCCCGAAACGCATCGTTGGCGTAAACAGGCGTGGCTGTTGAAAAACTCGCTTTTCGTCCCAAACAGCCGAAATTGGGGGAATAGAAAATGTCTAGCCGACCCGAGAAGATCGATTGTAGGGCTTCCTGACGCAATTTTATTTTTGCGAATTTCGTAGGAAAGAGTTTTTCAACAGCCACAGGCGGTTACCCCATTGGAGTTCCCCGCGAAATTCGCGGTTTTGCGCATACCTTGGGGTCTGCACCTGTCAAAAGCGACAGTTGTGAAGAGCATGGATATTTCGTACACACCTATACGGGCCTCCGATACGCACCAGCAGTAACGTCAAGAGCCGCCAAACAAGTCGCAACCCTCATGCGAATCGGTATGTAAAAGCGTGTGAAACAGCACGGGAAACTGCGGGGCTAACATTCCGACACTCCTGGCTAACATTCCGGATGAATACAAGCCGCTCGCGGCGCTCGGCATTGGTGCGTTCGTTCTGGTTTTTATCGCCTTGTTCCACGGAGCGGGCCTCCACTGGATACTGGTCCTGCAAAACCGCGGCGAACGACGTCTGCGCGTGGCAAAGCCCCATCTCATCGCGGTTGCCCTCCTGTTCGGATGGTCTGTCTTCCTCATGCTCGATTTGCATATTGTGGAAGTCTTGATCTGGGCGTTCGCCCTCAATGTGATGGGTTTGATTGCGCACACCTACGATGCGATCTACTTCTGTGCTAACTCCTACACCACGCTTGGTATGGGCAAGGTTGATGTGGGCGACCATTGGCGGATCATCAGCCCCATCATTGGCATTTCCGGATTGTTCACTTTCGCCTGGACCACCAGTGCGCTGGTTGACGTGGTGGCTTCAAACCGGCGACTTCTCAACCTACTGGAAGACGAGCGGGAGCAGGAATTGCACATGCGCTTTGCCATGCGAAAAGCCCAATGGGATGCCGTGAAAACCGAAGGACAGGCGGAGCGGGCGGAAAAGGAGAAGGCCAGGAACTCAGCCGCTGGATCCTCGCTCAGTCAGAGGCTGAAAATCTGGCGGGACGAAAGAAAGATGGTGGCCGAACTCCGCAGGCAGAAGGTAGCCGAGATCGAGGATCTCCGTCGGCAAGAGCGCCTGCAGGAGAAAGAACTTCGGCCTAAGCCCGCCGATGGCGGACCCGATGCCAAGGAGCGGAAGTAAAAGTATTCGCCACTGTGCTCGGGTCTCTGATAATTCGGCAGTTGGCAGGAAAGCGATTCGCAGGATGAAATGCCGGCTGCTCATTGTCATTGGCGCTTTGCTGCTGGCTAGCCTTGCCGGTGCCCAAAGTCCCGAGGTTCCAGTACCGGTTCAGGCGAAGACCGCCAGCGCGCCTGGCGCCTCCTCGAACACCGCTCCGGATCCCTGGGCATTCTCTCTGACCACCAGCGGGTACATTGTCCCCGGCGGCCCGAACTATCTGTCTCCGGACTTCACTGCCGACCGCGGCTGGCTCCACTTGGAAGCTCGTTACAACAGCGAGGCGCTGGAGACCGGGTCGCTGTGGGCAGGCTACAACTTTAGCGCCGGAAAGAAGTTGGTGTTGAGTGTCACTCCAATGTTCGGTGGCGTCTTCGGCAGTCTGAACGGCGTGGCCCCGGGCTACCTGTTCACCCTCACCTACAAGCGGGTTCAGCTTTCCAGCTCGGGTGAATATGTAATCGATACTCAAAATCGCAACGACAACTTTTTCTACAGCTGGAATCAAATCACGTACTCGCCGCTGAAATGGCTGCAAGTCGGCCTGGTGTCGCAACGGACCCGGGTTTACCACACCAGTCTCGATGTGCAGCGCGGAGTGCTGGTGGGCGTCACTTATAAGAAAGTGAACTTCACCACCAACGTATTCAATTTTGGGTGGACCACGCCGACCGAGGTCCTACAGCTGGGCTTCAATTTTTAAGCATCGTGAACGTGTAGGGGCGAGTGCCCCCACCTGCCCCCGGGGCCGCAGTCCCGGTGCTCTTTGTTTGCCGCGACCGTTAACTAGTCAAGACCGCCGCCCGAAAGCTGCAAGCCCGCCAGTGTTAAAATCCGAGCAAAACCACCAAGAGTGTGAAAGCGCGGGTGTCCTCACCCGCGATTCGGACGGGGTAACTATGTTCCCAATAACAGTGACCTGGCTGGCAGGCGACATGGGCAAGCTGCTTCTGGCGGCGTTCCTCGGCGGCCTGATCGGCCTCGAGCGTGAATCCAAACACCGGCCAGCGGGGCTGCGGACGAATCTTTTCATCTGCGTGGGCGCCGCCATGTTCACGCTGCTTTCCGACCAGTTGGCCGTCATACACATCGGCGATCACACCCGCATCGCAGCGCAAATTATTCCCGGCATCGGATTCATCGGCGCCGGTTCTATCATCCACGCGCGCGGCGACTTGGTGACCGGCATCACATCAGCCGCCACCCTGTTCGTCGTGGCATCGGTCGGCATGGCCGTCGGCGGCGGGCTCTATATGATCGCGATCTTTGCCACCGTCTTGATTCTGGGAGTGCTCTTGCTGCTCGGATTCTTCGAGCGCTTCACCAACCTTAAAATAATGGTTTATGGCTACGAAGTGACCGGCGGAAGCGCGGAAGAAGCGACTGCTCACGTGAACGAGATTCTCGAACCGTTGCATTTCATTATGCACAATGTGCAGATCGCGCCTACCCCCAGCCATGTCCGTGTGCACTTTGAATGCGAAGGCACGCGCAAGAAACAGGAGCGGGTGCTCAGAGGCCTGCGCGAGTCGAAGGCATTCGAGAGCGTTGCCGCCCTGGGTCCGGTGCAGGCGGAATGATGGCCATCCCATTCGTGAAGGCAAGCGCCTGCGGCAATGATTTCCTGATCATTGACGGCAGGAACGCACCCTCCGACCTTGTTACTTTCTCTCATAGAATCTGCAACCGTCACAACGGTGTGGGTGCCGATGGCGTGGAGTGGTTGTTTCCAGCCCAGGACGCCGACATTCGCGCTCGTCTCATAAACGCTGACGGCTCCGAAGCCGAGATTTCTGGCAACGGCACCCGCTGCGTCGCCGCGTACTTATGTTCGGAAAATCCGCGCGAGCAAGTGACTGTGCGCACCGGCGCCGGAGTCAAGCGATGTTCCTTGACTTCCCACAGCGAAACCGAGTTTGAGTTCGAGACTGCCATGGGTGAGCCACAGATCGGCGACGAATTTTCTATCCAACGAGCTTCCGGCGAGGTGCGCGGAATTCCAGTTTCCATGGGCAACCCGCACTTCGTGATTTTTGTGGACGCCTTCGCACCCAACTGGCAGAGCGATGCTGCGGATATTGGCAGGCGGCGTGAGTTCAAGCACGGCGTCAACGTCGAGCTAGTCCAGGTGCGCGATAAGTCGAACCTCGAAGTGAGGTTCTACGAACGCGGCGTTGGCGAGACCCAGTCTTCAGGCACCGGATCATGCGCCGCCGCGGTCGCGTCCATTTTCGCCAAGCGCGCGGAGTCGCCGGTACGGGTGCGTGCCTCCGGCGGTGTGCAGACGGTGAGATGGGAAGGCGAAGTATTTCTGCGCGGCCCGGCGCAGATCATTTGCCGGGGAGAATTCCTTATCTAGATCATGGCGGACGCGAAACAATCTGAGCGCATCAAACCTCCCGCGTTGCGAACGGGAGACACTGTCGGCATCGTCGCCCCTGCCAGCTATTTTCCGCGTGAGGAATTCGAAGCTGGCTGCGAAGCGCTGCGGCAGATGGGATACAACCCGGTTTACGGCGATTCCATTTTCGATCGAGACCTGTACTTTGCCGGATCCGTCGAGCGGCGAGCGCATGAACTGGAAGAAATGTTCGTACGCATGGATGTGAAGGCCATCGTCTGCGCGCGCGGCGGCTACGGCGCAAACTACCTGCTGACGTCGCTCGACCTGAAAAAGCTTGCCGCGCATCCTAAGATATTAGTCGGCTACAGCGATCTTACCAGCCTGTTGACATACCTCACGGATGCCGCGGGGATGGTGACTTTCCACGGCCCCATGGTCGCGAAAGATTTCGCGAAGTCCGGCGGCGTGGACGCGACTTCCTGGCAATCCGCTCTGGGCGGGGAAAGCAGATGGCCGCTCGACTTTGGCGCGGACTCAGGAGTCCAGTCGCTGGTGCCGGGATCAGCCGAAGGTGTTCTCTACGGCGGCTGCCTTTCCATGCTAGTGGCGTCGCTAGGCACGCCCTATGAAATCCGTACCGAAGGCACCATCCTCTTCATCGAAGACGTGGCCACCAAGCCCTACCAGATCGATCGCATGTTGATGCATTTAAAGCTGGCGGGAAAGTTGGACAGAGTCCGCGGAATTATTTTCGGCGAGATGCTGGGTTGCGTCCAGTCACCCAATCAGGGCTATACATTGGAGGAAGTGGTTATGCGAATAGTCGGCGACTTGAGGATCCCCGTGGCCTACGGCGTGCGCTCCGGCCACGTTTCGAAAGGGAATATCACTCTGCCGATTGGAGTTAGCGCTCTGTTGAACGTCGGCGGCTCGGGCGTAGTGCTGGAAATTCTGGAGCCAGCGACTGGGGCATAGATGATAGCGAAGACGCACATTCACTTGATCGGCATTTGCGGCACCGCGATGGCCTCGCTGGCCGGCATGCTCGCGGAGCGCGGATTCCGCGTCACTGGGTCCGACGCAGCCGCCTATCCGCCCATGTCCGACTTCTTGCAATCGTTGGGGATCCCTGTGGCCCAACCTTTCGCCGTCGCGAACTTGAATCCATCGCCCGACCTGGTCGTAATCGGCAATGCGATTTCCCGCGGCAACGTCGAACTCGAACACGTGCTCGATCAGCGGGTTCCGTTCTGCTCGTTGCCGCAATTGCTGCATGACGAATTTCTGCGCGGAAAAGAAGTGCTGGTAGTCGCAGGAACCCACGGAAAGACAACCACTACTTCCATGCTGGCGTGGATTTTCGAAGTAGCCGGGACCCAGCCGTCGTTTCTCATCGGTGGAATCGCCGAGAACTTCGGCCGCAGTTTTCAGTTGGGCAGCGGAAAACACTTCATCCTCGAAGGCGACGAGTACGATACGGCCTTTTTCGACAAAGGCCCCAAATTCCTCCACTATTTTCCGGACGCAATTATCCTCACCTCTGTCGAATTCGATCACGCCGACATCTACAAAGACCTCGACGCGGTCGAGACCGCTTTCAAACGCTTGGTAAACCTCATTCCCCGCCGCGGACGCATCGTCGCCTTCGACAACGGCGAAAGCATCGACCGTTGCCTGGCCCGCGCATTCTGCTCGGTCGAACGCTATGGAGCCGGCGCTGCAGCAACGTGGCAGATCGCAGACTTGAAATTCGAGCCAGCAAGCACGTCCTGGTCACTTCTGCGCGATGGCAAGCTGTGGGCGGAATTGGAGTTTCCTCTTGCCGGTGAGTACAACGTGTGGAACGCGAGCGCCGCCGCCGCGCTGGCGACAAACTCCGGCATTTCTCCCGACGCAATCGCCGGCGCATTGAAAAGTTTCAAGAGCGTCAAACGTCGGCTGGAGGTGAAAGCCGAAGTTAACGGCATCACCATGATTGACGACTTCGCGCACCATCCCACCGCGATTGCCGCTACTTTGAGCGCGCTGCGGGCGCGGTATCCGGGAAGGCGATTGTGGGCGATTCTCGAGCCACGCTCCAATACCCTGCGCCGCAATGTTTTTCAGGAGGAGTTAGGCAAAAGTCTGGCGATCGCCGATGAACTCGTGATCGCAAATGTTTTCAAGTCCGAGTCAATCCCGGAAGCCGAGCGGCTTGACGTTTCCGCGGTCGCGGCGCAACTTGCCAGCACCGGGCATCACGCCCGCGTGCTCGCGGATGTGGAGAGCATCGTTCAACTGTGCGCGCCGGAAATGCGCTCCGGGGACGTGGTTGCCATTCTTTCCAACGGCGGCTTCGGAGGCATCTACGAAAAACTTCCGCAGCGTCTGAAGTCCCTCGCAGTTGCGAATTCCGTTGAGGCCGGAAGTCAACGGTGAGAGCCCACCCCATCCGGGTTTTGCTTTTCGTTGTTTTATTCTGTCGCTTCAGTTTCGCCCAAGCTCCCGTACGCTACATTGTTTCGCTGGCAGATCCCGAACGTCATCTGGTTCAGGTCACACTTGCAATCCCTCCCGGCGGTGATACTCATGAACTACAGCTTCCGGTCTGGAACGCTCTCTATCAAGTACGAGATTTTTCGCAGAACATGAATTGGATTCGCGCCAGCACCGAATCCGGTCAACCGCTGACCGTTACCCAATTGAACCCCAGCAGGTGGAAAATCGCCGGCGGGGAACAGGGAGCTCGCGTTGAATATGAAATGTTCACCGATAGCCCCGGTTCTTTCGGCGCGCAACTGAACCCGCACCATGCGTTCTTCAATCTGGCGCAGATTCTCGTTTACGCGGACGACGAGCGCGGCCAGCCGAGGCAGATCGAGTTCCGCAACCTGCCGCCGAAATGGAAGATCGCCACTCCGCTGACAGAGAACGCCGGTACATACACCGCGCAGAGTTACGACCGCTTAGTGGATTCTCCAGTCGAGATAGGGACCTTCGAGGAGAGCGACTTCAGCGCGGCCTGCGGGCAGTACCGGGTGATTGTGGATGCGAATACCAGCGCAAACCTCGATCCCAAGAAGATTCTCCGCGAAATCACTCCTCCCCTGCAGCGTATCGTTTCAGCCGCTACGCAATGGATGAATGATTGTCCCTTTCAGACTTACATGTTCATCTATCATGCCTCCGACTCGCCAAGCAGCGGTGGCATGGAACACGCTTACAGCACGGCAATCAGCCTGAACCAAAAAGAGTTTACCGGCGACCTCGAGCATTTCACCAGCGTCACCGCACACGAATTCTTCCATCTGTGGAACGTGAAGCGCATCCGTCCGCAATCGCTCGAACCGATCAACTACACCAGGGAAAATTACACCACCGCGCTTTGGTTCAGCGAGGGCGTGGACACCTCGGCCAGCGAGCAGATTCGCCTTCGGGCAGGACTGCTCGATGAGCGTCATTATTTGGATCATCTGGGACAGGCAATTACGGACCTTGAAGACCGCCCGGCCCATCTGACCCAGTCGGTTGAAGCGTCAAGCATCGACGCCTGGCTGGAGAAATATCCGCGCTACTTCCTTCCAGAACGTAGTATTTCCTACTACAACAAAGGAGAGTTGTTGGGGGTGCTGCTCGATCTTGCTATGCGCGATGCCAGTCATGATCAGGCATCCCTGCGCGATTTGTTTCGCTCAATGAACGACCGCTACGCAAAGCAGGGAAAATTCTTCGCCGACACCGCCGCCGTTGAGCAGTCCGCAGAAATGCTCAGCCACGCCGACCTGCAACCGTTTTTCGAGAAGTACGTCCGCGGCGCCGACGAGATTCCATGGGACGCGTTCTTTGCAAACGTCGGCCTCCACGTAATGAAGGCCAATGTCACCTTCCCCGACTCCGGTTTTGATGCCGTCGAGAGGTTCGACGAGCCGCTGGTGGTTGCGCGCGTGCGCCCGGGAAGCGATGCGGAGCGCTCGGGGCTGAGGCCCAATGACGTCATTGTGAAGATCAACGGAAAATCCGCCGATCGCGATTCCCAGGAGCGGATTGCCGCTCTAGCTCCGGGCGTAACGCTGCACTTGCTCGTTCGTCGGGCGTCCGGTCAGCAGGAAATGCAGTGGATACTTGGCAGCCGCCAGCAAACCATCTTTCAACTCCAGGACGTCCCTGAAGTTACTGCTGAGCAGAAAGCCCGCCGCGCGGCCTGGCTCCTCGGGGATCCCACACCGCACCAATGATTCGCACCCTCCTCATGCTCGGTTTCTGGGTCGTGGTGGTGCCCGTTGTTGCGCTCATCTTTTTCCCCTGGGTGCTGATCACCGGCGACATTCTGCCACTCTACCGTGCGGGCATCTGGGGAGCCTGGACCGGAGTGCGCATCGCCGGAGTGAAAGTGCAAACCGTTGGGCGAGAGCAGTTAGATCCGAAGCGGACCTACGTCTTCATGTCGAATCACGTTTCGAACCTCGATCCTCCAATTCTGTTGCCGTTAATCCCCGGCCGAACATCGGCGATGGCGAAGCAGGAATTATTCAGCTATCCGATTCTGGGCAAGGCCTTGCGCATGGCGTCGCTGGTCCCGGTTGACCGCGGAAATCGCGACGCCGGAATCGCCGCGGTGAGCGCAGCTGCCGAAGTGGTGAAGCAGGGAATCCACATGACGGTTTTCGTCGAGGGAGGCCGATCGTTCGACGGCAAACTGCTGCCCTTCAAGAAAGGCCCGTTCTATCTGGCTGACGAATGCCAGGTGCCGGTGGTTCCCGTGACCATTTCAGGGACTCACGCTGTGATGCCGAAGAAAAGGCTTTCAATCAAACCGGGTCTGGTGACCGTGACTTTTCACCCGCCGATTGAGCCCCCTGAATTTGGCACCCGCGAGGAGTTAATGGAAAAAGTGCGAGCCGTGATCGACAGCGGCCTGCAAGAGGAGTATCGGAGCTAATCCGTCCGCCCTTGCTCCCGTTCTTTCTTCCGCAGCAACTTCACTAACTCCGGCAGCCTGCTCAGCGCAGCCGAATACTTCAGCCACAGCCGGTGCTCCACCGCCGGCGCGCCGCTGACAATCGCCCCTGCTTCTATGTCTCCCGCCACGCCGCTCTGCGGTGTTACGATGGCGCCATCACCGACTTTGCAATGACCCACCACGCCCACCTGTCCGGTGAGAATCACTTTGTTTCCGATTTCAGTTGATCCCGCCAGGCCGACCTGTGAGGCCAGCAAGGAATCTTCGCCGATGTGCGAACCGTGTCCGACCTGCACCAGATTGTCAATCTTCGTTCCACGCCCGACGCGAGTTTCGCCTACGCTGGCGCGATCAATGCACGAATTCGCCTGGATCTCGACGTCGTCACCAATCACCACCGGCTGCGGCTGCGGAATCTTGTGCCAGCGCCGCCCGCCGTCTTTGGCAAACCCAAACCCGTCCGCGCCGATCACAACTCCATTCTGCAAAACAACGCTGTTTCCGATGCGGCAACGCTCGCGCACCACAGCATGCGAATGCGCCAGAAAGTTGTCACCGATCTTTACTCCTCTATAAATGACCACATGCGCCAGCAACACTGCATTCACGCCGATTTCTACATTTTCATGAATCACGACATACGGCCCAATGTGCGCGCCAGCGCCGATCCTGGCGGAAGCATCAATCACGGCTGTCGGATGAACTCCCGCAGCGTACCGCGTCGCTGGATGAAACAACTCCAGCGCCCGCGCAAAATCCAAATAAGGATTGTGGCTGCGCAGCATGGTGGTGGCGATAGCCGGGAAGCCGTCCGCGACAATCACGGCCGCAGCCTTGGTCGTCCGCGCGGCCGCCGCGTATTTAGGGTTTGAGATAAAGGTGAGCTCGCCTGGGCCGGCGGTCTCAATGCCCGCCACTCCCGTGATCTCCGTGTCCGGCGAGCCGTTTTCCAGACGCACGTCCAGCGCTTCCGCAATTTCAGAAAGTTTCATGCGCAGATGATTGTAATGGAGAGGCCGTCCCGCGAAAGACCAGGTTTACGTTTTTCCGGCTGTCAATTGGCGGCGGATGACTCGAGGTAAAATCCCTCTCGAGTTTGAATCACGGTGTCGTTCTGCTTCGTCTGCAGCAGCAGTTTGTGATAGCCGTCCGTGTCGGCCTTATCTGGTGTGAATCCCAGGCTGTACTGATTGCGCAAGTCCTCTTCAATGCTGCTGTAGATTTGATCCAGCGGCTGCTTTTTAGAGGCCTCAAAGAAACGCCCGCCAGTTTCCTTCGCAATCTGTTCCATAACTTTCTTTCCGTCCGTCCGCTCTTCCTGCGGATATCCCTGTCCTCCGCCGCGATGGTGCCCGCCCATCCCGCCACCACCCATGCCTCCGCCTCCCGGATAGCCAAACCCGCCGTGGTTGCCGCCGTAAGGCTCTTCTCCTTTAAACAAGACACAGTAAACCAGCGTGTCCGCTCGCTGCGCCGATTCGACTGCACTGAGCAGAGTCTCCTTGCTCCCGCGGTCTACGCCATCAGAGAGAATAATCAGCGCCTTGCGCCCCTGCTGCTTCTTCATCATTTCGTTGGAGGCCAGATAAATCGCGTCATAAAGCAATGTCCCGGCATGATGCTGACCCTGTCCATGCTGGCGTCCCGCACCCGGCCAGCCGCCCCCGCCCGAGCCTGCTCCACCCGAGCCCGTTCCTCCGGATGAAGACTGGTCCTCCTCGCTCGGGGCTCCCGTCTGTAGTAGCTCAATCCCTTTTTCCAACTTCTGCCGTGAGGAAGTCAGGTCCTGCAGCAACTCGACCTCACGGTCAAAGTGAATCAGAAATGCCGTGTCTTTCTCGTGCATAACTTTTTCTAGGAAACTCCCGCTGGCAGCGCGTTCCTGATCCAACACCGTCCTCTGACTCATGCTGGTATCTACCAGCAGACCGAGGGTGAGCGGCAAATCGCTTTCCTTTGAGAAATAGTGGATGCTGACGGGCTTGCCGTCTTCCTGCAGCGTGAAGTCCTCCTTGGTGAGACTGGAGACAATCTTCCCATGCTTATCCCGCACCGTAGCCAGCACGGTGACCGCCTTTACATCGACCGAAACGATTGTGGCCGGCTGGTCGCTGGTTTTCAGCGTTGGCGGATTTGGCGTTTGCCGCGCGAATAACGCCCCGCCCCATAGAAGCAGGGCCGCATACGGCAAAACCAGTCGCACGTTCCCGACGCGTCTTCGTTCGTTAGAAATCGATTCCCGGCCGTAGAGAAATTTCCGCATATTCAATAGCACCTTTAATAGGATGCAGGTAATAGGATGCAGGCGCGAAGCGATAAAAAGTAAAGGTTTGTAAAAGCCGGGAGCTGCGCGGCGCGGGACGCGCCTCATGGTCGGCTGACTAGTCATCTGACCAGTCAGATCACGGAAGCTTCTCCCCGCTTGCCAGTTGACCTGTCAGCAGAAATGTCTTCGGATAATTGCCCATGCCGCATAGCTTGAATGAGCCAAAGTCCTTGTACCACGCCCCTTCCGGCACCTCCGGCCTGGACTCGATCCAGAGTCGAAGGTGGTTGAGATCGTCGAGGGCGACATTGCGGTCGCGCATGCGCTCGACCAGGTGGTTACGAATGGCAGCCGGCAGTCGGGACCAGGTTTCGATCTGCGGCGCTACTCACCGAAGACGAAGCGGCCCAACTCGTTGCCCAGCCGCTTGGATTCGTCCGGATCCTTCGTCGCACGGAATCGTTCCGCCAGATCAACGAAAGCTTTTTCCTTCTGCCTGCTGGCCTCAATTCCCACCTCAATCAGCTCAACCAGCAAGCGGTTGTCGCTAAGCCGTCTCCGGTTCGCGATGCTTTCAACTTGCTTAGCCACCGGTAGGGGAAGGGTGACACTCCGCCGGACTTGTTTCGCAGATGGCATCTCACCATTATACACCATTGTGATGCACAGAGAGCTTCTCCGATGTTCGCACGTAGGCAAGGTAGTTGGTTGAAAACCTACTCCCCGAACATCGGAACCTGCCGCAAATCCTCCGCGCCTCGCCGCTGCCGCTTGGTCGCTCCAATCACCGCCAGCACCGTCAGCGACTCCAACGCCGTTCGCGGGACGAACAGTTTCTGCACATTCGACCGCAAATCCGGAGGATTAATCAGAAAGCCTTCGGCGGACGTAAGACTGAGGTCGTTGGGCATCAGGCCTTCGAGGACTTCTCCGTCTTTGAATTTGATTCGAACCCACAGGCCCTCGGAGCGCGGGCGGGTGGTGAAGGTTTTGCGCGACAGGGAATCGGAGTCGCCGAACTCGCGCACGAAGAACACGCATTTGATGTCGGTGAGGTCAATCGCCACCACGTTGCCGGAGGTGTTCAGCAGCTCCAGCTTGCCCTCGCGGACAAAGTGCGACGGCGCGACGTGTCCGTTTATCGTGTCGCGGTCAACCTTGCGGACGATGACTTTCTTGTGGGTGGAAGGCATGGGAAATGGAAGCTACTAGCTACTAGCTTCTAGCAAGCTAGGCGAACCGCGATTGCTAGGAGCTAGTAGCTAGAAGCTTAGTTCCACGATTTTCGCACCTTTGGCGTAAAAACAGGCGGGTATCTACCTTCGCAGTAGCCAAAACAACAACAGTGTGTTATTTTCTGTAGTTACTTCAGCCTCCGATGGCGAAACTAAACTACTCACACATAAGCACTTACATGAGATATACGGATTTTCACAGGCGGCCCTGTGGAAATCCGCGGTGCGTGCCGGCCAGATCCCGGGGGCGGCAGGTTCCAGACTAACCCGATTCCAGACCGGGTTCAAAAACCCGGGGTTCAAAAAAGAAGCATGGCAGATTACATATACACGATGGAACTGCGGCTGACGCCGAACCAGCAGAGGGGCGTGACCCTGGTTCAGGATATCGCCCGCGCCGCGGGCATGAACGTGTACCTGACCGGGGGGGCGGTCCGCGACATTATCAGCGGGTTGGCCATCCGCGATCTGGATTTCACCGTCCAGGGCAATCCGCTTAAGCTGCAGAAGGATTTCGAACGCGCCGGGGCCGTCATTGGCGGCGACGACGACGCCACCAAGACCCTTTACGTCACCTTGCCCGGCAGCGTTCGCGCCGAGGTCAGCAGCGCCCGCACCGAGCGTTTTGAAAAGACCGGCAAGCCACCGATCGTGACTCCCGCAACCCTGATCGAAGACCTGCGCCGCCGTGATTTCACCGTCAATGCCATGGCGCTGTCGCTGAATCCCGGTTCCCGTGGTTTGCTCATGGATCCATACAACGGAGCCGCCGACATTGAAGCCAAGGTGCTGCGGGTACTCCACAACTATGCGTTCGTCGAGGATCCTTCGCGGTTGTTGCGGGCGTCGCGTTTCTCCGCTCGCTTTCATTGGCCGCTCGAGGAACGCACCCAGGCCCGCTACGATTCGGCCAAAGAGAACAATTACATCGAATACATTTCGGATGCGGCCATTGGCTACGAGATCGAGCAATTGGCTTATGAAGACGATCCGCTGAACATTGTTCGCGTGTTCGAAAAAGAAGGCTGGCTGAAGGTGCTGGCTCCGCACTGGAGTACCGCCAAAGTGGACGCGCCCGGCCTCACGCAATTGATGAAGGCGCGGCAGCAGATGAATGATCTGAGCTACGCGCCTGATCCTTCAGCCGCGGTCCTGCATTTTTTAACGGCAAAGCTGAACGACAAAGAAGCCTCCGACATTCGCAAACAGATTCCGCGCCGCGACCTCGCCGAAGCCTGGCACGACCTGGAAGTTCACGCCAAGGAGTTGGCCAAGCGGTTGAGCGGAAAAGAAGCGTCCACGCCTTCGCGGACTTGGAAGCTGCTCTCGGGCGCTCGTCAGGACCTGGTCCTGTTCCTCGCGGTTACCGCGCGGCAGCAAGCGGTAGCCCTGAAAATCAAGAACTTCTTCACCAAGTGGCGGCAGGTGCAGCAGAAAATTCCGCTGCCTGAGATGACAGAACTTCTGATCACGCCGCAGCTGCCGGAATATCCGAAAATTGCGGAAGACGTTTTCATGCTCTTGTTGGATGGCAGGCTGCGCTCGCACACCGAGCTGATGAAGTTCCTGAAGCCGCTGGCGCCGCCACCGCCACCGCCGCCACCGCCGCCCAGGCGTGGACGAGGCGCGAAGGCCGCCGTCGCACCGGCTCCACCTGTGGCACCAGCTGGAAAAGCTCCGCTCGGAAAGAAAAAAGGCAAAGCTGAAGTCGCTCCCGCCGTTCCGGCAATCGCAGCCAAGGCTGCGGCGGCAGTCAAAGGGTCGGCAAAACCCGTGGCCAAGCCAGCGGTTGTCGCCAAGCCGACGGCAGTTGCCAAGGCCGCGAAGCCGGCAAAGAAAGCGCCGCCGAAAAAGAACTCAGCCTCAAAGAGTCCGAGCTCCAAGAAAACAACCAAGAAACACTGATTGGTTCATATCCGCGACTGGTCGGCTCTGCCGCCGCGTTTCTGCCGCTATAATGGCCTGAAAGGCGCCGACTTGCTGCGCTTTTGATCTCCACATGCCCATCCTCTGGTTGCGGGTTGCGCTGGCTTTGTACGCTCTCGGACTGGTGTACGTCCTGGTGGCGCTCACCCGCACCGTGACTCGCGCCTCCACTCGCACCGAAGACCTGCTCAGTCGGGTCGCCCTGCACGCCGCATATCTTGGGATGGTTTTCCATTTCGTCGCCATCGCCGAAGCGGTGCAGCAATCGGGCGAATTGAGCCTGGCCTCGCTATCGGTCGCCGCCTCGGTACTCGGATTTCTTATCATGGTGGTCTTCCTGATCGTGTACATGGTCTACCAGACCACGTCGCCGGGCATTGTCGTATTTCCCGTGGTGTTTTTGCTGACGTTCATAGGCGCGAGCAGCCAGGAGCCATTTGTCCTGAGTTCATCGACGGCGCGACAGGGTTGGCTGATCGCCCATATAGCGCTGATTCTCACCGGATACGCCGCCCTGATCCTGAGTTTCAGCGCCAGCCTGCTCTATCTGTTGCAGGAGCGTGCGTTGAAGGCGAAAAAGCCAGGGGGACTGCTCTCCCGTTTGCCCGCGCTTCAGGTGACGGATGAAATCGGCTTTCGCTCCTTGCTCATCGGATTTCCTTTCATGACCCTCGGTCTGGCCGCCGGGATGGTGATTGCTCAGGCCAGCTTCGGACGAGTAGATTTTCGTGACGCCAAAATCCTTCTCTCTCTGCTGATGTGGGCGGTGTACCTGATTCTGCTTTACACCCGCTGGAGCGCAGGTTGGCGCGGCCGCCGCGCAGCGTATCTGGCCGCAGGAACGTTTGCCATGGCGATTGCGGCTTGGGCGGCAAACTACTTCAGCACCATCCACAAGCTGGCCAGGCCATGAACTTTCAGCTGATTGGCGTGAATCATAAGACCGCGCCCGTCGAGGTGCGGGAGCGGCTTGCTGTTTCCGATCGCCAGTTGCCCGAGGCCTTGCGACAGCTGCTGCGCGTTCCCGGGGTTGGCGAGGGAATGATTCTCAGCACCTGCAACCGTGTCGAAGTTCTGATCCAGACCACGAACGGCAGTACCGATCTACGACGGTTTCTGGCGCAATATTTCGGCCTGGAGCCGGCCTCGTATGAATCCCACCTGTACGAATACCGCCAGCACGACGCCGTGCGCCACGTTTTCCGCGTGGCCGCAAGCCTCGATTCCATGATCGTCGGCGAGCCGCAGATTCTCGGGCAGGTGAAAGAAGCCTACGCTACGGCGCGCGCTGCGGGCGCGGTGCAGTCGTATCTGGATCTGCTGCTCACCCGCGCCTTCGCCGTCGCAAAAAAAGTGCGCACCGAGACCGCGGTCGGATCCTCCTCGGTTTCCGTTGCTTCAGCTGCGGTCGAATTGGCCGGCAAAATCTTCGGATCGCTCGAGGGTAAGCATGTGTGCCTGGTGGGCGCGGGCAAAATGTCCGAGCTGGCAGCTCGACACTTGCTGGCCCGCGGTGCAGGGCCGATCTTCGTCGCCAACCGCACCTACGCCCGAGCTGTCGCGCTGGCCGCCAGCTTCGGTGGGGAAGTCGTTCGCTTTGACGATCTCTACGACAACTGCGACCGCGCCGATATTGTCATCACCTCGACCGGCGCGCCCGTGGCAATCTTCAAGCGCGAGCACGGCGAACTGTTTCTCGCGAAGAGGAAGAACCGCCCTATGTTCTTCATCGACATCGCCGTTCCCCGCGATGTTGACCCGGAGATGAGCAAACTAGACGGCATTTTTGTTTATGACATTGACGACCTCCAGGAGGCCGTCTCCACCCATGTCAAAGGCCGACAGAGGGAAGCCGAGCGTGCCGAGAGCATTATCGAAGTCGAAGTTGAGCGCTTTCAGGTCCGTCTGCAAACTCTGCACGTGGTGCCGACCATTGTTTCGCTGCAAGACCAATTCGAAACCATTCGCCAAGCGGAACTGGATCGCGTCCGTGGGCGATTAGGAAAGCTCTCACCGGAGCAGGAAGCGGCCATCGAGGCCTTGAGTCACGGCATTGTGAACAAGATTCTGCATACCCCGATCCGCAGCCTTAAGTCCGCTGCCGGCGGGCCGGAGATCACTACACTGATTGATTCATTCCGCAAAATTTTTGATTTACAGGCAAAGTCATCAACGTCTCTTGAACAGGCCCATTCCGAAAAACATCCCTCGGTTGAAGACGACAACGATCCCGGAAAAAGGAGCTGATGCTTGGGGCTCCGGTTGAAGATTGGCTCACGCGGATCGCAATTAGCACTCTGGCAGGCGAACCACATCGCCGCCCGGTTGCAATACGGCCATGAAGTAGAAATTAAGATCATTCACACCACCGGCGATAAAATCACCGATGTGGCTCTGGCGAAAGTTGGTGCCAAGGGCATGTTCACCAAGGAAATCGAAGAGGCGCTGGCCGCCGGCGATGTCGACCTTGCCGTGCACAGTTTGAAAGATCTGCCGACGGAGCTCGCAGAGCAGTTCGAGATTGCTGCGCTGCTGGCGCGGGAAGATCCGCGAGATGCGTTGTGCTCGAAGAATTTCGCGTCCATCGAAGAACTCCCCAAAGGCGCTGGGGTGGGAACCAGCAGCCTCCGGCGTGAAGCCCAGCTCAAGGCCATTCGTCCGGATCTCCTTGTCCATCCCCTGCGCGGAAATGTGGACACCCGCCTGCGCAAGCTGGAATCCGGCGAGTACGATGCCATCATTCTTGCTGTGGCTGGACTGCGCCGCCTCGGCCGAACCGAGCTAGTCCGTCAGATCATTCCTGTGGAACTCATGTGTCCTGCCGCCGGACAGGGCGCGCTAGCCATCGAGATTCGGGCAGGCGATGAAGCTGTTCGCAACGCTATTTCATTTCTGGACGATAAGGCCGCACGCATAGAGACAACTTGTGAACGCGCGCTCCTGAAAACCATGGGCGGAGGCTGCCAAGTTCCAATCGGCGCCCGCGCCACGTGGCAGGACGGACTATTACATTTGCAGGCCGTGGTTGCGAGTCCAGATGGAAGCCGCATGCTGCGCGAATCCGCGGCAGGACGTGATCCGGTAGAACTGGGAGAAGCAGTCGGTGATAATCTTCTGCGACGAGGCGGCGCGAAAATACTCGACCAGGTTTATGGCCAAAATGCTTCCCTGCCGCAACAGCCATGAACCACTTGCTGGATCGGAGCCGACGTGTACATCCCTGAATTCAATCGCGTTGAAGATCGCGCCGTCGCTTTGGCTTTCATGCAGGCAAACCCGTTCGCCCTTTTGATCTCGACGACGGAGGAAGGGCCATTTGCGACTCATCTTCCAATCCTGGCCCACGAAGTCGACGGCCAGTTGCAGCTCCGCGGTCATGTGGCCAAGGCAAACCCGCACTGGAAGTCCATCAGTCAGGCTCAGGAATCGCTGGTGATCTTCCACGGCCCGCACGCCTACATTTCGCCTCGCCTGTATGAAATCCACGAAAGCGTCCCCACCTGGAATTACGCCGCCGTCCACGTGTATGGGCCGGGAACGGTTTTTAGAGAAAAGGACCGGCTCAATGAATTTCTGCAAGGGCTGATCGCGCAATTTGATTCGTCGTACGCCGCGCAGTGGCCGTCGCTCAGCGACCAGTATCGCAGCCGGATGGTGCAGCACATCGTCGGCTTCGAGATCAAAGCTACCCGCGTGGAGACCAAATTCAAGCTGAGCCAGAATCGGACGAAGGCCGAACAGGGAAACATAATCACGGCGCTGGAATCGAGTTCCGATTCGGCCGTCGTCGCCGTCGCTACTCTGATGAAAGACCGCGGCCTGGGCTCGCGATGAGCTCGTCCCGAAGCAACCCCTTCCCGAAAGCCCCGCTTGCGGGTGTTCGTATCCTTGTCGGCCGGGCGCGCCATCAGGCGAGTGCGTTGTCCGCTGGACTGAAGAAGCTCGGCGCGAAAGTCATCGAGATTCCTTTCATCGAGATTCGGCAACCACGTTCCCACAAGCCGCTGGATGCGGCGCTCAAGGCCATTGCGGAGTATGACTGGCTGATTCTCACCAGCGTCAACGGAGTAGAGGCGTTGTCTTCGCGCCTTAAGCGTTTGCGAGTCCCAATAGGGAAACTGAAGCACCTGAAAATCGCAGCGATCGGTCCGGCCACGCGTGAGGAAATCGAAAACCTGCGTCTCAGGGTGAACGTCATCCCGCAACGCTACATCGCCGAGTCGGTGGTCGAAAGCTTGCGCGGAAAAGTGGAAGGGAAGCGAGTCCTGCTGGCGCGGGCCAAGGTCGCGCGCGATGTGATTCCGCGCGAGTTGCGCAAGATGGGCGCCCAAGTGGACGTCGTCGAGGCTTACGAAACAGTTTTACCCGCGGCATCGCGAACGCGTTTGCGATCGCTGATGAAAAATCCGAAACGCAGACCGCACCTCGTGACCTTCACCAGTTCCTCGACGGTGAAGAATTTGGTCGCGCTGCTCGGCGGGCGCTCGCCCCACGCGAGATTGGAAGGAATTCAGTTTGCCTCGATCGGCCCCATCACATCTTCGACTCTGCGCGAGCTCGGTTTGTCCGTACACATCGAAGCCAGGGAATACACCATTCCAGGATTGATCAAAGCGATCCGAAACGGGCGGCCAAAATGAAACACCGCGTTGTTCATTTTCTACAGAAGTACTTATTCAACCCGCCGGTCAAGTTTCTGTTTGCAATCGGTGTGACCCCTCCGGGACGCGCGCTGCTTGAAACCACCGGCCGCAAGACCGGCAAGCCGCGCCGCATTCCAGTGGGCATCGGGCTTGTGGGAAAACAGTTCTGGATCGTCGCCGAGCACGGCCAGAATGCCGCCTACGTTCGCAACATCATGGTTAATCCGCAAGTGCGCGTGAAATTGCGCGATGGGATGCGCGCTCGCTGGCACACCGGCACCGCCTACGTACTTCCCGACGACGATCCCCGTGAACGCCAGCGTTGGCTTGCGACTCAGGTCCCTGGCAGCGCCAGCAATGCCGCCGCCGTCCGCTTCTTCGGAACCCAATTGCTTACGGTTCGAATTGATCTGGACGACTGAGCGGGACGCTCAATCGAAACGCGACGTGTTGCGATGTAGCTCGAAGTCTCGGGCGCTTACTCCGTCAGCTTGCAGCCACAATCCGCCGGCGGAACGCGCGCCTTCAAGAAGTCAGTCACCCGCTGATAGGCGTCGATCTGGTTCTCAACTTTCGCAAAGCCGTGGCCTTCGTTTTCATAGATCTTGTATTCCGCCACGCCCCCGTGCTTCTTGATCGCATCGACAACCTGAACAGTTTCTTCCTTAGGGCAGCGCGGATCATGTCCTCCCGCCAGTAGCAGGAGTGGCGCTTTGATCTGATCCACAAAGAAAATCGGCGAGCGGTCGCGGAACAGGTCAGGGTTCTTTTCTGGATCGCCCATGGTCGCCCGATCCGATTGCTGCAACACCGGATCTTCGTTTTCCATTTCAGTGAACCAGTTCACGAAAGGCACGATCGGAACCCCCACGGCCCACACGTCCGGAGCCTTGGTTACGGCCATCATGGTCATATATCCGCCGTAGCTGCCACCCGTTACGATTAATTTTGTCGGATCGAGATATCCCGTTGTTTTTACAAAATCCGCCGCCGCCAGAACGTCTTGCAGGTCGCCGCCGCCCATATCGAAAAGATTCGCCTGCTGAAATACCTTGCCGTATCCTGTGGATCCGCGATAGTTGGGCGCAATCACCATGTAACCCTGATTCACAATGTGCTGAATGAAGCGATTGAACGAATTCACCGTCTGCGAAGTCGGCCCGCCGTGAATATAAACAATGGCAGCATTCAGCCCGTTGCGCTGCATATTTCGCGGCACATAGACGAAGGCGGAGATCGTCCACTTGCCATCGCGGCTGGGATAGTGCACCAGAAAGGGCTCGACGAAATGCTGCGCCGGAACTCCCGCCATCAATGAATGCGTGACCTGCGTGGATTTCCCGCTGGCGATGTCGTAAACCCAGGCATCGCTGGGAGCGCTGGGACCGTTGTGGTAGTACAGCAGTTTCGATCCGTCGTGAGTAAAAGTGGATTCCGCGCCACCGAACGAGTTCACCCCCTTGGGCAAAGGCAGTTTTGCCGTCTTACTCGAGACCAAATCGTGGATGTAGAGATCGGTATTGCCATCCACGTTTGCGCGCCAGGTAGCCGACTTGCCGTTAGGCGAGAAGTATCCGCCCTCGACCTCCCATTTCCCGTCAGTCAGCCACTTGAGCTTCTTGGTCGCAACATCGAGCAAGCCGGCGTTGCTGAAGCCATTGCCCGCATCTGAAGTCACCATCACGGTTTTGCGGTCTGGTGAGAAATCATTTGCGAAGTAGAGCTGCTCGCCCTCATGCGGTGTCAACAACGTGCTCTTTCCAGTTGCCAACTCAGCAACAAAAATATTTGAATTCGTCCCCTTGGCCTCTTCCTGCGTATAAACGATGAACTTCCCATCCTTCGACCAGATGGGACTCGAATTCAGCTTGTCCGCCGGAGTGCCGCTGGTGACGTGCTTCACTTCGCGCAGCACGGTGTCGAATACGTCAATTTCGGGCGACGACGAATCCTTCGGCTTGACCTCATACGCGAGGTAACGGCCATCCGGAGACCAAGTCGGATTTTCCTCCGAAACCTTCCGCGTCTTGGTGACGTTCACCACCTGACCGGTCTTGGGCGAGACGAAGAAAATGTCCCACTGCTCGTCGCCGTCGTAGTCCGACTGGTACGCGATCCATCGCCCGTTCGGCGACCACGTGGGGTGCGTCTGCCGCTGATCGCTGACCGTTAGCTGCGTCGGCCAGCCACCTTCGGACGGAACCAGCCACAGATTGTTTCGTCCCGTGATGTTGGAAACGAAGACAACGCTCTTGCCATCCGGCGACCAGGCCGTATCCCCGACCAGCCGCGTCATGTAGAGCCGCTGGAGCGAGAGACTCTCCTCGCCCTGCTCGACATCAGCGTCAGGCTTGGCAGTGATCTGTTTGGGATCGGTGATGACTTCGGGAGGGGTCAGGGCCTGGGACATAGCATACGTACTCATGCTCACGACCATAGCAAACAGCAGAGGTTTAATCATGGCGCGACTCACTTCATCGGATGAGCACGGCAGAGGGCTGCCCTACCAGTGGAACAGCCGTCCCGGTATTGAGCTGTCCTCCGACGCCCACAGCGTAAACCGACAGGCTGGATCCGCCGTTATTAGGAATAAAGATCCAGTTTCCGTCGGATGTAATTCCGCCGGTCAGAGGGCTCGCGCCGGTCGAGGCCGTCGCCGGCGACAGTGCGTTCAGAAACCCGGACGCGGAATTGTACTGATATTGCGTAATCTGGAACGACCCGTGGTCCACCACGTAGACCAGATCACGCGCCTGGTTGACCATGAACGAAATCGGGCCTACACCGGCTGGGACCGGCGAACCCGGGATCTGGGTCAGCGTGCCGTTGGCACTGGGGCAGGCAGTCGTGATTTGTGTGCACGCCGAAAAAATGCTGACGTTATTCGATCCGGTATTGGCCACGAAGAGGTATCCCGGCGGAGCCGCCGTGGGGCAGTCGTTAGTCGTTATCGTCGCGGTCGTTGTTCCGGCGCATCGCGAAAACGCCAAGCCGCTAGGATTCGTGCCCACGGTGATGGGAGAGGTCGGAGCCTGGGTCAGAGTCCCGTTAATGTCATAGGAAAGAATCGATACCGTGCTGGCGTACTGGTTCGCGACGTAAAGGTAGTTGCCGTTGGGAGACGCCACCAACCCCGCGGGGCCATTCCCAATCGAAGGGAAGGCTCCAACGTAAGTCAGCGCAGCGCCCTGGATGGAGAATACAGTAACGCTGTCAGGGCTAAGGGGCGGTGGAGGAAAAAGCGACTGACTCGCTTGATTTGCCACGAACAAGAACTTGCCCGCCGGATCTATGGCCAGGGCAAGCGGAGTCCCCGCCACCGGACTCGCCGCAAACTTGTTGCAACCGACTGCGGAGCACGGAAAGATAAGGCTGCCGTCAGTGTTCACCGTGTAAGCGCTGACCGTATTATCATCCCGGTTAGCGACGAATAGTGCATCCCCGGCTGGCGTGATGGCTATGGCGATCGGACCTGCGCCGGTCGGCACACTGGTTCCAACCTGCCCAGCCACCCCGTTTGCCAGACTCACATTGTAGGCGGTGACCATTTGGTCGCCCTGGGTCAGGACCCACAAAAAGCCCGTGCCGGTGCCCGTAACCACGCTGTTCGTATTCGAACAACTGCCCGAAACGAGAGCCAATAACCCGACCCACCCCGCCAGCACAAAACGAGACTTCATGCGCATTCGTCCTCAGTCCCAGGTTTCAAGGTTTCAAAGTTTCAAAGGTTTCGACTCGCTACTCTTAAGTCTGATGCCTTGAAACCCTGAAACTTTGAAACCTTGAAACGTTTTCTTGATGAAAGATTCTGAAAGGCTTACTCCAATTGTGTATCAGGAATAGGCGGGAAAGCGCAAACCAGGAAACCTTTAGCTTGCCACGGTAGTGTGTTGCTCCTCGGTGGCTCCCACCAACTGCAAAGGCAGCCGGATTTCAACTCCAAGCCCACCTTCTGGGAGGTTGGATGCTTTAACTGAGCCTCCGTGCAGCCTGACGGCCTGATCGGTAATGGCCAGTCCCAAGCCAACGCCTCCGGTCGAGCGCCCGCGAGCGTCATCAATGCGATAGAAGGGCTGGAAGATTTTGTCCAAACAATCGTCCGGGACGCCGGGCCCCAAGTCGCTCACTCGAATCACAGCTTCGGCCAAACGCCCGCTCTGTGATCGCTCTGCCCGAATGTTCACAGTTGTGCCGTCGCCGGTATAGCGGGTGGCGTTACGGACAACATTTTCGATCGCACTGCGCAGCAGGGCAGGGTCGCCGACGACCGGCAGTTCGTCCAAAATCTCGGCTTCCACCTGGCAGTTTCGAGCCTGGGCCTCGAAAGCGGCGTCGCGCGCTACCTCCTCGATAATTGCCTCTAACTGAACCGGCGCCTTTCGCAACCCGCCCGCCCCGCTATCCAGCCGCGCCACCGTCATCAGGCTGCCGATCAACTCGTTCATCCGGCTTGATTCCAGGCTGATTCGCTCCAGTGCACTCTGTGCCTCCGGTCCGGTGCGTTGTCTGGCAAGCTCCAGCGCCACCGTAAGACGCGCCAGCGGAGACCGCAACTCGTGCGAGATGTCCTTCAGCAGCCGCGACTGCGCGTTGACTAGCTTTTCGATCTGCTCCGCCATCAGATCGAAATCCCGCACCAGTTGGGAGATTTCGTCACCGCCGGGTGAAGCTTTGCCGCCAGCGCGAGCTGAAAGGTCGCCGGCTGCCAGCTTCTGTGTGGCCTGGCGCAACCGCAACACCGGAGAAGTGAGGAATAGGGCAAGAAAGTAACAGACCAGCCCGGACGTCAGTACCCCAATAAAAATTCCCAGGCCGGGTACTCCATTCGGCCCGAACATCGGATTCTGGCCGGCAGGCAGCTCGGTCACCAGCGTGTAGGTATGCCCGTCAGATGGGGTCATGGAAGTCTTCAGCATCTGAAAACGCGGGTTGATCCGCCCCAGAAAAGTATCGGCGGTGCGCCGTTGCCCATTCATGGTCTCCACAAACTGCGGCCGAACGGCATGCCCCGTCAGCGCGCCTTGTTCGTTGAACAGCACGGAGCGACCATGCTGCGCGTCGCTCAGGTTGTGCAGATAGTCGCGCAGTTTTTCCACGCCGCCGGCCTGATAGGCATCGACCGCCTCATTCAGGTATTTTGGCTGCAGGGCTTCAATCGACGAGACTTCCCGCGCCGGGCGCATGGCCATCGTCACCAGAATCGCCAGCACCGTAAACAAGGCTTGCGCGCCCCAGAACGATAGAAAAATTTTAAGAAACAGCCTTCTCATTTGGTCCCGTTCTTACTCTTCGGCCGCGCCAGCGCAAAAATGTATCCCGCGCCGCGGATCGTCTTGATGTAATCCTCCGAGCCGGAGTCTCCCAGTTTCTTGCGCACCTTGCTGACGTGCATGTCTATACTGCGATCGAACGGCGAGAATTTTCTCCCCAGGACTTCATCCACCAGGGCCTCGCGAGTGACCACCCGTCCCGCCTCCCGCAACAGCACCTGCAGCAGCCCAAACTCCACCGAGGTCAGGTCCACCGGCTTGCCGCGGTGTTGTACCGACCGGGTTGCCGGATCCAGTTCCACATCTCCGACTCGGATAACCTCCGGAACCGGTGCTTCTCCCTTGCCGCGAGTGCGGCGAAGAATCGCGCGAATTCGGGCCACCAGTTCGCGTGGATTAAACGGCTTAGGAAGATAGTCATCCGCTCCAATTTCCAGTCCGACAATGCGGTCCACGTCTTCGCCGCGGGCGGTCAGCAGCAGTACCGGGATTCGCGAACTATCTCGCATCTTGCGCAGCACGTCGAACCCATTCAGCCGCGGAAGCATCACGTCGAGGACAACCAGCGTGTGATCTCCACTGAGAGCGCGCGCCAGACCGGAGTTTCCATCATGCGAGGATTCCACATGGAACCCCTCCGGCCGCAGGTACTCGCTTACCAGCGAACAGAGTTCCACGTCGTCGTCAATCACCAGAATGCGATCCACGGGATTCATTCTAGTAGCTCCTCAACCCGTCTCCCAGTAAAGATTCGTCAAATCTGCAAGCTATGGGTTTACAACTCTTTACCCGAATTGACGCACTCTTTACTACCGCGTGGCCTCGATTTGTGTTCACATTCCAAGTAGAACGTAAACGTTCGAAAAATCAGGAGGAATTTGTGAAATTGAAAACCACGAAACTGGCAGTATTCGGTGTCCTGGCCATGGCTCTCTTTGTCGGCGTTGCTTCCGCTCAAACTGAGGGCGCGCCGGACGCCGCTCCCCAAGGTGGTCCTCAGGGCGGCCCTCACCATTACGGAATGAAGGGCCCGCACGGCCAGTTCAGGGGCGGCGCGGGTATGGGTATGGGTATGGGATTCCCCATGCGTGGCCTGAACCTTACCGAGGACCAGCATGCGCAGATCAAGCAGATCATGGAGAGCGAAAAAGGCAACATCCACCCGCTGATGCAGCAGGAATTCCAGGCCCATTTGCAGATGATGCAGCTGATCACCAGCGGAAATTTCGATCAGGCCAAAGCCACCGCGCTTGCCTCCCAGGAAGCGCAAACTCACATCCAAATGCAGGTTGAGCACGCCAAGATCGCCTCGCAGATTTACCAGTTGCTCTCCTCTGACCAGAAGGCCAAAGTGTCGGACATGATGGCCAAGCACCAGCAGATGATGCAGCAGCGATTCCAGAAGGCGCCGCCGGCGGACAACCAGTAACTGACAGCCACACCCAGTGGCGGGGCGTAGCAAGGCGCCTCGCCGCTGGATTTACAGGATTCGAAACGGAGTTCAAACCCAACAGCGATGGGAAACCTTGAAACCTGAGCATCGAGGAGGAGACCATGGCAAGCGTCGCAACCCGGGCCGACTTCGTCAGCTTGGTAGCAGAAGAAATCGTTTCCGGCATTGATCAGGCCTTGGATTACTGGCTGGGACGCATTGACATGGAACTAGCGGACACGAAACTGACAACCGTCGAGCGCCTGCGCGCCATTGAACTCATCCTTCGCGAATACAAAGAGGCAACCGGAAAATCCGAGTTGAGTTGCGCCGCGGCTTAACCCTCGGCCTAGGCTGATGGCGGGCAGAATTTGCCCCAACAGGGAGGGGTCATGATGAGAAACATTCAGTCAGGCTTTTTCTTGGTTGCGTTAGCGGTCGCTTCACTGACCGCGATGGCGGAGGCGCAACCGTCCCAAGACGCTGCCCCGATCCCCGCTCCGATCACCGCCGCCAAGAAAGTTTTCTTTTCCAACGCCGGGCAGGATGGCCTCGGGGGTTTCAGCGGAGATCCCGATCGAACCTACAACCAGTTCTATGCCGCCGTGAAAGCTTCGGGACAATACGAACTGGGGTCTGCTCCGGGCAATGCGGATTTAGTCTTCGAAATAAGTTTCACCGTCCCAAACTCAGGCACCACGGTCATTAAAGGCGACAGCGTTGGTGCCGCATACGCTCCCGAGTTCAACCTGCGAATTTTGGATCCCAAGACCCACTTCACGCTGTGGTCATTTACTGAACATGTGCAATGGGCCGTCCGGGCTGGAAATCGCGACCAGAATTTCGATCAGGGGATGGCCAATCTTGGGACCCGCCTGAAAAAGCTGACGACCCAGTCCACGTCAGTGTAGGTGGCCGCGAAGCAGAGCTTCGTCAGAGTTTCAGAAAGGATTCAGCACCCATGAACGTCGAATCATTCATCTCTTTCCTAAGCCGTTCGGACTGGGTTTTCCTCGCGGGTCTGATCGCATTGCTCGGCGGAGCCTTTGCCGGATGCTTTTCCGACAAACCGGTTACGACTCGCCCTTCCGGCGATGACCCCGCCCACCCCCGCTAGCACCCGGCGCTGGTAGAATCGCATCTACTAGCTCATGCTGCTGAAGAACCTTAGCCCCCTCTTTCCTTACCTGAAGAAATACCGCAGCGCCTACGTGTGGGGGATTCTCTGCGTTCTTATCATGAACGGCATCTGGATCCTGTTCCCGCTGGTGCTCGGACGCGCGGTTGACGACCTCTCGACCGGCGTCACTCTGCACAAGCTATTGATCAACGCACTTTTGCTTTTGGCGGTGGCCGGAATCAAAGGAATCTTTCAGTTTCTCACCCGCTGGATCGTGATCGGCGCTTCGCGCGAGATCGAATTCGATCTTCGCAACGACATGTTTCGTCACTTGGAGAGCCTGTCCCACAGCTTTTACCAGCGCACCCGCACCGGCGACATCATGGCGCGCTCCACCAATGATTTGAACGCAGTGCGCATGTTGCTCGGCCCCGGCTTGATGTACCCGGCCAGCACCTTCGCTTTCATGGCTGGCGCTCTGTTCTTCATGCTGCACATCAGCCCCAAGCTCACGTTCTATGCGTTTCTGCCGCTGCCGATTCTCAGCATCATCGTGCAGTATTTCGGACGCCGCATCCACGACCGCTTTGAACGCATTCAGGCGATGTTCTCCGAGATTTCCGCTCGCGCCCAGGAGAATTTCTCCGGCGTCCGCGTGATCCGTGCCTACGTCCAGGAAGACGCCGAGATCGCAAACTTCGAAACGTCGAATCGCGAATATATCGCTCGCAGCCTGAAACTGGTGCGCCTGATGGGTATGCTATGGCCGACGCTCGAAACCATGCTCGGCTTGGCCATTGTGTTAGTGCTGTGGATAGGCGGCAGGGAAGTACTGCATCATCACATCTCAGTTGGCCGTTTCGTGACCTTCAACACCTACATGGTCCAGCTCACCTTCCCCATCATCGCCATGGGATGGATTATCAGCATCTATCAGCGCGGCACCGCCTCGCTCCTGCGCATCCATGAGTTGATGATGGAGAAGCCCGAAATCGAAGACGCACCCGGCATCCGACCTGGCTCGGAAGAAGGGAAGGGCGAAATCGAATTCCGCAATCTGACTTTCGCTTATTCCACCAACGGCGCGCCCGTTCTCCACGACATCAATCTGCTCATCCCCGCCGGAAGCAGCCTGGCCATTGTCGGCCCCACCGGATCGGGAAAGACCACACTCGTCAGCCTGATTCCGCGAATCTACGACGCCGACCCCAGCTCAGTCCTAATCGACGGCAAGACCGTCCGCGAGTACGCTCTCGCCGACCTGCGCCGCAACATCGGGTTCGTCCCTCAGGAGACATTCCTATTCAGCGAGACCATCCGCGAGAACATCGCCTTCGGCGTCCAGAGCGCCGCCGATGACGAAGTCCGCTGGGCCGCCGAAGCCGCCAACATCGCCGCCGACATCGAAGAGTTCCCCGAGAAATACAAAACCATGGTCGGCGAGCGCGGCATCACCCTTTCCGGCGGACAGAAGCAGCGCACCGCCATCGCCCGCGCCCTCATCCGCAGCCCCCGCATCCTCATTCTCGACGACGCCCTCTCCAGCGTGGACACCCACACCGAAGACAAAATCCTCAACCACCTCCGCGAAGTCATGCAGGGACGCACCACAATCTTCATCTCCCACCGCGTCTCCACCGTCCGCAACGCCGACCGAATCGCAGTCCTGCACAGCGGCCGCATCGTAGAACTCGGCACCCACGACGAACTAATCGCCCGCAACGGCTACTACACCGACCTTTACAACAAGCAATTGCTGGAGGAAGAACTGGCGGAAGTCTAGGATTTCGCCGCGCGGACCAGAGGTGGACAAGTACTTGGTGAAGGATCGCACGGGATTGAGTCAGCAAACCGGTCGATGATGGCCCAGCATACATCGAAGATTTGATTGCGAAATCGGTGGTTCGTCGCTTCAAGCGCAACGTCTTTTTTCCTGAAGCGCCTTGCGATCCCAAAGCAAACGTTCCGAACCGATTGGTAGGCCTCGTACTTCCTTCAGGTACTCTTCAAATACTGTTGGCAAACCCGTTTCGAAGGGTGCAAGCCAAGTCAATCCGCGGCTCACGCGCTGACAGCCTACTGGAAGACTGATCTGGTAGGTGACGACGGCTCGAGCCGCAGCGACGACCTTCTTGGCCGCGGAGTCACGCTTACTCGGGTTGGTCATTTTGCTAGCTCCGGCGGCCATCCAACACCGCCCCGGCTGTCGGCTCTCGCTACGATTTTACAGATTCTGGTTCATGTCGCCGGCAAGGGAGAATCTGGTTTTGCGTCGTGTCAACTCCGGATGACACGCGGGAAGCTCCGCATCCGCTAGAATCCTTGCCTGTGCAACGCCGCCCCACCCCCGAGCTGCTGGACACCGATTCCGGCACCCCCGCCGAAGTTGCCGAATCCATCGCCGACCTGCGCCTCATCAACCGCTGGTTTGGCGGAGTCGCCACCACCCGCAGCCTGATTCAATCCGTGGCCCGTAAGACCGGAAAGTCAGAGTTCTCCCTCCTCGAAGTCGCCGCCGGTGACGGATTCCTCGCGCAAGAAGTCAGCGCCAGCCTGCAGCCGCACGGAATCCGTCTGCATGTAACCCTGCTCGATCGCGCCCAGTCTCATTTACCCAATAAGGAACTGTCATCCCGAGCGAAGCCGGATGACTCGCTCAGCAAATCGTCCGGCGCGGTCGAGGGACCTGCTTTCCCCTCCCGCGCCATTGTCGCCGACGCCCTCAACCTCCCTTTCCCCGACTCCACTTTCGATCTCATTTCCTGCTCCCTGTTCGCGCACCACCTCTCACCAGAACAAGTCACGAAGTTCGCCCGTGAATCCCTCCGCGTCTGCCACCGGGCGGTGCTGGTCAACGATCTGATCCGCCATCCCCTGCACCTGGCGTTGGTGTACGCCGGCATGCCTCTCTACCGCAGCCGCCTCACCTGGCACGACGCACCGGCCTCAGTACTTCAGGCCCACACCGTCGAAGAGATGCAGTCATTCATGCAGCAAGCCGGAGCCGCAAGGGTAGAAATCCAGCGCCACTATCTTTACCGCATGGGCGTCATCGCCTGGAAGCCCGAGCCCACCGCATGAGCATGAACCGAAGAAAGAAAGACCTGATCGTCGTCGGTGGAGGCCCCGCCGGATGCGCCGCTGCCATCAGCGCCGCCCGCAAAGGCGCACGCGCGCTCGTGTTGGAGCGCGGACGCTTTCCTCGTCACCGAGTCTGTGGAGAATTTGTTTCTGCCGAGTCGCTCGATCTGCTGCAAACCCTTCTCGCCCCGACGCACCGCCGCTTGATTCACAACGCTCCGCGAATCGCCCGCAGCAGGATCTTCGTGGATGACGCGGAACTGCTAGCGGAAATCAGTCCCGCAGGCGCGAGCATCACCCGCTTCGATCTCGATGCCGCATTGTGGGATTCCTGTGCGTGCGCCGGAGTCGAGAGGCGCGATGACTGCGTCGTGCAGTCGGTTCAGGGCACAGGTCCGTTTCGCGTGACTACGCAATCGGAGTCATTCCAAGCAAGAGCCTTGATCAACGCCACTGGCCGCTGGTCGAACTTCACCAGCAGCGCGACCCGATCCCGCTTGACCAAAGAAAAAGAACGCTGGATCGGACTCAAAGCCCACTTCCGCGAGATCTCCGCTTCAGCCTCCCCCTCAGTGGATCTGTACTTCTTTGACGGCGGATACTGCGGCGTGCAACCCGTCTCCGTGCACAATGGTTTCCCGACGGTCGTAAACGCCTGCGCCATGGTGCGAGGGGATATTGCAACGGATTTGAAGCACGTGTTGCAGCTCCATTCTGCCTTGCGCGAGCGCAGTCAGAACTGGCAGCCAGTGACGGACCCGGTCAGCACCTCGCCTCTGGTCTTTCACCCGCCAGAGCCGTTGCTAGACGGAATGTTCCAGGTGGGCGATGCTGCCACTTTCGTTGACCCATTCATCGGCGACGGAGTTTCGCTGGCCTTGCGCAGCGGTGATCTGGCAGGGAACTGCCTCAGCCCGTTCTT
>Ga0066789_10000031_pt1 | contig 36312 bp, 30 predicted proteins | sample OrgsoiDNA2013049_FD_70960 | JGI IMG/M metagenome (GOLD analysis project Ga0066789, IMG submission 70960) | Permafrost soil microbial communities from the Arctic, to analyse light accelerated degradation of dissolved organic matter (DOM) -... | ecosystem: Environmental > Terrestrial > Soil >...
GGCGAATGCGCCCGCAGCTTGCAACGCGAGTGCGTCGTCAACGATGCGGTCGGCGTCATCGCCACGACCCTGCACTCGGTATCCGCCGAGCCGGTACACGCTTTGCGGAGTGAAGCCAACGTGGCCCATGACGGGTATGCCCGCCGCGACGACGGCGCGAGTGTGTTCGGCGATCTGCACGCCGCCTTCGAACTTCACCGCCTGCGCACCGGCCTCTTTCATGAAGCGCACCGATGTTTCAAGAGTCTGTTGTGGCGAGGCCTGGTACGACCCGAACGGAAGGTCGGCGATGACCAGCGCTCGTTCGCTGCCGCGCACCACGGCTCGTACCAGCGGCAGCATCTCGTCGACCGTGACCGACACCGTGTCGGGATAGCCCAGCACGTTGTTGGCCGCCGAGTCACCCACGAGCAGGACGTCGACCCCAGCCGCCTCGAAGATGCCAGCCGTCAGTTGGTCGTACGACGTGAGCATCGCCCACCGTTCGCCGCGTTCCTTACGGCGCTGCAGTTCGAGAACGCTCAGGCGCGAGGGGCGAGGTGGCCGGTCGTAGGGCGCGCTGTGGTCGAGCGCGCCTTCATGGGCGGCGCTCTTGTTGTCGGGCGTGCTGTTGTTGTCGGTCATGGCTGTCGAGCCACCCTTCACCCTCGAGTCGCCGTTCGGCGTACCCGGGAGAACCATTGTGGCACGCGAATGCTGGGTCCGGAGCGCTGACGATGGGCTCGGCGCTCAGACCTCGGGCTCGCGCCACCGGTTCGTGATCGGCAGCCGCCGATCGCGGCCGAAGTTGCGCGCAGTGATTTTCGGGCCAGGCGGGTACTGGCGACGTTTGTACTCGGCGCGATCGACCAATGTGATCACCTGATCGACGACGCCCGGGTTGTGGCCGGCGGCAATCATTGCGTCACGGCCCTCGTCTCGCTCGACATACGCCTCGAGCACCGGGTCGAGAATTGCGTAGTCGGGTAGCGAGTCACTGTCGAGTTGGTCAGGCCGAAGTTCCGCGGACGGCGGTTTGGCGATCGAGTTCGGTGGGATCGGCGGCTCGGTGCCAGCAGCCTCGGCCTGGGCGTTCCGCCACTTCGCCAACGCCCACACCATCGATTTCGGGATGTCTTTGATCGGGGCGAAGCCACCCGCCGAGTCGCCGTACAGCGTCGAATAGCCAGCGGCCAGCTCACTCTTGTTGCCGGTGGTCAGCACTAGGTGACCGTGCTCGTTCGACAGCCCCATGAGGATCGTGCCGCGGACTCTGGCCTGCAGATTTTCGGCCGCGAGCCCATGCAGCTCGACGTCCTTTTCGAAGGCCGCCACGATGTCGGCGATCTCGATGACGGCGTGGTCGATCTGTTGCCGACGCGCCAAGTCGGCGGCGTCCGCTTGCGAGTGATCGCTCGACCAGCGGCTGGGCAACGCGACGGTGTGCACGGCCGCGGCACCGAGAGCGTCGACGGCGATCGTTGCGACGAGGGCCGAGTCGACCCCACCGGAAAGGCCGAGGATGACCGAGGTGAAGCCGTTCTTGCGGGTGTAGTCACGGGTCGCGGTGACGAGCGCGTGGTAGACGTCGGCGTCGGCGCCCTGATCCGGCGCAACGCCAGCAGGTCGGGCTTCGTACGGCGGCACAGGGGGAGTACGCAGATCGACCCGCTCTACGGTCATCGTCGTGCCGTTGCTCATCGCGACGGCGCCGACGCGATCGTCGGCGGCTGCTGGCAACCCGAGGTCGACAACCACCAGTCCCTCATCGAAGCGAGGCGCACGCACCAACGGTTGTCCGGCCGAGGTGATGACGAACGAATCGCCATCGAAGATCAGTTCGTCCTGGCCGCCGACCATGTTGACGTACGCCAGGGTGGCGTTTGCTTGGCGCGCGCGCTGCTGTGCCAGCCGCATGCGCACGTCGCCTTTGCCCCGCTCGTACGGCGACCCGTTGATGTTGACGACGAGGCCGACGTTGGCGGCCCCAGCAGCGGTGAACGGTCCTTCGTCGTGCCAGAGGTCTTCGCACACCGTCATCGCGATGTCGATGCCGAGATGCCGAATAACCGGCAAGGTCGAGCCCGGGCTGAAGTAACGAAGTTCGTCGAAGACCCCGAAGTTGGGGAGGTGGTGCTTGGCGTACCGAGCCACCACCTGACCGCGGTAGAGGAACGCGGCCGCGTCAGTTGGTAGCGCGCCCGGCTCCGCGGTCGGGGGCTGATCGACGAATCCGACGATGACCGCAAGGTCGCCGAGCCCTTCGGCCGCGAGCCGAGCCGCCAGTCGACCGACTAGTGCAGCCGACGCATCGACGAACGAGCGGCGCAGCACGAGATCTTCGGCCGGGTAGCCGGTGAGCATCATCTCGGGGAAGGCAATGAGGTGCGCCCCGCGCTCGGCGGCATGCTTTGACCAGGAAACGACCTGATCTGCGTTGCCGTCGAGATCGCCGACGACCGGGTCGACCTGGGCGAGGGCAAGGCGCAGTTGCGGCACGGTGATCAGCTTAAAGCCTGGGTCTTGCTACCGTCGGCGGCGCGGCGTGATGACGACGTAACGTGGTGCCGAGAGGATTGCCGCATGGACAAGCAGACCGAGTTTGTATTGCGCACGCTCGAAGAGCGTGACATCCGCTTCGTGCGGCTGTGGTTCACCGATGTGCTCGGCTTCTTGAAGTCGGTCGCAGTGGCGCCCGCCGAGCTTGAGGGCGCGTTCGCCGAAGGCATCGGCTTCGATGGGTCGGCGATCGAGGGTTTTGCTCGGGTCTACGAAGCCGACATGCTCGCCAAGCCTGACCCCGCGACGTTCCAGATCCTGCCGTGGCGGTCGGAATCACCGGGCACCGCGCGCATGTTCTGCGACATCTTGATGCCCGACGGGTCGCCGAGCTGGGCCGACTCGCGGTACGTGTTGAAGCGGGCGCTGGCCAGGGCGTCGGAGCTCGGCTTCACGTTCTACACCCACCCGGAGATCGAGTTCTTTCTCTTCGAGCGGGCGCCGAAGCCCGGCGAGGCCCCGGTCCCGGCCGACTCGAGCGGCTATTTCGACCACACGCCGCACGGCGTCGGCCACGACTTTCGCCGGCAGGCCATCACCATGCTCGAGTCGATGGGCATCTCGGTGGAGTTCAGTCACCACGAAGGCGCGCCCGGCCAGCAGGAGATCGACCTTCGCTACGCCGACGCCCTGACCACGGCCGACAACATCATGACGTTTCGTCAGGTGATGAAGCAGGTCGCGCTCGAGCAAGACGTCTACGCGTCGTTCATGCCAAAGCCGTTTACCGAGTTCCCAGGCTCCGGTATGCACACCCACCTGTCCTTGTTCGAAGGCGATCGCAACGCGTTCTTTGAAGCCGGCGCGCAGTATCAGTTGTCGAAGACGGCGCGGTCGTTCATCGCAGGCATCCTGCGCCACGCGGCTGAGATGACGGCGGTGACCAACCAGTTCGTCAACAGCTACAAGCGGTTGTGGGGCGCGGCCTCACTGTCGGCAGGCGCCGGCGGCGAAGCGCCGTCCTATGTCTGTTGGGGCCATAACAACCGCTCGGCGCTGGTGCGGGTGCCGATGTACAAGCCGCAGAAGGGCAACTCGACCCGCATCGAAATCAGATCGCCAGACCCCGCGTGCAACCCCTACCTCGCGTTCGCGTTGTTGCTCGGTGCCGGGCTCCAGGGCATCGAGCAGTCGTACGAGTTGCCCGAGGGCGCCGAGGACGACGTATGGGCGCTGACCGAATCCGAGCGCCGGGCGATGGGCATCAAACCGCTGCCAGCCTCGCTGGCTGAGGCGATCTCGGTGATGGAGCAGTCAGATCTGGTCGCCAAGGTGCTGGGCGAGCACGTCTTCGACTTCTTCCTGCGCAACAAGCGCGATGAGTGGGCCGACTATCAGCGCCAGGTGACCGCGTACGAACGCGACCGCTACTTGCCGATCCTTTAGACCGCCCTCGGTCAGGCGCGAATGCGGTCGAGCTCCTGGAGCAGGTCGTGGGCGGCTAATTCGACGTCTTTGTGATCCCACTCCGCGGCTCGGTAGACGCAGGCGATGAGTGCCGAGCGGTGGACGCGGTGCAGATCGCCGTAGGTGAAGGCATACCGAGCCTTGGTCTCGTCGGTAGCCTCGCTCGTGAGCCCCAGATGCCAAAGCGAGTAGTCCGTCCAAGAATGGGCCTCTACGTAGTCGTTCTGCTGCTCAGCAGAAGGCTGCACGTCCCCCCAGTCGCTCGAGATGACGTAGTGGTGCGCGTTGATCAATTTTCGGCAGTGCGCGACCGCCGCGGGGTTCACGAGGTATTTCGCCATGATGCTGCTGTTCCCGTCGGCGGGGGCGATGAATCCGCAGGACCGATCTGTTACCCGTGCTCGGACGCGTGGCTGCGGCTACCGCGCCTCCGGGTAACGTCGGGCCGTGACAAGCGGCGACCTCGACAGTCGACAGACGCGGCTCGCCCGCCTCGGATTCATCGATGCCGCGCGGGTCGATGCCCGCGCGGCCGCGGCCGACATTGGGTTCGACACGCTGATCGAGATCGCCAGCAGCGCCGATCCCGATCTTGCACTTGGCTCGCTGGTGCATTTCACCGACGCGGCTGCGCGCTCACCTGACCTTGATCAGCGCCACGATGCGGCCGCGCTCGAAGCGGCGCTGGCGAACGTCGCGTTTCGGCGGCGACTGTTCGCGGTGCTGGGGGCGAGTCACGCGCTGGGCGACCACCTTGCCGGCCACCCCGGCGACTGGGTCGAACTCGCCGATCCAACGTTCGAGCAGCAACGGCCGACGGTGTGGGGCTTGACCGCAACGTTGGTGGCTGCGGTCGGCAGCTTGACCGGAGCCGCAGCCGAAGACGCCCTGCGCTCGACCTATCGTCGGTTGCTCATGCGCTTGACCGCGATCGACCTTACCGGCGACGCGACCTTCGACGATGTCGCAGCCGAACTCTCCGACCTCGCCTCGGCCACGCTCGAGGCCGCGCTGGTGGTGGCGACGAACGAACTTCCGGCGGAGGCAACGCCGTGCCGGCTTGCTGTCATCGGCATGGGCAAATGTGGCGGTCGCGAACTGAACTACATCAGCGACGTCGACGTCATCTTCGTCGCTGAGCCAGCTGCCGGCGCCGACGAGGTTGCTGCGCTGCGGACGGCGACGCAGCTTGCGGCCACTGTGATTCGGGTCTGCGCATCGATCTGGGAAGTCGATGCCGCACTTCGGCCTGAAGGCAAGATGGGTCCACTCGTGCGCACGCTCGCGAGCCACGTCGCCTACTACCAGCGTTGGGCCAAGACCTGGGAATTTCAGGCGCTGCTGAAGGCGCGGCCGGTGGCTGGCGATGCGCAGCTTGGCGCGGCCTACGTCGACGCGGTGCGGCCGATGGTCTGGAACGCCGCGGGCCGCGAGAATTTCGTCGAGGACGTGCAGGCGATGCGCAGACGCGTCGAAGCGTCGCTGCCGACCGGTCAAGCCGAACGTGAGCTCAAGCTCGGCCCTGGCGGGCTGCGCGACGTCGAGTTCGCCGTGCAGCTGCTGCAACTCGTGCACGGTCGGGCCGACAGCGCTTTGCGTAGCGGCAACACGTTGACAGCGCTGGCTGAGCTCGCGGCCGGTGGCTATGTCGGACGCCGAGATGCTGGCCTGCTTGCCGATGCCTACCGATTTCTACGCACCCTGGAACATCGACTGCAACTTCATCGACTGCGCCGCACGCACACACTGCCTATCGCCGAGGCCGACCTGCGCCGGCTCGGCCGCAGCATGGGTTTTACGAGCGACCCGATCGGCGAATTGCACGCAACGCACGCCCGGCATGCGCGAGAAGTGCGTCGGCTGCACGAAAAACTCTTCTACCGCCCGTTGCTGGCCGCCGTTGCGAGGCTCCCGGGTGATGAAGCCCATCTTTCCCTCGACGCGGCTGCGGCCCGGCTCGAAGCGCTCGGATACGCCGACCCCGAGCGCGCATTGCGCCATCTCCAGGCACTCACCGCGGGCGTGAGCCGGCGGGCCGCAATTCAGCGCACCCTGCTGCCGGTGATGCTCGGGTGGTTCGCCGATGCGCCTGACCCTGACGGTGGGTTGCTGGCGTTCCGGCAGGTGTCAGACTCGCTCGGCGACACCCACTGGTACTTGCGGTTGTTGCGCGATGAAGGCGCGGCGGCGCAGCATCTCGCACTCGTGCTCGCGAGCAGTCGATACGCAGCCGATCTCTTCCTTCGGGCACCCGAGTCGGTCGCCATGATGGCCGATTCGGCCGACGGCGCGCACCAGCTTCGGCCACGAACAGCCGCCGAGTTGAGCGCCGAATTCATGGCCGCAGTCCGTCGCTACGACGACGCCGGCCGAGCTGCCTCGACTGCTCGCGGTTTGCGCCGGCGCGAGCTGCTGCGGGTGGCCTGCGCTGACCTGCTGGGATTGCTCGACAGCGCCGAGGTTGGGCAGGCGTTGTCAGACGTCGCGGCCGCAACCATCGACGCGGTGCTCGACGCAGTGACCCGCCATGTGCAGGCCGAGCGGACAGCATCTGGTCGCGGCCCATTGCCGATGCGACTGGCCGTGATCGGCATGGGCCGCCTCGGTGGCGGCGAGCAGGGGTATGGCAGTGACGCCGACGTGCTCTTCGTGTACGAGCCGGTCGAGGGGGCCGACGATGCCCAGGCGCATGCGGTGGCACAGACCGTCGCGAACGAACTACGCCGGCTGCTCGCCGTCCCTGCCCCTGAACCTGCCGTCGACGTCGACGCCGACCTTCGCCCGGAAGGCCGGCAAGGCCCGCTGACGCGCAGTCTTGGCGCCTACGTCGCGTACTACGCGCGGTGGGGCAAGGTGTGGGAAAACCAAGCATTGCTGCGGGCGAGTGCGTTGGCTGGCGACGCTGACCTCGGCGCGCGTTTCATCGCTGCGATCGCTCCGATCCGATGGCCGGACGCCGGGCTGGCGCCGGCCGACGTTCGCGAGGTGCGCCGCATCAAGGCCCGGGTCGAGAAGGAACGGCTGCCGCGCGGAGCTGACCCGACGTTGAATACCAAGCTCGGCCGCGGCGGGCTGGCCGATGTGGAGTGGACCGTGCAGCTTCTGCAGCTTCGGTTCGCCGGGCAGGTACCGGGGTTGCGCACGCCGTCAACGCTGCGCGCGCTGGCCGCCGCCCGAACAGACGGACTGATCGAGCCGCCCGATGCCGACACCCTGGAGTCGGCCTGGCGGCTAGCGACGCGGGTGCGCAACGCCGTGGTGCTGGCGCGAGGCAAGCCCGCGGACTCGATTCCCACCGATTTCCGCGATGTCGTAGGCATCGCCCAAATGGTCGGATACTCTCCGTCCCAGTCCGGTGACTTCTTGGATGTGTATCGCCGTATGACCCGCCGATCGCGGGCCGTCGTCGAGAAAGTCTTTTACGCGTGATGATCCACGCGGAGGATGGGGAGGATTTCGCATGCGGGTGACGGCCCGCGATGCTGACCCCGTTGCCGAGGCCGCGACTGAGCGCGCCCTTGCCAATCGTGAGTTCCGGGGCATCGTCGCGGCCCAGGTGACCAGCGAATGTGGCGATCAGATCGCTGCGATCGCTCTGTCGTATCTGGTGTACTCCCGCTCCAACAGCCCGTTTCTCGCAGCGGCGACGTACGCCGTCCGGTATTTGCCGCTCACGCTCGGCAGTGTGCTGCTTGCGCCGCTCGTCGATCGGCTGTCGCGACGCCGGGTCATGTTGGTGGCCGACCTCGGTCGAGGGGCGATCGCGGCCGCCCTCGTTGCCCTCACGTCTATTCACGGCATTTCGGTTGGCGTGCTCATCGGCTTTGTCTTGCTCGGTAGTTGCTTCACGCCGCCCTACGCTGCGGCGCGAAGTTCGATGTTGCCCGACCTTTTCGAAAGCGGCCCGGCGTATGTCTCCGCAGTCGCGATCGGCCGCATCTTGCAGCAAGTCGATCAGGTCTTCGGCTTTGCCCTCGGGGGCGTGATTGTCGCGGTCGTCTCTCCGCGTGGCGCGTTGGCAATCGATGCCGTCACGTTCATCGTGTCGTTCCTCATTACCGCGCGAGAAGTGCGCGAACGCCCTGCGGTGCTAGCCGGCGCCCGGCCGACCGTGTCGTCATTGGCGCGCGAGATCGGCCCGACGGTCGTCGTGGTCCTCGCCAGTCGCAGTAGGCGCGCGCTGTTGTGGTTGTCCGGTGGTGCCTTGTTGTTTCTCATTGCGCCAGAGAGCTTGGCCGTTGCCTACGCTCGCGAGCACGGTCACGGTGCCGTTGCCGCTGGCTTGTTGACGGCCGCCCAACCGTTGGGCATCGCCGTCGGTGCGTGGGCTTTTATCAACTTCGTGCCCGCTCGCCATCAGGACCGGTGGCTACTGCCACTCGCCTGGGGTGGCGCCTTTGTGCTGACGTTGACCGCTTTCGTGCCGCCGATCTGGCTGACGTTCGTGCTGTGGACGGCGAGTGGCGCGATGCAGTGCTTCTTGGTCGCCACTATCGCCGCGTACAACATGTCGACGGAGCGCAGCCTTCGCGGTCGCGCCAATGGAGTGGCCGCAGCGGCCATTTTTATTGCGCAGGGCCTGGGATTCTTGGTGTGGGGCGCCGTTGGCACGTGGCGCGGCGCCGCCGCTGGTGTTGCGTGGGCGGGTGTCATCGGTCTGCTGATTATGGGACTCGTCAGGTTCTGGTGGCCGACCGAGGAGATTGCCGGCGCGTGGCGAAAACTTGAAGCGGCCCAGCGCCCGGCTTGAGGATCTAGCTGCGCGCAGGTTCGGTCGGAGACTCCGGCAGCGAGGTCGCGAGCTCGGGCTCGTCGTCGTGAGTCGGCGCATAAACCCGGCGGCCGGTGAGTAACCACTGGATGAGGTAACCCCCGAGAAGCGCGACGACACCGCCGGCGGCGTCGAGGGTGTAGTGGTTGGCGGTGCCGATGATGACCATGAAAGTGGCGACGGGGTAGAACAGGCCGAGTGCGCGGATCCACCAGCGGCCGCTCAGCATGAACAGCGTGACGCCTGCCCACAGCGACCAGGCGATGTGAAGCGACGGCATCGCCGCGAATTGGTTGGAAACCTTGGAGATTCCGCCCGAACCCCACGACCCCCAGGTGTGGTATTTCACGACCGTGTCAATGAAGTCGTGGTTGGGCAGCAAGCGTGGCGGGGCCAGCGGATAGAACCAGAACCCGAGTGCCGCCAAGCCATTGGTGGCGTAGAGCACGGTTCGCGCCGACCGGTAGTTGCCCGGGCGCTTGACGTAAACCCAGGCGAGCACGGCGATCACGATGATGAAGTGCATGACCGCGTAGTAGTAGTTGGCCACGTTGGCGAGGTAGTGCCAACCGCCCCAACGGACTTCGTCGAAGAAGCGGTTCACGCTGTGTTCGAAGTTGAGCCCGATGTGGTCTTCGGCGTAGAGGATCTGGCGGCCGTGCGTCAGCGCGTTGCGCTCGTGTGTCGGCACCGCGTTGCGGATCAGCGAGTAGACGTAGTAGCTGATCCCGATGAACGCGATCTCCTGCCAGAGCTTGGGCCGCTTCAGTCGACGCAACCGCGCGGGGAGCAGCGGTATGACCAAGAGCGGATGCCGGGGTACCGCTTCACCGAAACGGTGCCGCGTGCGCGTCGATGTCTCCGTCGTCCCCACGACCCGCCATCTTGTCAGACCGCTCGGACTGCCGGACAGCTCAGGCGGGTAGCTCACGACTCATCAGGAATGCAGGTTCGGCGGTTCGAAAATCATGCAAATCTGAGGATCGGGCGCACAGGTGGTGGAACCACCGCCCGAGCCTTGCGCGTCAGACCAAACGACGGAAGGGGCGCGATGCCCACCTACACGGCGCCGGGTTGGCGGGTCCGCACGGCCCTGCTGGTGATGGCGGCCGGCGCGGCGACGGGGTGCGCATCGGGCAAGCAAGTTGCCTCGCTTTCGGCACCATCGGACGCACCGGGCGTCTACGCAATCGCCGGCTCGTCGAGCCCGCCGGTCTCACCGGAGGCGGCGCACACGGGAAACTGGCCTCCGTTGCCGACGCCTGCCACGTCGGCGATCGGCTGCCAGTCTGGCGTGGTAACGATCGCCAATGTCTGGTACGCCCATGACTCCTACCTCTGCGTGTACCGACGGACACGCATCGAGGTGACATTGTTCAACTACCCCAGCGGCTGGTCGACACCCGTCGTCGCGCCGCAGGGAGCAGCCAAACTGACGGCGTTGAAAGACAATCCCGATGGATCGCAAGCCACCGCCATTACGGCGAACAAGGCCGGAGGCTTCACCGTCACCACGCAGTCCCTCGACAACCTGGCCGTCAGTGCAAACTGGACGCTCCACGTCACAGTGCGGCCGTAGAGCGCTACCCATGCGCCCGCACCGCTGTGGCCGCGCACCCGTGGCCCCGGGGCAGCGATGAGTCCGCACGAGCGGCCGTGGTGCTGGCTGCTCGTGCGGACTCACTGCGTACCAAAGCGGATCGCTTTTGGATAGGCGATCTAGATGTCGAAGTAGAGCTCGAACTCGTGCGGGTGCGGGCGAAGTCGGATGGCATCGATTTCAAACTTGCGCTTGTACTCGATCCAGGTGTCGATCAGGTCAGGCGTGAAGACGCCGCCCTCAAGCAAGTAATCCTGGTCGGCTTCGAGCGCGATCAGCACCTCGGACAGCGAACCCGGTACCTGCGGAACGCTCAGGTGCTCTTCGGGAGCCAAGTCGTAGAGATCCTTGTCGACCGGGTCGAGCGGCTCGATCTTGTTCTTGATGCCGTCGAGGCCGGCCATCAACATGGCCGAGAACGCGAGGTACGGGTTCGACGACGGGTCTGGCACCCGGAACTCAAGGCGCTTGGCCTTCGGGTTGCTGCCGGTGATCGGAATTCGGATGCATGCCGACCGGTTGCGCTGGCTGTAGACCAGGTTGACCGGAGCTTCGAAGCCGGGCACAAGTCGGTGGTAGCTGTTGACCGTCGGGTTGGTGAACCCGAGCAACGACGGCGCGTGCTTCAACAGGCCACCGATGTAGTGCCGAGCCATGTCGGAGAGACCGGCGTAGCCGAGCTCGTCGTAGAAGAGCGGCGCGCCGTCCTTCCACAAACTCTGGTGGCAGTGCATGCCCGAACCGTTGTCGCCGAATACGGGCTTCGGCATGAACGTGACGGTCTTGCCGTTGCGCCAGGCCACGTTCTTGATGATGTATTTGAACGTGAGCAAATCGTCGGCTGCCTTGAGCAGTGGCGCGAACCGGTAGTTGATCTCGGCCTGACCGGCGCTGCCAACCTCGTGGTGCTGACGTTCGACTTGCAGCCCAGCATTGATGAGCTCGCGGCTCATCTCGGCACGCAGGTCGGCGTAGTGGTCGACCGGCGGCACCGGGAAGTAGCCACCCTTGTTGCGCACCTTGTAACCGCGGTTGCCGCCCTCTTCGGCGCGACCGGTGTTCCACACGCCTGCTTCTGCGTCGATGTGGTAGTAGCTCGAGTGCTGGTTCGTCTCGAAGCGCACGTCGTCGAAGATGTAGAACTCGGCCTCCGCACCGAAGTACACGGTGTCGGCAATGCCCGTGCTGGCGAGATAGGTCTCAGCCTTCTTTGCGACGTTGCGCGGGTCGCGACTGTAGGCCTCGCCGGTCAGCGGGTCGTGAATGAAGAAGGTGAGGTTCAGCGTCTTCTCGGTGCGGAACGGATCGAGCACCGCGGACGTCGGGTCCGGCAGAAGGAGCATGTCGGATTCGTGGATTGCCTGGAATCCGCGAATCGATGAACCGTCGAAGCCGAGGCCATCTTTGAAGATGGCCTCGTCGAAAGATTCGACGGGCACGGTGAAGTGCTGCATGATGCCGGGCAAGTCGCAGAACCGCACGTCGACGGACTGGACGTCGTTCTTCTTGATGTAGCCCAGGACCTCGTCGGCGCTGGTGAACATGTTTCTCCTCCTTGGGAGGTGAGAGCGGCGAGCGGCTAGAGCGACGAGCAGGGCAGCGGCGATGGTGCCTGCGCACGTGTCTCGGCGCGAAGGCTATCGTGAGTTGGGTGGCAACCGGCAGAGGGTCTTGGCTCGACGGACCCGGCCAGAATCCCGCTACCGTCCCCAGTTTCCCTGGCGAGCGAATTGGATTGCCTCCGACCGGGCCACGCTCTGTCGCCGGCTTCGGCCGGCGCCTCGGGGCGCTGATCGTCGACTGGCTGATCGCGGCCTTGATCACCGGTGCGATAACGGCCAGACCAATGTTCAATCCCGATCCCACGAAACCGTGGCTCACGCCTGGCATCTTCGCGCTCGAATATGTCGTGCTCGTCAGCCTGATCGGTCGCACGATCGGCATGCGGTTGTTCGGCGTCGCCATCATGCGGCTCGACGGACGCCGCGTGCCGTTGCTCGCGGTAGTCACCCGAACCGTGTTGTTGTTGCTGTTCGTTCCAGCTGTGATCTATGACCGCGATCAGCGTGGTCTGCACGACAAGGCTGCCGGCAGCGTCGCCGTCCGGCTGTAAGCGCTTCTACCGGGGCGGGTTGGCGCCCTTCGGAATGCGCATGCCTTTCGGCATCGGGCCTTTCGGGATCGGCACCGCGAAAGCGCCGAGCGCGCGCATGCGGCCCTCGATTTCGTCGACCGTGACGCCCTTGAACGTGCGTGGCAGTTTGGTCATCTTGCGCTGGAGCTTGCGCAGGGGAACCTGGCCGGGTTCGACGCCGACGATGATGATCGCGATCGGCGTCCCTGACGCGACGCGTTGCACCCGCTTGCGTTGATCGGCGAGCAAAGGCCCCAATCGCTCGGTCGAGCCCTCGCCGATGAGAATGACCCCAGGCTTGCCAACCACGCGATGGACGACGTCCATCGATCGGTTCGCGGCCACGTTCGGGGTGATGCGCCAGTCGCCGCGCATGTTGGTGACGATCGCCGCCGCTGCGCCAGGTTGCCCCTCGATCTCGCCGAGGGCAGAGCGCTGCGCTCGTTGCCCGAAGACAATGAAGGCCACGAGAGCAGCGGCGAGGATGCCGAAGATCGTGGTCATGATGTAGTTGGAATTGAGGAGTGCACCGACCAACTCGATGACGATCAACGTGCCGAAGAACGCGAGCAACAGGTACGGCACGAACCGCTTGTCGCGCCTACGCGTGAGCGTGAACGCCTCAACCAATTGTTCGGAGCGCCGCGGCATGCCGGCGCGTGCGGCCTTACGCGCCTTGCGCCCCGCGCGGCCCTTCAAGGGCGCGGTCGGCTTCTCTGGTTTCGCCATGTCGACCTCAGGATAGGGCAGCGCGCTGGCGCTGCATCAGGATAGGTCAGCGCTGGCGCTGCGGTTCGCGAGCGCCTCGCGGTAGAGGCGACCGGCCCGATACGACGATCGCACGAGTGGGCCCGACATCACGCCGGCGAAGCCAAGGTCGCGGGCCACGGTCGCCAGGTCGTCGAACTCGGCCGGCTCGACCCATCGCTCGACCGGGTGGTGCCGCAGGGATGGGCGCAAGTACTGGGTGATGGTGATGAGCTCGCAGCCTGCATCGCGCAGGTCGGCCAACGTCGACAACACTTCGGCGCGCTCCTCGCCGAGGCCGAGGATGAGGTTCGACTTGGTGACCAGGCCGCGCGTGCGAGCCATGGCGATGACTTCGAGCGAACGCTCGTAGCGAAAGCCGGTACGGATCGACTTGAAGATGCGGGGCACGGTTTCGAGATTGTGCGCGAACACTTCGGGCGCCGCATCGAATACCTCGTCGAGCAAGTGCTGGCGGGCGTGGAAATCGGGGGTCAGTAACTCGACGCCGCAGCCGGGGACACCCGCGTGGATCTCGCGGACCGTCTGCGCGTAGAGCCAGGCGCCTTCGTCGTCGAGATCGTCGCGGGCGACACCAGTGACCGTTGCGTACCGCAGCCCCATCGTCGCGACCGACTCGGCCACCCGACGTGGTTCGTCACGGTCGAGAGGTTCGGGCCGGCCGCTGTCGATCTGGCAGAACGAGCAGTTGCGCGAGCAGGTCGCGCCACCGATGAGAAACGTGGCTTCGCGGTCTTCCCAGCATTCGAAGATGTTGGGGCATCCGGCTTCTTCGCACACCGTATGCAGGCCCTCGGTGCGCACGAGCTCCTTCAGGGCCGTGTATTCCGGACCCATGCGCGCGCGCGTCCTGATCCACGACGGCTTCTTCTCGATCGGCACGGCAGCGTTTCTCGCCTCGACCCGCAGCAATTTGCGCCCGTCAGGCGCGACCGTGGTCACAACGCCAGCCTACGCGGGGACGGCGGCTGGCCGGCGTCCGTTCGCCGCTTGCGGGTCGGTACGGGCGACTGCCTGCCCGAGCTGGGTGCTGAGGTATCGGCGCACTGCCGGGATCACCTCGGCGACGGTGACGTCGCGCTCGAGCTCGCGCGACAGGGAGGTGACGTCGGCGTCATCGATGCCGCAGGGCACGATGCGGTCATACCAGCTGAGGTCAGGGTCGCAGTTCAACGCGAACCCGTGCATCGTGGTGCACTTCGAGATACGGACGCCGATCGCTGCGATCTTCTTCGGCGTGCCGCCGTTGCGGCCTGGCACCCAGACACCTGACCGGCCAGCGATCTGCACGGTGCCGACGCCGAATTCGGCGCACGCGGCAATCAGCGCCAGCTCGAGCCGACGTACATGGCCGACTGCATCGACAGGCATCGGCAAGCGCACGATGGGATACCCGACCAGCTGGCCCGGGCCATGCCAGGTGATGCGGCCGCCACGGTCGACGTCGATCACCGGGCTGCCATCGACCGGCCGTTCGAAGTCTTGGGTGCGGCGACCTGCGGTGAAGACCGCCGGGTGCTCGAGCAGCAAGCAGGTATCGGGGATCTCGTCGGCTACGCGTTGCGCGTGGATCGCGCGTTGGAGGGTCCAGGCCTCGTCGTAGGGAAGCAGGCCCGGGTAGCGAAAGACGAGGGAGCTCACAAGTTCCAGAGTACCGGGGAGCGGCGAAGCACCGAGGCTGTGGACAACCCCGGCGGCCGACACCGGGGATGCGCTGAGATGTCGGCGTGGACGACTTTTCGCTCGCCGGTTACGACATCGACCAGCTCATCGGCTTCGGCGGATCGGGCGAAGTGTGGCGGGCTCGTGAGCTGGCTACCGGTCAGGTGGTGGCACTGAAACGGCTGCGTGGCGCGACGCCGACCTCGGTCGAGGGCGACCCGTTGCGGCGCGAGGCCGCCTTGCTCGGCTCGGTGCAGCACGAGCATGTGGTGGCGTTGCGAGCGGTCGTACCGACTGACGAAGGCTTGGTACTGGTGCTCGACTATGCCTCGGGTGGCAGCTTGGCCGCGTTGCTCGCCGCGCGTGGCCGGCTGTCGGCGGGTGAGGTGGTCACGATCGGGGCGCCGCTGGCTCAGGCCTTGAGCGACGTGCACGCGCGCGGGATCTGCCACGGTGACATCACGCCGTCCAACATCGTCTTCGACGAGTCGGGCAAGCCGCTGCTGGCCGATCTCGGGGTCGCGCGCCTGGTGGGCGAGGGAAGGTCGCCAACCGCTGCGACCCCCGGCTACGCAGACCCGGCAGCCGTAGCCGGTTGGCAGCTACCTGCCCGCATCGCCGGTCCGGCCAGCGACGTCCACGGTCTGGCCGCGGTCTGCTTTCGCGCGCTGGGGGGCGTCGTTCCGTATCCGGAGGGCGCCGACTGTGCCGCGGCGCTGGCTCCACTGGCAGGGGCTGCGCCGGCGCGGCTGGTTGCCGCGATTGAAGCCGGGCTCGACCCCGACCCGGCTGCTCGACCCACGGCCGACGCGTTCGCCCGCGCGCTGTACGCGAGCTGCTCACCCGAACCGGTGCGGCTGGTCGAAGGCGCGATGCCGCCAGCTGACCTCGCCGTCACTGCCAACGTGTTGCCGCCTCGGGCGAACGCGGCACCGAATCTGGCAGCGGGCACGCTGCCCCGGCCCGCGGTGGCTCGCCGTGGGCATCGCCGGAGGCGTTGGTCGGCCGATCGCCGACTGGCCGGCCGCATTGCGGCGGTCGGCCTTGCGTTGCTCCTGCTGGGTGGCGCAATCGCGGGCGGTATCGGTTGGGCCGCGCATGATCACCGAGCCCTCGCAACACCCGCTTCGACACCGGAGGTGCAAGCTGCGGCGCTCACTCGTGCGGCTTCATCCGCCTCGGCGGCTGCCGCGAGCGATAGTCCCAGCAGCGCTGCGAGCGCGGCCGCCGGAGCAGGTACTGATTGGGTCGCTGTGCTGACCGCGCTTGATCGCGAACGCGATCAGGCCTTCACCACCGGTGACCCGACGGCGTTGGCCAACGTCTACCTGGCCGGCTCGACGGCGCTCGCAACCGATGTCGCGACGTTGCGGCAGTTGGTGGCCACCGGTCGGCTCGCTCGCGGGCTGCAAATACATATCAACTCAGTGGCTGCCCTGACGCAGACACCGACCGAGGTGACGTTGCGCGTGCACGACACCCTCGATAGCTACCAGCTCGTGTCCACGGGCACCGACGGCACGTCGCTGCCCGTCGCAGGTCGCGGCGATCGCACCTGGCTGGTCGCGCTGCGCGCGCGGGCCGGTGATCGTTCGAGTGTCGGGTGGCGTATCGCGTCGGTCACTGCTTCGTAAGCGACCACTGCTTCGTAAATGGCCGCTGCGTCGTCGATGATGGTGAGGTGCTCGCACCCGAACTCGACGACCCGGTAGCAACCACGCCAGGCTGGCGACGGGCGCTGACGCACGAGGTCTGGATCGTGCTGGCGATCAGTCTCGGCGCGAGCGCGCTCGGGGCCCTCCTCAGCTTGATCGACGACCTCACCGTCAAACGACAACCGCTGTCGGCTCAGCACACCGTGCTCAACGGCTCGGTCACTCCCGATCGGCCATGGCTCGATCTGGCCTTTCAGCTGTTCGGCATCGCCACCGGCTTGGTGCCGGTGTTTTTGGTCGCCTACCTGCTGCATCGGTCGAACGAGTCGCTGCGCACGATCGGCGTCGATCGATCACAACCCACCCGCGATCTCGGAGTCGGCGCGTTGCTTGCCGCGTGCGTCGGCGGCGCCGGCCTCGCGCTCTACATCGGTGCGCATGCGGCCGGCGTCAACCTCGTCGTCGTGCCGACGACATTGGGTCCGCACTGGTGGCGGATCCCGGTGTTGCTCATGGCGGCCGCGCAAAACGGCATCTACGAAGAGGTGATCGTCAGCGGCTACCTGCTCCATCGGTTGCGGCAATTCGGGTGGGGCGAAAATCGGTCGCTCGCGACCAGCGCGTTCATCCGCGGTGCGTACCACCTCTATCAGGGCTTCGGCGGATTCGCCGGCAACTTCGTGATGGGCCTGATCTTCGGCCGGGTCTACCAACGAACCGGCCGCACGCTGCCGCTCATCGTTGCGCACACGATCATGGACGCGGCGACGTTCGTCGGCTATATCTACTTGGCACACAAGGTGTCGTGGTTGCCGACCTAGCCGATCGAGCTGCTCACGGCTTTCGCCGTCTACGAACCGCGTTCAGCTGAACGCGACGAAACCCACTGGCCACAGCAGCATCACGCGTTCGCGTCGACCAACGCACGAAGTGCAAGTTCGACGTCTGGGTAAGCGAACTCGAAGCCCGCGTCTAACAATCGCGTCGGCAGCACGCGTTGGCCGCCCACGACATTGCCCGCGAACTCGCCGAGCACCGCCTTCAATGCGAACGACGGCGCCGGGAACACCGCCGGCCGGTGGACCGCGGTCGCGATGGCCTTCGTGTATTCGCGATTGGTTACCGGGTTGGGCGCCGTGACGTTGACCGGCCCGCTGACATGGTCGGCGTCGAGCAGGAAGCGCATCGCGCCGATGTGATCGGGGCGCGCGATCCAACTGACGTACTGGTGTCCTGAGCCGAGCCGACCGCCGACGCCTGCTTTGAACAGCGGGAGCACCTTGCCGAGCGCGCCGCCCTTGGTGCTCAACACGATGCCGGTGCGTAGCTGCACCGTGCGGATGCCGGCCGCGCTCGCCGACGCGCTCGCGGCTTCCCACTGCGCCGCAACATCGGCGAGAAAGTCAGTGCCAGCAGGGGAATTCTCATCGACTTCGCGATCGCCGGTGTCGCCGTAATAGCCAACCGCGGAGCCCGACAACAAGACGCGTGGCCGTGGCTCGAGTACCGACAACGCCTCGACTAGCAGGCCGGTCGACGACAGCCGGCTCTCGAGGATCTGCCGCTTGTACGCGTCACTCCACCGCTTGTCGCCGGTGCCGGCGCCGGCCAAGTTGATCGCCGCGTCGACGCCGGCCAACTCCTTCGGATCAGGACCGCGACCGGCTTCGGGATCCCACTCGACTTCGTCTGGAGCGGTCACCGCACGCCGCACGAGTCGAAGCACCGCGTGCGCGTGCCCGTCGTCCTCGCTGTTTAGTGCTCGCACTAGCGCCGACCCGATCAGGCCGGACGCTCCCGAGACAAGGATTTTCATGGTGAAAGGTCAGCTGCCGAGGTCGGCTTCGAATCGACCTGCTTCGAGCCTGGACTTGAGGGTGCCGAGGAATCGCGCTGCGTCGGCGCCATCGACGAGTCGCTGGTCGTAGGTCAGCGCGAGATAGACCATCGAGCGAATCGCGATCGTCTCGCCGAGCGGTGCGTCATCGATGACCACCGGCCGCTTCACGACGGCACCGGTGCTGAGGATGCCGACCTGCGGAGGCAGCAGGATCGGCGTGTCGAACAATGCGCCGCGGCTGCCCGTGTTCGTGATCGTGAACGTGCCGCCACTCAGCTCGTCCGGGTTGACCTGGTTGGTTCGCGTGCGATGGGCGAGGTCGGCGATCTTGCGAGCAATGCCACCGAGGTTGAGATCGCCGGCGCCATGGATCACCGGAACCAGCAAACCGCGTTCGGTATCGACTGCGATGCCGAGATGTTCGGCATCGTGATAGGTGATCGTTCCGGCATCGACATCGATGCTCGCGTTCAGCACGGGGTGTTGCTTCAACGCCTCGACAGTGGCGACTGCGAAGAACGGGAGGAACGAAAGCTTGGCGCCTTCGCGAGCTTCGAAGTTGGCGCGGGCGGCCTCGCGCAGGCGGGCGATTCGAGTGACGTCGACCTCGATGACAGTGGTGCACTGTGCGGCGGTGTGCAGCGACTCGACCATGCGCGACGCGAGCACGGTGCGCAGGCGCGACATCTTCTCGGTGCGGCCGCGCAAAGCGGTCGTTGGGCCTGCCGTCGGCGCGAGCGCAGGCGCCGGCGCGGTCATCAGTGCCGCCGACGTCGGCGCTGCGGCGGCAGCTTTCGCGGCCTCAGCGGCGGCGATCACGTCGTGTTTGCGAATCCGCCCGCCGACGCCACTGCCAGCCAGCGCGGTCAGGTCAACCTTGTGCTCGGCCGCGAGCTTGCGGACCAACGGCGTGACGTACGAGGCATCGCCCGCATCGCCGTCGACATCACCGCTCGGCGCAGCCGCGGCTGCAGAAGCCATGTCGGACGGCGGCGCCGCCGTCGGCACGGAAGCTTGCGAAGGCGCCGGTGTCAGCGTGGGTGCGGGAGCGAACGTGGGTGCGGGAGTTGGCGCGGATGCCGCAGCCGGAGCTGGAGCCGCAGCCGGAGCTGGAGCCGCAGCCGGAGCTGGAGCCGCAGCCGGAGCTGCGGGAACGGGCGACGCGTCCGCTGCGTCGGTTGGCGGAGCGCTTTCGGCGGGCGCGGCCTGCGCGACCTCGCCGGCACCCACGCCGTCGTCGGCGGCGCTGCCGGCGCCGGCACCCACGCCGTCGTCGATAACGGCGAGCTCTGACCCGACGTCCACCGTTTCGTCTTCAGCCACCGTGATCTTGCTCAAGATCCCCGCGACCGGCGAGGGGATTTCGGTGTCGACTTTGTCGGTCGAGACCTCGAGCAGTGGTTCGTCGACGGCGACATGGTCGCCCTCTTTCTTCAGCCAGCGCGTGACCGTGCCTTCGGTGACGCTCTCGCCGAGGCGAGGCATCGTGACTGAGAAGGGCATGGTGTCAGCGACTCCGTGACTCGAAGCGGACTAGCTATGGAGGTGCAGCGGCTTACCGGCGAGAGCCAGCATGGCCTCGCCGATCGCTTCGGTTTGCGTCGGGTGCGGGTGGATGAGCTGGGCGACTTCACTCGGTAGTGCTTCCCAGTTGTAGATGAGCTGCGCCTCGGCGATGAGCTCGCCGACGCGCGCACCCACTGCATGGATACCCAAGACCGGGCCGTCGACGGCGGCGATCACCTTCACCGCACCGGCGGTCTTGAGGATCTGACTGCGGCCGTTGCCGGCGAGGTCGTAGGCGAGCACCTTGATGCCATCGGCGCCGTACTTCTCGGTCGCCTTCGCCTCGGTCAGACCGACCGACGCCACCTCGGGGTCTGAGTAGGTGATGCGCGGCACGCCGTCGTAGTCGATCGGCATCGGCGAGAGTCCGGCGAGGCGCTCGGCGACGAGGATGCCTTCGCCGAACCCGACATGCGCGAGCTGCAAGGTCGGGATGAGGTCGCCAACGGCCGAGATGGTCGGGACGTTCGTCTGGCAGTACTCATCGACCACGACGAATCCGTTCTTGGTCTCGACGCCGTTGTCTTCGTAGCCCAAGCCGGCCGAAACCGGGCCGCGCCCAACAGCGACCAACAAGTACTCGGCCTCGATCGTCTTGCCGCCTTCCAGTGTCACGACAACGCCGGCGTCGGTGCTCTTCACGCTTTCGAAGCGGGCGCCAAGTTCGAACGCGATGCCGCGGCGGCGGAACGCTCGCTCAAGCAACTTCGAACTCGACTCGTCCTCGAGCGGCACCAGGTGGGGGAGCGCCTCGATGATGGTGACGTCAGAGCCGAACGACTTCCAGACGCTGGCGAATTCGACACCGATGACCCCGCCACCGAGCACGACGACCGACGCGGGAACGCGGTCAAGGGTGAGGGCGTGCTCGCTGTTGATGACGCGCACGCCGTCGACGTCGAGGCCGGGTAGTGATTTGGGTGCCGAACCAGTCGCCAGCAACACGTGCTTGCCTTCGTACCGCTGACCGTTCACCTCGACCGCAGTCGGCGAAACCAGCTTGCCTTCGCCCTCGACGTAGGTGATCTTGTGCGCTTGCACCAAGCCCTGCAGACCCTTGTAGAGGCGGCTGACGACGCCGTCCTTGTACGCGTGCACGGCCGGGACGTCGATGCCCTCGAGCGTCGTCTGCACGCCGAACTTCGCGCCTTCGCGCGCGCCGTCGGCCAGTTCGGCCGCATGCAGCAGCGCCTTCGTCGGGATGCAGCCGCGATGCAGGCAGGTGCCGCCGACCTTGTCCTTCTCGATGAGGGCGACCGTCAGGCCGAGCTCGCTCGCGCGGAACGCCGCGGCGTAGCCCCCGCTGCCGCCGCCGAGGATCACCAGGTCGAAGGTGCCGTTGCCGTTGGCCACGAGGACTCCTTGCGTTTGTGGGCGGGTGGTCGCGGGTGCTGCCCGAGCTGTTCATGCGCACGATGGCCGATGCCCTCGGGGTCGCCGGGGCACCGTCACCATCTTCCCACGCTGCCGTCGCGCTCGATGTGCCCGTGCGGTGAGATGCGCCCGTGCGGTCAGATACGCCCCGACGCCACGTCGTCCGCCAATTGCACGAAGGTGCGAACGGCCGCGCCGGTGCCACCCTTCGGCGTGTAGCCGAACGGCTCGCCCTGGTTGAACCCGGGCCCGGCAATGTCGAGGTGCGCCCAGGTGATGGGCTTGCCGTCACGGCTGCCGATGAAGTCGGCCAGGAAGCTGGCCGCGACCAGCATGCCGCCGAAGGTGTCGCCGATGTTGGCGATGTCGGCGACCGACGAATCGAGCGACTTGCGCAGCTCGGGAGGGATGGGCATGGGCCACATCTGCTCGCCGGCTCGGGTGGCCGCGTCGAATACCGCCGTGCGGAATGCGTCGTCGTTGGCCATCACCCCCGAGGTGCGGGTGCCGAGAGCGACCAACTGGGCACCCGTCAACGTGGCCGCATCGACGATGAAGTCGGGAACTTCTTCGCTTGCGCATACGAGTGCGTCGGCGAGCACCAGCCGACCTTCGGCATCGGTGTTGAGCACCTCGACGGTCTTGCCGCCGTAAATCGTGATGACGTCAGATGGCCGTTGCGCCGTGCCTGACGGCATGTTCTCGGCCAGCGGCGCCCAACCGGTGACGTTGACGGCGAGTTTCAGCGACGCGATGGCGACCATCGACGTGAGCACCGCGGCGGCACCGCCCATGTCGGACTTCATCCACTCCATCGGCGCGGCCGGCTTCAGCGACAGGCCGCCCGAGTCGAAGGTGATGCCCTTACCGACGAGTGCCAGGGTGCGGGTCGCCTTCGGGTGCCGGTACTGGAGGCGCACCAGCCGCGGCGGGTTGATCGACCCTTGGCCCACGCCGGTAATGCCGCCGTAGCCGCCTTTCTTCAGCGCCTTCTCGTCGAGAATCTCAATGTCGAGACCGGCCCGCTTCGCCTCGGTCGCGGCGATATCAGCGAACTCCTTCGGGTGCAGATCGGACGGCGGGGTGTTCACCAGGTCACGCGCCATCGCCACCGCAGCACATACGACTTCGGCGCGAGCGATGAGCTTGCGATTGGCCGACGACTTGGGCTCGTCGACCACTAGCACGACCGTGTCGACCGGTGGCTGGTGCGCGTCGCGCGAAGCATGGCGATATCGCAGGTAGCTATAGGCGCCGAGAAGAGCGCCTTCCGCCACAGCGGCAATGTGGGTCTGCGTGCCGAGCGAGATCGCCACCTTGCGGGTGCCGGCCAGCGATCGCACCGCTACGCCCGCAGCGCGACGCACCGCCTCGGCTTCGAACTGTTGGCCGCGCGTCGGAGCGGCGCCCAGACCGACGGCAACGACCACGGGCGCGGTTGTCGCGCCGAGCGACACAAGCCGGTGACATTCGCCGCTAGCCCCGGTCGCGCCGAGGCTCGTCAGGTTCGCCAGCAGGCGTCGGGAGAATGCCGTGTCGACGTCGTGGGCGCCAGGCGCGAGAACCGGCCGGTGGTTCGGGCCGACCGCGACGCCGATCACCAGTGCGTCAGCTTTGATCAGGTGCGCGGGCCCGGCCGCGAGCGCAATCGACGTCATGATCGGCGATGCTACCCGGGGTCGAGCCCGGCCCGGCGCGGCGACTATTGCTCGACCGAGACCGGTTCGGCCGGGGCGTGGTCGCGCGCGCTTTGCTCCACGGTGGCAACGTGCGCGGCCCGGCTAGGCAGCGTCAGTGCCAGCAGGCCGCCGACGAGAGCGATGAAGCCGCCAACGATGAAGGCTCGGTCGAACCCGGCGGTCAGCGCATGTGCTCTCTGCGGCGAGGTCGCCTGCGCACCTAGCGAGCCCAGCACATGATTGCTACGGCTGGTGGCAATCGTCGCCAGACCGGCGAGCCCGAGGGCACCGCCGACCTGACGGGTCGTGGTGAGCAGCCCCGAGGCCAAGCCGGCCTGACTCCGGTCAACACCCGAGGTACCGGCGACCGTCATCGGCACCAGCGACAGGCCCATACCGAGGCAGACGATCAGCAACGGTGGGAAGACATGCACGAAATAGTTGCCCGACGACGGCAACCGTGACAGCCACCACAGGCCGATGGTCGACAGCGTGGCGCCCACGAGCAGCAGCCGACGCGGACCAAGACTGCTCACCAACTTTGACGCAGTCGTCGCGCCGGCGATGATGAACAGTGCGCCCGGCAGGAAGGCAAAGCCAGCTTTGAGCGCGCTGTAGTGCAGCACGTTCTGCATGTAAAGCGACAGGAAAAAGAACATCGAGAACATCGCGGCACCGATGGTGACCGCGATGCCGTTGGCCGACGACAACGTGCGGTTCTTGAAGATGCCCAGCGGAACCATCGGTTGCGAGCTGCGACGCTCGATGAAGAAGAACGCGGCGAGCAGCGCCACCGCAATCGCCAACGTCGTCAGCGTGCGCGCTGAACCCCACGGGTGTTCGTTCGTACTGACGACGCCGTAGGTGAGAGTGGCCAGGCCGGCGGTGACGGTCAGTGTCCCCGGGATATCGAGACCGGCAACGCTGCGCACCTGCCCCTTCGACTCACGCAACGCGACCGCAGCGGCCGCAAACAGCAGCGCGCCGATCGGCACATTCACAAAGAGCACCCACCGCCAGCTCAACTCGTCGGTGAGGATGCCGCCGGCCATCGCCCCAAACGCACCGCCGCTGCCGGCGGTCGCGCTCCAGATGCCGAGCGCCCTGGCCCGCGCGCGCTGTTCGGTATAGGTGGTCGTCAGCAGGCTCAACGTGCTCGGGGCAAGAATGGCGGCACCCAGACCCTGAACGGCCCGCGAGACCTCGAGCATGGTGCCGCTGTGCGCGAACCCACCGACCAAGCTGGCGCCGGTGAAGATCGTCAGCCCGATCAAAAAGACTTTCTTGCGGCCGAACAGGTCGCCCGCCCGGCCACCGAACAACAGGAAGCCGGCGAAGGTGAGCGCGTAGGCGTTCACCACCCACTGCAGTTGGCTCGGAGTCATGTGCAACCCCTGCTGCATCTTCGGCAATGCCACGTTCACGATCGAGATGTCGAGGACGACCATGAACTGTGCCGCGCAGGCAACTGCGAGCACCGCCCACGAGGGCACATGTGCGTGGGAGTTCGAGCCGTGGCCGCCCGCTGTACCGGTCGAGCTGGCGGTGTTCTGGCTCAATGGGAATCCTTTGCTCATGGTGACGTCAGAGCGATCCTACGGCTCAACCTAAATCGGGCTCTCGACATTTCCGGGCGGCCGTGCTGGCGGATGGCGTCGGTCGCGATAACGTCCGCTGCATGACTGAGGACGCCGGCGCCGAAGTGGGCACAACCCCGCTGCTGCGGTCGCCGTTGCATGAGCGACACGTGGCCCTCGGCGCCAAGTTCGGTGAATTCGGTGGCTGGTCGATGCCGCTCGAATACGCGGGTGGTGGCGTCCTGGCCGAGCACGCCGCCGTCCGCAATGGGGTTGGCATCTTCGACGTCTCGCACCTCGGCAAGGCGTCGGTGCGCGGCCCAGATGCAGCGGCGTTCGTCAACTCGACGCTGACGAATGATCTCGACCGCATTGCCGTCGGCCAAGCGCAGTACACCCTGTGCGTCGACGATGCGACCGGTGGCGTCGTCGACGATTTGATCGTCTACCTGCGATCGGCCGACGACCTGTTCCTTGTGCCGAACGCGGCGAACACCGCAGATGTCGTCCATCGACTTGCTGCGGCTGCCCCTGACGGCATTGACGTGCAAAACCTGCATCGCGACTTCGCCGTGATTGCCGTGCAAGGTCCGCGGTCGCCAGCCGTACTTGATGCGGCCGGCTTGCCCTCAGCACATACCTACATGTCGTTCGTCGACATTGATTGGACGACGTCGGCTGGCGTCGCGACGCCGGTGACCGTCTGTCGATCGGGATACACAGGGGAGCGAGGGTATGAACTCATCGTTGCGTCAGCGCATGCTCTCGAGCTGTGGGATCACGTCTGCGCGGTCGGCGCTGCCTTCGAACTGCGCGCATGCGGCTTGGGAGCGCGCGACACCCTTCGTACCGAGATGGGGTACCCGCTGCACGGTCACGAGCTCTCACTCGAGATCAGCCCGAACCAGGCTCGAGTCGGCTGGGCGGTGGGGTGGGCCAAGCCGTCGTTCTGGGGCCGCGAGCCCTTGCTCGCAGAGCGTGCGGCCGGGCCGCGTCGGGTCTTGCGCGGGCTGCTCGCGCTTGATCGCGGCATTCCGCGGCCGGCGATGCTGGTGACGTCTGTGGCGGGAGATCCGATCGGTGAAATCACGAGCGGCACGTTCTCGCCAACGTTGCGCGTCGGTATCGCGTTGGCGTTGCTTCGGTCAGACGTCGGTATCGGTGACGAGGTGCACATCGATGTCAGGGGTCGGCCGACCGCTATGCGCGTCGTTGCCCCGCCGTTTGTCGAAGCATCGGCCCGATGAGTGAGCCAGAGCGCATCATCTTGATCGGCATGATGGGCGCTGGCAAGTCGACGGTAGGTGCTCGACTGTCAGAACTCACCGGGTGGCCCTACATCGACAACGACGAGGTCGTTGAGCAGATGACGGGTATGCCGACGCGCGACCTGCTGCGGGTCAAGGGTGTTGCCGCCATGAGAGCCGCCGAATCCGCTGCTGCGCAAGAGGTTCTGTCGCGGCCGCCGCCGCTCATCGCTGGCGCGGCAGCTGGCATCGTGCTCGACCCGGTGGTCAGCGCGCAGGTACATGCGGGGGCGTTCGTGGTGTTCCTCCGTGCTGACATCGAGACGTTAGCCGCCAGGATTGAAGGCACGTACCGGCCGTGGCTCGGCGACGATCCCGAGGCAACATTGCGCTCGCTCTACGCGGGTCGCGAACCTTTGTACGAAAAGATTGCCGATCGGGTGATCGACGTCGATCACGCCGCGCCCGACGACGTCGCCGCCCAGATTCTCGCGGCACTTCACGCCAACCAAGCCGGCGCAGAAAATCAACCGTCGTCGTAACGACGACAACGCTAGTGCGGTCCGATCGCGGTGATCAACAGGCTGGCGAGCGTGGCGATCTCGCAAAGCGCGCCGAGCACGTCGCCGGTGATTCCGCCGAGCCGGCGCACGATGTGGCGCCGGACCATCCAGGCAACGGACAACGCAATCAGCACGCCCGCGACTCCACGAATCGCGCCCGCGACCGAGCCGACCTCGCTGTCGTAGCGACCGTAAACGCCAGCGCCGGCCAACACGACGATCGTCCATAGCCACGCCATCGGGCGGGCCACTGAACCGGCGACCAACGCACCCATGCCCGATTCGCGCGCAGCCGGAACGCCTTTCGTGCACGACCACAGCATCGCCAGTCGACCTGTCACCACGGCGAAAATAAGCGATTGGGTGCCGTGATGGGCAAGCACGCTGGTTGACAGCGCGACCACCTCGACCAGCAGACAGCCCATCATCGCCGTTGCGCCCAAAGCGCCAACCGGGCCCGCGCTCATGATCGTCAAGGCATCTTCGGCTGGCAGTTGGGAGGCCAACCCGTCGACGGTGTCGGCCAATCCGTCAAGGTGCAGGCCCCGCGTCAGCAAGGCAAGGCACGTGATCGCGAGCGCTGATGCGAGTAACGGCGCCTCGAACACCTGCACGTGCACGCTCTTGAGATAGAACGTCGGGCCGGTATAGATCAGCCGGGCACCGACGAGCAAGGCTGATGCGAGACCGGCCAATGCAGCACCGACGAGCGGGCACCACGCCATCGACGAAGCCGCGATTCGTCGACTGACGCGGGCGGGTCGGGCGGGGAAGATCGTGAACGTTGCCAGCGCGAGGCGCAGCCCTGGGAACTCAGCCACGATCGCTGACGCTCGCCTCGCCGAACGTCGCCATGCCGGCCAGGGTATCGGTCGCGGCGAAAAGAAGTGGCACCGCGGCGAGAGCGCCGCTTCCTTCACCCAACCGCAGGCCGAGATCGAGTAGCGGCTCGAGGCCGAGTGCTGTCAGCGCGGCTCGATGCGCAGGTTCGGTGGATCGGTGACCGGCGCGCCACCACGCAGCTGCGCCCGGCGCGAGTTTCGCGGCAACGAGCGCGGCCGCACCAGAAACGACGCCGTCAAGGAGAACCGGCGTTCGACGCACCGCCGCCTGGGCAAGAAACCCAGCCATTGCTGCGAAATCCGCTCCTCCGACGGAGCCGACCATGGTCGCCGCGTCGGCCATTGTCGAAGCTCGTCGCATTGCAGCGGCAACGATGACGCGTTTCCGCTCGAGCATGTTGTCGTCGATGCCGGTGCCACGACCGGTGATCGCGTCGGCCGTCGAATCAGTGAGTAGTGCGATGAGCACGGCTGCAGGAGTGGTGTTCCCGATGCCCATATCGCCCGGTATCAGTAGATCGGCCCCAGCATCGACTTCGTCGTCGGCGATCTGCTGGCCGGCCGCGATGGCGTCGGCAGTCTCGGCCGGCGTCAACGCATCTTCTACGTCGATGCGCCCCGATCCGCGTCGCACTTTCCATCGGGTGACGTCGGCGGGAAGATCACGATTCGCGATGTCGGTCGCGACCGCCATATCAACCACTCGAACGCCGGCGCCAACACGCTGCGCCAACACGTTGACGCCGGCACCACCGGCCAAGAAGTTCGCGACCATTTGCGCGGTCACTTCGCTGGGATAGGCCGAGACTCCGGCCGCGGCAATGCCGTGATCGCCGGCGAACAGTACGACCCGGATGTGTTGTGGCGCACGTGGCGGACACCGGCCTTGCGCACCGGCGAGCCAGACCGAGAGCTCTTCGAGCCGACCTAGTGCACCGGCCGGTTTGGTCAGTGTCGCCTGCCGCGCCAGCGCCTGCGCCTGCGCCGTCTCATCGAGTGGAGGCACCGGTGCGAACGACGGCATCGACGCCGTCACAATGCCGCCGTGCCTGCGTGCAGCAGCGATCGCGGGATGCCGACTTCAACGAACAACACATCGTCGCATTCGGCCGCGATGCGCGCGTTGAGCGTCCCGAGTTCGTCGCGGAAGCGGCGCCCGCTTGGGTACTCGGGCACGACTCCTGAACCGACGTCGTTGCTGACGGCGATCACCCGGCCGCGCGTGCGCCGCCAGGCCGCGACCAGCTCGTCGACGGCTGCCGCGCATGCACGCTCGGCGTCTTTGCTCGTATCTGACCATGCACCCACGTCCTCCAGCACATGCGTCAGCCACAACGTGAGGCAGTCGATGAGCAACGGCGCATCGTGCGCGTCGAGGGCACGCAGCAGTGCAGCGAGGTCGGTGGTTTCGACGGTCGACCAACCCGACGGACGTCGCGAGCGATGCGCCGCGATGCGCGTATTCCATTCGGCATCGGCCGCGTCGTGGCGCGCCGTTGCGACGAACACGACCGACGGTTCGGCCGCCAGCAACCGTTCGGCCGTCAAGGATTTTCCGGACCGAGCGCCACCGATGATGAGTGTTCGACGCGGGCTTGCTTGCGTCGGTGCCATCACGACCTCCCCTGCACGAATGTCACCGGCACGCCGAACGCTGCCCGCCGCGATGCGCGACGCAGCGCGAGCAGCACTGGCCGGCCGGCGATGATCACCAGCACCGCAGTTCCGACTGCGCGGCTCAGATCCCAGCCGAGTGAGGTGGTCAGGTAGAACGCGCCGTAGTGGTGCAGTTCGGTGGCCCAACTCGCGCCCGGCACGTACGCGATCGTCGGCGCCAACCCAGCTGTTTCGAATGGCCAGAACCAGACGTTCATCACCGCGCCAAACAGCAAACCCGCGACGGCTCCGTAGCCCGCGAGCATTGCGATTTCGAGCCGGCCCCGTACCTGCGGCAGGCAACCGGCCAGGAGCCCGACCCAGCCGGCGGCGAGCATCTGGAACGGCAGCCACGGACCGACTCCGCCGGTGAGCAATGCGCCACCGAACAGCGTCAGCATGCCCAACACAAATCCGAAACCGCGACCGAGAACCCGGCCGGCCGGGATCAGCAGAAAGAACACCGGTGACGCCCCGGATGCGTCGACGCCGAGCGGCCGCAACGCGGCTCCGCAGGCAGTGAGAACCGCAAGCAGTGCGATTGCCTTGGAGTCCATGCCGCCGTCAGCCAGCTCCGCCAGCACCACAACAAGGAGCAGTGGCAGCACGACCGCAAACACCCAGGGTGCGTCGCTGGTATGTGCCGAGTCGGCGCCGGTCGCAGTGGCCGGCAGCAAGAACGGCCACCCGAACGCGAGCAGGCCGACCGAACTCACGACAGCGAGTGCGAGCGCCGATCGCGAGCGCAAGCCCACCACGGCCGGACGACGACGGGTTGGCGTCGGCGCATCGCGCAACGCGTTTGCCGGCGAACCGATCGCGGTCATGAGGTGCCCGCGGTAAGAGTCGCGCGCACCTGTGCGACGGTCAGCAACGGCAAGGGCGCGAGGATCTTGGCGACTTGCGGAGCGAACGTTGGCGAGGCCGTGACGACCGAGCCGGTCGGGCCGTCGGCCACCACTTCGCCGTCCGCCAATACGACCGTGCGATGGCTCACTTCGGCTGCCAGTTCGACGTCGTGCGTCGCCAAGATCATGGCGGTTCCGGCGGCGGCAAGATCGCGCAACACGGTGACCAATCGAGCTTTGCCGGGATAGTCGAGGCCGCGCGTCGGCTCGTCGAGCAAGAGCACCGGGGGCTCGGCAGCGACGACGAGTGCCAAAGCCAAGGCGAGACGTTGGCCTTCGGATAGGTCGCGCGGGTGCATGGTGCCGTCGATTCCCGGTGCGAGCCGATCGAGCAGAGCGCGCGCGCGGCTGCCGCTGTCAGCCGAACACTCGGCATCCACACTTTCGGCGAAGAACAAGTCGGCCGGCTCCTGCGGTACGAGCCCCACGTCGCGCATCAACTCCGCCGCGCTCTGTTTGGCCGGATCGCGCCCGTTGACCACAACATCGCCCGAGGCTGGCGACATCAACCCGACCAGGTGCGAAAGCAACGTCGACTTGCCCGCGCCATTGCGTCCCATCAACGCGACGATTTCGCCGGGCCGTACCACCAGGTCGATACCGCGCAGGGCAATTGTGTCGTCGTACGAGGCGTGCAAGCGGCGCACGGAAACGACCGGCGCACCGATCGGATCGGGCTGAACGGCGAGTGCCGGCAACGACGCAAGTCGGGTTCGCAAACTGTCCGCAGCGCGCCGGGCGTCGCGTACCGAAAGGGGCAATGGTTGCCAGTGCACCAAGCGACCCAGTTCGACAACCGCTGGCGCGACCGGGCTCCGCTGCATCGCTTCGCGTGGCGTGCTGTCACGAACGGTGCCATCATCGTCGACCTGCACGATGCGATCGGCGTAGTGAATCACCCGTTCCAACCGGTGTTCGGCGATGACGACGGTGATGCCGAGGTCGTGCACCAACCGGGTCAACGCGGCGAGCACATCGTCAGCTGCGGGCGGGTCGAGTGCTGACGTCGGTTCGTCGAGGACGAGCACGCGAGCGCCTGCAGTCAGCACTGATCCGATGGCGACACGTTGTTGCTCACCGGCCGACAGCGTCGTCAATGAACGTCGTCGTACTGACTCAAGCCCGAGCAGATCGATGGTGTCTTCGACGCGTCGGCGCATCACTGCCGGTGAAATCCGCAGCGACTCCATCGCGTAGGCGAGCTCCTCGTCGACGACATCGGTGACGAAACCGGCCAGCGGATCCTGCCCGACGTAGCCGACGAGGTCGCAGAACTCGCGCGGCGGGTGGGTGCGCGTGTCACGGTCGTCGACTGTCACTCGGCCGGCAAGAGTGCCGCCGCTGAAATGCGGGACTAGCCCGTTGATTGCCTTGAGCAGAGTGGACTTTCCAGCGCCGGTGCGACCGATCACCAGCACGAGTTCACCTTCGGGCAAGAACAATTCGACATCACGCAACGCCGGCCGCACGGCGTCCGCGTAGGTGATCGTGACCGATTCGAAGCGAATCATCGGCGCGCCACCGCGGGTAGCTCGCCGCGAACCGCACGAAACTGCGGGGCATCGCCACGAGCCGTGCTCATGGCGATGCCGGGGAGGAGCGCGAGCGCGATGCCTACGAGTGTCGGCCAGGGCAATTGCGGTATCGCCAACGGATAGATCGTGGTGTGCAGCGCGCCCGGCTCAACTCGGCCGCCGATGAGTACGCCTGCGATTGCGGCGAGGCCGGTGGCGAGCACGCCCCACTCCGTGATGCGCCATGACGCGGGTCGGTAGGTCGTGCGGCTGCGATGGCGACCCCCCAACAACACGGCGATCAGCGCCAACGCCGTGCCGGCTACGAGCAGCGGGACGCCCGCGAGCACCGGGGAGCCGACATCAAGAATCTCGTACACCGACACGACAATGGCGAGCAACCCGGCGAGCACGCCGGCAGCGACGAGACGCCGTTGCCTTCGTGAGATCTGGCCGGTGCGTCCGAAGCCGCGAGCGTCCATCGCTGCGGCCAATTCGATCGACCGATCGAGGGCATCTTCGAGCACGGGAACCGCGACCGACCACCAGGATCGCAAACCGGTGCTCCGTAGCCCGCGTAGCCGACGGGCTCGCCGCACCCGCACGGCGGCCTGCGCCAGCTGCGGTGCGAACGACAGTGCGACGGTGATCGCGACGCCGACCTCGTACAGGCTGCCCGGCAAGGTGCGCAGCAACCTGCGCGGATTAGCCAATGCATTTGCCGAACCGACACACACCACCAACGTGGCCAACTGGAGTCCGCCATAAGTCGCTGTCAGCAGCTCCTGCGTGGTGATTGCGCCGCCGAGGTGCAGCCCAGCGGCCCAATTCGGCAGCGGCACACTCGGCAGATTGAGCACGACGAAGCCGGTGTGCTGCCCGCCGAACATGACGTCGAACACGATGCGCGCGGCGACGATGACGACACCAAGTCGCACGAAGAACCAAAAGGTGCGCGAACTTTCCGGCGACCGACGCGCGTGCACCACGAAACCAGCGACGGCGACCAAGAGCACGAGGATCAGTGGATTTGTGGTGCGCGTCGCCGCGCCCCCCAGGGCGAGCGACCACGTCCACCACGCGCCCGGGTGTAACTGGTCGGACGCCGTGTCGGTTCGCGGCAAAGTGTTCATCTGCGCCGACCGCGCGATCGCCACAACGCACCGAGGGCGAGGGCGACGACGAGCGCGATGCCGATCGCCGTGGTGACGGAAAATCCGCGGGCGCGGGGAGTAGCGGCCCGAGTCGCGGTCAGCGTCGTCGGACCTGCGGCCACCGGCGACTCCGGTGGTGCCGCGCTCACCACGGACGCCGTTGACGCGGCCAACGCCGCGGCGGGCGATGTAGCCGACGCCGGTGCTGCCGCCGCACTTGTGGCTGGTGCGGTACTCGTGGTGGCGGTCGCGACCGTTGCCGAGACAGGTGTGGTCGCTGCGGCGCGCGAACTCGGACTTGGCGCTGCGGGTGTCGTCACCGCAGGCGCGCATTCTGACCGCGGATAGCCGTCGAGGCCACAGACAATGCCGTCGTCGGCGCCAGTACCGATGCGCACCTGCGCGGCCGCCTCGAGTACCGCGGCGCCGCTGTCACCCGCGTGCACGCGCACACAGCCCGGCACCACCGACGCGGGGGGTCGCTCGTGCGAAGGTTCGTCGGCCGTCGTACCGAAGTCGAGCACGATGCCCACCCGGATTTCGTTCGCTGCCGCGGGGGTCGCTGCGCACAACGTCGCGAAGTCCGCGGTGGCTCGTGGGGGCAAGCCGTGCGCGGCCTCGGCCTGGATGGCAAACCGCCAGCCCTGGACCTCGCCATCGGCGGGATATTCACTCGCCGGCCCACGTTGAGAGAACTGCCAGCTGCCGCCCTGCGCCACATAGAAGGCCCAGTATCGGTAGGCCGTGTCGGCGCGTGCGGGGCGAACAGGTCCCATGACCGCAGCGAGAAGCAAGGCAGCTAGGCCGGTACAGGCGAGTCGACGCAGCCGCCTGCCCCATGCCCTGCTTGGGCGCCACGATGACCTCAGGGTGACCGAACTTCATTGGCGGCCAGCCGCCGCCGGCTGGCCACGACAGCTGCCAGACCCAGTGCCATGAGCGCGCCGCCGGTCAGGCCGAGCGACAGCAGGCCGGCGCCACCGGTAGCCGGCAGGGTCGGTGCCGCGGGTGCTGGAGGTGCGGGGGCCGCAACGGGCGCGGTCCGCTCGGTGGCGGCGAGCACGGTCGCCAGGTTGACACCACCGAATGCCGCGGGGTCGGTCGCCGTCGCATCCGCGACCAGCAGCAACGTGGCCAGTGATCCGGGCGTGGAGACTCCGGCGGTCTTCGTGTACGCGAGCACGTTCGCTTGCAGGGCCGCTACTCCAGCGGTGATTGCGGCGCTGCCAGCACCGGCCGCCTCCAGGTCAAGAACGGCGTTCGCTGTCGTCGTCCAATCTGTGCCGCTACCGAACGCTGACGGGATCGCGCCGTTCGTCGCGATGAGGCGCGCGGAGATGTAGCTCGTCGCCGCGGCGGCGGAACTCGTGGCGTCGCTTACCGTCGCCGGGCAGGTTGGCGTCGCGCCGAAGGCGTGCACCGGATTCACCGGTAAAGACTTCCCGAGCATTCCGAGCAAGCCCTGAACGGTGGCGTAGTCATTTGCGTGCAGAGTGGCTTCGGTCTGAAAGTCGTAGGCACCCGCACCCGCGGTCGTCGCGCAGCTGATTTGTAGTGTCCGCAGGTAGTCGATGCCGCTCTTACCGCCAGACGTCACACTCGCGGGATCGATACCGGCCGCGGCGAACGCACTCAACGCGAGGCCGGTCGAGTTCACGTCGGACGCCGGCGGTCCAAACGCGGTGTTGTCGTAGAAGCCGCCATCAGCCGTTTGAAAATGACGCAGCGCGGCGACCGCCGCGGTCGCCGGTTCTGGTTGTGCCAGGACAACAAGAGCCTGCACCGCGAGCGCGGTCGCATTTTCGTCCTCGCTGGCAGCAGTGCACGGAGTCGCCGGATTGGCCCGATACGCCGTGAACGAACCGTCGGCGCATTGCTGCCGGAGCAGCCAGCCGATCGCTGCAGCGTCGGGAATGTGGTTCGTCATCCGGAGCCCGATGATCGACAGGCTTTGCCGGTAGACGCCGTCAAAGGTTGGGTCTTGCGCGCCAAACAACCCCACGTTGGGCGCTGCGGTTGCGGCCTGAGCAGTGCCGCCGACGAGCACGAGGGCCGCCACCGCAGCGAGACCAAACGCCGTGGCGAACGCTCGCGGAGGGCGTCGTTGGGCCGACAGTTCGAGCGCCAGGGGGGGAGCGGATGCGGTGAGATGACGCGACAACGGATTTCCCTCTCAGGTGGCGCCGAGGGTCGATGTGAGAGACCCGGCGCTACCGCCGACACGCAAAACCCACGTGCGCTGACGGCGCGACGTGGGGGCGTGGCGGGTCGAGGCGACCCGGGCTCCGCCCCGCGAACCTCGACGGACGAATGGAGCCACTTCGCACCCGGCAGGTAATCCGGCTTGCCGATCGTCGACAGTTGCGACCGACGTCAAGACGACGACGGACGGCGGGTTGCGCGACGATGCGGCCTACGGTTGCGGGTCAGCGCCGGACTTGGACCGGCTTCCCCTGAACGCGAGTGCGTCTTCAGTTGTGGCGTGAGCAAACCACGACGCTCGCCGTGAAGTCAACGCGGAAGTCAACGCGCTAGCCTTCGCGGGTGTTGAGCTGTATCTCGCGAGCCGAAGGTGAGCCATGGTGACCTGGTCGTGGCGTTACGAAAACGCCGATGGCGAGCCCGTGACGCCCGACGGCCTGCCGCCTGCTGACACGTTCCCCACCCAGTCGGACGCCGAGTCGTGGCTCGGCGAGGAGTGGCGGCCGTTGCTCGCGGCTGGCGTGAGCCGGGTCAGTTTGCTCGAGGGCGACCGGGTCGTCTACGGGCCGATGAGTCTCGATCCGCAGAGCTGACATACGGCCTAGGTCGGCCGCTGAGATAGTTGTGCCGACTGAGCCGGGTCGCGCTCGACGATCGGATCGACAATCGCGTCGATGGCGGCGACGAGGTCGTCGTCAAGATGCACGTCGACCGCCGCGACGTTAGCGCGCACCTGTTCGGGTCGCGACGCACCGATGATGGCGCTCGACACATTGTCGTTGCGGAGCACCCACGCAAGCGACATCGTCGCCAGCGAGAGGCCAGCATCGGCGGCCAGCGGTGCGAGTTGCTGCACCCGCGACAGCACCTCCGGCTGCATCCACCGGGAGATCATGCGGGCACCGCCCTTGTCATCGGTACTCCGCGAGCCGGCCGGGGGCGGTGTGTTGGGCAGGTACTTGCCGGTGAGAACGCCTTGAGCCAACGGCGAAAACACGATTTGGCCGATACCTTCGCGCACGCAAACAGGTACGACTTCGGCTTCGATCACCCGCCACAACAGGTTGTACTGCGGCTGGTTCGAGACGATACGGTCGAGCCCCATCTCGGCAGCGATGCGCACCGCGGCTTCGATCTGGGTGGCGGTCCATTCACTGACGCCGATGTAACAGACCTTGCCTTGGCGAACGAGATCGTCGAACGCGCGCAACGTTTCCTCAAGCGGTGTCTCGACATCGAATCGGTGCGCCTGATACAGGTCGATGTGATCGGTCTGCAGCCGTTGCAACGACCGGTTACAGCTCTCGATGACGTGCTTGCGCGACAGCCCTCGGTCGTTGTGGCCCGGGCCGGTCGGCCAGAACACCTTGGTGGCAAGTTCGTACGACTCACGGCGCACGCCCGACAATGCGTCGCCGAGAACGGTTTCGGCGCGGGTGTTGGCGTAGACGTCGGCGGTGTCGAACGTGGTGATGCCGACGTCGAGCGCCGCCGCTACGCAGGCTTTGGCCGCTTCAGCTTCGACCTGCGAACCATGGGTCAACCAGTTGCCGTAAGCAATCTCGCTGACGATGAGGCCACTCGCGCCGAGGTGCCGAAACTCCACGGTCTAGAGCCTCGCGCCGCGGGCGACCTGCGGGCCGGGCATGCGCATC